>ERZ651768.20-NODE-20-length-118338-cov-5.197047_pt1 | contig 118338 bp, 103 predicted proteins | sample MGYA00514754_ERZ651768 | MGnify/ENA metagenome assembly ERZ651768
AAAAGTACATGGACATTAGGCGGATTATTGCTTGGTTTAATTTTGCTCTCAAATATTGCATTTAACCAATCTGAAATCACAAATGATTCTAAGGCTTTAGATACTAATGAAGTTTTTGAAGAAGAATTACCTCTCCCAAATCAGGATAACATCCTTGATGTTAATAAAGTAGATGAATAAGAGCCTTTTTTAATGTTCTTATAAACTGCAAGTTTGTCAGCATTGTATTTCTGGCATAATTTGTGAAAATAGTATTGAAACAAAAAAATAGATAATTATGAAGTTAAATATTAAACCTCTTGCTGATAGAGTTCTGGTAGAACCAATTGAGGCAGAAACTAAAACAGCCTCTGGAATTATAATTCCAGATAATGCAAAAGAAAAACCTCAGAAGGGTAAGATTATGGCTGTTGGCAAAGGCACAAAAGATAATCCAATGACAGTTAAAGTAGGTGATTTAGTATTATATGGGAAATATTCAGGAACTGAGCTTAAACTAGAAGGAAAAGATTATTTAATTATGTCAGAAAAAGATATTCTGGCTATTGTATAAATGAAAAATAAATAAAAATGGCAAAAGATATAAAATTTGATATTGAAGCTAGAGATGGGTTAAAACGAGGAGTAGATGCTCTTGCAAACTCTGTTAAAGTAACTCTAGGTCCAAAAGGAAGAAATGTAATTATAAGTAAGTCTTTTGGAGGTCCACAAGTCACAAAAGATGGTGTTACAGTTGCTAAAGAAGTAGAACTTGAGAACGAATTAGAGAATATGGGGGCTCAAATGGTAAAGGAAGTTGCATCAAAAACTAATGATTTAGCTGGAGATGGAACAACAACTGCAACCGTTTTAGCTCAAGCAATCGTTAGAGAAGGATTAAAAAATGTGGCTTCTGGTGCAAACCCAATGGATCTAAAAAGAGGAATTGATAGTGCAGTTTCTACTATAACAAGTGAATTAAACAAACAAGCAAAACAAATTGGAAATTCTTCTGAAAAAATTAAGCAAGTTGCATCAGTTTCAGCAAATAATGATAACACAATAGGTGATTTAATATCACAAGCATTTGATAAAGTTGGTAAAGAAGGTGTTATTACTGTTGAAGAAGCAAAAGGGACTGATACATATGTTAATGTAGTCGAAGGAATGCAGTTTGACAGAGGGTTTTTATCCCCTTATTTTGTTACAAATGCTGACAAAATGATAACTGAATTAGAAAATCCATATATATTATTGATTGATAAGAAAATCTCTAATTTACAGGAGGTGCTACCAATATTAGAGCCTGTATCTCAATCAGGAAGATCTCTTTTAATAATTGCTGAAGATGTTGAAGGTCAGGCCTTAGCAACTCTAGTAGTTAATAAACTTAGAGGTGGATTGAAGATTGCAGCAGTTAAAGCTCCAGGATTTGGTGATAGAAGAAAAGCAATGCTTGAAGATATAGCAATTCTTAGTGGAGGAACTGTAATTTCAGAAGAAAGAGGTTTTTCATTAGAAAATGCAGATTTAACTATGCTGGGTACAGCAGAAACTGTTACTATAGATAAAGATAATACTACAATTGTAAATGGTTCTGGTAAATCTGAAGATATTAAAGCAAGAGTAAATCAAATAAAAGCTCAAATTGAAACTACTACAAGTGATTATGATAAAGAAAAACTGCAAGAAAGACTTGCTAAATTAGCAGGTGGAGTTGCCGTATTATATGTTGGTGCTGCTAGTGAAGTAGAGATGAAGGAAAAGAAAGACAGGGTTGATGATGCTTTAAATTCTACAAGAGCTGCTGTTGAAGAAGGAATAGTAGCAGGTGGTGGTGTTGCTCTAGTCAGAACTAAGAAGGCTTTAGATAAACTAAAAGCAGAAAATTCAGATGAACTAACAGGAATTCAAATAGTAACAAGAGCTATAGAAGCTCCACTAAGAACTATTGTTGAAAATGCTGGTTCTGAAGGTAGTATTGTTGTAGCTAAGGTGATGGATGGAAAAGATAATTTCGGGTATGATGCAAAAAAGGAAGAGTATGTTGACATGTTAAAAGCTGGAATTATTGATCCTAAAAAAGTAACTAGAATTGCATTAGAAAATGCAGCTTCTGTAGCTGGAATGATTCTAACTACTGAATGTGCCCTGGTAGATATTAAAGAAGACTCACCTGCTCCAATGCCGCCAATGGGTGGAGGCGGAATGCCAGGAATGATGTAAGATTATATTTTTTAATATAGAAAAAAAGGGTGTTAATTATTATTGATACCCTTTTTTTTATGATCTATTACTATAGTCTCATCACGATATTTACAACACTCATCTAGTGAGTTATATGATTTTTCTGATGCCTTTATCATATCCGTATCATGGCCTATAGAGGCAATAAAACTATGTATTTCTGGTAAATCAATTTTCTTTGTATTGTAAACAACTTTAATCTGCCTATTGTCAAGATTCCAATTTACCATCTTAATCCCTTTAACTTTTATACAAGATTTTTCAATTCTATCTTTACACATTCCGCATACTCCATCAACAAAAAAGGTTTCAACCTCAGTCTGTGAAAATATTGAACTACAGCCCAATACAATTAGAGTAAAAAGTATATTTTTCATGAATTAATTAATTCTATATCTAAGTCCAAGATAATACATTCTTCCAAATATTGGCCCATAAACAAATGTTGAGTCAAAATACTGTCCAAATGGATCATCATTTGCTATTATTGGATTCATCTGCTTATAATTAGTTGCATTTTCAATTCCTAAATATGCTTCAAAAGATTTGTTAAAAACTTTAGTTAATTGAGTATTAATAAGATTAATATCTGGTGTAAATTCATCCATTCTATATTCAATAGGATTATTTTGCGTAGATGGAAAACGCTGCTCTCCTATCCAGTTATATGTAAAATCATACTTCCATAGAGAACCATTACTTTTTCTATTACTTTGATAAGCTAAATTCAAGAAAAATCTATTTTTAGGATTTAAGGGTTTATATAGTCTTCCCGAGAAATAATCAGTTTTTACATCCGAAATCTTATAAGCTGAAAGTATATTAATATTGCTTGTGAGCTCATAGCTAAGTTGAGCCTGAAAACTTCTAGCAAAACTTTTTCCTGGTAAATTGTAAAACAAAATTGCAGACGGAGTTTCCCAATCCACAACAACCTGATTTTCAAAATCAGTAAAATAATAGTCTAAAATTAATTGGGCATTATTATTAAACAATCTAAAACTATTTATTAATGAAGCTCCATAATTCCAGGCAGATTCTGGCTTTAAATCAAAATAATTTAATTGATTCCATACATTATCAATAAAGGGAGAGTTTCCAAAAAAGATAATTCTTGAACTATAAAAAAGTTTATGATTCTCAGAAAATATATTTGCCATTCTAGTTCCCTTTCCTGCAGATATTTTCAGTGAAGTTTTAGGAAAAATTAAATAATTTAAATGTAGTCTTGGTGTTATAAACTCTCCTATTACATTATGATTATCATATCTAATACCGGCAGATAAATTTATTTTATCTAGGTTATCATAACTATATTCAAAAAATCCTCCATAAGAATATTCTTTTCTGTCTAAATCAAAATTTTGTATTCTCATGTTATTTACAAATTCATCATAATTGTCATAACTAAAAGAAACTCCAGTTTTAATCTTATGCCTTGTATCATTAATTATAGAATTGTACACTAAATTTGAGTAAATACTCTTTTGTTCTACATCATGGACACTAAATCCAATATCTGAGTCCTCTGAAAAATGACTATATGAAAATTGGAAACCCAATGATTGATATGGAATATTAGGATTTACATATCCCATTTTAAAATTGCCTTTAAAATTTGTGGAATTTGTGGATCCACCCCAATATGGATATGGAAATTCAACTAATGATGGATCATCTATATATTCATTCTGTCCAAAAACTCTTTTATCATTTACAAAATTAAAATCAATAAAACTGACTAATCCTTTTATAGCATTAGTATACTGAAATCTATTATAAATATTAATTTGACCTCCTGTTGGGGCATCTCTAAATCCATCATTGTTTCTGTCATCACTGCTGTCCTTTGTATTTCCATGAAGATATAATCCATAATTCCAATTATTTGATAATTTAGTACTGTAATGAGTATTTAACTCATATCTTTCCATTTCTGAAGCGTAAAGATTTACAAATAATTTACTGTCATTACTAGGCTTTCTAAGCTCTGCATTTATTTGCCCTGTAATACTTTCAAATCCATTTACTACACTGCCTGGCCCTTTAGTTATTTGAATACTCTCAATCCATGTTCCTGGAATATAATTTAGGCCATGGGACTGAAGTGCTCCTCTTATGGATGGTATATTTTCAATGGATATTAAAATATTTGGACTACTTAATCCTAACATTTTAATTTGTTTAGTCCCAGAAATGGCATCTGAAAAATTCACATCAATTGAAGGAGTTGTTTCAAAACTTTCAGACAAGTTACAACAAGCTGCTTTTAGTAATTCATCAGAGCTTAAAATTGTGATGTTTTGTGAACTTAAAAATGAAGCCTTTGATGATTTTTTATTATAGTTAATTGTAACTTCTTCTAGATTTGTCTCATCATCAGATTGACCAAAAGATAGTAGGGATAAAAAAAATAAAAAGTTTAATAAATAGATTCTCATTTTCATTGCAATACAAATTTACAATTACTAAATTTAGCCTGCTAGCAAATAGAGCAATAAATGGATGAAAAAAATATCAAATCTGCATTAATTTCGGTCTTCTCAAAAGATGGAATTGAACCCATTGTTAAAGAACTTAGTAAAAGAGATGTTGAAATATATTCAACTGGCGGCACGTATGATTTTATTTCAAAACTGGGATATAAAGTAATAAAAGTTGAAGATATTACTAATTATCCTTCAATTTTAGGAGGCAGAGTAAAAACATTGCATCCTAAAATTTTTGGAGGTATCCTTTCAAGGAGAAACTTGAATCAGGATATTGAAGAAACCAAAAAATTTGACATTCCTTCAATTGACTTAGTAATAGTAGATTTATATCCTTTTGAAAAAACAGTCGAATCTGGTGGAACTGAAAATGAAATAATTGAGAAAATTGATATTGGTGGAATAGCCTTAATAAGAGCTGCTGGAAAAAACTATAAAGATGTAACTTGCATTTCATCAAAGAATGATTATTCTGAATTCCTAGATATATTTATAAAAAAAGAAGGTTCCCTCTCAATAGATGATAGAAAGAAATTTGCAATTAATGCTTTTAAAAATTCATCTAGCTATGATAGAGCTATATATAACTACTTCAATAATAGCAAAGATAATTTCATCCTAAAAAATAAAAAAGAGACATCTCTTAGGTATGGTGAAAACCCACACCAAGAAGGAAGTTTTTATGGAAATATTGAAGAAATCATTGAAAAAATTCATGGAAAGGAATTAAGCTATAACAATCTATTAGATATTGATTCAGCAATTGATTTAATTTCAGAATTTAAGGATGAAAAGCCAACTTTTGCTATTCTAAAACACAATAATCCCTGTGGAATAGCCACAAGAGAAACTATAAAAGATGCTTATGAAAGTGCTTTAGCTGCTGATCCAATATCAGCATTTGGTGGAATCCTGATTTCTAATACTATTATTGATAAACCCACAGCATCTATAATTAATAAATTATTTTGTGAGGTAGTAATTGCTCCAAAAATTCATGATGGAGCATTGGAAGTATTAAGAAGTAAAAAAAATAGAATTATACTAATATTAAAAAAATTAACAGAAAAAAAATCAATAATAAGATCATGCCTAAATGGATTTCTTTATCAAAGTATTGATGATATTAGTGATTCAGAAAATATTTTAAGTTATCCAACTAAAATAAGGCCAAATAAAAATGAAATTCAAGATTTATTATTTGCCTCTAAGATTTCAAAATATACAAAATCAAATACTATAGTTCTTGTAAAAAATAAACAATTGCTAGCAAGCGGAACTGGACAAACTAGTAGAGTTGACGCCTTAAATCAAGCAATTGATAAAGCAAAAAAATTCAATTTTGATCTAAGTAGTGCTGTTATGGCTAGCGATGCATTTTTTCCATTTCCTGACTGTGCTGAAATAGCACATAAAGCTGGTATATCATCAATTATTCAACCAGGAGGATCTATAAAAGATAATCTCACTATAGATTATTGTGAAAAATATAATTTATCAATGGTTTTTACTGGTGTTAGACATTTTAAACACTAATAATTTTTTATTGTTTTTTAATTGTTTTTTTATTAAATTATTATTGTTAGATTTACATGGGGCTGAGGACATGTTAGGATAACCTAATTCATAAAATTAATTATGGGATTTTTTGATTTTTTAACGGAAGAAATTGCCATTGATTTAGGCACAGCTAATACTCTTATTATACATAATGATAAGGTTGTTATTGATAGTCCTTCAATAGTTGCTAAAGATAGGGTAACTGGTAAAATTATTGCAGTTGGTAATGAAGCTAACCTAATGCAAGGAAAAACTCATCAAAACATTAAAACAATTCGTCCCTTAAAGGATGGTGTAATTGCAGATTTTGATGCCTCTGAACAAATGATAAATAGATTTATCAAAAGCATCCCTGTTTTAAAAAAGAAAATATTTTCACCCTCTTTAATTATGGTAATTTGCATTCCGTCTGGAATAACTGAAGTTGAGATGAGAGCAGTCAAAGAATCAGCTGAAAGGGTTAATGGGAAAGAAGTCTACTTGATACATGAGCCTATGGCTGCAGCTATTGGGATTGGAGTAGATATTATGCAGCCTAAAGGCAATATGATTATTGATATTGGGGGAGGTACTACTGAAATAGCTGTAATTGCTTTGGGAGGGATTGTTTGTGATCAATCAATAAAAGTAGCTGGTGATGTCTTTACTAATGACATTATTTATTATATGCGAACTGAACATAATCTTTATGTTGGGGATAGAACTGCTGAAAAAATAAAAATTCAAATTGGAGCTGCAACAGAAGACCTAGATTCTCCTCCTGAAGATATGAGTGTACAAGGTCGTGATCTTTTAACAGGTAAACCAAAACAAATTGATGTCTCCTATCGTGAAATTGTAAAAGCTATTGAAAAATCTATTTTAAGAGTTGAAGATTCGGTAATGGAAACACTATCAAAAACTCCTCCTGAACTAGCTGCAGACATATACAACACTGGTATGTATTTAGTTGGAGGTGGCTCAATGTTAAGAGGTCTTGATAAAAGATTGTCAAAGAAAACTGATTTGCCAGTATATATTGCAGAAGATCCTTTAAGAGCTGTAGTAAGGGGTACAGGAATAGTATTAAAAAATATTCCTAAATATAAAAGTGTATTGATTAAATAGAATTAAAAATTTATGCAACAAATTATTTATTTCTTCCTAAGAAATAAAAATTTTCTTTTGTTTCTTTCTCTATTCTTATTATCCATATTTATTAACTTCAGATCTAATTCATATACAAGCAGTAAAATTATTAACTCTAGTAGTGCAATTGTTGGATATCTATATGATAATTTAACTAACATAAAGAACTACTTTAATTTAATAGAAGAAAATAAAAAGCTAATTGAAGAGAATAAGTTTTTAAGATTAAGAATAATAAATACTAGCCCAGATACAATTTCAAATTCTATTAACTATAATATTACTACTGGAAATGTTATAAAAAACAGCTATAACTTAACAAAAAATTATATTACTCTTGATATAGGAAGAAATCAAGGAGTTGAAATAGATTTTGCAGTAATTTCTTCTAATGGTGTTATTGGAATAGTTGATAGAATTTCAAATAATTATTCTAGGGTTATATCAATCCTAAATACAAATATTAATTTAAATGCAAAATTAAAAACAAGTAATCATTTTGGAACCTTAAGCTGGAATGGAAAGAACCCCTCATATGTTCAGTTAAAAGATCTACCTAAACAAGCTTTCCTAAAAATAGGTGACACTATTACAACAGGCGGAAATTCCCTTATTTTTCCTAAAGGTGTTTTAATTGGATCAATTAAATCATATAAGCTTGATAATAGTCAAAACTATTTAGAATTAGAAGTTGAACTCTTTAATGATATGAGCAATATTAATCACGTATATATTATTGAAAATCAAAAAATTAATGAAATAAGAAGTTTGGATGAATAACATAATAAAAAATATTACTTCTGCAATAGCATTTATTTTAATTCAGTGTTTGATTTTAAATAATATTAATTTCTTAAACTCAATCAATCCATTACTCTATATATACTTAATAATTTATTTTCCAATAATAAATAATAGGACAGTCTTTATTTTATTTAGCTTTCTATATGGATTATCAATAGATATTTTTACTGATTCAACTGCAGTTCATGCTGCTGCTTGCGTGTCTCTTGCTTATTTTAGGCCAATATTTTTAAAACTAATTTTTGGAATGACATATATCCATCAAGTTGTTAAGTTCAAAAATATTGATTTAAAGCAAAATCTATTTTATATATCTTCGCTAACATTATTTCATCATTTAATTCTATTTTTTATTGAAGTTTTTGATTCTTCAAAATTAATTTTAGTTTTTGAAAAGGCGATCTTCACTAGTATATTTACAATATTACTTATTGTTCTATTAAATTTATTTCTAAAAAATAAATGAGAAAATCTCTTTTTCCAATAATAGTATTTGCAGCTGGAATAATATTTATTATTAGATTATTTTACCTACAGATATATAGTTCTAGAAATTATGATATCTATGAAGACAATGCTATAAGAAAAGTATTTACCTATCCAAAAAGAGGATATATTTATGATAGAAACAATGTTCTATTAGTTTCCAATCAGCCATCCTATGATGTAATGATTATCCCTAGAGAAGTTAACGAAATAGATACATTAGAATTCTGCAGTTTATTAAAAATATCTAAGGAATATTTAATAGATAAATACATAAAGACATCAAAATATTCAACTAGAATTCCATCAGTCTTCCTAGCTCATCTTTCTAAGGAAGACTATGGATATCTTTCTGAAAAAATCAGAAAATATAAAGGATTTTACATACAAAAAAGAAACTTGAGAGAGTATAATACAAGTATTGGAGCAAATGTCCTTGGATATATTGCCGAAGTAAATAGAAAAAACATATTAAATGATAATTATTACTTAAAAGGAGATATTATAGGCAAACAAGGTGTTGAAATGTCTTATGAAAAATATTTAAGAGGAATAAAAGGAACTGAGTTTATTCAAAAAGACAGGTTTAATAGAGATATAGGGAAATATAAAGATGGGGCGTTAGATATTCCTTCTATATCAGGGAAAGATTTAACTATTACAATTGATTCAAAACTTCAGGAATATGGGGAGACTCTTATGAAGAATAAAAAAGGTGCAATTGTTGCAATTGAGCCAAATAGTGGAGAAATACTCTCATTGGTTTCGTCTCCCTCATATAATCCAAATCTTTTAGTGGGAAGAGAAAGATCAAAAAACTATCTTGAATTATATAAAGACAGTATTTATAGGCCATTAATTGATAAAGGTCTCTTATCCATGTTTCCCCCAGGTTCTCCATTCAAAATATTAGTTGGTCTTACCGCATTACAAGAAGAAATAATTACTGAAAAATCAACAATTTATTGTAAAGGCTACTATATATATGGCAAAGAAAAAAGAAAAATGAATTGCCATTGTGGGGGTGGCTATCGAAATATTTATAATGCTATTTCACTATCCTGCAATTCTTACTTTGCAGATATATATAGAAAGACTATTGATTCGCAATACAATACTAAGGAGAGATTTGATAATTGGAGCAATCATATTAAGAGCTTTGGTCTAGGGAACTATCTTAATAATGATTTGTCCGTTGGTAAGAAGGGGATTATTCCCGATTCTGAATATTATGATCGGTGGTATCCCGATTTTAAGTGGGGAGGAACCACCACTATTTCTAATTCAATTGGGCAAGGTGAAATTTTAACAACCCCAATTCAATTAGCAAATATGACAGCAGCTATTGCCAATGGAGGATATTACTATACCCCACATATAATAAAAAAAATAGACGGAGATACTATTGATGTAAGATTTAAAACCCCTATTAAAACATCCATTGATAGTACACATTTTAAAACTATGGGTAAAGCTCTATACAAAGTTTTTAAATCAGGAACAGGAAAATTATTAAATGTCCCAGGAATTGAAATTTGTGGCAAATCAGGTACAACTGAAAATTTTGTAAAAATTAATGGGGTAAAAACTCAATTAAGTGATCATTCAATTTTTATTGCATATGCTCCAAAGGAAAATCCAACAATAGCAGTTTCCGTACTAATAGAAAATGCCGGGTATGGATCTCTTTGGGCTGGAAGAACAGCTAGCTTAATGATTGAAAAATATATAAATCATGAGATTTCATTAAAGAAAATGGAAAAAACAGTATTAAATAAAAGTTTAAAAAGAGAATATTTAAAGCCTTATTTAGGCAAACCATTTAATATAAATGAATAATGTATAGTAATAGAAAAAATATTTTTAAAATTGACTGGACGCTCGTTTTGGTATACATTTTTCTAGTTGGATTTGGTTTGGCTAATATTTTGTCTTCAAGTATTAGTGGAGAAAGTATTTTATTGTTTGATTTTAGCACTCTGTACGGAAAGCAATTCATATTCATATTGGCATCACTATTAGTTATTATTATTACTCTTACAATAGAGGTTAAATTTTATGAAAGATTTTCAAGCATATTTTATTTAGTTTGTATATTTTTTGTTTTAGGATTATTCATTTTTGGGAATAAAGTTAACGGAGCATTATCATGGTATTCATTTAATAATTTGACAATACAGCCAAGTGAATTCATGAAAGCAGGAACAGCTCTAGCTGTTGCTAAATTTATTAGTGATATTCAAACAAACATGAAGAAATTATCTGATCAACTCAAACTATTACTAATCATTATGTTGCCTATAATGCTAATTATATTACAAAATGATACTGGGACATCAATCGTTTTCTTCTCTTTGTTTTTTGTTTTATATAGAGAGGGTATTTCTCAAATTTATTTATTAATTGTCTTTATAATTTTAAGTATTTCAATTCTTACTATAAAAATATCTATTTCAACTGCTATATTATTATCCGTAATAATTATACTGTTAAATTATTTATATAAGAATAAGAAGTCTAGAAGCATTATAAATTCATCAATGATTTTTCTGTTCTGTATAATCATAAGCTTCTTAACAGACTATACTTATAAAAATATTCTAAAAACTCATCAAAGGAATTATATATCTGTTTGGCTTGATCTTGAGAAAGATCCGATTAAAATAAAAGAAATGAAAAGGACTATACTTTATAATCTGAATGAATCTGAAAAAGCTATTAGCTCAGGTAGGTTAACTGGTAAAGGGTATCTTGAAGGGACTCGAACAATTGGAAATTTTGTCCCTGAACAACATAGTGATTATATATTTAGTACTGTTGGTGAAGAGTGGGGCTTCCTAGGAAGTTCATTTATAATTGTGCTTTACATAATATTAATCCTTCGGATAGTTGCTTTGTCAGAATTGCAAAAAAATCATTTTAGTAGAATTTATGGGTATTCAATAGCATCAATCATTTTTTTCCATTTTATGATAAATATTGGAATGGTACTTGGACTAATGCCAACAATTGGGATACCTCTGCCATTTTTAAGTTACGGTGGTTCTAGCCTAATAGCATTTACTCTCCTGTTATTTATTTTTATAAGACTAGATGGTAATAGGATGAATGAATGGTAACTACTTATCTGATAATTCTAGTCTTTCAGCAAAAAAATTGCAAAAATCTTTCATTGATTTAGTCATTTCCTCATCTTGAGTTGCTCTTTGGTATGTGTCAGTCATAGTACTAAGAGTCTGATAAAAAAATATTTTCATATCATCAATTGGCATGTCTTTTGTCCACAAATCAATTCTTAAACTTTCTCTAGACTCTGAATCCCAAAGAGATAATAAAGCTGCTTTTGTTTCTTTTTTTGAAATTTTTCCATCCTTAGCTGTCCAATAAATTCTATTTGGAATTTTGTTTTCATCTAGTTCCACTAAAAGTTCTATTTTTGAGATGTTTTTTTTTGCCATTATTTCTGAGGTTTATATTTAGATTTATTATATATATCCATTGGATTCATTAAAATCATTTCAATAAATGTAGTGTTATTGTTTTTCATATAAGATTTGACTATTTCCCAGCCAATAAATCTTCCGATCATACCGGGGGATTCATTATCAATTGACAAATAAAATTTAGAAAATGGGGCATTATTAATAAATCTAGTTATTAATTTATTCTCTGAACTAAATAAAAGTTGCTTTTCAACAAAATACGTCCAAACATAATGCTCATTTTGGCGGGCCCAATCCATGCTCAAATTAGAATATCCAATTTTATGTCTATCCTCTAATTTAGGCAACATAATATCCTTAAAATATAGAACCTTGCCATAAAAAATTATTTTATCTAAGAAAGTATAAAAATTTACTCTTGGAATTACATAATAAGCATATTCTTCAGCTATATCAGATATGATCATTCTACGGATTAAATTATCACTAATATATTTAGGCATTGAACTATAAAATGGATGTTCTGATCCTAAATAATTATCTAGTCCAATTAGTAAAAGTGAATCAGCAAGAATTACTCTATTTTCATATTTAACATCAGAGATTAAAGTAATTAATCTTGGTAATTCATATTTTGGAAAATAGGAAGTAAAATTATTGTAAAAAGATTGTATCTCCGATTTCTCATTATCTAAATTTGAAAAAACACGATTAACTTCGCTATATATTTGTTTTTGAACAGAATCATTCAATCTGCTTATCCATACTTTATTGTCATATTGTTCTGGAAATAAAAAAGGATAGTTTTTTTTTAAATCAAACAAATCATTAGGAGTTGATTCATAAAAAAATTTATCAAATCTTTCAATTGTCAATGGATATGAATTACTAATTTTATTATCATTTCCTTTACATGAATTTAATAAGATTAAAAAAATTATATAAAATATGTATTTTTTCAAGAAATTAATATTTATTAATTGCGAGTATTAATATATTTATGCATTACAAATATAATATAGTTATTAATCAATATAGAATATATTAATGAATACAAGAAAGGTTGAGGAATATATTGTCCAATGGTTAATTGATTACAAAAATCAAAATAACATTAATGGTTATATTATTGGTGTCTCTGGGGGAATTGACTCTGCAGTTACCTCAACTCTTTGTGCAAAAACTGGATTAAGGACTCTATGTCTAGATATGCCAATTAGACAAAATTTGTCTGAGCATTCAAGAGCAAAAAATCATATCAAATGGTTGAAAGAAAAATTTGGAACATCAGTATATTCACATGCAATGGATTTATCAAATGTGTTTAAGGAATTTGAAAAATCCATTCCTGAAGAAAAAATAAAATTTCTTAAAACACATGCTCTTGCAAATACAAGAGCACGATTAAGAATGGTAGCATTGTATTATTTCGCCTCCTTAAATAACTACGTTGTTGTAGGTACAGGAAATAAAGTTGAAGATTTTGGAATTGGATTCTATACTAAATATGGAGATGGTGGAGTTGATATCAGTCCCATTGCAGATCTTAGTAAAAGTGAAGTTTATAAACTTGCAGAATACCTAAAAATTGATAATGCGTTAATAGAAGCAAAGCCCACTGATGGTTTATGGGATGATAATAGAACAGATGAAGACCAAATTGGAGCTAGCTACGATGAAATTGAATGGGCTATGAAACAAAAAAAGTTAGGCAAAAAATTAAACGATTTTGATGGCAGGGAAAAAGAAGTTTTTGAGGTTTTTGAAAAACATCAAAATAATAATCTACATAAGATGAAACCAATTCCTGTTTGTAAAATTCCTAACAAGTTAAAATAATTTATATCGCTCTATTTAACTTTCTTGAAAGAAGTATTTTTAGATTTGAGTAATTTACTACATCTTCTAATATAGATTTATTATCATTATTAATCGATGTTTTGTCCTTAAATTCATTTACTTTTTGATCAATTAAAAAACAACGTAAATTTAGAATTGTTTCAATTACTAATTGAGAAATTGTTTTATTTTTTGGTTTTGGGAAAATGCTATTACGTTCCCAATCATGTAATGAATATTTCTCGTCATTCATCATTATATTAGTTATCTCTATTTCAAGCTCTTTTGATAATGTATTCAAAAATTTATCAGCAGTAATCTCCTTATTTTCATTATAGTATTCAATAATCCTATAGTATATTTTTCTAAAATTATCATTTGAGAATTCCATTTCATCTTCATGAAGATCCATGTATATTTTTTCAAAAACCTTTGCTTGTCTATTTACTGGACTTAGTATTAATTTTCCGTTTTCATCTTCTTTTAAAATTAGATCTTCAAAATCCTCCACATTATTTCCATACAATAATAAAATTTCTATAATTTTTTTCTCTAATTCGTAAAGAATATTTGTGCCCTTCTTTTCATTCTCAGGTTTAACAATAGTAAAAGAATCAAAATTGTTTTTAGAAGTCTTTATGTCTTTGTTGAATTTCTTTTTCTGAATCTGAGCTAAAGTACTGTATAAAACTTGCTCACTTATTCCCATAATTGATGAGCATTCCTTTATATAAATTTCCTTTTTTATTTGATCACTTATTTTTGAAATACTTTCTACCATATTTCTTACTACAGAAGCCTTTTTTACTGGATCATTATCAGCTTCGTCAACTAATAACGATGCTTTGTATTTTATAAAATCTTTTGATTGCTCTTTAAAAAAAGATGTTAATTCATCAGTTTGTTTTTTATTTGCAAAACTGTCTGGATCTTCACCTTCGGGAAGATTGCAGATTTTAACATTCATTCCTTGTTCCAGGATCATGTCTATTCCTCTTAAAGCAGCTCGAGATCCAGCACTATCTCCATCAAATAAAACCGTTATATTCTTAGTTAGCCTATTAATTAATCTAATCTGATTTTCTGTCAATGCAGTTCCAGAAGATGCAACTACATTTTTTATTCCTTTCTGGTGAAGCTTTATAACATCTGTATAACCCTCAACTAAGAAGCAATTATCTTCTTTAACTATACTTTGTTTTGCATGAAATATTCCATATAGAACTTTACTCTTATGATAAATAAGACTTTCAGGTGAGTTAATATACTTTGCTGTATTTTTAGAGGATTTAAGAATTCTACCACCAAATCCTAAAACTCTTCCAGACATACTAAGGATTGGGAACATAACCCTTCCCTTGAATCTGTCAATATTTTTGTCATCCTTTACAATAGTAAGTCCTGTTTTCTCTAAAAAATTTAATTTATACCCTTTTTTTAAAGCTTCATCTGTAAAATAATTGGGTTTGTTGAGTGAATAGCCTAACTGAAATTTCTCTATAACTTCATTTGAAAATTCTCTTTCCTCGAAATAAGACATTCCAATAAATTTTCCCTCTTCAGACTTAACTAAGTTCTCTTGATAATATTCTTTTGCAAATTCAGTAATTAAATACATACTTTCCCTTTCACTATCCTTTAATTTTTGCTCAGAAGTTTTTTGTGTCTCTTCAACCTCAATATTATATTTTTTTGCCAAATATTTAATTGCTTCAGGATAGGTGAAATGCTCATGTTCCATAAGAAATGTCACAACAGTTCCTCCTTTGCCGCTTGAGAAATCCTTCCATATTTGTTTTGCTGGAGAAACCATAAAACTGGGTGTTTTCTCCTCAGTAAAAGGGCTTAAACCCTTATAATTTGAACCTGATTTCTTTAATTGAACAAAATCTCCAAGGACCTCTTCTACTCGAGATGATTCGAATACTTTTTCTATGGTAGATTTTGCTATCAATTAATTAAAATTTTTGTTAATATTAGGGCTGATCAATTTAATGATTAATTTAAAACTTTTTGCTAAAAAACTAAATAATTCTGCTTATATAGTTAATGTAGATGATAATTCTTCTATGAGAACCTTTAAATTAATTTAAAGAAGGTTTATTTGCAAGTTGACCACATGCAGCATCTATATCCTGGCCCCTTGACCTTCTAATAGTTACATTAATATTGTTTTCTTCAAGAATCCTTTGGTATAAATCAATATTCTCTTTTGAAGCTTGAGAAAATTTGTTATCATCTATTGAATTATATTGAATCAAATTAACCTTGCTTGGAGCAAATTTGCAAAAATCTACTAGAGCATTAGCGTCTTCAATAGTATCATTTATCCCTTTCCAAACTATATATTCATAAGTAATTATTTTTTTAGTTTTTTTATACCAATATTTTAATGCTAACTTTAATTCAAATAGATTCATTTTTTCATTAAAAGGCATAATTGAAGTTCTAATACTATCTACTGCTGAATGCAACGATACTGCAAGTTTAAATTTAACATTTTCATCTGCCATTTTCTTTATCATTTTTGGAATTCCTGAAGTTGATACTACAATTCTTTTAGCAGAAATACCAAGTCCTTTTTTTGATGTTATCATTTTTATAGCCTCTATAACATTTTTATAATTCATGAGTGGCTCTCCCATCCCCATGAATACAATATTTGTCAAGGATCTATTATAATATTCCTTGCTTTGTTTACTAATTAATGCTACCTGATCGTAAATTTCATCTGGATTTAAATTTCTCATTCTCTTTAATCTTGATGTAGCACAGAATTTACAATTTAGACTACATCCAACCTGAGAAGATATGCAAGCCGTAATTCTTTTTTTTGTGGGGATTAATACACTCTCTACTATCAAATCATCAAACAATTTAATCCCATTTTTTATTGTGCCATCCTTACTTTTCTGTATTGTATGTAGCTTAATATGGTTGATTACAAAACTATCCTCCAAAATAGATCGTATTGATTTTGGAAGATTAGTCATTTGTTGAAAATTTATAGCAGACTTCTCCCAAAGCCATGAATATACTTGGTCACCTCTATATTCATTAAAACTATTTTCTAAAAAAAAATTTTTTATTTGGTCAAGTGATAGAGATCTTATATCTTTTTTTGACATTGTAAACTAGAAAACTTAAATTTTTAGATTATCAGCATTGCATCGCCATAACTATAAAAATTGTACTTCTCCTTCATTGCTTCTTCATATGCTTTTTTAATGAAATCATTACCAATAAATGCAGAAGCCATCATAAGTAAGGTTGATTTTGGCATATGAAAATTTGTAATCATAGAATTTGCAATACTAAATTCATATGGTGGAAAAATAAATTTATTTGACCAACCATTAATTTTATTTAAAGTACCACTTGAAGAAACTGAACTTTCAATAGCTCTCATAACAGTTGTTCCAACTGCGCATATTCTTTTTTTATTCTTTAAACCATTATTAATAATATTTGCATCATTTTCTTCAATTATCACTCTCTCACTATCCATTTTATGTTTTGATAAATCTTCTACCTCTACTGGATAAAATGAAGCTAAACCTGTATGCAAAGTAACTTCTGGAAATTTAACTCCTTTGATTTCTAAACGTTTTAATAAGTGTTTAGAAAAGTGTAATCCTGCTGTTGGAGCTGCAACTGCTCCTTCATTTTTTGCATATATAGTCTGATATCTTTCTTTATCTTCTGGCTCAACATCTCTATTGATGTATTTTGGTAAAGGCGTCTGTCCTAAATCAAGTAGTAACTTTCTAAAATCATCGTATCCTATATCACATAGAAACCTCAAAGTTCTTCCTCTTGAAGTTGTATTATCAATAACCTCGGCAACTAAAATCTCCTCTTCTCCAAAATACAGTTTATTGCCAATCCTAATTTTTCTAGCTGGATCAACTAATACATCCCATAGTCTTTGTTCACTATTTAATTCTCTAAGTAGGAAAACCTCTATTCTTGCTCCTGTTTTTTCTTTATTACCATAAAGTCTTGCAGGGAAAACCTTTGTGTTATTTAAAATAATAACATCATCTTCATTAAAGTATTCTATCATATCTTTAAATATTCTATGTTGGATAGAATAGTCTGATCTGTCAATAACCATTAATCGAGATTCATCTCTGTTTTTATTTGGATATTCTGCTACCAAATTCTCTGGTAGTTCATATATAAAATCTGATAACTTCCTGTTCATTTGAATAATTTTAGAAAGGGCAAATATACAATCTCAGAAGTGGGGATGTCAAGAAATTTTAGATATAATTTCTATAAAATTAAAATTTACTTCAATTTTTTATTTGTATGATGTCTCTTATGATCTCTTTCAGCCTTCATTTCCATCATATTATCAAATGATTGTTGTAAATCAACTCCAGTCTGATTTGCTAGACATAAAACAACAAATAAAACATCAGCTAATTCTTGACCTAAGTCATTACTGTCTGATTTCTTAGTACTTTGCTCGCCATATCGTCTTGATATAATTCTAGCAACCTCGCCTACTTCTTCAGTAAGCTGAGCCATATTAGTTAATTCATTAAAATATCTAACTCCATGAGTGTTAATCCAATTATCAACTTTTTCTTGTAACTTTTTTATATACATAATTTTGAGAAGAATTATTATAGTAAACTTTAATCAATATAAGTAAAAAATGTTTATATAATATATAATTAGTAGTATAATAATTTATAGATTTATACTAATTAAACAGGCTATGAAAAAGAACAAAATATTACTCCTACTTATTACACTAATAATATGTTTTTCATGTAATGTAAAATCTGCTGATTCTGTAATAATCAATGCTAAAATCTACACAGTAAATAACCAAAATGAAATTGCAAAATCAATAGTAATTAAAGATGGGAAAATTTTAGATATAAGTAATTCTAATCTTGATAAAGAATACTATAGTAATACCATTATAGATGCTAAGGGAAAAACAATTCTTCCAGGGTTAATTGATTCTCATTGCCATTTTTACAATCTTGGATTAAATCAGCAAGTTATCAATTTACGAGGCACCAAATCACTAAATGAAATTTTAGAAAAGTTAATTGACTATGATAATGAAAATAATCCTAAAATAATTTTAGGTAGAGGTTGGGATCAAAATGACTGGGAAAATAAAAATTTTCCTAATAATTTAAAATTGAATCAACTATTTCCCAATAAAATAGTTGTACTTGAAAGAGTTGATGGGCATGCTTATTTAACAAATAATTATACGTTAAATCTTGCTGGAATTAATGAGAATACTGAAATTTCTGGAGGTTCAATAATGAAAGAAAAAGGGAAATTATCAGGAGTTCTTATTGATAAGCCAATGCAATTAATTGATAAAATACTTCCTAAAAAATCTATATCTGAAAAAATTATGGCATTAAAAGAGGCTGAAAAAATATGTTTTAGCTATGGATTAACTACAGTTGATGATGCTGGCTTAGGTAAAGAGACTATTTTTTTAATTGATAGCCTACATAAATCTAATAATCTAAAAATAAAGATTTATGCAATGATAAGTGTTTCAAAAGAAAATATATTATTTTTTAAAGATTATGGGAAAATTAAAACTCCTAAATTAAACGTTAGATCATTTAAAGTTTACGGGGATGGTAGTTTAGGTTCAAGAGGGGCTACTTTAAAAAAATCGTATTCTGATGATACCTCAAATTATGGAAAACTTGTTACAAGTATTAAAGATTTAGAATACTACTCAAAAAATATTTCTGAAATGGGTTTTCAAATGAATACCCATGCAATAGGAGACTCAACTATAAGTTTTCTAGTTAAAAACTATAATACGATTTTAAATAAAATTGAAGATCCTAGATGGAGAATTGAACATTCACAAGTCATTGATCCTAATGATTTTAAATTATATAATAATAAAGTTCTTCCATCTGTTCAGCCAACTCATGCAACTAGTGATATGTATTGGGCTGACGAAAGATTGGGTGAAAGAATATATGGGGCGTATGCATTCAAAGATTTACTTAATAGTTCAAAGAAAATTGCATTAGGGACTGATTTTCCTGTAGAAAAAGTTAATCCATTTCATACTTTTTATAGCTCTGTTGAAAGAAAAGATTTATCTGGATATCCTGAAAATGGATTCCAAAAAGAAAATAGTCTAAATAGAGAAGAAACATTAAAAGGAATGACTATATGGGGTGCATATTTTAATTTTGAGGAAAATGAAAAAGGAAGTTTAGAAATTGGAAAGGCAGCAGACTTTATTATTATTAATCAGGATATAATGGAGGTAAATGCAAAATTGATACCGAAAACAAAAGTTTTAAAAACTTTTGTAGATGGTGAAATGGTATATAATTTAAACAATTAAAGTAACTGGCCCATCATTTACAATATCTACAAGCATGTAAGCACCAAATATTCCCGATTGAACCTTATTATTAATTAGACTATCTAATTGTTTAATAAATAGATTATATATAGGTTTTGCTATATCTGGCTTAGCAGCTTCTATATAACTAGGTCTATTACCTTTTTTAACATTACCACATAATGTAAATTGACTTACAACTAAAACTTCACCATTAACCTCATTGACATTCTTATTCATTATATCATTTTCATCATTAAATATTCTTAATTTTGAAATTTTATTAGTCATTTTTATTATATCTTCCTTAGAATCATCATTTGAAATACCCAGCAATATTAACATTCCATTATTTATAGAAGACACAACTTTGTCATCTACTTTTACACTTGCATTTGTAACTCTCTGTATTACTATAATCATAGTTTAATATAGTTATTGTCTGTACTTTAAATCATCCTGCATTATTATTTGCTTATAATTTTCATAACGTGAAATATTAATTTTATTCGATGAAACTAATTCCTTTATAAAACAATCTGGCTCATCTATATGCAAACAATTATTGAATTTACATTTATTTTTATTCTGAAAAAATTCTGGGAAAAAATCTCCAATTTCATTTTTTTCAAAATTTACAATGCCAAACCCCTTTATGCCAGGCGTGTCAATTACTCTAGCTCCAAAATCTATATCAAATAATTCTGCATAAGTTGTAGTATGTTTTCCTTGAAGATGCTGAGATGAAATATTTCCAATTTTTAAATTTAATTCAGGATTTATACAATTTATAATACTTGATTTTCCCGATCCTGAATGGCCACCAAACATAATTGTTTTTCCCCTAATTAAAGAAATTATTTCTTTAATGTTTAAGCCTGTAATGGCAGATACTTTAATACACTTATATCCAATGTTCTCATATAAATTAACCAATTTATCAAGCTGAATCATTTTATCTTTATTATAGCTGTCCATTTTATTAAATAGTAGTACTGTATCAATAGAATATGCATTAGAAGTAATTAAAAATCTATCTATAAAATTTGTAGTAGTAACAGGGTTGTTAATTGTAATAACTAAAAATAAAACATCTATGTTAGCTGCTAGAATTTGTGTCTGCTTAGATAAATTAACTGATTTTCTTAGAATGTAATTTTTCCTATCATGGACCTTAATTATAATTCCATTTCTTGAATCAGTATTATTTTCTATATCAAATTCTACAACGTCACCAACTGCAATTGGATTTGTACTCCCTAAATCATCCAGTCTAAGCCTACCTTTAATTCTACATTCAAATTCCACTCCCTCATTATTTTTTACAGAGTGCCAACTTCCAGTAGATTTATATACAGTTCCTCTCATTGATAATAAATGTATAATTAGTTATTTATTTTGTTATTCTTTTTTCTAAATTTTTTAATTTTTTAGTATAAGTTAAATTTAATTTAATAATAAAAAAGACGTAATTTATTAATTATTAAATATCAATCTTGTTAAGAAAAAAATCTCATAGAAATAATAAGCAATTATACTATTCATTAAATTTTTTGAAATTATTGATACCTAATTTCTTCTACAGAAATAGGCTTAAGGAAACCCTAAATGAAATTAACAAGTATGATGTTGACTATATTAAAATGCGTGTGAATTATTATAACAAGATAGATAGAGATATAAATCTGCCAGATAATGTTTCAAATTTATCAGCTTTAAAAATTAAAAATTTTCATAGAACATATTTTTTTGATAGCTATGAATTTACAAGATATTTTAACCCATCACTAAAGATGAATTTTTTATTTGGGGACATTACACGCATTCCAGACATTCCTTCAATTGTGAAAAGCAGGCCTATATTGGATAATCAAGAAAATTCAGTTTTGTTCAAATTAAATAAGATAAGACACTTTACATATACCAATGACTCAAATGAATTTCACAATAAAAAAGACATGTTAATAGGTAGAGGAGCAGTTTCAAAAAAACACAAAAAAAGAACTGATTTCTATAAAATGTACTTTGATAATAAATTATGTGATTTGGGTCAAATAAATAGCAACACAGATCATGATCATTGGATTAAAAAGAAAATTTCAATTGAGGCTCATCTAAAGTATAAATTTATTCTATGTATTGAAGGAGTTGATGTTGCAACAAATTTAAAATGGGCGATGTCCTCAAATTCGATAGCTGTAATGGCAAAACCAAAAATTGAATCTTGGTTTATGGAAAAAAAACTTATTGCAGATTACCATTATATTCTAATAAAAGATGATTATTCTGATCTAGAAGAAAAATTAACTTATTATATAAATCATTTAGATAAATGTTTAGAAATTATTAATAATGCTAATGAATATGTTAAACAATTTAAGGATGAGAAAAGAGAAAAATTAATTTCATTACTAGTGCTAGAAAAATATTTTATAAAAACACTACAAATCCCTAAAAGAATCAATTTATTATATTAAGATTTATCCTATAATTTTTTATAAACTATAAATAAATCTAAAAGTTATAAATCTAGGCTGAATAAAATACTCTGTAGCACTAATCGATATATTAGAAGTACTTGAATTACTTTGTGATCTAGTATCTAGAAGATTAGTGGCTTTTACTTCAAATTCCCATTTACTATCCTTTTCTTTTCTATAAGAGAGTGAAGCATCCCAAAACTTATAACTATTAATTAGATTATCTTGATCACTAAATCTTGTTTGTGAATAGTTTGTTCTAAAAGTAAAACTCTTAAGAATTAATGCATCAATCTCTAAATAGGGACTCTTAGTATAATATTTAGTGCTAATATCTCCTATGTTATTTTCACTTAAATTGTAAGAATATCCCACCTCAATATTTGGTGCCGTTTTAAATAATGTTCTAATGGAACCTTTATAATTTTGAGAAAAATTCTCACTAAGTGATGGATTATTTATGCTTTGAATAAACTGATTAAATTTAGAATAATTATAGTTGGTATTTAAGGTAGTTCTAATCTTACCAAATGATCTTTGATATCTCCCTGATGCTGAGAATGTCTCATCAGCAAATGATGAATTAAATGGTGAACTTGTTGCAATTACACTTTCAAAGGTTGTAAGATTTCTTATTTGATCTATAGATTTATTATATGAAAGTCTAGCAAAAACATTTGTGTAATTAAACAAATTAAAGCTATGATAGGTTAAATTAATATTGTGAGATAATGCGTTCTGCAGTTCCTGATCACCACTAAATATGGAGTTATAATTGTTTAATACCAATCCACGAGCTAGTTTTGTTACATCAGTAAATTGTGTTCGCATGGCATAATTAAATCTGATACTCTCACTATTTTTTAATTGAATAATTACATTAAAATCTGGCAATAACTTGAAGAAAGAATCAGAATATTCAGTTCCAAATTGTGTGTTTTTTGAATTATATGCATGCGCTGTAAAACCAGGGCTAATAGTAAATTTTCCAGTTTTTAATCTATAATGCATTCCTAGATATAAATCTGTAAAAGTATAATCTGTATCATTATAGTCTAATCCCCCATTGATTATAGGAGTTGGATAAAAGGTGCTATTTTCTAAAAATTGGAAAATTTCGGAATTAAATATCTGATTACTATAAATAGCTCCTAGAGTAAAATTTAAATCACTCTTAATATTTAAAATATTCCAATAATCTAATTTTGCATCAAATTGATTAGATTTTACTTTTCTATCCTGAGCAAGATTAAAGTTTGACTCTGAATCATCAAGGCCTAAACCAAAAGCAGTTGGCTGATAATTAAGATTATTCTCTAGAATTGCATTATAGAATGGATCTTCATTCTTAATTACATGTTGCCCTTCAAATGCAAATATATTTTTATCATCAAGGGTGTAATAATAATTTAAATTCTGACTGATATTGTAAGTCTCAACATCTTCATTTTGGTTAATTGAACCAATTACAGATGATAAATAATGTTGATCCTGGTCCTCCTCAGTAATTCGAGAGAGTATTTCATAATCTAATTGATTATTAAGATTAGGCTTGTGTTTTAATCTAAATTTGCCAATTGCCAAATTACTTGTTTGAAGCGTATTGGTTTGAGTATCTTCATCAGGAATTCCGAGACCTTGATCAATATATTGTGTGGAATTATTTTGTTGAATCTCAATTTCGCTATTTGTTAATATTAAAAACCCTGAATAATCCGTTTTCTTATTTGGAGAATAACTAGCATTAACAGCTGCAAACTCAGTATTAATGTCTTTAGCTCTGTTGTTTTGTAATTGTAAAAATCCTAGATTATTATTTCCTAAACTTATATTTGTACCACTTTTACCACTAGGTTTTTTAAACCCACCTGAAAAATTCCAGTAATCTCTTTGGGTAAAAGCCTGTTCTCCTATATTATTTAAATCTCCTATTACATTAATACTATAGGATGGGCTATAATAAAAAAGTTTTGGCTGAAATAGATATAAGTCTTCAATAGGTGAATCTCCAGCGCCTGCCGTTACAGTACCAAACCAGAATTTATCTTTTCCTTTTTTAAGCCTAATGTTTATAGCTATATTCTCCTGGTTATTTTGAACAGAGCTCAACTGTCCAACATCAGCATAATTTTTTAATATCTCTACTTTATCAACTGCACTTGATGGAATGTTTTTTGATGCAATTTTAGAATCTCCCTCAAAAAATTCCTTACCCTCTACCATAACCTTACTTACTACCTTGCCTTCAACCTCGATTTCTCCATCATCTGTAACCTCGACCCCAGGAAGATTCTTAAGAATATCCTCTAGTTTTCTTTCTGTTCCTGTTTTAAAAGAATCTGCATCATATACAAGTGTATCCCCTTTTACAACTACAGGCATCTCATAGGTTAGCTCTACAGCATCTAATTCAGTGTTTTCATAAAGGATAAAGTCCTTTGAGATATCAGATTCTTCGGATTTAATAAGTTGACTATAACTAGCCATTCCTATATAGCTAACCTGCAGGTTATAACTTGAATTCTTTTTTAAAGCAACCTTATATTCTCCATCAGGATCAGATATAGCGAATGATTCAAGAGCATTTGTCTCACTATTAATCAAAATGATATTTGCAAGCTCCAAGGGCTTGTTTAAACTATCTGTTACCTTACCCTGCATTTTCAATTGTGAAAACAAGAATGAAGAATTAAGTAGTAATATAAGTATGATAAGTTTTTTCATATTAAGTTGATTAAAAATGTCTGCCTTTATTACCTCTTCCGCCTCTCATTGACCTCATTTCCTCCATTTTAAATTTTATAATCTCATCATATTTATTTCTAGTAACTTTTTCTCCTTTAGTTGGCATTAATATTTCATCCTTTTTCTCTGGATTCATAACAATTTTTGAGCACAACAGGACTGTTTGATCAGTGGTCAATTCTAAAATAAGCCCTGGTAATCCTCCAAATTCAGCAGGTCCATGACTAACGGGTATTTGTGGAGTATACCATGCTACTATCTGAATAGTCTTTGGAATTTCAATACTTTTAATCTCTCGTTTTTTATCTGTAGAATCTTTTGGTTTATCACCCCTTGGTTTAGGAGGAGCAAATACACCTGTCCAATCAAAAGGTGCTTTTTTCTTAGCTATAGCCTTAAAGCATATGTAATTACCTATTTTCTTTTGCTCATTAGTCATTTCCCATTTTATTTCATCTATATCATCACTAACTATAAATTTCTTTCCAAAAAATTCAATCTCTTCTAATGACATTTTTTCTTTAACATTTTTATATCTAGGGCCTGATGATGATCCAAAACTCCCCCATCCCCTACCTTGACCAGGGGCTCTTAAGCGTTCTTCCTCCTTAAAAGTAGACTCAACTTTATTAAAAGTTAAAATGAATGTTTTTTCTAACATGTTTTTCATTCTATTTTTCATTTGATTTTTCTGCTCAGTACTCATTGTAGATCCCCATGGTCCAAGATCAAAAGATGTTTTTGATTTATAATATGCCTTTCCTTGAAAATCTTGGGGATAAAGAAAATTAAAAGAAAATAGTGCTATAAGAATTAATATTGAATTTCTCATAAATATATTTTTTCAAAGCTAGTTAATACTCCTAGACAAATTGTTAATTTCAAGTTAAAATAATCATAATTTTTTTGTACTTTCAAATCCATGAGGATTATATTGTTAATTTATTTTTTTTCTATAAACTGCATTTCACTTGCACAAAAAAATACCTCTCTGGTGTTAAACTCTAAAACTCACTATAATGATTCATTGCAAATTGCCAAGAGCTATTCTAATTCTAATTTTTATTTAATTAAAAATTCTATAGTCAAAAAAACCCCAGAATCAACATATACGTATAATAATATTGACCTAGGAGAATTATATAAAATTGACCTATTTAATCCTCTTCAAATAAAATTATTTTATAAGAATCAAAATTCTATAGTTATTCTAGATAACAAGCTAAGTGAAATTAAAAAAGTCAATTTTAATTATTCAGATCCTTTAATTAATGTAGCAGCATTTTCATCAGCCAATGAAAATAATATTTGGATATATGATGAAATTTCTATGAGACTTAAAAAATATAATTATATTAAGGATTCCTTTGATAACATTGATATTCCAATAGAAGGTGAAGTTAAATCATTGAAAGGGAACTATAATTATTGCTGGCTTTTAACAAATAATCATTTATATAAATTTAATTATATAGGTTCATTAATATATAAAATTCAAATTAGTGAAATGGAATTCTTTAATTTTTATAAAAATAATTTGATTTTTGTTTCTAATAATAACCTATTTATATTCGATGAATCTGATAGTAGACTAGAAAAAATTAGTCACGAAAAATTATTTATAAAAGATTTTTTTGTAATCAATGAAACCTTGTATATTTATGATGAGGATTATTTACAACAATTTGAAATTAAAATTAATTGAATTATGCATATAGCTATAGCAGGAAATATTGGCGCTGGAAAAACCACTTTAACTAAATCACTTGGCAAGCACTATAAATACGAAGTTGAATTTGAAGATGTTGTAGACAACCCCTATTTAGATGATTTTTATAATCAAATGGAAAGATGGAGTTTTAATCTTCAAATTTATTTTTTAAATAGTCGCTTTAGACAATTAAAAGATATTATTAGTAATGGAAAGAATGTAATTCAAGATAGAACTATATATGAGGATGCAAATATTTTTGCGCCTAACCTTCATGCTATGGGTCTTATGACAAATCGTGATTACAAAAATTATAGATCCCTTTTTGACTTAATGGAAGAGACAGTTAAATCCCCTGATTTATTAATCTACCTTAGAAGCTCCATTCCAAATTTAGTTTCACAAATTCATAAAAGAGGCAGAGAATACGAAAATTCAATAAGCATAGAATATTTAAGCAGATTAAACGAAAGATATGAAGCTTGGATTCACAGTTATGAAAAAGGTGAATTACTAGTGGTTGATATAGATGATATAGATTTTGTTGAAAGTAAAGATGATCTGCAAAAAATTATTGATCTAATAGATCAAAAAATAAAATAAAAAAAGGCCATAATTTAAGATCTTTTTTATTTTTTAATCTTGTTTTTTATCCTTAACAATTTTATCTACTTTTTCCATAACTTCATCTTTAGAACCATTAATTTCAAATTCTTCAGAAGTTTCATTGCCATTAATGTTTGTGCTAATTGTTACTTTAGCAGTTACGTCATCTGCTTCATCATTACTTTGCATATCAACTGATACTTTTATTTCTTTAGATGTTACATCATCAACATGATTAGATTCAGCTGAGTGACCTCCTAAAATTGGAGCAATTACAAGCCCTATAAGACAAGTAAGCTTAATTAAAATATTCATTGAAGGTCCTGAAGTATCTTTAAATGGATCACCTACAGTATCACCAGTTACAGATGCCTTGTGAGCGTCAGAGCCTTTATATGTCATCTCTCCATTAATTTCTACCCCAGCCTCAAAAGATTTTTTTGCATTGTCCCATGCTCCACCTGCATTATTTTGAAAGATAGCCCATAATACACCACTTACTGTTACCCCTGCCATATAACCTCCTAACATTTCAGCTATAGCTTGGTTGTCCATGCCCATTAACATTGGCAATACAGTAATAAGGATCGGTGTTCCAATGGTTATTATTCCTGGCAACATCATTTCTTTTAATGATGCTTGAGTAGATATAGCAACACATTTATCATATTCAGGTTTTGCAGTTCCTTTCATTATTCCCGGAATTTCTTTAAACTGTCTTCTAACCTCATATACCATTTCCATTGCTGCTTTACCTACAGCATTCATGGCTAATGCAGAAAAGACAACAGGTATCATTCCTCCAACAAATAACATTGCTAAAACTGGAGCCTTGAAAATATTAATTCCATCAATTCCTGTAAAAGTTACATAAGCGGCAAAAAGCGCTAAGGATGTTAATGCTGCAGAAGCAATAGCAAATCCTTTACCTGTAGCTGCAGTGGTATTACCAACAGAATCTAATATGTCTGTTCTTTCCCTTACAATTGGATCTTGTTTACTCATTTCTGCAATACCACCAGCATTGTCAGAAATTGGACCAAATGCATCAATAGCTAATTGCATTCCGGTAGTTGCCATCATAGCAGATGCTGATAAAGCAACACCATAAAATCCTGCAAAAGCATATGCAACCCAAATTGCTGTTGCAAATAATAATACTGATCCAAATGTAGATATCATTCCTGTAGCTAGCCCTGCAATAATATTAGTTGCTGCACCCGTGCTAGATTTTTGAACAATTTCAAGAACTGGCTTTTTGCCTAGTCCTGTATAATATTCTGTAATAGAAGATATTAGCCAGCCTACTGCAAGTCCTGTAAGAGTTGCATAGAAAACATTCATAGATGAAATATCTCTAGCACCCTCTCCAAAGAATTGCATTGTCATAGTCTCAGGCAACATATAGTTTACTAGAAAATAACATGTAATAGCAACTAAAGCTATTGAAAGCCAATTTCCTTTATTTAAAGCTCCCATTACTTCATCTTCCTTAGCATCATTGGAGTTAATTTTTACTACCATTGTTCCGATAAGAGATATAATAATGCCCAAACCTGCAATTGCCATCGGCAACAGAATTGGGCCAATACCTCCAAAGGCATCATCGATAGATCCACCCATATCCTTAATAACATAATTTCCAAGCACCATTGCTGCCAATACTGTTGCAACATAAGATCCAAATAAATCTGCACCCATACCTGCTACATCACCAACATTATCTCCAACATTATCTGCAATTGTAGCTGGATTTCTAGGATCATCTTCAGGAATTCCTGCCTCAACTTTTCCAACTAAATCAGCACCAACATCAGCTGCCTTTGTATATATTCCTCCACCTACTCTAGCAAATAAAGCAATTGATTCTGCACCTAGAGAAAATCCTGCTAAGGTTTCAAGAACAATAGTCATATCTTCAACAGAAGTCCATGATCCGCTCATGAAAAAATTAAAAAATATTATAAAGAATGTAGTCAATCCAAGTACAGCTAAACCTGCCACTCCTAATCCCATTACAGTTCCTCCTGCAAATGAAATATTTAATGCATCTGGCAGGCTTGTCTTCGCAGCTTGAGTTGTTCTTACATTTGTCTTTGTAGCGATTTTCATGCCCATATTTCCAGCAAGTGCTGAGAAAAAAGCACCAAAAATAAATGCGACAACTATTAATATATGTGAAGTTGGAACAACAAATGAAATTCCTGCTAGAACTAAACTAACTACTACAACAAAAATTGACAATAATTTATATTCAGCATTTAAAAATGCTAATGCCCCTTCATATATATGATCAGAAATTTCTTTCATCTTGCCATCACCAGCATCTTGTTTCATAACCCATGATCTTTTAACAAAGACATAGGCTAAACCTAAAACTGCCATAGCAATTGGCATATAAATCATCATTGCATCCATAATTGTATGTTTTTAGTTAGTTGGCAAAAATAATGAAATAGCTTTAATTAAAAAATACTCAGATATTTTATTTATATAATACCTTATGTACTGATTTAATCACATCATTACTGTTTGGTAACCATTCTTTTAGCAATACTGGTGAGTATGGAGCTGGTGTATCAGCTGTATTAATTTTTTCAATAGGTGCGTCTAAATAGTCAAATGCCTGAGACTGTACTTGATATGTAATTTCTGTTGATACATTGCCAAAAGGCCATGCTTCTTCAAGAATAACAAGCCTATTGGTTTTTTTAACTGATTCAATTATAGTTTTGTGATCCATTGGTCTTACAGTTCTTAGATCAATAATTTCACAAGAAATATCTTTCTTAGCTAATTCATCAGCAGCTTTATAAGCTTCTTTAATAATTTTTCCAAATGAGACAATAGTAACATCCTTCCCCTCTCTTTTTACTTCTGCTACTCCTATTGGTAAGGTATATTCTCCTTCAGGAACCTCTCCCTTATCTCCATACATATGTTCACTCTCCATAAATATTACAGGATCGTCATCTCTAATTGCAGACTTTAATAGTCCTTTAGCGTCATATGGATTCGATGGTACAACTACTTTTAATCCAGGTGTGTTTGCATACCAGCTCTCAAAAGCTTGAGAATGTGTTGCTGCCAATTGGCCTGCAGATGCTGTTGGTCCTCTAAAGACAATTGGACAGTTAAATTGTCCTCCAGACATTTGTCTAATTTTTGCTGCATTATTGATAATTTGATCTATACCAACAAGCGAAAAATTAAATGTCATATATTCAACTATTGGTCGATTGCCGCTCATAGTAGAGCCTATAGCAACACCTGCAAATCCTAATTCTGAAATAGGAGTATCTATAACTCTCTTATTTCCAAATTCATCAAGCATTCCTTTAGACGCTTTATATGCACCATTATATTCGGCTACTTCCTCCCCCATTAAGTAGACATTCTCGTCTCTTCTCATTTCCTCACTCATGGCCTCACAAACAGCTTCCCTAAATTGAATCAATCTCATTAAATCAAAATTTTGAACAAAAATAATAAACCTACAATATTAATTAAATATTAAAGCAAAAAATATTTGTTTGATAATAATTATTTTAAGTTAAATTATGTATTTTTATCTACCAAATTTTATCCCTTAAATCTAATGAAAATATTAGTATGTATAAGCCATGTTCCTGATACCACATCAAAAATAAATTTCACAGAAAATAATTCAAAATTTGATAAAAATGGTATTCAGTTTGTGATTAATCCAAATGATGAATTTGGATTAACAAGAGCTATGTGGTTTAAAGAAAAACTAGGGGCTTCTGTAGATGTAATTAATGTAGGGCTTGCAGATACTGAACCTACATTAAGAAAAGCACTTGCAATTGGAGCAGATAAAGCAATTAGAATTAATTCCGATCCAAAAAATGGACTTAATGTAGCAAAGCAAATTGCACATATAGTCTCTTCTGAAAGTTATGACTTAATAATTGGAGGAAGAGAATCTATTGACTATAATGGAGGAATGGTCCCCGGAATGATTGCAGGTCTAACAGACTATAATTTCATTGATAAATGCATTAGTCTAGAAATTAATAATGGCAGTGTTACAGCAGCTAGAGAAATTGAGGGAGGAAAACAAATTATCGAATCAAAGCTTCCGCTTGTTATTGCTGGACAAAAGGGATTGGTTGAAGAGAGTGATCTTAGAATTCCTAATATGAGAGGCATTATGATGGCTAGAAGAAAAGAACTTCAAGTAGTTGATGCGATTGATGAAGATAATTCTACGTGCACAGTTAATTTTGAAAAACCTAAGCCAAAAAGTGAAGTAACATTAGTATCGTCTGATAATGTTGATGAACTAATAAATCTTCTTCATAACGAAGCTAAAGCAATATAAAATGGGGATATTAATATACGCAGAGTCAGAAAACGGAAAATATAAGAAAGATTCATTTGAAATTGCTTCTTATGCTAGAGTAACTGCTAATAAATTAAATACTTCAGTAACAGCAGTTTCAATTAATGCAAATGATCCAAGCGAATTAGGAAATTATGGAGTTGATAAAGTTTTACATATCTCTAATGACAGCCTGAAAAATTTTAATGCTGCAATATATGCTGATATAATAAAGCAAGCCTTTGAAAAGGAAAGTTCAAATCTAGCAATACTAAGCTCAAGCGCGAATGCTAAATATCTTGGATCACTTTTATCAGTAAAAATAAACGCAGGATATATTACTAACGTCATTGAAATTCCTAAAGGGTTTAATCCACTTACAGTAAAAAGAAATTCGTTTACAAACAAAGCATTTGAATATGCTAAAATAAATAGCAATAATAGACTACTAGCACTATCAAAAAATTCGCATGGAGTTATTGAAAATAAAACCAGTGCCCAAATAGAAACATTTGAAGTTACTTTAGTGTCTTCTGAAATTAATGTAAAATCTACTGAAAAAGCATCTAATAAGGTAACTATTGCAGATGCTGAAATAGTAGTTTCTGGAGGAAGAGGATTGAAAGGTCCTGAAAACTGGGGAATGGTTGAAGAATTAGCAGATGTATTGGGAGCAGCAATTGCATGCTCTAAGCCTGTATCAGATTTAGGATGGAGGCCTCATAGTGAACACGTTGGTCAAACCGGAAAATTAGTTTCTTCAAATTTATACATTGCTATAGGAATATCAGGTGCAATTCAACATTTAGCTGGAATAAATTCTTCAAAAATCAAAGTAGTTATAAATAATGACCCTGACGCTCCATTTTTTAAAGCAGCTGACTATGGAATAGTGGGTGATGCTTTTGAAGTTGTTCCAAAATTAATTGAAGGTTTAAAAACTTTCAAGTCTGAAAATGCCTAAGCATTTTTCTATTTGATTAAAAATATTACATTTGTTAATAATCCTAATGATTCATTAAATGGATTTAATTAAACTTTTAATAAATGGTATTTCATATAGTCAAACTCAAAATGGGGCTTATGTGCTAATCCTAAGTGAGCTGGATGGAGAAAGAAAACTTCCAATTGTAATAGGAACATATGAGGCCCAATCTATTGCTATTGCTATTGAAAAAGATATTAAACCTCCTAGACCATTAACTCATGATTTATTCAAAAGTTTCTGTGAAAGATTTGATATAATTGTCAAACAAGTCATAATACATAAACTGGTTGATGGAGTTTTTTACTCTAGTATAATTTGTGATAGAGATGGAATTGAAGAAATAATTGATTCCCGAACTAGTGATGCAATAGCTCTAGCAACAAGATTTGATGCTCCAATTTTTACTTATGAAAATATACTTGAAAAGGCTGGAATCATAATTGAAATTGAAGAATATGATGAAGAAGACAAAATTTTGTTCAAAGAACTATTCTCTGAAGAAACAACATTGGCAAATTCTGAAGATTTTAAAGATAAAACTATTGGTGAACTCCAGAAATTATTAAAAATTGCTGTTCAAAATGAGAATTATGAAACAGCAGCAAAAATAAGAGATGAAATATCTAATAGATAAATTTAGATCTATAGCATTAATAATTGTAGCTGTCTTATTTTCTACAACTACATTTTCACAAAACATTGATGGAGGTGAAATAATCCAAAGCTCTGGTTTTACAATTGAAACATTGTTTAGAGGAATTATTGGAATGGCTTTTTTAATTTTTATTTCATTCCTTTTAAGTAATAACCGAAAAGCAATAAACTGGAAAACAGTATCATTTGGATTATTAATACAATTAATTCTTGCAATTAGCGTACTAAAAATTTCATGGGTTCAATCCATATTTGAATTTGCTGGCAAAATCTTTGTAAAAATATTAGAGTTTACAATGGAGGGGACTAAATTTCTATTTGGAGATTTAGTTAGTATGGATAATTTTGGCGGTGTATTTATTTTTGCAATTCTACCTACAGTTATATTCTTTGCTGCATTAACTTCAGTTTTGTTTTATTTTGGAATAATTCAAAAAGTTGTTAAACTTATGGCTTTACTTCTATCAAAAGTATTAGGTGTTTCTGGACCTGAGAGCCTGAGTGTCGCAGGTAATATTTTTCTTGGCCAAACAGAATCACCACTAATGATTAAAGCCTACCTTGAAAAGATGACTAAATCAGAAATTCTGCTAGTTATGATTGGAGGTATGGCAACAGTAGCTGGTGGAGTATTAGCTGCATATATTGGATTTTTAGGCGGAGATGATCCTGAATTGAAAGTGTTTTATGCTAAACATCTTTTAACAGCGTCTGTTATGGCTGCACCAGGCGCAATAGTAATATCTAAAATACTCTATCCTGAAACGGAAAAAATTGACACGAATGTTAATATCTCTCAAGAAAAGATTGGTGCAAACTTCCTTGATGCTATCTCTAACGGAACTACTGAAGGATTGAAATTAGCAGCAAATATTGCTGCAATGCTTCTTGTTTTTCTGGCATTTATTGCAATGGGTAATTACATATTAGATAAATTTGGATATCTTATTGAAATAAATAATTGGATCAACAATAATACTGTTTATGAAACCTTATCTATTGAATTTATTTTAGGCTATTTATTCGCTCCACTTATGTGGATTATCGGTGTTGCAAAAGAAGATATAACATTAATGGGGCAACTGCTTGGAATAAAAATAGTAGCAAGTGAATTTATTGGATATATTCAACTATCTGAGCTAAAACAAGCATCTAATCTTATTCATCTAAACTATCAAAAATCAATAATTATAGCTACATATATGCTGTGTGGATTTGCTAATTTTGCTTCCATTGGAATACAAATTGGAGGGATTGGATCATTAGCTCCAGGACAAAGAAAAAATCTATCTAAATTTGGTTTTAAAGCATTAATTGGCGGTACACTTGCATCACTATTATCTGCTACTATTGCAGGGATGATAATTGGGTAAAAAGTTAATAACTTTTAGAGCTTTTATTATTTCTCTTATAGATCAATTTTTATTTTTATCAGGTATAAAATTTTCCTATGAAACAGTATTTAGATCTTGTAAAACACGTTCTAGAAAAGGGCGATTTTAAAGAAGATAGAACTGGCACTGGCACAAAAAGTGTCTTCGGCTACCAGATGCGGTTTGATTTGAGTAAAGGATTCCCAATGCTTACTACAAAAAAATTGCATTTAAAATCAATTATATATGAGCTGCTTTGGTTTCTTAAAGGTGATACTAATATCAAATATCTAAACGAAAATGGCGTAAGAATATGGAATGAATGGGCTGATGAAAATGGAGATTTAGGTCCTGTTTATGGATTTCAATGGCGAAATTGGAATGGGGATAATATTGATCAAATAAAAGAACTAATTGATAATTTAAAGAAAAATCCTAATAGTAGGAGAATGCTTGTATCAGCATGGAATCCATCTGTTCTGCCCGATACCTCAAAATCATTTAATGAAAATATTTCGCAGGGGAAAGTAGCGCTGCCTCCATGCCATGCATTATTTCAATTTTATGTAAATGATGGAAAATTATCATGTCAGCTTTATCAAAGAAGTGCTGATATTTTTTTAGGTGTTCCATTTAATATTGCTTCATATTCCCTATTTACTTTAATGATTGCTCAAGTATGTGGATACATGCCTGGCGACTTTATACATACATTTGGAGATGCTCATATTTATACTAATCATTTTGATCAAGTAAAATTACAGTTAACTAGATCTCCAAAACAACTGCCAACTATAGAGATTAATTCAAAAATTACTGATATATTTAATTTCAGCTTTGAAGATTTTAAATTAATTAACTATGATCCAGATCCTCATATAAAAGGAGATGTAGCTGTCTAATAATATTATGAAATCAAAAGAAAATTGTCTTACTATAATTGTTGCAGCTTCTGAAAACAATGCAATTGGGAAAAACAATAAGCTTATTTGGGATCTTCCAGATGATCTAAAGAGATTTAAAAGGTTAACATCAGGACATTATATAATTATGGGCAGAAAAACATTTGACACCTTTCCAAAATTACTACCAAATAGAACACATATAGTGATTTCTAATAAAAAAGATCTTAATGTTCCTGATGAAGTAATTGTTGTAAATAACATTTCAGATGCAATAGAAATTAGCAAAGATGATCCTAATCCATATATAATAGGAGGTGGTCAAATTTATAAACTTGGCATTAATCTTGTAGATAAAATAGAGCTTACAAGAGTTCATAGTACTTTTAATGCTGATACTTTTTTCCCAGAATTAAATCTAAATAAATGGAGGCTTATTTCTACAACCTTTCATGATGTAGATAAAAAACATAACCATTCATTTACTTATGAGACCTATGAAAAAAAATAATTTAAACTATATTTAATTATTATGAGAGCATATATATTTCCTGGTCAAGGCGCGCAGTATTCTGGAATGGGGTTAGATTTATATAATGATTCCTCCTTAGCAAAAGATCTTTTTGAAATGGCCAATGCTATTCTAGGATTTGATATAACTGAAATAATGTTTAGTGGATCTCCAGAAGATTTAAAACAAACTAAAGTGACTCAACCCGCTATTTTTCTACATTCAGTAATTTTAGCTAAAACATTAGGAAGTAATTTTAAGCCTAATATGGTAGCGGGCCATTCACTAGGGGAGTTTTCTGCACTAGTAGCAAATAATACCCTTAGTTTTGAAGACGGACTAAAGTTAGTCTCCGCTAGAGCTCAAGCTATGCAAAAGGCGTGTGATAATAATCCTGGAACTATGGCTGCTGTTATAGCATTAGAGAATAGTGTGGTAGAGAATATATGTGAAGAGACTGAAGGGGTGGTGGTAGCTGCAAACTATAATTGTCCAGGACAATTAGTCATCTCAGGTGAGATTAAAGCTATTGATCTAGCTTGTGAAAAATTAAAAGAACAAGGGGCAAGAAAAGCTCTTGTATTGCCAGTTGGAGGAGCCTTCCATTCTCCGCTAATGGAAGAAGCAAAACAGGAATTAGAAAATGCCATCAATAATACTACATTTAATAAACCTATATGCCCAATTTATCAAAATGTAACATCATTTGCAGTTTCTGATCAAATGAAAATAAAAGAAAATTTAATAGCTCAATTAACATCTCCTGTAAAATGGACACAGTCAATTCAAAAAATGGCAGCTGATGGCGCAACAAATTTTATTGAGCTGGGGCCAGGGAAAGTATTGCAAGGATTAGCACGTAAAATCAATGATAATGTAGAGGCCTCTTCATTATCAAGTTAATTATGATAAATAAAAACAGAAATATTTCAATTACTATTCTTATTGCTGTAAGTATTTTATTGGATCAACTCAGTAAATTTTTAATTCGTCAGAATGTTGATCAATATTCTGAGATAAAATTAATAGGAGATTACTTTATTTTAACAAATGTTGAAAACAGTGGTGCCTTTTTAGGAATGGGAAGTGATTTTTCTCCTTTTATAAAAACAGTTTTTTTACTTATTCTTCCAATAATCGTATTAATATGTATAATGATTTATGTTTACAGAGATAAACAAATTGATAAAATTTCACTAATTGGTTTTTGCCTTATTATTGGAGGAGGAATTGCTAATATTTACGACAGAATTCTCTATGGATCAGTAACCGATTTCCTTTTTATTGACCTGGGTGGAATTTTTAAAACAGGTATTTTTAATATAGCTGATTTATCAGTTACTACAGGAATGATACTGATCTTACTAATGAGTTTTAGGAGTAAATAGATTAGTTCTTATATACTATCCCATTTTTCATTACAAATATTACATTTTCCAACGTTGAAATATTTTCTGTTGGATCATCATTTGTTGCAACAATATCAGCAATAAATCCTGGACTTATTTGACCTAATTCATCAGCATAGCCTAGGATACTAGCATTAGTAACGGTTGCAGACTGTAGACATTCCATAACAGGCATACCAACTTCATTCATATATCCAAATTCCTTAGCATTTCTACCATGAGGAAAAACACCCGCATCTGAACCAAATGCTATTTTAACTCCTTTTGCATATGCTTTCTTAAATGTAGACTGAATTTTAGGGCCAATAGCTAATGCTTTTGGGACTACAAGCTCATCATAATACCCTTCTATTTTTGCTTTTTCTGCAACTTCCTTTCCAGCAGTAATTGTAGGCACATAGTAAGTTCCATATTGCTTCATTAATTCCATACTATTTTCACTCATTAATGTTCCATGTTCAATAGTTGTTACCCCTCCAATTATTGCTCTTCTGATACCTTCATCCCCATGAGCATGAGCTGCGATAATCATACCATAATCCTTGGCTGTATCACATATTGACTTAATTTCTTCTAAAGTAAATTGAGGGTTTTGTCCATTTTTTGCTATGCTCATCACTCCGCCTGTAGCAGTGATTTTAATATTATCTGATCCATCCTTATAGCGTTGTCTTACAGCTTTTTTAGCATCATCAACACTGTTGATTACACCTTCCCTTGGGCCAGGGTCACCTTGCATCGATTTCTTTCTTCCATTTGTTGGATCTGCATGACCTCCTGTTGTCCCTATTGATTTACCTGCAGTGAAAATTCTTGGGCCAATAACCTTCCCTTTTTCAATTGCATTTCTTAATGATATATTTACGCCTGATCCTCCCAAATCTCTTACTGTTGTAAACCCTGACATTAATGTAATATTCGCATATTCAAGTGAATTAAAAGCAAGATCAGCCTCATTTAGAGTAAACGCATTTAAATATTTTTGAGGGTTATACTCACTTTCAATATGCACATGCAGATCTATAAATCCAGGCATTACTGTAGCATTTGTTAAATCAATTGTAGTATCGTCTGAATCAGTGGAAGTAACGTGACCATTTTTTATTTCAATAATTCTATCCTTAGATACTATAATTGTTTTATTGTTATAGACTTTTCCTTTTTTGGTATCAATTAACTTACCGCATTGAATATATGTATTTTGAGAAAATAACACTGTGGTAAATAAAGCTAAACATATGGTTGCAATCCTTGTCATTTTTATTTTTTTTGATTAGTATGAATTAACTAATATAGGAATTTATTTTAGATGATTATTTTAATATAAAAATTAAATATTAATATTAAGTAATGTACTTTAGCTGAAAATATAATTAAGATTATTTATAATTTATTAGTTAACATAACAGAAATTTTTATTAGAATCTTATCTAGATTTAATAGAAAAATTAGACTTGGATTAATTGGGAGAAAGGAGTCTTTTAATAAAATTCAATCCTTAATTAATCAAAAGGACAAGGTCATTTGGGTGCATTGCTCATCCTTAGGTGAATATGAGCAAGGGCTGCCAGTTTTTAAATGTCTTAAAGAAAAATATAATGATCATAAAATTATATTAACCTTCTTGTCTCCTTCTGGATATGAAGTAAAAAAAGCATCCAGCATTGCGGATTTAGTTATTTATCTTCCCATTGATTCAAATAGAAATGCTAAAAAATTTATAACTACCATAAAACCAAAACTAGTAGTTTTTGTAAAAAATGAAATCTGGCCAAACTATATAAAATATATTAAAAAACACAATATTAAATCTGCCTTGATATGTGGAATATTTAGAGAAGGACAATTTAAATTTTCATGGCCTTTTAACTTCTTGGCCAATAGCATTTTAAAGTTTGATTATGTTTTAGTTCAAAATGAAGAATCAAAACAAGAAATTCAAAACCTAGGACATAATAATACATATCTATGTGGAGACACTCGATTTGATAGAGCATATGATACAATGAATCAAGATGAATCTATAGAGTTCATAGAAGAATTTAAAGGAAATAAATTATGCCTAGTTGCTGGAAGCATCTGGGAGGAAGATGAAAAAATATTGGTTAATTATATTAATACATGTGAACAAGATCTTAAATTCATTCTTGTTCCACATGAAATAAATAAACAAAAAATCAGTAAGTTAAGAGACTCAATATCACAGCCTTCAAAATTATATTCAGAGTTTTCTAAAAAGAATAATAGTAATGTGCTTATAATTGATAATGTTGGAATCCTGGCAAGATTATATAAATATGCAGACATTACATACATTGGTGGTGGAATGGGAGCTTCTGGTTTACATAACACATTAGAACCTGCAGCATTTGGAATTCCAATTATAATTGGTAAGAACTTCTCTAAATTCTCAGAAGCTAAACAAATGATAAGTCGTGGAGGAATGTTTAGTGTTAAAAATGATCATGAATTTAAAGATCATGTCGATAATTTGGCTGAAAATAAATTGGCAGCTAATGAAATTGGGTTAATAAATTCCAATTTTATTTTAGAAAATAAAGGGGCAACAAAAAAAATTATGAACTATTTGTAAATTTAAAAAATGAGAAAAATTTTAATTCTTTGCATACTATTATCATTTAATAATATTCATTCTCAAAACGTTACTCTAGAGAGTTTTGGGCCATCATTTGATGATCCCGTTGAAATTAAGCATGCAGGGGATGATAGACTATTTATTGTTGAGCAACCTGGAGAAATAAAAATATTAAACTCAAACGGCACAGTTAATTCAACTCCCTTTTTAGACATAAAAGATAAAGTTTATTATGGAGGTGAGAGAGGATTATTAGGCCTTGCATTTCATCCAAATTATCCTTCAACTCCATATTTCTTTGTCAATTATACAAATAATAGCAGTGATACTGTTATTGCTAAATATAGCGTAAGTTCAAATGCTGATATAGCAAATACCAATGAAACGATTCTTTTAACCATTGATCAGCCATATAGTAACCATAATGGTGGTTGTATTAATTTTGGCCCTGATGGATATTTGTATATAGGCATGGGAGATGGAGGAAGTGGAGGTGATCCGCAAAACTATTCTCAAAACCTAAATTCTCTTTTAGGAAAAATGCTTAGAATAGATGTTGATAATGGCTCTCCATATGCCATTCCAAATGATAATCCATATGGAGATGAAATATGGGCAAGTGGACTAAGAAATCCTTGGAAATTCTCCTTTGATACTAATGGAGATTTATGGATTGCTGATGTAGGACAATATACATGGGAGGAAATTAACCTAGTTGCAAATGATCCTGGAGGATTAAACTACGGTTGGAGATGTTATGAGGGAAATCATACATTTAACACGAGCTCTAATTGTCCAGATGCAAGTGCATTAACCTTCCCTGTTGGCGAGTATTCACATGGCGGCAGCGGATTCTATAAATGTTCAATAACAGGAGGATATATTTATAGGGGAAGTCAAATTAGTGGAATGAATGGGGTGTATTTCTTTGCCGATTATTGTAGCCAAGAAATTGGCATGCTTTCATATAATTCCTCTTCAGATTCCTGGGATATGTATTTAGATAGTCCAAATGCAACTGGAGCATGGGTAACTTTTGGAGAGGATATAGATGGAGAACTATATGTAGCTTCTATATATGGTGGTATTTACAAGATAACTGATGCTGCACTAGGGTTGAATTCCGTTGATCAAAACAAACTAAATTTTTATCCAAACCCTACTGATGGTATAATTTTATTTAATAATTACAGTGAACCATTTGATGTAATTATATATGATATTAATGGACGCATAGTTATTGAACATAATAATTATTCTTCACAAGAATTAAATATATCCAAATTAAATGCTGGCATATATTTTATGCAAATCAATAATTCATATACTCAAAAACTTATTAAAAAATAAAAAAAGGGCCAATCTAATGATTAACCCCTTTTTGTACTGAAGGCGGGACTTGAACCCGCACGGATATTACTATCCATTGGATTTTAAGTCCAACGTGTCTACCAATTCCACCACTTCAGCATTATGCTATATAATATCTTCTGGAGCGAAAGACGGGATTTGAACCCGCGACCCTCACCTTGGCAAGGTGATGCTCTACCCCTGAGCTACTTTCGCACTATTTAAATGAACGTATACTATATTAGTGCGGATGCAAATTTATAACAATTTAGGTAAAAGCAAAGGGAATTTTAAAAAACGATTGTATTTTTCTAGTCTTGTGAATCTGTAATTTTCCTTTTTATTTCACTTAATTTCAATAATGCATCCATAGGAGTCATTGAATTAATATCAATCTCTAACAACTCCTCTTTTATCTCCTCTAAAGCTGGATCATCCAGTTTAAAAAATTCTAATTGAATATCATCCTTGATTGATTTTATTTCTTTATTAAGCTGTTCGTTAGAATGAGATTTTTCTAGTTTTTTCAATATAGAATTAGCCTTATTTAAAACTTTTCTTGGCATTCCGGCCATTTTTGCAACATGAATTCCAAAACTATGTTCACTTCCTCCAGGAATTAACTTTCTTAAAAATAAAACATCATTTTTTTCTTCTTTTATTGAAACATTATAGTTTTTGATTCTATCATATGATAAAGTCATTTCATTAAGTTCGTGATAGTGAGTTGCAAAAAGAGTTTTAGCTCTAGTTGAATGGTTATGTATAAATTCACTAATAGCCCATGCAATCGAGATGCCGTCATAAGTGCTTGTTCCTCTTCCAATTTCATCAAGAAGTATTAGACTTCTATCAGAAATATTATTAAGAATTGTAGCTGCCTCATTCATCTCTACCATAAAAGTAGATTCTCCCATAGATATATTATCACTAGCTCCAACCCTAGTAAAAATTTTGTCAATTATTCCCATTTTTAAATTTTCTGCAGGAACAAAAGATCCAATCTGAGCCATAATAATTATAAGTGCAGTTTGTCTTAAAAGAGCCGATTTTCCAGACATATTTGGACCTGTTATCATAATTATCTGCTGCTTTTCCCTATCTAAAAATAAATCATTTGCCACATAAGGGTTTTCTGCAGCTAACTGTTTTTCTATAACTGCATGTCTTCCTTGAGATATATTTATCTCATATGATTCATCTAACTCTGGCATACAATAATTGTTTTCCTTAGCAGTTTGAGCAAATGATGAGAAACAGTCTAGTTGAGAAATGATTAATGCATTATTTTGAACTGTCTTAATATACTTGCACATATTACTGATCAGCTGCTGAAAAATCTCTATTTCAAGTTCTAATATTCCTTCCTCTGCTCCTAAAATTTTAGATTCATATTCTTTTAACTCATCAGTTATATAACGCTCAGCATTAACTAAAGTTTGTTTTCTTATCCACTGTTCTGGAACTTTATCCTTATGAGTATTTCTAACTTCAATGTAATAACCAAAAACATTATTAGAAGAAATCTTTAATGAGGGTATTCCTGTAATTTCACTTTGCTCTTGCAACATTTTATTTAAAAAATCTTTACTTGAAAATGCTATACCACGCAAGTTTTTTAATTCTTTAGAAAAATTTGAGGAAATAGAATTTCCTTTTAAAATACTAACTGGAGCTTCTTCATTTAATGTCTTTTCAATAAGTTTTCTTAGTTGATTACAATTATCCAAAGAATTTGATAGTTCCTTTAAAGATTTTGCTTTTGATTTTTTTAATAATTTTTTAATAGGTTCTATTGCCGCTAGTGAATTTTTTAATTGAACAACTTCTCTTGGATTTATTTTCCCCGTAGCAACCTTTGAAATTAATCTCTCTAAATCTCCTATTTCCTTAATATTTTCTTGTATACTACTTAATGCCGTTTCATTATCTATTAAATATTTAACTGTCAAGTGTCTGTTTCGAATTAATTTAATATTCTTTGATGGTAAAGCGACCCATCTCTTAAGAAGTCTACCTCCCATAGGGGAAATGGTTTTGTCAATTACATCGATTAAGCTTTTGCCTTCCCTAGAAAATGAATGGAAAATTTCTAAATTTTTAATTGTAAATCCATCCATCCATATATAATCATCCTTTGGAATTCTGTTTATAGAAGTAATATGATTGATTTTCTGGTGCTGAGTCTCACTCAAATAATGCATTATGGCTCCAGCAGAGACAAGCCCATCTTTTAATTTTTCAACACCAAAACCTTTTAATGATTTTGTTTTGAAATGATTACACAGAGATTCTATTGCAAAATCATACTGATAGACCCAGTCCTCTAGAAAAAATAATTGAAAGTTATTGTTGAATTTTGATAAAAAATTTAATTTCTTCTGTTTCGAAATAAGTATCTCACTAGGATCAAAGTTTTCCAATAATTTTTCTACATAATCAATTGAACCCTCAGCAATTAAAAATTCTCCTGTAGATATATCTAAAAAAGACACACCTATATTATTGCCAAGATATACAGATGCTAGGAAATTGTTTGTCTTTGGATTTAATACCCCGTCAATTGTTGCTAATCCAGGTGTTACCAACTCGGTTACTCCTCGCTTTACAATAGTTTTTGTGAGCTTAGGATCCTCAAGTTGATCACATATAGCAACCCTGTTGCCTGTCTTAACTAATTTTGGCAAATAGTTGTTTAAAGAATGGTGAGGAAACCCTGCAAGCTCAGTTTCACTTTGACTCCCAGCGCCTCTTTTTGTTAAAATAATATCTAATATTTTTGATGTTTTAATAGCATCCTCTCCAAAAGTTTCATAAAAATCTCCTACCCTAAACAACAAAATAGCATCAGGGTGTTTAACTTTAATAGCATTGTATTGCTTCATTAATGGAGTTACTTTTTTTACAGTTTTTTCCAAGAAAATCTTATTAATTAATATTATTTTTACTTAAATATAGCCCTTGCTAATGTAACCAATATTTGTTTTTTTAAAAACTGATTATTAGAAATAATTAAAAATGAGAAAATTAAAAAATGTAGAGCTTAATAGATTATCACTTGAAGAATTTAAAAACTCTAAGAAAACCCCTATTTCAATTATTCTCGATAACATTAGAAGCCTAAATAATATTGGGAGCATATTTAGAAGTGCTGATGCCTTTCTTGTAGATAAAATTTATCTATGTGGAATAACTGCAAAACCTCCAAATAAAGATATTCATAAGACAGCATTGGGGAGTACTGATTCAGTTAACTGGGAATATCATAACAATATTTTAGACCTGATGGATTCATTAAAGAAAACTGGTTTGAAGATAATTTCAGTTGAACAAGCAGAAAATGCAACAGCTCTTAATAATTTTAAGTATGAGAAAAATGCAAATTACGCATTTGTTTTTGGGAATGAGATCAATGGTATTTCTCAAGAAGTAATTAATGCAAGTGATGAAGTTGTTGAAATTCCCCAGTATGGTACTAAGCACTCATTTAATATATCAGTATCAGTTGGAATTGTTTTATGGGATGTTTATAATAAAATCAACTAGTTATTTCATCTAAAACAGATAAGTAATCCAATCTATTCTCAACGAAATCTAAGTTTGTTATATCTATTATCTTAATGTTAAGATCTGGCCTAGACTTAAAAAATTCAAAATATTCTGAATTTATTTTTGAAAGATATTCATTACTAATTTTATTTTCATAGTCTCTTCCTCTGCTGCTAATATTCTTCTGTAACTGAGGTATATCTTGATTTAGAAAGACAAATAAGTCTGGCTTAAGCGTTTCCTTATACATGTCATAAAAAAGTTTTCTGTATAAAGAGAACTCATCTACATTTAAATTTACTTTCGAAAAAATTAGTGATTTGTGAATATCATAGTCACTTATTATTAGCTCATTAAAAATATTTAACTGAGATAAATCCTCTGAAATCTGCTGATATCTTTCAGATAAAAAAGACATCTCAAGAGTAAAAGCATATCTTTCAGGATCATTATAGAATTTTGGCAGAAATGGGTTGTCTGCAAATCTTTCTAGTATTAATTTTGAATTGAAATCAATTGCTATTTTTTTTGATAAGCTAGTTTTACCAGCTCCAATATTTCCCTCTATCGCAATATATTTATACCTGCTTATTTTTATATTCTCCTTAGGATTGAGAACTTTTAAATTAGTTTTTTCAACTTGACTAGTATCCTTGCAATTTCTTAACATTTCTGGAATGCTTTCCTTAGTAATTGGATGATTTATTTTTGGATCTATTTCTAATAATGGTATTAGTACAAATTTTCTGTTTTGCATTTTTGGATGAGGCACCTCTAGCAAACTAGAATCTATAACCATGTCTTCGATAAAGACGATATCTATATCTATAATTCTAGACTCAGGTGTATTTTTTTTACTTCTTACTCTTCCCAAAGTTTCTTCAATATCTAATAGGTTTTGCATTATATAGCTGGGGGTCTCATTTGAAAATATACTAATGCAGATATTTAGAAAATCGTCACCTTTAAATCCTATTGATTCTGCCCTATAAATACTGGAGATAGATTTAACAACTGCTATCTTTAGATGAATTAATTCTATTGCCTTCTCAAGATTTTTTAATTTATCCCCAATATTTGATCCTATTGATATATGTATTTTTTTGTAATCATCCATAGTCTATGAGCAAATTAAATAAAAGAAATTCATTTATTATCTTTGCTTGTATAAAATTTATGAAAAAACAAGATAAATTATTGGCCCAAAATATATATTTGATTTTAGGATCCTTATTTATAACATCTTTAGTCGTCTCAAATTTAATTTTTCAAAAATTCTTTTATTGGCATCCCTTTGAAATAAATATTTTTGGAGAAAAATTATTTGAATTATCAGTTGGGATTCTTCCCTATCCAATAACATTTTTAATAACAGATTTAATAAGTGAAATCTATGGAAAGAAAAAGGCTAATTCAATTGTAACTGTAGGAATTTTTGCTTCAATTTTTTCAATATTAATTATATATATTGCCAATTCAGTGCCTGCAATAAATGGATCGCCAGTAAATGATGAACTATTTAACACTGTTTTTGGAAGTACAGTTATAGCTGTATTTGCAAGTATGATGAGTTATTTGTTTGCTCAATATATTGATATACAAATTTATCATTTTTGGAAAAATCTAACTAAAGGAAAAATGCTATGGCTAAGAAATAACTTTTCTACATTTTTCTCACAATTTATTGACACATTTACAATTATTCTTCTTTTATGTTTGTCAAATGTTCTCATGTGGGATCAGTTTCTAGGTTTGCTAATTTCAGGATTTCTATTTAAAGTTCTCATTGCAATAATTGATACGCCATTCCTATATCTAGGTGTTTATTTGTTTAGAAGAAGGTTTAATCTGAAAATAAATGAAGAAATCAATATTGATTAGAGAGAAATTTGGATTAAATACCCCTCATGTGCTCTAACATTCAAAACTTTATTTTCTTCAAATATTAAATATTGCCCTTTAATACCTTTTAAAACTCCTTTAATAAAGTGATCATTTTTCAATTTCAAAGATTCTGGCTTAGATGGGGATTCTAGTATTGGGAAATTTATATCAATTATCTTATCCTTTTCTGTGAAGTAATGCAATAGATTATTTGGAATGAAGTTTTTAGCTTGACTTTTGTAATTTAATATATTCTCACTTGTTTTTTTATTAATTAGCATTTTTCGCCAATTTGTTTTATCAGAAATATATTTTTTGATTGATATCTCAGCAATACCTGCTAGATATCTATTCGGTACTTCTAAAATTTCAATAGCCTGATGTGCTCCTTGATCAATCCATCTATATGGTGTCTGACTTTTTCTCGTCACTCCAACCTTTATATTTCCTGTATTGGCTAAATATACAATATGAGGTTGAAGTTGAATTTCTTTTTCATAATTAAGATCTCGTTCTTCAATATTTAAATGAGCTTTACTCAATTCAGGCTTAATTATCCAATCAGCAGCCTGTGGCACTTCAAAGAAACAATTTTTACAATACCCCTGTCTATATATTTCAATATCTGAACTGCATGAAAGACATTGATATCCTATAGATTTTATTTTTATTTCCTTATTTAATAATTGATTCATGCATAACATATCTTCTTCAAAATTCAAATAATACCTTACAGGACTATCAAATTCAGAAATCATTTTTTTTATTACGCCTTGAAAATGCATGAAAATTTGCTAAATTTAGTTGAATAAAAGTAAGAAAAAAAGTGTCAAATCCATTTATAAATTCGATTGCATCCTGGTTTTTAAAAAAAAGATCTCATCAAATTGAATTGTTCATTAAATACCCTAATGAAGTTCAAAATGATGTTTTATTAAATCTTGTAAATACAGCAAAAGACACATCAATAGGCAAACAGTATGATTTTAATTCTATTAAGAATTACCATGATTTTTCTAATAGAGTCCCTGTATTCAAATATGAAGATTTTGCAGAGAAGATAGATAGAGCAAGAAAAGGAGAAAATAATATTTTTTGGCCAAGCAAAATTAAGTGGTTTGCTCAATCTAGTGGTACTACAAATTCTAAAAGTAAATTTATCCCTGTTAGTCAAGAATCTTTAGATGAATGTCACTATGCAGCAGGCAAAGATCTTTTATGCTTGTACCTAAATAATAATGAAGACTCAATGTTATTTACAGGAAAAAGTTTAAGGCTTGGTGGAAGTAAATCTCCATATGAAAAAAATGGGACCTATTATGGAGATTTATCTGCAATTTTAATTGAGAACATGCCTTTATGGCTTGAATTTGGTAGTACTCCTAGTAACAAAACAACATTAATTCATGACTGGGAAAATAAAATAAAAGCAATTATTGATGAAACTATTCCAGAAAATGTTACTAGTCTTGCAGGAGTTCCATCATGGATGCTTGTAGTATTAAACAGGATTTTACAGGAATCTAAAAAGAAAACTATTATTGAAATTTGGCCAAATTTAGAAGTTTATTTTCATGGGGGTGTAAATTTTAAACCCTATATAAATCAATATAAATCTATAATTGGCAATGACAAAATGAAGTACTATGAAATATATAATGCTTCTGAAGGATTTTTTGCAATACAATATGAAAATAATTCAGATGAATTATTATTAATGTTAGATTATGGTATTTATTATGAATTTATACCTATGAGTTCATACAAGTCCAAAGAAAATACAATTATACCCTTAGAAGAGGTTAAATTAAATGAAGACTATGCTATGCTAATTTCAACAAATGCTGGCCTTTGGAGATATGAGATTGGTGATACAATAAAATTTACATCTAAATGTCCATATAGAATTACTGTTACAGGTAGAACAAAACATTATATTAATGTTTTTGGAGAGGAAGTTATTATTGAAAACACCGATAATACTATTAGTAAAATATGTAAAAAAAATAATCTAGAAATAGTAGATTATACAGTAGCTCCGATTTTTATGAAAGGGAAAGAGAAAGGAGGCCATGAATGGTTTATTGAATTTAAAAATTCAATACCAAAAAACATAAGTATTGAGCAGGAAATAGATAATGCTTTAAAAAATGAAAATTCAGATTATGAGGCAAAGAGATATAAAGATTTTACGCTTAATCCTCCTAAAGTAATAATTGGGAAAAAAGGCGTTTTCTTTAAATGGTTTAATAAAAAAAATAAAATTGGAGGTCAAAATAAAGTGCCAAGATTAGCCAATAATAGAGATCTCATTGAAGAATTAATTAAGCTGAATGGTTAGGATGCAGCCTTTAATCTTTCTAGACTAATTCTAGATAATTGTCCTTCTGCATATTTTTTAGTAATATGTAGTCTTTTCTTATCACTGCCAGGCAAATTAAACATTGCATCATTCAAAATTTCTTCACATAGAGATCTAAGGCCTCTTGCTCCTAAATTATAATCAACAGCTTTCTCAACTATAAGATCTAATGCTGGTTCATCAATCTTTAATTCTATTCCATCCATTTCAAATAATTTAATGAATTGTTTAATGAGGGCGTTTTTTGGTTCTGTTAGTATTTTTCTAAGGGCTTCTTTATTTAAAGGATCCATGTAAGTTACCACTGGTAATCTGCCAATTATTTCAGGTATTAATCCAAATTCTTTCAAATCTTTTGGATTAATAAATTGGAGTATATTTTGATTTGAAATAGTATCTACCTTAATAGATTTATATCCAATTACATTAAAATTTAATCTTTTTGAAATTAATTTTTCAATTCCATCAAAAGCTCCTCCTGCAATGAATAGTATTTTTTCAGTATTAATCTCAATGAATTTCTGATCTGGATGTTTTCTTCCTCCTTTTGGTGGGACATTTACTATAGTACCTTCTAATAATTTTAATAATGCTTGTTGAACTCCTTCTCCAGAAACATCTCTAGTAATAGATGGATTATCACTTTTTCTAGCTATTTTGTCAATCTCATCAATGAATACAATTCCTCTTTCAGCTTTTTCAACACTGTAATCTCCAGCTTGCAAAAGCTTACTTAATATCCCTTCAACGTCTTCACCAACATATCCAGCTTCAGTAAGGACTGTTGCATCAACGATAGCTAAAGGAACATCTAACATCTTTGCAATTGTTCTTGCAATCAATGTTTTTCCAGTTCCTGTTTTACCAACCATGATGATATTGCTCTTTTCAATTTCAATTTCATCTGATACTAATTGGTTTATTCTTTTATAATGATTATATACAGATACAGAAATAATTTTTTTTGTGTAGTCTTGTCCAACAATATAGTCGTCTAAAAAACTTTTAATCTGTTGAGGCTTTAATAACTCAGAATCTTTTGATTCAGTTGCTTTCTCTTGTTTTGATTCTTGGAGAATAATTCCATTTGCTTGCTCGATACACTCATCACATATATGTGCATCTATTCCGGCAATTAACAAAACTGTCTCAGCTTTTTTCTTACCACAAAAAGAACAGTGTAGCTCAGACTTACTCATTGAAGAATTTATTCTTTAGTTAATATTTCATCTATCATTCCATATTCAAGAGCCTTGTCAGATTTCATCCAATAATCTCTATCGCTATCTGCATACACCTTCTTATAATCCTGTCCAGTATGTTTGCTAATAATATTGTAAAGTTCCTCCTTTAGAGTTAGTATTTCCTTAGCAGTAATTTCAATATCACTTGCTTGACCATGAATTCCTCCAACAGGCTGGTGTATCATAACTCTTGAATGAGTTAATCCGCTCCTTTTACCTTTTTCTCCAGCACACAAAAGAACTGCTCCCATTGAAGCTGCCATCCCAGTGCATATTGTAGCTACATTAGGTTTTATCAATTGCATAGTGTCATAAATTCCTAGTCCGGCATAAACACCTCCCCCTGGACAATTAACATAAATCTGAATATCTTTAGATGAATCTGTACTTTCTAAAAACAATAATTGAGCTTGTATAATATTTGCTACTTGATCATTTATTCCAGTTCCTAAAAATATTATTCTATCCATCATTAATCTTGAAAAGACATCAAATATGGCTATATTCATTTGTCGTTCCTCAATAATATTGGGAGTAAGTCCAACAGGATACATACTACTTATTATTTTATTGTAATAAGTACTACTAATCCCTTGATCTTTAGTAGCAAATTTTTCAAATTCTTTGGCAAAGTCCATTTATCTATTCAATTATTTAATTATAAATATAGTAATTTTAAATTAGGAAGAATATGCTTCTTTTATGAACTTTTCATAGGATAATTCTTTTGTTTTAATATTAGTATTCTCTTTAAAGAAAGTTAATATCCTATTGCTAGTTAATTGCTCCGTTAACCTTTTAATTTCATCCTTATTTTGTAAAACTCTTGCAACTACATCGTCTAACTCCTTATCAGAAGGATTAGATTGACCATATTGATTCATTTGAGCTTTGATTAAACCCCTTGTGTAAGATTTTAGGTCATCAAAATTAACTTGTAAATTATTGTCAGTTACTAATTTACTTTCTATTAATTGGTATTTCATGCCTTTTTCAGATTTTTCATATTCTTCTTTAGCCTCTTTATCACTAATTTTCTTTTCTGAATTTATCTTAATCCATTTGGTTAAAAATTCTGAAGGTAGCTTGAATTTAGTATTCTCAATTAAGTTTTCTATAATATCATTCATTAACTTCTGATCAGTCTGATTAATAAACTGCTTTTCAATATCATTGGAAATTTTTTCTTTTAATTCAGTTATACTTTTTATAACATCCTTCCCATATATTTTATCAAACAATTCCTGATCTAGATCTGCTGCCTCTTTATAATTAATTTCTTCAATATTTAGCTTAACTTCAATATCGATGTCTTTTGCTCTATCATGAGAAATATTAAGTACCCGAATTAATTCATGATGATCATCAAATAAACCCTTAGTCTCAAGTGTCACAGATTCACCAACTTTTAATCCTAAAAGTTTTTTTATAGTAGTCTTTTTCTTAATTCTATTTAAATTAAAGGTTGACTTATTATTAATATCATCTTCATAAATAAAAACTCCTGTGATATCACAATTCTTCTCGATATTTATTTTAGTCGTTAGTTTACCATATTGCTTTTGAATACTACTTATCTGCTCATTAATCATTTTTTCATCCGCTTTAACAATATAATTTGTAATAGGTTTTTTAAATTTTAGTTTAATATCAAATTTTGGGGTTAATCCTACTTCAAATTCAAAAGTTATTTTATCAGAATCCCAATTAATATTATCTTGAGGAATAGGAATAGGGCCCCCGAGCATATCTATTTCATTGTCTTTTATATAATCTCTTAATTCCTTGTCTATAAGCTTATTTACCTCATCCATGATAACAGCCCTTCCGTATTGTTTTTTTATTAAACCCATTGGAACATGGCCTTTCCTGAATCCAGGGACATTTGCCGTTTGTGAATATTTCTGCAATACACTATTCACTTGTTCGGCGTAGTCTTTTTTGTCAATTTCAATTGTTATTTTGCCGTTAAGCTTATCAATATAGTTTGATACTATTTTCATTTACAGAGGTAAAAACAGGTTTGCGAAAATACACTTTTTTTAAAAGGCATCAAAGTTAATTACTAGTATTTATCTCTTATGAAATCTAGAATTATATCAAAAAAATTATCTGGATTATCAATATGCAACCAATGATTTGAATTTGGAATCGTTATAATTGAAGCTTTAGGAAAATATTTTGTTATTTCAATCTTATCATTATCATTAATATAATTAGAATATTCTCCTTTGAGAAATAGTGTGTTATTTAAAAAATTAGATTCATGCTGAACTCCTTCACCTATATTAGATATATTATTAGATAATGAAGACAAATTAAATCTGAAAGCAAGTTTATCTTTATGAATCCAATAAAGATTTTTTAGTAAAAAATTTTTCATTTGGATATCATCAATATGTTTTGATAATTTCTGTTCAGCTTCTCCCCTAGAGGAAATTGAATTCAAGTCTAAGGAAACTAGTGTTTCAATAATTTTATCATGATGAATAGGGTAATGTTTTGGTGCTATGTCAATGATGATTAACTCTGAAACATATTCTGTATGTTTTAAAGCAAAATTCATTGCTGTTTTTCCCCCCATTGAATGGCCTATCAAAATACAATTATGAATTTTATTATGATCTAAATAATATTTTAGGTCTTTTACAAGAAGATTGTAGTTGAATTCATTACTATGAAAACTTCTGCCGTGATTTCTTTGGTCTATTAGATGTATACAAAATCCTTTGCCCTCTAATTTGTTTGCATATGTTTTCCAATTATCTCCAGACCCAAAAAGACCGTGTAAAATAACTATTATATTATTTCCTTCACCAATAATCCTTGAATGTAATAACATTTATTTAAGATATGATAAATATTTTTTTATAACAGTTTCAATTCCCAAGTCTAAACTCTCAGCAATTAATGCATGGCCAATAGAAACCTCAAGCAAATTTTCAATGTTATTTTTAAAGAACAATATATTATCCAATGATAAGTCATGACCTGCATTAATTCCAATTCCCATTTCATCAATAAGTTTAGCACATTTTGTATATGGTTCTATGGCTTTTTCCTTATTTATTTTATAATTCTTTGCAAAACCTTCGGTGTAAAACTCAATCCTGTCGGCACCTATTTCATTAAGAGGTTCTATATATTTTAATTCGGGGTCTAAAAAAATTGATGTTCTTATTCCATTAGAATTCAATTCTGATGCTATTTCTTTTAAATAATTTTTATGTTTCACAGTGTTCCACCCAGCAGATGAAGTTAAATCAGATTCAGCATCAGGGACTAAAGTAACTTGATCTGGTTTATTCCTAATCACCATATCAATAAATTTCTTGATAGGGTTTCCTTCAATATTAAATTCCTTGTAAACAACTGGCCTTAAATTGTAAACATCTGAATATTTTATATGTCTTTCATCTGGCCTTGGATGAACAGTTATTCCGTCTGCCCCAAAGGATTGTATTTTTTTTGCAAAATTTATAAGGTTTGGATAATCTCCTCCTCTAGAATTTCTAAGAGTTGCTATTTTATTGATATTAACACTTAGCTTGGTCATGTTAAAATTTTATATGAAAATACAAACTAGTTACACCTAAAACTAACATAATTTTAATTAATTTGCATCATGATTTTATATCCTATTATAATAGAATATTTTTTAATATTTAGAAGTTGATGAAAGTAGCAGTATTTACAAACTTATATAAGAATTATTCTTCAAAACATTTCCTTTCAACTATAAAAAAATTACGTAATAAATCTATAGATGTATTCATAGATGAAAAGTCTATAGAAAATATGGGGCAAAAAAAATATAGTTCTTTTCCAACACATGTTGGGGCTTTCTCTAAACTGGATAAGTCATTTGATTTTGCAATCTGCATAGGTGGTGATGGCACAATACTAAGGGCTGCATCCTATATTAACAATCTCTCAATTCCTATAATAGGGGTAAATACTGGAAGATTGGGGTTCCTGGCAAAAATTAAAGTCACTAAAATTGATGCAGCAATTAATGCAATAATTAATAAAAAATATGAAATATCTGAAAGGACTTTAGTTACAATTTCATCAACAACTAAGAATGGGAAAACAAAAAAATTAGGCTATGCTCTTAATGAAATAAGTATAACTAGAAAAAATACTACATCATTAATTACGATTGAGACTAAATTAAATGATGATTATCTTAATACTTACTGGGCTGATGGTTTAATTATTGCGACCCCTACTGGATCAACTGGATATTCTCTAAGTTGTGGTGGTCCAATAATAATGCCTGATTCAAAAAATCTAGTTATTACTCCAATAGCACCTCACAATTTGAATGCTAGGCCATTGGTTATCCCTGATAACACAAAGATTAGTATAAAAATCAGTGGTAGAGAAAATGAATTCTTTGTCTCACTAGATTCCAAAATAACCACTCTTAGTAATGAAAATATAATATCTATAAAAAAGGCATCGCATACAATAAAAATGATTGAATTAGAGAAAGAAAATTTCCTTAAGACATTAAGAGAAAAGTTATTCTGGGGAAAAGATAAGAGGAACTAAACAATAAAATTAATTGACAGTAGTTTTATAATTAAATTTTTATCTAGAGTTAATGGTATTCAAAATCAAGTCAGGTTCATTAAGATTAGTACAATTTATATTAATTATAATATTTAACTATCAGTTTTGTAATAGTCAAATATATGAGATTGGAGGTACTATTGGGGGAACTAATTTTATTGGAGATGTAGGCAATACTACATTTATTAACCCTAATGAATCTGCGTTTGGAGGAATTATCAAATGGAATAGGAGTCCAAGACATTCTTATAGATTTTCATTTGTTTCAGCAACAATTAGTGCTAACGATCTAGACTCTGATGATCCTAGAAGAAATGAGCGTGGTTATAATTTTAGTAGTAGTTTAAAAGAACTATCAGCAGGAATGGAATTCAATTTTTTTGACTATAATCTACATGAATATGATGTCATATTCACTCCTTATATCTATTCAGGAATAATTTATTCTAAATATGAAAATTTATTATTTAATGGAAATAATCTTCAGAACAGCGATGATTATGAATGGAGCTTTGGAATTCCAATGGTACTAGGAATAAAATATAGAATATTTGAAAAAATTATTTTATCATTTGAAATAGGAGCTAGATATACCTTTTCTGATAAAATAGATGGCAGTCTTCCATATAATGAAGATTTTAATTATACTTTTGGTAATGAAAATAATAATGATTGGTATATGTTTTCAGGATTTAATTTAACCTATACATTTGGAAGACAACCGTGTTACTGTAATATAAAATGAGCTTAAAGAAGGACATTATTATTGATTCTATCCCAAATCATATTGCTATAATAATGGATGGCAATGGAAGATGGGCAAAAAAAAGAAATAAGAGTAGGAATCATGGACATAAAGAAGGAAGAAAATCTGTAAGAAAAGTAGTTGAAGCATGTGCTGAATTAGGTATTAAAAATATCACCCTATTTGCATTCTCAACTGAGAATTGGAATAGACCAACATTAGAAATAGATTTTTTAATGAAATTACTTCTAACTTCTCTAAATCAAGAATTAGAAACTCTAACCAAGAATAATATCAGATTTAAAATAATTGGAAATTTGGAAAAACTCCCTAAAAGGTTATCATCATATCTTATTAAAGTAACTAAAAAAACACAGAATAATAACAAGATGACCTTAACGGTCGCACTAAGTTATGGGGCAAGAAAAGAAATTGTAGATGCTATGCAAGCAATTGGAGATAAAGTTAAAAATAACTTAATTTCCTTAAAAAATATTGACGAATCCGTAATAAATCAGCATCTTTACACTCATTATTTACCAGATGTAGATTTATTAATAAGAACAAGTGGTGAAAAAAGAATTAGTAACTTCTTATTATGGCAAATTGCTTATGCTGAGCTTTACTTTACAAAAAAGCTGTGGCCTGACTTTTCTAAAGAAGATCTTTATGAAGCAATTGTAAATTATCAACAAAGAGAGCGCAGATTTGGAAAAACCAGTAAACAGATTAATTAAAGAAAGATTAAAATTGAAAATTAAATTTTTTCTCATACTTCTTTTGTCAATCTCTTTCAGTATAAATTTATTTTCTCAGGAAGAAAATAAATCCAGTAAAAGTATAATTGGAGAAATAACTGTCTCAGGGAATACTTCTTTCAGTCCTATTACAATTATTACCTATTCAGGACTTAGAGAAGGTGATGAAATATCAATTCCTGGGGAAAAAATTAGTTCAGCAATAAAAAAATTATGGGAATCAAATCTCTTTAGCTCAGTTGAAGTATTTAGAGTTAAACAATTAGACAATATTGTTGATTTAGAAATAAAACTGATTGATTTACCTGAATTAACTAAACTTGAAATTAGTGGAGTTAAAAAAAGAAAACATGAAGATATAATTAAAGAAAATAAGTTACAGATAGGAGTTAAAGTAACTGAGAATTTAATTACAACTACTAAGAATTACCTAGAGAATAAGTATAAGAAAAGAGGGTTTTTAAACACAAAGGTGAATATACTTACTGAAGAGATAATTGACTCAACAAATAAATCTAAGGTGAAAATATCATTAGACATTAATAAAGGCAGTAAGATAAAAATTAAAAAAATTGTATTTGATGGAATAGATAATTTAAGCTCAAAGTCTCTTCAAAAATCAATGAAAAATACCAAAAAATCAAAAATTTACAGATTTTGGAAAAGATCAAAGTATATTGAAGATGATTTTAAAGAAGACTTAGTTAGTCTGGTAGATAAATATAAAGAAAATGGTTTTAGAGATGCCAGAATTATCTCAGATACTATTGTAACATATGACGAAAATTCTATTACATTAAAAATCAAATTACAGGAGGGAGAAAAATATACATTTGGAAAAATAAATTATCTGGGAAATTCTGTATATACTGATGAACAATTGGATCAAATATTGAAAGTTAAAGAAGGGGATACATACAATGGTGTAGAACTAGAAAAAAGAATTGCTGATGATTCAGATCCAGACTCTGATGATTTATCTAATTTATATCAAAATAGTGGATATTTATTTTCATCTGTAACTCCTGTTGAGGTTAGTGCTGATGGAAATGTAATAGATCTTGAAATTAGAATTAATGAAGGTAAGCCTGCTTATTTTAATAAAGTTTCTGTTGTTGGAAATGATAAGACAAACGATCATGTAATATATAGGGAAATAAGAACTCGACCTGGTCAATTATATAGTAAATCAAATGTAATAAGGACTGTTAGAGAACTTGGACAACTTGGCTTTTTTGATGCACAATTAATCTCTCCTGATTTTAAAAATGTAAATCCAAATGATGGAACTGTTGATCTAGAATATACAGTTGTTGAAAGAGGATCTAGTCAAATTGAATTACAAGGTGGTTATGGTGGTGGTGGTTTTATTGGAACATTAGGATTATCATTTAATAATTTTGCTGCTAAAGATTTATTTAATAAAGAAGCATATAATCCAGTTCCTATGGGTGATGGTCAAAAGCTCTCTTTAAGATTACAAGCAAGCAGATTTTACACCCAAAATAGTTTCAGTTTTACTGAACCTTGGTTAGGGGGCAAAAAACCTGTTCAATTCTCAGTTCAATTATCTCAAACAAAACAATTTTTGTTTAATCCAGTTACATATAAGGCAGATAAATCAAAATCATTTAATATAAGTGGTATATCTGTTGGACTGGCTAAAAGATTAGCTGTCCCCGATGATTATTTCACTCTTGGACAGTATATTGGGTTTCAATATTATAATTTAAATGATTACAATACAGGGTTATTCACATTTGGTAATGGATCTTCTAATAATCTATCCTATACTGTATCCCTGAGTAGAAATAATACTTTTACTGATCCTATATATCCAACAGGTGGTTCAAGTTTTAGTTTATCTGCAAAACTCTCATTTCCATATTCAGCTGTTAATAAGGTTGATTACACTGCATTAAAAGATGAAAGAGAGCAGTTAGTAGATGATCTTGCGAATGATCCAAATAATACCACTGCATCAGATAGGATAGCTGAAATAGATCAAGAAAGATATAAATGGCTTGAATTTTATAAAATTAAATTTAAAGGTGAATGGTTTGCGGCATTAACAAAAAAATTAGTATTACGACCTGCATTTGAGTTTGGTTTTCTTGGAGCTTATAACAATGATAGAGGAGTAATTCCTTTTGAAAGATTTTTCTTAGGTGGAGATGGATTGGGTATGTATAGTTTAGATGGAAGAGAAACTATAGCCCTTCGTGGTTATCCTAATCAGTCATTATCAAATCAAGATGGAGGGACCATTTATAATAAATATTCTTTAGAAATGAGATATCCAATAAGCCTTGGAGAACAAGCTAAAATATTTGCACTTGCATTTATTGAAGGAGGTAATTCATATAATAGCTTTAGAGATTTTAATCCATTTCTAATTAAACGTTCTGCAGGACTGGGTGTTCGCTTATTTATGCCTGCGTTTGGATTGCTTGGTATAGATTTTGGCCATGGATTTGATGCTGTTCCAGGACAATCTAAAAAACATGGATGGGAAACTCACTTTATAATTGGTCAATCATTCTAATAATAAATAATTATATGCTAAAATATATTCCTATATATTTCGTTTAATAATCGTAAAATATTCAAAATGAAGAAATTTATAATTCTAATCGCTGCACTTTTAATCTCCAGCTATACATTTAGTCAAAGAGGGGTCAGAATTGGATATGTAGATACTGAATATATATTACAAAATCTATCTGAATATGAAGAAACAAGAGATCAATTAGAGGAAAAAGCAAATCGATGGAAGAGAGAAATTGAAAATAGATTTTCTGATCTAAATAATAAAAAAGAAGCTTTAAATGCTGAGAGATTATTGCTTACAGAAGAGCTAATCGAGGAAAAGGAAGAAGAAATAGAAATTGAAAAAAATGAAATTTTAGATTACCAGCAAAAAAGATTTGGCCCAAGAGGTGATCTAATTATTCAAAGGAAACAACTAATACAGCCAATTCAAGATCAAATTTTCATAGCAATAAAAGAAATTGCAAAATCAAGAAAATACGATTTCATTTTTGATAAATCCGCTGATATTGTTATGTTATACTCAGATAGAAAATTTGATATTAGTGACCAGATATTAAGAATAATAACAAGGACTAACAATAGAAAACAATTAGATTCAAGAAGAGAAAAACGACAGGCTGAAGAAGAAGATAAAATCATAGCCAGTAATCTAGAAGCTGAAGATTTAGATGAAGTTGAGGAGGAAGGTAAAACAGATGTCCCAAAACCTGAAAAAGTTTTAAGCGCAAAAGAATTAAGAGAAAAAATGTTGCGAGAAAGAAAAGAAAAAATTCTTGCTTCAAGAAAAGTAAAAGATAGTACCTTTATAAAAAATAATAATAACTGAAACAAATAAAAAAAATGAGAAAAATTAAGATCTTATTATTGATATTATGTGTAACCATAAGTTTTGCTGTCAACTCACAAAGCAAAGTAGCTCATATTAATAGCACTGAATTAGTGTCATCTATGCCAGAAATGAACGAGGCAAAAGCAGAGCTTGAAAAACTTGCTAAAACCTATGAGAATGATATACAAACTATGGCAGCAGAATTACAAAGTAAAGTTAAGCAATATGATACTGAAGCATCAGCTCAAACAGATGAAGAGAATGCTAGAAGGCTACAAGAAGTTCAAGGGATGGAACAAAGTATTCGTCAATATCAGAATCAAGCACAACAAGAATTGCAAAAAAAAGAATTTGATTTATTAAAACCTATTACTGAAAAAGCTCAAGCTGCAATAGTTAAGGTTGCTAAAGCTCAGGGATTCGATTATGTTCTTGATTCAACACAAGGCCAAGGGGTAATTTTAGCAGATGGAAAGAATTTAATTGAAGATGTTAAAAGAGAATTAGGATTTTAATAAATTGTTGCTAATGTATTTAAAAAGCTGTCTTGTCAAAGACAGCTTTTTTATTTTAATAAAATGAATAATAGTCCTATAGGCATATTTGATTCTGGAATTGGAGGTTTATCTATTTTAAAAAAAATAAATAGAGTCCTTCCAAATGAAAACACTATTTATTTAGCAGATAATAAAAACTGTCCTTACGGAAATAAGAACATTAGTGAAATTATAAAGCTGAGTCTAAAAAATGCTTCAGTATTAATTGAAATGGACTGCAAAATAATAGTTATTGCATGTAATACTGCCACAACTAATGCTATCAAAGAAATTAGAAATTCATTTTCAGTTCCAGTTATAGGAATTGAGCCTGCTATTAAACCAGCAATTCTTAACACTAAAACTAATAAAATAGGAGTACTGGCAACTGAAATGACACTAACTAGTAATTTGTTTAATCAAACCTCGAACAAATTCTCTGATAATATTGAAATTATTGAACAAATTGGTTTTGGATTGGTTAATCTGATTGAAAAAGGGAATATTAATAAAGAAAATACAAAGCAGCTTTTAAAATCCTATATAGATCCAATGTTAGATTCAAATATTGATCAATTAGTATTAGGATGCACACATTATCATTTTCTCATTCCAATTATTAGACAAATAATACCTGAAAAAATAACAATTCAAGATCCTAATAAAGCCATTGCAAAACAAATAAAAAAAATATTAAAAAGCGAAAATCTTGAAAACTCCTTAAAAAGTAATTATAAAAATAAAGTATATGCAAATGGGAATACTGAAATAATTAGAAATATTATTAATTCAAATGGAGAAGTTAATTCCTTAGATTTCTAAATTATTTTATCCAAGGACAATTACAATCATATCTTTCCTTTCTACACCCAAAATTAAATCCTAATGTAAGTTGATGATATCCGCCATTATCAAAGACTATGGAATTTGACTGATATGAGTAATTATAAGCAAAGACAAAACTATTAACTTCTAAACCTAATAAAGGAGTTATATATTCTAATTTTTGCGCTTGAGTAGTTATATTTCCTAATGCATCTTCAGAACTATATTCTGCCCCATCAAAACTTCTTCTATATGATAATCCAGCCCAAATTCTTCCAAAATCTAATTCTTTATACACTTTGAAGTTTGTGTCCAAGAATGTCTCCTGTGTTGCATCCTTATAGGCAAACATGATTGATGGCTCAAAATTCCATTCTTCTGAAGCATCACTAAATAAATAACCAGTAGAAAATAAATATGTTCTTAAATTATTATAACTCAGCCCTTGTTCATTAAAATTTATACCATCGTTATTAAGTAAATTTTTAATAGAAGCATGTGCATAAAATTCTAAATATTGGTATGAGAATCCAAAATCAATATTAAAATCTGTTGCACTTTGTTCTACTCCAGCAATAATTGGATCAAATCCTCCAGCTAAAAAAGAAGTTTCATCAAGCTTATATTGAATCATTCCGGCACTAATTCCAAATGATAGCATGTCTAAATCTAATTCACTTCTTGAAAATAAAATATGATGTGCGTATGTTAGATAAGCTCCCGTTTGTGAATGATATCCATTCATATCATTAAAAACAATAGCTCCAATAGCAGATCTAGAATCTCCAATTCTTGTATTTACACTAATAGTCTGCAATTGAGGAGCCTTTTCATGATCAAACCATTGTTGTCTACCAGTAACTCTCACCTTACCACAATTTGAAACTCCTGCCATAGAAGGATATAACAAATAATAGTTGTCAGTCAAATAATCAGAATATATAGGCAATCCTTCCTGTGCATTAGCTGATAGAAAGGTTGCACAAAATAAAGAGAAGCATAATATTTTCTTTTTAAAATCCATAAAACAAATTATTGACAAAAATCATAGACAATATTAAAAAAATAGTCACATGGTAATTTTAGTCGATCAAATATATAAATTTTATAAGACATTATACCTAGTAATTGATTTTATGTATATGCTATATTTTATTACTTTTGTCAAAAGTTTAATATGAGCAAGTACAAAGTTTCTGTCTGTAAAACAAGAAATAAATTTATAGTAAAATTTGAAATAAATGAATTTATTACAAATCATCAAAACTATGAATTCAATAATATTGATGAAGCTGCTAACTCCCCATTGGCTAAGGAGTTATTTTATTATCCGTTTGTTAAAAAAATATATGTTGCCTCCAATTTTATTGCAATAGAAAGATTTAATGTTGTTCAGTGGGAAGATGTTCAAGATGAAGTTGCTAAAAAAATTGAAGATTATCTCAATCAAGGGAATACTATTATCTCAGAAAATAGTAGTGATAAGAAAACCCCCATAAGCATCTATTCAGAAAGCACGCCAAACCCTGCAGTACTAAAGTTCGTAGCAAACAAGAAACTTGTTGACTTTCAAATAGAATTTAATTCTATTGATGAATGCAAAAACTCACCCCTAGCATTAAAGCTTTTTAATTTTCCTTTTGTTAAAAGTGTTTTTATTGATAAAAATTTTATTTCTATAACAAAATATGATATTTCTTCTTGGGATGATATTACATTAACAATAAGAAATTTTATTAAAGAATATCTAGAAAGAGATAATAAAATTTTGGGTGATGATTATCAAAAGGTAGAGGTAATTGATCAAGACAACTTAGATGAAACATCAAAAGAAATAATCTTTATACTAGATGAATATATTAAACCGGCCGTTGCAGCCGATGGAGGCAATATCATGTTTAAATCATATAATAAAACAAATAAATCTGTTAGTGTAATTCTTCAAGGAGCCTGTAGCGGATGTCCGTCATCAACTATTACTTTAAAAAATGGAATTGAAAATATGCTTAAACAAATGCTAAAAGGAAAAGTAGAAGTTGTTGAAGCAATTAATGAATAATAATTTCATTTTGTACTTTTGATTATATGAAAAAAGTTATTTCCTTTTTTTTATTGTTAATGACTATGATTAACTCCTGCAATACACAAACTTCTAAAATGAGTAATAATTTAATTAACGAAACTAGTCCATACCTGCTTCAGCATGCTTATAATCCTGTCGACTGGAATCCTTGGAATAAACAAAATTTAGAAAAAGCTAAAAAAGAAAACAAGTTAGTAGTTATAAGTATTGGTTATTCTTCTTGTCATTGGTGTCATGTAATGGAAAAAGAAAGTTTTGAAGATTCTCTTGTTGCTAGCATAATGAATGAAAAATATATTTCAATTAAAGTTGATAGAGAAGAGCGCCCTGATGTTGATCAGGTATATATGAATGCTGTTCAATTAATGACAGGAAGTGGCGGATGGCCATTAAATGTCGTCACACTACCAGATGGTAGGCCTATATGGGGAGGAACATATTTCTCAAAAGATCAGTGGATTAGTGCTTTAACACAAATTTCTGATCTATATAATAAAGAGCCTGAGAGATTTATTAACTATGCAACTACATTAGAAAAAGGCATAAAATCATTAGATATAATTACAACAAATGACAATCAAGAATTAGCATCCATAGACTTAGATAAACATATTGGAAGCCTTGTCAATAAAATTGATAAAAAGAATGGGGGATTCTCTGGAGCGCCAAAATTTATGATGCCAAATAACATTCATTTCTTGCTAAGAAGTGCATACCAAAATAATGATAAAGAAACATTAAAACTAGTTAATCTTACCCTAGAAAAAATGGCATATGGTGGAGTCTATGATCAAATTGGAGGTGGATTTTCAAGATACTCAACAGATGAAAAATGGCATATTCCACATTTTGAAAAAATGCTTTATGATAATGCTCAACTCATTAGCCTATATTCAGATGCATATTTGATTACAAATGATGAATTATATAAAAATGTAGTATATGAAACTATAAATTTTGTATTAAAAGAATTGACAAATTCTAATGGAGGTTTCTATTCATCCATTGATGCTGACAGCAAATCATTAGATGGTAAAGAAAATGAAGGAGCTTATTATGTTTGGAAAGAAGATGAACTAAAAAAATTACTTAAAGATGAATTTATAATTTTTTCTGACTATTATAATATTAATAAATATGGATATTGGGAAGATGATAATTATGTCCTGATTAAAAATAAATCTGATGCAGCATTTGCAAAAGCGCATAATTTATCAAAAGAAGAATTGAGTAAAAAAATAGATGCTTGGAAAAAAATACTGATTAAAGCAAGAGATAAAAGATCTATGCCTAATATTGACGACAAAATATTAACCTCATGGAATGGATTAATGATTAACGCATTTATTGATGCCTATCGCGTTTTTAAAGACAAAGATTTTCTTGATGTGGCAAGTTCTAGTGCTGAATTTATAATAAAAAATATGAAAAAGACTGATGGAGGATTATACCATAGTCATAAGGATGGAAAAAGTAAAATTAATGGGTATTTAGAAGATTATGCTGCCTCTATACAGGCCTTTTTAAACTTATATGAAAACACTTTAGATGAGAAATGGCTAAACACTTCAAATGATTTGATGAAATATACATATAAAAACTTTTTCAATGCTGAAACTAATATGTTTTATTTTACTTCAAAATTAGATGATAAGCTGATCTCAAGAACTGTTGAATTTAGAGACAATGTTATTCCTTCTAGTAATTCAATAATGGCAAATAACTTATTTAAATTATCTCATTATTTTGATAATAAAAAATATTTAAATTCGTCACAGCAAATGGTAAACAATATTAAGGATCAAATAGAATTATATCCTAGCGGATTTTCAAATTGGATGAATTTAATTTTAAATATAAACAAGAATTTTTATGAAATTGCAGTTGTTGGCAATAAAGCTATTGAAAAGATTAAAGAATTAAATGAAAATTACCTTCCCAACAAAATTATTATAGGATCTCTAGAAAGCAACCCTCTTCCTTTACTTAAAAACAGATTTGTTGAGGGAGAAACCTATATATATGTTTGTGTTAATAAAGCTTGCAAAATGCCTGTAAAAACAGTAAAAGAGGCTTTAAAACTTATTGAGTAGCATTCCACTTAGTGCCTATAAAATCCTTTAAATAAAACGGCTCAAAATTATTTAAATCTTCAAACTGATTATCATTAAATTTATTAAATGATAATACTCCCATTTGTCTTGATGAAGGAAGCAGATCATCAATGAACCTTGCGTTTTTGTGCGTAATTATTTTCTTAATTTTTTTGTTTGCATTACCAATAAAATATACCTCATCTACACTAAGATATTTATTAAAAGAATCCTCTGTTAATATTTCTGCCTTAGTATCTCTTATTCTTTTATTCTTATTATTAAAAACTGCAGAATATACTTCCATTCTTCTAGCATCCAAACAAGGTATTACAATGCTTTTATTTGATACATTTTGTGATAATATTTCTAATGTTTCAATTGATATTAGTGGAATATCTAAAGCATAGCATAATCCCTTAGCTGAGGCTACCCCTATTCTTAATCCCGTATATGATCCAGGACCTTTACTAACTGATATTGCTGATAAATCTTTAGGACTTATTTTTGAATTCTTTAAAACAGAATCAATAAAAACATGTAAAGATTTTGAATGAGAATAATCCTGTGTATTTTCTTCAATACAATCAATTAGCTCTAAATCATTAAAAAGTGAAACAGAACAATTTGTTGTTGAAGTTTCTATGTTTAATATGTATGCCAATTAATATATTATTTTACCCGTATAGTAATCCAAAACCTTTGTTTTAAATATAAAATCATACTTTGAGTTAATAAGGGATGACTTAGCATTTAACAATCTAATTCTAGCCTGTTCAAGATCAAAAGAATTTAATGCCCCTAAATCATAACGTTCTTTTGAATTATCAAAAGCTAATGTTTGAGCCTCTAAAGATTTTTGTGATGCTTGATAAGACTTTAAAGCTGCTTTTGCATCAGTATATGATCTTTGAATACTAGATTTTAAATTCAATTTAGCCTGCTCAAGGGCTAAATTACTAGTGTTCTCAAGAATTTTTGATTTAGTTACTCCAGCTTTTGTCTGGTTCCTATTAAAAATTGGAATAGAAATATTCATATTAACTGAGTGGCCTTTATTTTCATCTATTTGGTCTATAAATGGATCATCATCTGTTAGATTAGAAAAATTTGCTGCTGCATTAAATCCATATCCAAGTGAAATGTTAGGTAAGTAAGCGCTTTTAGAAATTTTAGTATTTAATTTTGCAATTTCTATATCACGTTCTGCAGCCTTTATTTCATTTCTATTTTCTAATGCATAATTAAGAATTGGTCTAATGTCCTTATACATTATATTTTCAGATGGAACATCAATTTCAATTACTGCAACATCAAATCCTTCATAAGGAATTTGAAGCAATTGCGATAAATTCAATAATGCCAACTCATGATTATTCTCAGCAATCGTTAAATTCTGACTGTCCAAGCTTAGTGTAGCTTGTGTGTCAATCAAAGTTGATGCCGGTTGTACTCCCGATTCAACAAGGGCCTGAACTTGTTTTACTTGTAAGAGTGAAAAATCATATTGGGATCTAGCTAATTCTAGATTTTCCTTATTAAATAAAACATTCAAATAAATATTAGCAACATTTAAAGAAATATCATCTCTTAATTTACCTAACTCATATTTATTTTTTTCAAGAGTTAATTTACTTTGATTCAAAATATTTATGTTTCTGAATCCATTAAAAATAGTCTGTGAAAAACCTATTCCTAAGCTTGATGAATAAAATTCTCTATCAGCAAATTCTCCTGGATATAATTCAACTTTTCCTATACTCATAGAGCCAGAAATATTAGAACTTACTCCAGGCATAAAATTACCCTTTGCGCTAATTACATCCTGCTCATTTGATAAAATGCTGTTTCTTGCTTGAAGAATTGAAATATTATTTTCTAAAGCATAAATAACACAATCTTCAAGTGTCCAAACTTTTTCATTACTAAAAATTGATTGTCCAATTATTAGAATAGTTATTACTAAAATTTTATTTTTCATAAATACCAATTTTAAAATTTAAATTAATCTGTCATATCATCAGCAGTCTCATCCTCGCCTCTCTCATCATCGAATATATTCGCATCATCAGTTACTATATTCCACACCTTTATTTCATCATTTTCAGTAACACCTTCTAAGATTTCTACATTTATTCCATCAGAAATTCCGATTTTAACATTCTTTGTCTTATATGTACCATCTTGTTGTTTAATTTCCACAAATGGCTTGTCAGTTATTCTGTTGAATTGCAATAAAGATTCCTTAACACATAAAATATTTTCCTTACTTCCTGTTTCCATAATTGCATTAGCACTATACCCTGCTCTTACATTAACATTCTCTGGAATATTTACATTAGCTTTTATTACAAATTGTACAGCTCCTGCCTGCTCTATTCCTTTAGGAGCCACAAAAGTTAATTTTGCTTTAAATTCTTCTTCTTCTAAAGCACCTAATACAACCTTAATTTCAGAGCCCTCCTCAATTTTAGAAACCTCTGTTTCATCTACCTGTCCCTCAAATATCATAATAGTCATGTCTGCAACTGTAGCAATTGTTGTCCCAGCGTTAAAATTATTACTCTCAATTACCTGATCTCCCTCTCTTACTGGAATTTCAAGAATTGTTCCCGCTATTTGAGCTAAAATATTTGTATTAGCAGTACTACCTCCTGTAAGGGTTCCTTTCTTTATAATTTTATAATCATTTTGAGCCTGAGTTAACACTTCTTTTGATTGCTCCATTGAAAGCTCACTGTTTTCAAAATCCTGTTTTGAAATAACTCCCTTTTCAAATAATTTTTTACTTCTTTCAAATAGAGTTTTTGAATTATTATAAGACAATCTTGCAGAATTAATTCTACTATTAGCACTAATAACTGCTTGCTCATTAGGAACCACTCGAATTCTTGCTATTAAATCTCCTCTTTTAACTATATCACCTTCTTCAACTAATATTTTATCTATAATTCCACTTACTTGAGGTTTTAATTCAATTTCATCTTCAGGATTTAACTTCCCTGTAGCGACTACTTCTTTTACAATAGAGGTATAAAATGGTTTCTCAGTTTCATAGTCTATAATTTCACTAGCATTAGCATCTCTAAAGTATTTTAGCACAAATAGCAAGGATAAAAGTATCCCTACAATTACTACGATTTTTAATGTTTTTTTCATATTATTTTTTTTATTTATTCTTCTCTTAATGCGTCTATTGGTTTAATAATTGTTGCCCTTGTTGCTGGAATTAATCCAATTAATGATCCAAAAATAACAAGGATAATCAATGAAACAAAGACAATAAATATAGAAACAGATGCATTTACTAATACTGAATCTGCTCCTTGTCCATAGGCAGAGTCCACTGCCATTAGTATCCCGCCTCCTGAAATTATTCCAAAAATTCCAGCGACAACAGTTAAAATAACTGCTTCTAATACAATTTGTCTTTTTATCTCAAATGGAGTTGCTCCAATTGCTCTTCTAATTCCTATTTCTTTTGTTCTTTCCTTGACTGTAATTAATAGTATGTTTCCAATGGCAAATACACCTGCTATTAATGTAGCTATTCCCACAAACCAAGTAAGGAATTGCATTCCCAATAAGAATCCTTCAAATCTTTCGAATAGTTCTCCAAGATTAAAACTTCCAAAGGCTCTATTATCATCAGGGTGAACAAAGTTTAAATTCTTTAATGCAAGCTTGACATCCTTTTCAATTTGTAAAATATCATAGCTATCCTGCCCTGTTACGGTTATCCATCCAATGTTATCCCCTTGATTATAAACTTTTTGAAACGTAGTAAAAGGGATATGAATCTGTCCTCCAAAATCAAAATCACCTTGTTTGAAAACTCCGATAACCTTATAGTTTATATCATCAAGCTCAATATGTTCTCCTATTGCAACTTCATCCTTTTCAAATAATTGTTCATATGCATCTGTGGAGATAACTGCAACCTTTTTAGTCTGTTCAATATCATTTTGATTAATAAATCTACCACTTGTCAAATTCTTTTTTTGAATTAGATCCAATAATGGAAGATCTCCAATTACACCAAAACCAGCAGATAAAATGCCTCTAACTACTTCGGACTGTCTTGAATTACGAGGAACCAAAAATTTAATTCCCTGAACATTGTTTTTGATCTTTTCAAGATGAGAATATTTTAATCTTGGTGACCTTCCTTCTTGATACCCTTTAAAAGGCATACTTGTTGATTGTCCCCAAATAAATACACTATTTGTGGCATAATCTCCAAATTGTACATTAAACTTATTCTCTATTCCTCTTGCTGATCCTAAAAGAGCTATTAAAAGTAAAATTCCCCACCAAACACCAATCATAGTTATAATGGTTCTAATCTTATTTTTGGTTAAGCTTTCTGAAAGCTCTTGCCATGTGTCAAAATCAAATAAAAATCTAAACATAATTATTCGTCTCTTAGTGCAACAATTGGTTTTATTCCTGAAGCTCTCTTAGCAGGGAGATATGCTGCAATAGTCCCGGCTATAATCAGTATTATTGTGGCTCCAATAACTAAACTTGTACTTACCCCAGGATCTGTTATCCAATATTCTTTTAATGTTTCTTCCATTGAATCTAGAATTACACTACCAGCAATTAATCCAAGAAATCCTGAAATTGAAGTAATTAAAATTGATTCAAAAGTTATTAAACGTTCTATAGAAACTGGTGGAGCTCCCAAAGCTTTTCTAATGCCTATCTCTTTTGTTCTCTCTTTAACAATAAATATCATAATATTACTAATCCCTACAATACCTGCTATTAATGTTCCAAAGCCAATAATCAGTACTAGAATCGATAGTACAGCATTAAATTGTGATACTTCTTCTAGTGCCTGAGCTTGATTTCTTATTCTAACTGCAGCTTGATCTTCAGGTGCAATAGAGAAAATCTGCTTAATTCTCTTTAGCAATTTATTGCTAAATGCAATAGCCTGATCACCAGACATACTTGGATTGAATGTTAAATTTATCTGATCAATATAATCATTGCTGCCATAGATTTGTTGTGCTGTACTAATTGGCATATAGATAATTCTTTCTTCATTACTATCTGACCCTTCGGCCTTATCAACATATAATCCAACCACCTTGTATTTTATCTTACTAAGATCTATATATTTCCCGATAGGGTTCTCTCCATTAAATAAATCCTCCCAGACTAATTTTCCTATAACAATATTTTTTGTTTTATTTTTTAAATCAATTCGATTGATATATCTTCCTTTTATAATATCAGTTTTTTCAATGAATTGATGATCTGGATTTACAGCTCTTATAGTATAATTGCTTTTTTCATCCTTATATGAGGCAGTTAAATTTTTATATACTCTTCCAGAAATGAACTCTATATCATTTTTATACTCTTTTTTTAGGGTTTCATATAGTTCATTATCAAATTGAATTCTTCTTCCTACCTGCATCCCCTCAACAGCCTTAGTGGTTCTTCCAGAAAATATAAAAATTGAATTATTTGCATCTCCTGCAAATTCAGAGTTAAAAGAATTTTGTAATCCGTTGGCAACTCCAAATAATATGGCAAATAGCATTATAGCAAATGCAACTGTAAAGCCTGAAAGTAGAGTTCTTAATTTATTCTTATTAATACTCTGAAAAATTTCTCTAAAAAACCCAAAATCAATCATAATTTAACACCTAACTTGTTTAATATTTTTATCCTGCATAATAATTCCATCTTTTAATTTTATTATTCTCTTACACATGTTGGCAATATCCGTTTCATGCGTGACAATAAGAAGAGTTCTGCCTTCATCATTAAGTTGTTGTAAAAACTGCATTAATTCAACAGATGTAGCTGAATCTAAAGCTCCCGTAGGTTCATCTGCTAATAAAAGTTTAGGCTCTGCAGCAAGTGCTCTAGCAATGGCTACTCTTTGTTTCTGACCTCCCGATAATTCATTAGGAAGATGCTTTGCCCAGTTTTTAAGACCAACTTTGTCTAAATGAAAAAGAGCTTTTTCCTGTCTTTTTTTTCTTCCTAATCCTTGATAATATAAAGGAAGTGCAACATTTTCTAATGCATTTTTAAAGTTTATTAAATTAAATGACTGAAAAACAAAGCCTAAAAACTTGTTTCTATATTGAGCAGCCTTCTTTTCATTTAAATTCTTTATTTCAACACCATCTAACGTATATTCACCTTCATCATGCTCATCAAGAATCCCAATTATATTCAATAATGTTGATTTACCAGATCCAGAAGAACCCATGATTGCAACCATCTCCCCTTTTTCTATATTTAAATCTATACCTTTTAAAACGTGCAAACTTGAATCACCCATTTTATAAGATTTATGAAGTTTATTGATTTTAAGCATATATTTTTTTATTAATAAATTTTGTCAAATTTTAATATTAATTCTTTTTTAATGTTTGAATGTCTTTAAAAAACTTCTCAAATAATCTTACTCCCTTGGAAGTTATTTTATATCTAGTCTTAGGATAATTATTTTCAAAACATTTATTTACATTAATATATTTTTCTCCCCCTAATTTTTTTAATTGAATACTCAAATTTCCTTTTGTTGATTCTGTTATTTTTAGTAAATAGTTGAAATCACAGGTGTCAACAGAAATTAAAGTTGACATTATTTTTAATCGAATGATATTAAAAAGCATTTTATCCATAGCTCTTTACTCATCTGATTTATGGAAATATAAAAATAGCCCAGGAATTGTAAAACCTAAGTTTAACGAAATTAAATTCACATATGCATATGAAATTTCAGGGAATAATGCTGATAAAGTCAAAATCAATAGTATTGACGCCCCGCCAAGAGTAACTGGTAAATATTTAATTAATATTCCTGAAATTAATATGCAAATAGCTGAAGTAAATAAAACCAAAAATTGAATTGTACTTCCAGAATAATCTTGAAGACTAGATAAGAGAATAATAAATCCCCAGGCAATTGCAAATGTAATCCAAATGATTTTTATAGTTCTGCTTAAATGAGTCTCATAACCTATTTCCCTTCCCTTTTTAATATTATAATTTGTCATAAAAATCATACCTAAAAATGGTATAATAGTCCAAAACAATATATGATGCATATCTGTTTCGAACAAATGCAACAAATTAAAATATATAATAGACATTATTGAAATTAAGACACCCCAGAAAATTAAATTCAATGAAAATGGCCTTAGCTGTTCCTTGGTTTTATTAATCATTTGATTAATAATTTCAATGTGTTCTTTTGTGTCCATAATTTAAAAATTTGAACAAATATAAACTAGTTTATTTTATAAACCAAATATAAATAATTAAATAAAGTTTTGTTAAGAAGGTAGGTTAAATAAATCTTCAACATTACATTTAAGTGTTTTTGCAATTTTTAATGCAAGAACAGTTGAAGGAACATAAATTCCATTTTCAATAGCATTGATGCTTTTCCTTGAAACCTCTGCACTATCTGAAAGCTTCTGTTGTGTTAGCCCTGCCGATTTTCTAATTTCTTCAAGATTATTTAAAAGGTTTTTATGATTTCTTCCCAAAACTATTTTTTTTCATAGCTTTCAACTGTGTCGGTTATTTCGTCCGGTTGATTTGGGTAAACATACCCAGCAATCATCTGGCCGACGCCTATAAACATTACTAGTAACCCAACGCCAAATAAAACATCTGTTCCAAGTCCAAAATAATCCAACGCTGACAAACCAATTCCAGTGAAAATTGTTACCAAACCTGTTTTTCGTAAATCCGTATTTGATTTTTTTTCTTCTTTGAAAGATTTTAAAAGATCACTTACTTCTTCACTTTCTTTTACGTTTTTAGACACTTCGATTAAAGCATCGTATTTATATTTTTCTTGTTTTGAATTGTAAACAAAAACTATTAAAACTATAAATGCTGGTAGAAGTATAGCAAATATTGGAATTAATACTCCTAAAGAATCCATAAACTCTGATAGAAAATTTTGAATGATAAACATAATTTTAATTTTTATTTGTTAATGTAGCGCAAACTTAACATTTTTTTAATGATACGCAAAGGTTACATCAATTTTTTTTAAAATAATTTATTTTTTAAATTTTTTATAAATAAGAAAGCCTATAACACCAGCAACAATATAAGGTATAGCCATTAAATATATTATTCCATCATTTAGACCAGCTGATACACTTTGATCTTCCTGACTCTCCAAGACAGCCCTGCACATTGCGCATTGACTAAAAAGATCAGTCAAATTAAAAAAACAAATTAATATGAGAATTTTAATTTTTTCCATATTAATAATAAGGAGATATCATTAAATACACTATTACTCCAGTTACTGCTACATATAGCCAAAGAGGAAATGTAATTTTTGCAATTTTTTTATGCATAACTATATTATTAGTTATTGCCCTGACATAAGTTATTAATACAAATGGAATAACACAAATGGAGAGCAATATGTGTGAAATTAATATAAAATAGTAAATATATTTTATTGCTCCTTCCCCGCCGAATGGTGTAGGATCACTTGTCATATGATAGGCAATATACATAACAAGAAAAAGCAATGAGAGACCAATACAAATTCTCATTAGTAATGCATGAACCTTCCTTTTTTTGTTTTTAATTAGTATAACTGAAACAATCAAAAGAATTGCAGTTAAGGCATTTATTCCTGCATAAATAGGTGGTAAAAAAGTCAAGGGCTCAACACCTGGGATTCTCACCGTAAATAATATTGCTACAACAACCGGCACCAATATTGATACAATTACAATCAGTCTATTATAACCTCCTAATTTATTTGATTCCACTATTCGTTAATTAATTTAAGCAAATCTTCCTGCAGCATTGATATTTCTTCTTCCTCTCCATCTATATCATACTTGTCCTTGACATCTACATATCCACGGTAGTAAATCTTTGGATTTCCTAACTCATCAATTCTACATCTAATATAACCTTGTTTATCAATAAGAGCAAAATACCCTGAATGCTCAAAACCATCTACAAATGCACTTCCTGAAGCAGTGTATAAGTTAAACCCATTATTAGCTAAATCGTATGTTTTCTCCTTATCACCAGTTAGCAAATGCCAAGACTGATTTGTTATTCCGTATTCCGTCTCATATTTCTTTAAAATTTCAACTGTATCATATTCTGGATTAATAGAAAATGAGGCAATTCCAAAATCCTTATAATTTTTTAAATTGTTTTGAATCTGGATAAGATTGTTATTCATTATCGGACAAATCGTTGTGCATGTAGTAAAGAAAAATTCAATAACATAAGCCTTTCCCAAAAAGTCATTATTAGAAATTCTTTTCCCATTTTGATTGGTAAAATTAAATGAGGGAACCTTCTTTTTATTTCCATCAATTTCTAAAAATGCTAAAGGCTCTGAATCAGTTATTAAATGATCTATTTTAGAGCTTCTACTATCACTTCTGACAATATCATTGTTTTGAATTCTATCTATAATTTTGGGAATAAAAATACTTCCAAAAATTAGTATTATTAATGATATCCCGATATATGAATTATTTCTGAGTTTCAAGATTTTCTAAATTTTTTATTCTTCTGTTATTTGAATCAAACTTTCCTTTTCTTTTTTGCCTGTATTCAGTAAATAAAATTCTAATATCATCACTCATCTTGTTTTTTATCTCTGATACTTTTATAGCATTATATGAATATAATCCATGTAATGCTATGCCCTTTTCTATCTCATCCTCAGATCTATCATCTATCCTGCCTCTTTGATTATTCAATTTATCTATTAAGAAAACTTGATTTGTAGCTAGGGTTGAATCTAATTCTATTTGACTTCTTAAAGATCTATATAATTCCTTTATTTGTTCATCTGTCCCTTGTGCAAAATGCCAATATTTTAGTTCATCTGACCTATGCAATTCTGTTTTTACCTGTTTCAAATTTGATTCAGAACCTAAAGTTGAGATAGTAACTATTTGAAATTTTTTAAAGCCTATAAATTTATCATATATAAGTTCCTTTAGGTTTAAGACTGATGTAATATTATTCATTGGGTCATTACCCAGAAAAGACAATACGGTAATATTATCATTAAATAATTTCTCTTCACTATCAAAAAAGTTAAAATCATCAACATCATTAACATTCGTTTTTACAATATCTAAAGGATTATAATTATGAGTTGATGGATACAGAAATAGCAAGAAAATAACCGGGAGTAAAAATAGTACACCTAGAATAAACCATTTTCTAATAAATTCTTTTTTCACTAAAAATTAAAATGTAAAAATTAAAAATCTCGTTTTATGTAGTCAATATTCCCCTGGTCAAAAATATATCCTGCCTCCTGAATTAATATAAAGACTAGATATAATACAAGAAAAACAAAAGTCCAAACAACAACTCTTCTAAGAGTTTTAGTCTCATCTCTCATATGCATAAATTCCCATGTAATATAATATGCTTTTACAATGGTGAGTGAAATAAAAATCCAATTTAGAATTTTCATATTCAGAAAATATGTCAACAAAATCTTAGGCTTAGATATACCCAGTGCAACCTCCACCGCAGTTACAATCGAAAGCAAGACTAATACACCCCATATTTTTTGAGTAATATTTTTAAACTTAATTAATCCTCTAAAAAGCTCTAAATTATGTTCTTGATGTGACATTTATTATAATTATTAAACAAGATAAAAGAATGTAAATACAAATACCCAAACTAGATCAACAAAGTGCCAATAAAGACCTACCTTTTCAACCATTTCATAGTGGCCTCTTTTTTCATATGTTCCTAAAATAACATTAAAAAATATTATGATATTTATAATTACACCAGAAAACACATGGAATCCATGAAATCCTGTTATAAAGAAGAAAAAGTCTGCAAATAAAGGCATTCCATATTCATTCTCCCATAAATTAGCTCCAGTAACAATTGATTTTCCATTTGCCCTTAAAATATTCAAAGATTCTTCTCTAGACAAAATAGTTTTTTCTCCAGTTTCATCCAAAATTTGTGTTCTTACTAAAATGTTTGGAGAAGCCTCCATTCCTTCAATTACCTCATCTATAGAATAAGTTGGCAGTACTCCTTCATCATAAAACCAAAGACCATTGGTCTCCTCATGTTGAATTCTATCACTATGATGTTTATGAGCAAAATCATCAAGTGCTACTCTGTGATGAGAATGAGAATCAACAAATTGTAAGATATTTCCACCGTTAGTTTTTACAGCTCCATAATCACCATTAATAAAGGTTGACCATTCCCAAGCTTGAGATCCTACAAATATCAAACCTCCAAAAATTGTAAGTAACATGTAAAAGGCTACTTTAGATTGTTTCATCTTATGACCAGCATCAACAGCTAAAACCATTGTTACCGATGACATGATTAAAACAAATGTCATAAATGCTACATAAATCATTGGTAATTCCTGCCCATGAAGAAAAGGGACATGCGTAAAAACTTCATCTGCAATAGGCCACGAATCCAGAAATTCAAATCTAGCATAACCATATGCAGCTACAAATCCAGAAAAAGATAAACCATCTGAAAGTAAAAAGAACCACATCATCAACTTCCCATAGGAGGCACGTAATGGCTTATTTCCCCCACCCCATGTTGTCTCCTTTGATGAAACACTAACTGCAGAACTCATATTTTCTGTTGTTTTTAAGCGCCACAAAAATAACTATTTTATCTGAAGAAAACTAGAAATAAGAACAAGTAAATCCATAATATATCTACAAAATGCCAAAATATCGAAGCCAGCTCAAATCCTAAGATGTTACTTATTGAGTATTTCCTTTTTATATTTCTATATATTACAAATAAAAGCACTAATAATCCTGCCAGTACATGAACAAGATGAACAAATGCTATTAAAAAAATAAATGAAGAAGTTATGCTACTTGTTGGGCCTGTAAAATGATAGCCATTTTCGATAATTTCATTAAATCCAATAAATTGACTAATAATAAATATTACTCCTAAAACAAATGTAACTGTTAAATATATTGTAGTTGATCTAAAATTATTTCTTAATAATTCTCGTCTGGCCAAAACTAAACTTAAACTGCTAATAATAATTACGAATAAACTAAAGGTAAAAGCAGAAGGTAAATCAAAATTTAATATCCAATCCTCCCTAGATTTACTAACAATAAAAGCGCTAGTAAACCCTGCAAAAGTCATAAACAAAGAGGCTATTCCAAACCACAGCATCATTTTGATAGCACGTCTATTTTTATTATTTATATTTCCATCTATATTACTCATCTATCTTAAAAATTTGTCTAGCAGTAAAACAATCTGCATTAAAGTTAAATAAGAAATACTGGCTAACATTAATTTTTTTGCATTTAAATCTGTGCTTTTTATAAATAATTTTACAGCATAAAAAATTAAAAATAATCCTATAATTAAAACTAAACCTAATCCATAAATACTCAAAAACAGATCTCCTGTTAGATTAAATGCAGGAATAATTGACATGAGAACCGCCCATATAGAATAAAATAATATTTGTGATGTTGTAGATCTATCCTTTTTTCCTGTTGGCAACATCTTAAATCCAGCTTTTTCGTAATCCTTGTTCTGCATCCAACCTATTGACCAAAAATGTGGAAACTGCCAAAAAAATTGCATTAAAAATAACATAATAGCTTCAATACCAATTTCACCAGTAGCAGCTACCCATCCCAACATAAAAGGTATAGCTCCTGGAATAGCGCCAACAAAAACAGACAGAGGTGTAATTAATTTGAGCGGTGTATAAACAGATGTATATAAAAAGACAGAAACAGCTGCAAGCAATGCTACCTTAGGATTAATTATATATAATAATACAAGACCAATTACAGTTAGGAATATCGCTAATATTAATGCCGTATTTACAGATATTTTATTTGTAGGAAGAGGTCTATTTTTTGTCCTACTCATTAATGCATCTAAATCTTTTTCAATAATTTGATTGTAAATGTTTGAGGCAGCAACAACAAAAATACCTCCAAAAATTAATAGCGTTAAAACCTTAATATCAAACTCTTTGAACCCTAACATGTAGCTAATAAATGATGAAAAAACTACACTTAGGGTAAGTCTAAATTTTGTTAAATCAAATAATGATTTTATGCTCATGTTTTTTTGTTACAAAAGATAAAAATTTTGAAATTCAAATATAAGTCTAATATCTAATTAGACAAATTAAAAAAGCTTAAAGTAAATGAATTTTGCTAATCCTGGACTTGGAAAATAATTGGCAATGAATAGGGGACAATTACTGCCTTTCCTCTTTGTCTGCCTGGCTTCATTTTTGGCAATAGATTGATCACTCTTTGAGCTTCTTTTTCTAACCTAGGATGTGGAGCTCTTGCTCTCACTCCCATAACAGATCCTGTTCTGTCAATTTTGAAGATCACACTAATCCTTTGCCTTCCACTTAGTCCAAGATCTCCTGCCAATTCAGTATTGAATTTCCTTTGAACAAATTTGGCAATTTTATCAGACATACACTGCCTTTTTGTTTCATTATTTCCTTTATCACATCCAGGGAAAACGGGAACATTTTCAATTATTGCAAAAGGTACCTCAACATCTTCATACTCATCAACTTCAATATCTTCGATGTCTATCTCCTCTTCTTGATCAGTTTCAGTTGACTCAATAACAGTTTCCTCAACTTCTTCTTCATCTTCGACTATCTCAATAACTTCAGGAGCGGGTGGTGGTGGTGGTGGTGGTGGTGGTGGGACTACTTGTTCAGTAACTGGGACCTCCTCCTCGTCTAATGCATCCATGCTAACCTTGTCCAAATCTAAATCAGATTTGTCATAAACCTTGTAGTTTATAGCTCCATAGGATAGGAACACCATCAAGGCTAGCCCTATAGCAAAATATAAGGAACTATTTCTTCCTATATCAGCACCTGGATTTTTTTTGATCTGCATTATTACTTTGTTGAAGAGTAAAATAACCAATTATTTGAATAAAAAACAAGGGATTATGATTTTTTAATACTGTTTTTTAACAACAAAAAACTGCAACCAATTATTGTCCCTAGAGCATTGAACCAAATATCAAGCAGTTCTGCAGTTCTATAGTCTACTGCCTTTCCTTGTAAAAATTCTATAAAAACTCCAAACAATATTGAGAATATGAAAAGATATATTAAAGTCTTATTGATAAATATATCCTTAAATGGGATATACCAAATAAGACAGAAAAAAAAATAAATTGCTGTATGGACTAATTTATCTAAATAGGAAGCATCTATCTGTGATTCAATCTTAATTAATGAAATGAACAATATAAAAATTGAATAAAAAAATGCAAGTAAAAAATTTGTTTTAATCGACACCAATAAGTTCTTTATATTGCTGAGCTGAGAGTAAATTATTTACTTTGTTTACATCATCAATCTCTATCTTTATCATCCATCCATTTCCATAGGGATCATTATTTACATCCTCCGGAGTATTGTCTAAAGACTCATTAAACTCAATTATTTTTCCCGCAATTGGAAGGAATAAATCTGATACTGTCTTAACAGCTTCAACTGTGCCGAAAATGTCATCAGTATTTAAGGATTCTCCAACAGTTTCTACTTCTACATAAACTATATCACCTAATTCTCTCTGCGCAAAATCTGTAATACCCACTGTTGCAATTTTTTCATCTATCGAAATCCATTCATGATCTTTTGTGTATTTTAAATTTAAAGGTATTTGCATTTTTTTAATTTAGTTCCCAAAATTATATCTCATTGTAAATCCTGATCTAATTGTTGTTTGCGGAAATGCTGTTGAAATAGCATAATCTGAGAAAGAATAATCAAAATAAAAAATCCCAGTTAAATTTTTACTAAAAGCATAATCCGCAGAGTACTTTAAATTCAATATTGTTTGACCAGAGGTTACTTGATTATTATCCAAATCCAAATATCTAACAATAGTTTTATTATTCCTAATAGAAAAATCAGCTTTCATCACTAAATCACTTTTAATTAATTGTCTTGATCCAGCTAGTCTTGACCTAATTTGAAGATCTTTAATTCTATAGCCCAACCCAATAATATATTCATCTCCTTGAATCTCAGTTAATAAATTATTATCAAAACTTAAAGACAATAGTCTATCCTTTCTTATCTCTGCCAAAACTTTAAAAGAATTTTTCATTTCCATATCTAATTTAAATAATGGACTGAACTGTTCCATTAAATTAATATTGCTATAAAGAAATTCATTTTTATAATTATCTGATTGATCCAATACTTCAGGATCCTGAGAGAGGAAATCTAAATCTGGATTTCCAGGTTGATAATTTAAATTAGATCTAAACTGATTTATAGTATAAGTTGAATTATATCCATGTGTTATAGAAAATCTTTTAAAGTTCTTTTTAAACCATTTTAGTCTCATAAACCCAGTATATCTTAATGTCCAGTTTGGTATAGGGATATCTCTAAAGGCCCCTAGGCTAACCTTGTTTGGGTCAGCCCCAGAATATGCTGATAGGAAAGCTGGTAATAAGACTGACTGATTAGTTCTGCCATATCCAAGCGGGAATCCGTCTAAATTGCCATCCTCAAAATTATTTGGATTACTAAAATCAATTCCTGCATTAAGAGCTAAACGTCTTGCAATAACTAATCGGTTATTCCTAAAAGTATCGAATGCCTCAGAGCTATTTTCATCACTATTTGAAAATGCTGTTTTTATAAGCATAGTAGAGATATTAAAGTTTCCTAAAGTATTTCTAATAAGTAAATTGTAATCATCACTTAATCCATCATTATTGCTATCAATTGTATTAAAAGTCTCAGTAATATTTTGTGAATAAGTTCTTCCACCTGTTAAATCAATTTTTAAATCCTTAATTGGAACTATATTGGCAGAAAAATTTAAGTTCTTATTCGTAACCTCGGAATATTGCTGATTGAATTCTGGGAATACTGTTAACCATCCATTTCTAGCTGCTAAATATCTTATATCCCTTTGGCTTCCAAAGACATAACCAAATGTTGGTTTAAAAGATCCTATAAAATCAGGTGTCTGTAAATATCCTGGAAGAAATGTTCCATTATTTTCAGCATAATTAAATTGAATTCTCTTAACAGCAGTTAATAATTCAATTAATGAGTTAACAAAAGGAGAAGTCTTTTTCTTAGTTTTATTATTTGTTGTATTTGAATTTCCAAAACCTGGTCCCGTTTTAGCCCCTGCAGAATTATTTTTAGCAAGACCTATATATTTATAGAATTTTGACATGTCTAATACGCCATTAAAATTATGGGTGTTTGCATTTGAAATAGTATTCCCTAAATCATAAACCTGGCCATTAAGGGTTAAGTTCCCAAAAAGATCAGAACCTTTTTGCCATTGAAAATCTCCAGTATATGAATACATAGCTCTAATAAAACTAAATGTTGGTATTTTATCAATTGGTAATTGATAATTAACTGCAAGTTGCTGAGTTTGTCTATTAGGATCGCCTATATCAAAAAATCTATTCCATACATCTAAGCTAGGGTCCTGGCTACCATTAATTATATCATCAATGAAATAATTTCTAACAATATTATTATTCGCGGCAGAGTAATTTATATTTAATCCATCTGAAATTGGATAGGTAAAGCTATACTGAAAATCAAAAGTATAATTTCTTCTAAAGAGTTCCTGCACAGCAATATTCCCCTGCGCTAAATCAATATCTCTAAATTTCTGTTTATTAAATTGTCTAATAAAATCTGTATTAATTGATAAATTTGAAGGAAGAAGATTTAGATTAAAATCTTTTAAAATTTTAAAATATTTACCCGTAAATAAAGAGTCATTATTTTTGAATGGCTCTAATTTTAGAGAATTAAAATTAAAATTATAACTAGCTCCTGCTCGAATATTTTGATCTAACATGCTTTCAATTTCATAATCCCTATGTTCAACTTGATTATAAGAGTAATTGAAAGTGAAATTTTCTATGTTATAAAACCTTGGTTTATTATCGTCTGTTCTTTGTTTGCTTACTCCTATTAGATTAATACTCTTTCTTTTTGTATAATCCTCAGATTGTTGCAAAATATTATTTTTTTCCTCTTGGGTTTCTGCAGTATCTAGTCTAGAATTTAATTTAATATCTCTATACTGCTGGTCATATTCAGGAGTTATAAGCTCTTCCCCTTGACCATAATTAAATGGGATATTAAGTCCCCATTTTTTAGGGAACAATTGACCGACATTTATATTAGAGACTAAATCATATTGCTTCTTGTCAATTTTATCTCTCTCACTAGGACCTTGTTCAATAGATCCAAAACCATTTGTACTTTGTCGTGCAGTTGCGCTAATAGTCATAAAGTCAGCAATATTAGAGTCTAAAGCTAATATAGCTGCCCAACCACCTTTATTATCCATATCAGATAATCTTAACTCATTAAACCATACCTCGGCACAGACATTCATATTATCCTGTCTAGGATTCTTCACTCCTACCATTAGAGCCCTAATATCCCCGAAATTGGGATTTCCTTTTATAGCAACTCTGTGCTGTCCTAAATTATGTTCTGAAAATTCTCCTACTGACTCCTCGTCAACTATGTCATTTATCACATTATAAAAAGTGGCATCTGGACTTCCTAGAGTTCCATTAAATATTGCAAGAGATTTAATTGTTTCCAATGCACTTATTGGTAAGTTAATTTCATTAACTTCTGGCCAAACAGACTGAGGATTAAGAGTAGCGGAAGATGATTCTTTAAGAGGAATTTCGATTTGATAATAATTCTCAGATAAATCATTTCCTATTCTAACAAACCCCACTACATCTCCGTCTGTTAAGCCGGGTGATGAACCGTCTTCTGCGTGAATAAACATTCTCATTCTTTTAAATTGTCTCATATCAACATTTAAGTTTTTGTAAACTCCTCTTGAATCTTCAGGCTCCAGGTCACATACATTTAAAACCAATGATTGTTCATTTTGTCTGACAATATTATTATTATTATTAAATTGTTCACGTTCAACACCTGGAGGAGACACATAGCTTTCTTCGTTTTCTTGTATTCCAATAGTTCCAGTTGAAAAATCTGTGCTATCATTGTTATTATCTATCTCTTGATCTAATGTTAACAAATATTTTCTCCAATCACTTCTTACTAAATCAAGTGATCCAAATCTAAAAATTGTATTATTTGAAAAATCATTTAGATACATTCTAATAAATCTAATCGATCTAAAATCAGAAATTCCACCTATTTCGTTTGTAGGTTCATTTACAGGGATTCTAAATTGATACCACTTAACTAATTCAGAATTTCCATTAGGTAGTGTGACATTTTTCTCTTTTCTATCCTTAATAAATTGGTTATTAATATCTGCTAAACTATTTGGAGTAATTTCTAATTCATATTCAAAATAGCTGTCAATAGTATTCATTGTATTATCTCTATTGATATCTTCTACATCAGGTTGAGATGATGATCCCCTGTCAGTATCAGAAATGGTTTCTGGAGAATTCCCGTCTAAACCATTATACATTTTATATCTATCAAAAATATTTCCAGACTGATTTAAGAAATATTTATAATTATCCATTGCTGGATCTTCAATATTGGCAAAACTTGGGAATGAGATCGCTTCTTCTTGATCATCATAACCATCCATTCCAACATCTTGATTTATTCGCTCTTGTCCTAAAGAAGAGAAAGAATAAATTAGGGATTGATTCTGTGGAACAACTGTCCCCCATACTGTCTGTGGTAAAAGACTAATGTCACCGTCCTCTGGCAGACCATTCTCATATTGTTTCCTTCCATCCCTTATTACATCTTCTGAAATATTTCCAAGATTGAAAGTTAATTTTCCTCCATTATTCTCAGAATCATTTAAAAATGGATCCATAAGCCAAAATTCAATATATTCTACATTCGATTGCTCAAAATCTGTAGTATTAATTAGTCTAGTAATCCCTGCCCAACTATTTTCTGGACTATCCAGATCTCCATTTATAGCTTCAGTGTCCATATTATATGGGCCTCTTATGTTAGGATAAAAATTTATGTCAAGAGAATTAATTACTGTTGTCTGTCCTTGTACTAAATCTACTTGTGGAAAAATTTCATCTATAAAAATCCTTCTAGAATATAGGTTTGATATCTCTTCATCGGTTATTTCATTTGGTCTTTGACTACTATAAAAAATAGGATCTATTGTATACCAATTCAATAATGCTCTATCAAAACCATTTTGTATTCCATTATTATCCTCATCACCTTGGTTATAGACCATTCCCAATTCTCTAGGCCTACTTGATAAATACCATGATTGAGGAGACAATAAATCAATTACATTCTGAGATCCCTCAAAATCATCAATATAAGATGTAGCTTCTCCATTAAAATTATTTCCTTTTGGTGCTCCAGGAATTAAATATGCCAGTTCACCACGAATAGATAAATTTGATGCAACTTCAGTTTCTATATTTGGCAACTTATTAACTAGCCTTGTCAAGATTGGCATTTCTGAAGAAAAATTTGCATCAACACCAAATATTGTATTATTAATTGGCTCTGTGCCATAATTTGCTTTTTGAGTTAAGGGCCTTTCGTTTAAATTTAATAATGTAGTTGACGCAATAAATTTTTCACTAAACTGATGTTCAATATTGAATCCTGAAAATCTCTTAGTTTGTTGACCAAAAACTGCATTATTTTCAACACTCACATTAATAGGTGTATTAGATGATTGAAGAGCAGGATCTAATATTTGAACTGTTCCTAGCTGATAATTCACAGTGTAATCAACTCCTTCAACTAATACTCTTCCTCCTGCAGTAACAGTTACTGATCCTCTTGGAACATTGTAGGCTCCAATTGGAATTCCGCCGCCAGAAGATGATTTATATCTTCCTGTTATTTGAAACTTATTCTTTTCTGAATCTTGAAGAGCAACAGTCTTAGTGGACTTATATAAGGAGGTATAAACATATTTTTGTTGATTTAAATTATAATCATTTTGATTATTCTGATCACCTTCATAATTTTCTGTAGAATTCAATCTTAATCTTTCAAATAAAAATTTACCAAATGGCTCTGCCTTAGTAAAAACTATCTTGCCATTTTCTTGTATTACTGTAATTCTAGGAACAAAATCAAAAAACCCATCACCGGAGAATTGTGGATCATTATTGAAATTTAACCTATCGAAATTAAACAAATTCAATAAAGGCATTTCATTTAATTGTTGTTCTCCTGGCTGAGGCTCTGGGAATGGAGTTGATTCAACTGGACTAATATAATTTAATGCAGAAGATTCGTTGTAAAAAATATTTAATTTAAAATCTTCCCTTTCTAATTGAAAAGCTCCTGTGCTATATATATTTTTCATCATTAAATCCCACATTGGTTCTTCAACGCTACTTACAGTGCTTTTTAGCATTTTTAATACTAAATTATTTGAATTTACAATAGTATTTGATTGAGATACAGAGACCTCTGTTGCTTGAACACCATCATTAGCAAATTCACCAACTTGAAATACTTGATTCCCAACAGTAAATTGGAAAGCAACGGCTAATATCTCATCATTTTCTAACTTCTGATTTAATGAAATATATCCTAATTGATTATTAATTTTATAATCCATGCCCTCTCTTAGTTTTCTTGCATTTTCTAGCTTACCATACCCAAATCCTTCTGTTACATTTGGAACTAAAATTCCTGTCTGTAATGTTGATATATCTCTAATAGCATCCGTTAGCTGAGATGAAATATTTCCTATAGCTGTTGGATCAAAACCATTATTGCTATTGTCAGGATATGCCGATGGACCTACATAGACATTAACAGCAGAAGAGACAGAAGATGATTCTCCTAAATCCTGAAAAGCAACTATATTTCTTACATCATTTATTTGATTATTTCTATTAGTGACCCAGACTTCACTTCTAGTAATTTGGACATTAGAGTTTATGAAAGGATAGTTCAATAATGCTTCATCATATTTATTTCTAAAATAGTGACTTAAGAAAAAATGTCTATTCTCGTCGTAATCTAAAGCTCTAAATTCAAATTCCTGAATAGTTCCGCCCCCTTGAGAAACTACTGATCTTGATTCAGATTGTTGTTCTGAGAAAACAGCTGTAACTCTTGTTCTGCCAAATTTTAATTCAGTTTTAAATCCAAATAAGCTCTGTGCTCCAGATATCAACGAACTATTAAGTGGCATACTCACATTACCTACCTCAATTTTTTGTATTATATCATCCTCTGTAGGCTCATATTCTAATTTTAATAAATTTTGAAAATCAAATGTAGATTGAGTGTCAAAATTGGCATTAACTTGGACTCTCGTTCCCACCTTTCCAAGTAAGCTTAGTCCAATTCGTTGGTCAAAATCAAAGGTAAGATTACTTCTATTTCTTGGAGAAAAAGAAGGATTGTCTTGTTTAGTAAATAACATTCCTAGATCAACTTCAATGGATCCCTGTGGGACAACCTCAATTGTATTGCCTCCAAATATGTTTTCAAAAATTCTAGAGTTGACATATATCTCAGGAATGAGATTTTTTTGCATCTCATCTGTACCGTCTTTCTTACCTTCAGCAGCATCAATTTTTGATTTATAGTACTCCTTCAAGTCCTCAACTAAAATTAATTTTTTATATTCTTCAGGACTTAAAATAATTGGATAGTTAATATTATAATCAGCAACACTCAAGTTATAATAATACATGTCGCTAATTGGATCATATTGATAATTTTCAATATAACTACTTGGAGTTGGTAAGTTGATTTCACCAAATGAAATCCCCTGATTAGCTATAGAGTCCTGAATTGTTGAAGTAGGCGTCTCTTGAGCAATCAAAAAACTAGTATAAAAAATAGACAATAAAAACAGCCCTGAAAATCTTGTTTTCATTAAACTAAAAGTAATTTTGTTCAAACTTTGTTACAAATTTTTTAAAGTCTCTTTAATAATACTTTCTACTGAAATATCTGGGTTTTCTAGTACAATCTTGCCTACCAGTCTTTCAGAGGACCTTTTATTAATTCCTAAGACTTCTAATGCAGATAACGCTTCTTCTTTATTAGTATTGTTTGAAGAAGTAATTCCTTCATCTAAATCATAAACTTTTAAAATTTTATCTCGGAGGTCTATTATGACTCTTTGAGCAGTTTTTGATCCAATACCTTTAACAGATTGTATTAACGAAACGTTTTCTCTTGATATGGCGTCAATTATTTGATCAGGAGAAATTGATGAGAGCATAGTTCTTGCGATATTTGAACCAATACCATTAACAGATATTAAAAGTCTGAAAATTTCTCGTTCCTTTATTGTATAGAATCCGTAAAGCGTATGAGAATCCTCCTTAATTTGAAGATGGGTATATAATTTTAAATTTTCATTATCTGGAATTTGTGAGAATGTGTTTAAGGAAATATTTATTAAATAGCCTATTCCATTAGATTCAATTACAACACTGGTTGGAGCTTTCTCAACTAATCTTCCTTTAACATGAGTTATCATAATAAGAATTTAAAGACTCAAATTTACTAAAATTATCACCATAATACTTAAATAAAAAATTAAAGTGCTAAGGAGATTTAATAAAATTCAGATTTCTTGTTAATCCCTTATATCCTGTTCTTTTAACAGCTGAATTTTTGAAAATTTTATTGAAAGTTTCTTCAGTAATTTCATTCCATTCATCTCTACTCATTTTCATAAGTTCAGAGCTAGACTGGAATAAAGGCTCCTTATGAGATTTCGAGAATTTATTCCATGGGCAAACATCTTGACATACATCACACCCAAAAACCCAATCATCAAATTTTCCTTTAAATTCTTTAGGTATATTTTCTTTTAATTCAATTGTAAAATATGAAATACATTTGCTTCCATCCACTACATATGGCTGAGTTATTGCTTGTGTGGGACATGAATCTATACATGCTGTACATTGCCCGCAATGGTCAGACTCAATTGTATCATAATCGAGGTCTAAATCAACTATAAGTTCTGCTAAAAAATAAAATGACCCAACCTGCTTAGTAATTAAATTTGAATTTTTTCCAACCCAGCCTATACCACTTTTAGCTGCCCATGCTTTTTCTAGGATTGGTGCTGAATCAACAAAAGCTCTTCCATGAACATTCCCAATTTTATCTTTTATAAATGTTAGGAAAAAATTTAACTTTTCTTTTATTACATAATGGTAATCCATACCATATGCATATTTTGAAACTTTTGGGGCTTCTTTATTTTGTAAATCTTCAGGATAATAATTGTATGTAAGAGAAATTATACTTTTTGCATCATCAACTAGTTTTCTAGGGTCAAGACGCTTTTCAAAATAATTCTCCATATATTTCATTTCTCCATTCATCTTCATTTTCAACCATTTCTCTAATCTTGGAGCTTCATCTTCTAAAAATTCTGCTCTACTTATTCCACAAGAAATAAATCCTAATCTCTTAGCTTCATTTTTAATTAATTCTGTATAATGTTTTTTATTTTTCAACTATTGAAAAAATATTTAGGAATTAGAATAACCCCTTCTGACCAGATTTAGGTATTCGTCCTAAATGTTTATATGCAAGCTCTGTAACTTGACGACCTCTTGGAGTTCTCATTATAAAACCCTGTTGAATCAGAAAAGGCTCATAGACTTCTTCAATTGTTTCGGAATTTTCACTAACTGCAGTAGAGAGAGTAGTTATTCCTACAGGACCTCCTGCAAATTTGTCTATAATAGTAGTCAATATTTTATTATCCATTTCATCAAGTCCATTAATATCAACATTTAAAGCTTTTAGACTACTCTTAGTTATAGATATATCTATGGACCCATCACCCTTAATTTGGGCAAAGTCTCTAATTCTTCGTAATAATGAATTAGCAATTCTTGGTGTGCCTCTACTTCTACCAGAAATTTCAATAGCTGCTTCCATAGAAATTTTTACGTCTAGAATTTTTGCACTTCTTTCAATAATAGTAGATAAAATCTCTGAAGAATAATATTCCAGTCTATTCCTGATTCCGAATCTAGCCCGCATTGGAGCAGTTAATAATCCTGATCTTGTAGTAGCTCCAATTAATGTAAAAGGATTTAAATTAATTTCTACTGATCTCGCATTTGGACCTGATTCTATCATAATGTCAATTTTATAATCCTCCATTGCAGAATATAAATATTCTTCAACAACTGGGCTTAGCCTATGAATCTCATCAATAAATAAAACGTCTCTCTCTTCAAGATTAGTTAATAGTCCTGCTAAATCCGCTGGCTTATCTAAAATAGGTCCGGAAGTTACTTTTATGCCAACTTCAAGTTCCCTTGCTAGTATATAAGCAAGAGTTGTTTTTCCAAGTCCTGGGGGTCCATGAAATAAGGTGTGATCTAATGCATCACCTCTTTGATTTGAGGCCTGAATAAAAATTTTCAAATTGTCAATAACTTGATCCTGTCCACTAAAATCATCAAAAGAATTAGGTCTTAAGCTGTTTTCAAATTCACGCTCCTCAGAGGATAAACTTTCTGATGAAGGATCTAAATTTTCATTCATAAAAACAAATATAAAGAAAAAGCCTTTCTAAAAAGAAAGGCTTTAAAATTAATGACTTAATATAGAGCTAATATTCTTCTTCTCCCTTTTTAAGAGGAATATGCTGTGGGACAAAATCCTCTTTATATCCAGGTTTGCTGTAGTCATAAGGCCACCTATAAACTTCTGGAATTTTTCCTCGCCAGTTTCCGTGAATATGCTTCATTGCAGCAGTCCATTCTAAAGTTGTAGAATTCCAAGGATTTTGTGGAGCCTTTTTACCATAGAAAATACTATAAATAAAATTATATAAGAAAACAATTTGTACTAAAGCTCCTATTATTGCAAATACTGTAATTATTGTATTTGTATCTGCTAAATCGTCAAACAATGGAAAGTTTGAATTGGTATAATATCTTCTAGGGAGTCCTGCCATTCCTATAAAATGCATTGGGAAAAAGACGCCATAGGCACAAATAGCTGTTACCCAAAAGTGTATATATCCAAGATTTTTATTCATCATCCTTTGAAATAGTTTAGGGAACCAATGATAAATTCCTGCAAGCATACCATATAGTGCTGAAATACCCATTACCAAATGAAAATGTGCTACGACAAAATACGTGTCATGAACATTAATATCTAATGCACTATCACCGAGAATTAGACCTGTTACTCCTCCTGTAATAAAGGTAGAAACGAAAGCTATTGCAAACAGCATTGCAGGATTAAATTGAATGTTTCCCTTCCATAATGTAGCAATATAGTTGAAAGCTTTTACAGCTGAAGGTATGGCAATTAATAATGTAGTAAAGGTAAATACTGAACCTAAAAATGGATTCATCCCTGTTATAAACATATGATGTCCCCATACAACAACAGATAAAAATCCTATAGCCAGTATTGACATTATCATAGCTTTATAACCAAATATTGGTTTTCTTGAATGAGTTGCAATTACTTCAGAAGCAATCCCCAATGCAGGTAATATGACTATATATACCTCTGGATGTCCAAGGAACCAAAATAAATGTTCAAACAGAATTGGTGATCCGCCTTGATAATGCAGAACTTCGCCTTGAATAAAAATATCTGATAGGAAAAATGAAGTTCCTAAACTACGATCCATTATCAGCAATAATGCAGCTGATAATAAAACTGGAAAAGAAACTACACCAAGAATTGCCGTAACGAAAAATGCCCATATTGTTAAAGGCATTCTAGTTAAAGACATTCCCTTAGTTCTTAAATTAATAATTGTAACAATGTAATTTAATGATCCCAAAAGTGAAGAAGCAATAAAAACTGCCATTGATACTAACCACAATGTCATACCTAATCCCGATCCTGGTTGTGCTAATTCTAATGCACTAAGAGGTGGATAAATTGTCCATCCAGCTGCCGCCGGACCAGCCTCAACGAAAATTGAAGCTACCATAAGCACAGTTGAAACAAAGAACAGCCAATAAGCAATCATGTTTAAAAATCCTGTGGCCATATCCCTAGCTCCTAATTGAAGGGGGATCAAAAGATTGCTGAATGTTCCACTTAGTCCAGCTGTTAGTACAAAGAATACCATTATTGTCCCATGCATAGTAACTAGTGCCAAATAAATATCTGCATCCATTACGCCTTCTGGAGCCCATTTACCTAGAAGAAATTCAAAAATTACATTTGGTTCTTCAGGCCAGGCTAGTTGCATTCTCATTAATGAAGACATCAAAATTCCTATTATACCCATAAATATAACTCCAGTAAAAAGATATTGTTTTGCAATCATCTTATGATCCTGGCTAAAAATCCACTTTGTTATGAAAGTTTCTTTGGGGTGATGTTCATGATGATCTTTATCAAATTCTATATATTCTGACATATCTTCAATTTTAATTCTGAGCTATTAACGAATTTTTAAAAACGGTTTGTTGATTTATCCACTTATCAAAATCTTCCTGTGATTCAACAATTATTTTCATTTGCATATTATAATGAGATTTTCCGCAAATCTTATTACAAAGAAGGACATAATCAAAATCATATGGATCAAGAGGTTCTTCTCCTTTTTTAATTAATTCCTTGTTTTTTTCATCTCTAATCTTATTAATTGTAATAACTTTATCTATCATACTTGGAGTATTTCTCATCTCTTCAGTTGTCATATTAGGCGTTAATAAGAACTGGGTTACCATGCCAGGCACACAATTCATTTGGGCTCTAAAATGAGGCATATATGCCGAGTGAAGCACATCCTGTGAACGCATTTTAAATAACACTGGCTTATTAACTGGCAAGTGTAATTCAGTAGTTATTATGTCATCACTAGCATTTGGGTCAGACTCGTCAATTCCAAGAATATTCGCTCGATCTATATCAATTAATCTAACATTGCTTTTTCCTAAAGAATTATCGTTGCCGGCATATCTTGCTTTCCAATTAAATTGTTGAGCATATAATTCAACTACCATCGCATCATCATCCTGTGATATATTCATTACATCAGCCCATGTTAAAAGTCCATAGGTAATAAATCCTGTAAGAACTACTGCTGGAATTGTTGTCCAAATAATTTCAAGTTTATGATTATCAGTATAGAATAGTGCTTTATTCCCTTTTTGACCTTTATATCTATAGGCAAAATAATGAAGAGCAAACTGAGTAATTGTCTGCACAATAAATATTAATACTAATGTGCTTATCATTAAAGTATCATTTTTTATTCCATGCTCTGATGCTGCATCAGTAATAAGGGGGAAATGCCCGTATTTTAAAATGCAAATAATTGTAATACCATATATAAAGGCAAGAAAGCCTAACATCAACCTTGCATTAACTCTATTATCCTTGTCATTGGCAATTTGAGAATCATCTATTTTTTCTCCTTTTAAGGCACGAGACAAATCAAAAATTTTGATCATCTGCCATATTGCAATTGAAATAAAAATTAATATTAATGTTATAAAAAGTGTAATCATTCGTTTAACAATATTTTAATAATGAAAATTCTCACTCTCCTTTATAAAAGGATTTCCTTTTGCTAAAAGCGGAGCCTTAGAAAGTGAATAAAAAACTAATATTATAAATAATCCTGTAAATAATGCCAGAGCACTAATTTCTGGTAACCCAAAATCCCATCTATCTCCAACAGTTGCAGGCATAATCATAGTATATACATCCATATAGTGTCCTACAAGTATTATCATTCCAGCCATCACTATAAACCAAGGAATTCTTTTATAATCACTATTCATTAACACTAAAAATGGGAAAATAAAATTTAGTGCAAACATAGTAAAAAATGGAATAGTATAGTCCTCTATTCTAGTGACAAAATAAGTTACTTCCTCAGGAATATTTGCATACCATATTAGCATAAATTGTGAGAACCATAGATAAGCCCAAAATACGCTAAACCCAAACATGTATTTTGCCAAATCATGAAGGTGACTGTCATTAACAAATTTCATATAACCTTTAGATTTTAGATAGATCGTCATCAATGCTATTGTTGTTATTCCGCTAACAACCATACTAGCAAAAACATACCATCCAAATAATGTGCTAAACCAATGAGGGTCTACACTCATTACCCAATCCCAAGACATCATTGATTCTGTGTAAATATAAAAGACTAGGAATCCAGCTGAAATTTGAAAATTTCTTTTAAAATTTTTATTGTCATTTGCAAGATCTTGAGCTAAAGAAAATTTTCTGGAAAAATATCTATACAAGCTCCATCCTCCAATAAATATTAAACCTCTTATTAGAAATGCGGATTTATTTAGCCATCCTGCTTTTCCTTGTAACAATTTATCATGGGCGACAACATCAGGATCCATCCAAATAAATAAATGTTTGTCTGCAAAAAATGCTATAGCAAGCACAATTAAAGCTCCAGGTAACAAATAATATGTTATGGCCTGCATGACCCTAAACAACACTGGAGACCATCCTGACTGTGATGCATACTGAATTGCATAAAAAGCTAATACTCCAAGTGAAATCATCATAAAGAAAAATGCTGCTACATATAAGGCTGCATAAGGACGATTGTGAATCTGATGCATGACATGCTCTGCATGCTCATCATCACGAGAAGATTCGTGCGAATCATTATGATGATCCTCATTAATTTGTTCCATATGCTCTGATTGGTCTGCATGTGATGACCCGTGAGAAGATTCATGCATTAACATTTCTTTCACCTGTTCAATAGTTTTATGAGAATCCATATAGCTATAGCCCCAACCTATACCCCCTAATAGAATTAGAGTGAATGAAAAAATCTTAATACCATTTGAAATTTTATACATATTATAATCCAATTATTTTTTTAAATCTGATTTTAATTTCATCACATATGATGTTACAAGCCATCTTTCATTTTCATTTAATTGATTCGCATGAGACCCCATGGTGTTTCTTCCATAATAGATAACATGATATACGCTTCCCTCAGTTATATCTCTTCCTTGATCCAAATAGCTTGGAATTCCTAATATTTTTTCTCTTTTCATTAAAATACCTTGTCCATCACCCTTATTGCCATGGCAAACTCCACAATAAATGTCGTACAATTCTTTAGCTTTAGTCATGTTTATTTCATCATCCCTTAATGGGTTTTGAAGATTATTTTTTGCTAATTCATATCCTGAATTTGAATCCTCATATTGATATAATGAATATCCTCTAGGAATAGTCCCCTCTATAGGATTTAAAGCTGCCTGACTATTTTCAAAAAGAGTATTCTCTTCATATGTGTCATATCCAATTGATTCGTACATGTTTGGCATATATTCATAATTTGGGTACTCATTATTTTTACATGAACTAAAAAATAATGCAATAATTATTATTAATATTTTGTAAACTATCTTCATAATAATTAATGTTCTTTTGAATCAGTTATATTAATTTCAACAGCTCCAGAATTCTTTAATATATTTTTTAATTTTCCTGTAACCTCGCTAACAGATATTTCAATTAAGAAATGATCATCAGTAGTCCTAGGATCAGGATTTTCTGCAGTCTTAAAAGGCCACATTTTACTTCTAAGATAGAATGTTATAACCATTAAATGAGCAGCAAAAAATACCGTTAATTCAAACATTATTGGAACAAAAGCCGGCATATTTTCAATGTAACTAAAACTAGGTTTTCCTCCTATGTTTTGTGGCCAATCTGCAATCATTGTATAGTTCATCATTAAAATTGAAACTGCAAATCCAATACATCCGTAAATAAATGATGCAATAGCTATTCTAGTTGGCTCCAATCCTAATGCTCTCTCCAAACCATGAACATGGAATGGTGTATAAACCTCTTCTATATGATATTTATTCTCCTTAATAGTCTTAACAGCAGACAATAAAACATCATCATCATTATAAAAAGCACGAACTATTTTTGCAGGTTTCATTTCTTAATTATTTGTTTAATTTATTTATTACTGATGTTCTTTTATCAGCACCTGTTCCAGTTAATGATTTTCCAGAGTCTCTTAATCCCTTATACTTCTCCCCCGAAGTTTTTAATATTGTTTTAATTTCAGCCTGAGCAATTACAGGAAATGTTCTAGCATATAATAAAAATAATAGAAAGAAAAACCCTATAGTTCCCATAAAAATACTAATATCAACAAAAGTTGGAGAGAACATAGTCCATGATGATGGTAAATAGTCTCTATGAAGTGAAGTGACAATAATTACAAAACGCTCAAACCACATTCCAGTATTTACTACAATTGATATAAAGAATGAGAACATAATACTTGTTCTAAGTTTCTTAAACCACATAAGCTGAGGAGAAAAAACATTACATGTCATCATTGTCCAATAGGCAAAAGCATATGGTCCGGTTGCCCTATTTAAAAATGCATATTGTTCGTATTCAACTCCTGAATACCAAGCAATAAAAAGCTCAGTCATATATGCTACTCCGACTATAGATCCTGTAATCATTATAACAATATTCATTAGCTCTATATGTTGTACTGTAATATACTCTTGCAAATTGCAAACTTTTCTCATAACAATTATCAAGGTTTGCACCATTGCAAAACCAGAAAAAATTGCTCCAGCAACAAAATAAGGTGGGAATATAGTAGTATGCCATCCTGGAACTACTGAAGTAGCAAAATCATAAGACACGATTGTATGCACAGATAATACTAAGGGTGTTGCTAATCCCGCTAATACTAAAGATACTTCCTCGAATCTTTGCCAGTCCTTTGCTCTACCTGTCCATCCAAAACTAAGTATACTGTATATTTTCTTTTGAAAGGGCTTAACTGCTCTATCTCTAATCATCGCGAAATCTGGCAATAAGCCCGTCCACCAAAATACTAGTGATACTGATAAATAAGTAGATATTGCAAATACATCCCATAATAAAGGAGAGTTAAAGTTAACCCAGAGTGACCCAAAAGCATTTGGGATAGGAACCATCCAATATCCAAGCCAAGGTCTACCCATATGTATTATTGGGAATAATCCTGCCTGAATTACAGAAAAAATTGTCATTGCTTCGGCTGATCTATTTATTCCCATTCTCCACCTTTGACGGAACAATAATAAAACTGCTGAAATCAAAGTTCCAGCATGTCCTATTCCTATCCACCAAACGAAATTTGTAATATCCCATGCCCATCCAACAGTCTTGTTTAATCCCCAAACTCCTATTCCTGTTGATATAGTATAAATAATACATCCTACCCCCCACAAAAACATAGCAAGAGCTATAGAAAAAACAATCCACCATTGCTTATTTGCTCTACCCTCAATAGGCCTAGCTATATCAACAGAAATATCATGATAAGATTTTTCTCCTGCTACTAATGGTTTCCTAATTGGTGCTTCGTAATGAGACCCCATACTTTTCCTTATTAATAATTATACTTTTTTTTCGTTTCTTATTTTAACTTGATAAACTACATTTGGTTTTGTTCCTACACCATCCAACAAATGATAGGCCCTTTTATCATGTTTTAATTTATATATCTCACTGTTTTTTTCATTGATATCTCCAAAGCTCATAGCTCCAGCAGAACATGCAGAGGCACAGGCACAAGAATCATTGAATTCTCCTTCAGCTACTGGTCTTTCCTCTAATTTCGCTTTTAATATAACGGCTTGAGTATTTTGAATGCAGAATGAACATTTTTCCATAACACCTCTTGATCTTACTGTAACATCAGGGTTTAATACCATTCGTCCAAGATCATCATTCATATGGTAATCAAACTCATCATTCTGATTATATAAAAACCAGTTAAATCTTCTAACCTTATATGGACAGTTATTTGCACAATACCTTGTTCCTACACATCTATTATAAGCCATATGATTTTGGCCTTGTCTTCCGTGGCTAGTTGCTGCAACTGGGCATACAGTTTCACATGGGGCATGATTACAGTGCTGACACATTATTGGTTGGAATGCTACTTGAGGATTTTCTGATGGACTTTCAAGTTCACCAAATGAATTTAATGCACTTTGTAGTCCACTAATGTCATCTTTCTTTTCATCATCCTGATGAAAAGTTTCTTCTGAAGAATAATACCTATCTATTCTTAACCAATGCATATCTCTACTTCGTCTAATTTCTCTTTTACCAACAACTGGTACATTATTTTCTGCACTACATGCAATTACACAAGCACCACATCCAGTACAAGCATTAAGATCAATAGATAAGTTAAAATGATGGCCAATAGATCTATCAAATTCATCCCATAAATCAACCTTTGGAGAAGAAACAGGAGTTTCAATATGATTTAAAGAAACTACAGTTTCGGCATTCCATAATTTTGAATCCTTAGTGTTAAATATCTCTAAGCTAGTTTCCTTAACTATCTCTCCTCTACCCATAAGAGTATTATGTAATTGGATACAAGCAAACTCATGTTTCCCCTCAGTAGCTTGTATTGAGACCAATTGAATAGGATTAAAATTTTCGTACAACCTGTATGCATTAACCCCAGTTTTCATTTCATCCTTAACTCCCTTAGATCTTCCATAGCCAAATGATAAGCCTACAGTTCCTCTAGCCTGACCTGGCTGAATTATTACAGGAACTTTAATTGAATTCCCATTCAAACTTATAATAGCATATTTTCCATTTAATCCGCCATTTGCATCATGCCTAGATTGTGCAAAGAAAGTACTAGGTTCTAAATATAAATTAAGTTTTTTTGCATCAAATTCTGAAATTGTCAAATAATTATCCCAAGTTGCTCTTGTTAAAGGATCCGGGAATTCTTGTAACCAAGGATTATTAGCTTGTTGTCCATCCCCCATGCCAATCTTAGGATATAACGTCAATTCATATAAATTTTTATTTGATGATGTTTTATCAATTAAATCTTGAAGATCCAGATGATATGTTTTCTCCGTTGCTGACCTTAAGAATTTGTTTTTTGTAATGTTATTTTTCTTTTTAGAATATACTCCATCATGAAGAGCCTTATTCCAAAAGCTATTTTCTAAAATGTTGTTTTCCCAATTATCTTTAATATATTCATAATAAGACTTTTTACTATTTGACCAGATTAATAACTGCTCTTGAAACTGTCTAGTGTCAAACAATTTATTTATAACAGGCTGAATTAATGAATATTCTTCTTTCTTAATTTCAGCATCACCCCATGATTCTAAGTAATGGGAAGATGTAGCTACATAATCTACGTGTGATGCTGTTTCATCATTTTTCATTGTAAATAAAATAGAAACATCTACCTTTTCTAATCCTTCAATAAATTCCTGAGAATTAGCTAATGAATATGCAGGGTTTACTCCGGCCATAATCAATGCACCAACTTCTCCATTCTTCATTTGTTGAACTAATTTTTTAACTTTATTAGCATCACCCATACGAGATTTTATGGTTTCATTTGGATTAAATGCTTTGCTTTTTATTTTTTCGTTTATTTGAAGAACTAAGGACTGATAATCAACATCATTAATTCCCGAAATTAATACAGCCTTGCTTTTACTATTTAGTATTTCACTAACAGTAGAATCTACTGTTTTTTGCAACTTATCTGAAAGATTAATATTATTATCAATGGAAAATACCTTAGAATATATGGAAAGCAAGATTAATTTTTGCTCCGAAGGTTTTACAGAAATTCTAGTATCTGAGTTTGCTCCGCTTAATGTCATATTTGATTCAAACTGAATATGTCTTGACATTTTTCCTTTTTTAGGAATTCTCTTTGTTGTATATCCAGATTCAAATCCTCCTCCTTGCCAATCACCAATAAAATCCGCTCCAATAGAGACTACTAAATCCGCCATTGAAAAATCATAATTAGCTAGCCCTCTTTGACCATACCTTTGTTCAAACGCATCTAAGGCTGCAGATTCAGAAATAGTATCATATATAATATGGCTAACATTGCTGTATTTCTTCCCAAAATCATTAATTAATTTACTTGTAGATGGACTTGCAAATGTTTGAGTTAATAATACAATTTGTTTTGATGAATCATTAATCTCTTTTAATTTTCTTTTGGTTTCAAAATCAAATTCAAACCATGAAGTTGGAAGACCATTTTTCATTGGTTGAGCTAGTCTTGTGCTATCATATAAATCTAATATTGATGCATGAACTCTTGCATTTGTAGCAGATGAAGATGGTGCTAGCTTATTGTGTTCGATTTTTATAGGCCTTCCTTCTCTATTCTTAACTAATATGTTTGCAAAGTCATATCCATTTGATATTGTCGTTGCATAGAAATTAGCTAGGCCTGGGATTATTTCTTTTGGTTGTACAACATATGGAATTGATTTAACAACAGGGCCCTCGCAAGCTGCAAGTGTTGCTGCAGCAGTACTAAATCCTAGGTACTTCAAAAAGTCCCTTCTTGATGTTGAACTATTTGATAAATTTTCTTTGTCTCCTAAAAATTCGTTAACAGGTATTTCCTCAACAAATTCTCTCTGTTTAATATCATCAATGCCAGTAACTTTTTCAGAACTTAAGTCTGATAAATTTTTCCAATATTTTTTCTTATTAGACATATTATAATCTATACATTAATAATGACATTTACCACATTCTAGTCCTCCCATTTGGGCAACAGTCAATTGCTCAACTTCATATTTTTTTGATAATTCTTCATGAATTTTAGCATAGTATTCATTGTCTTTTACCTTTACATTGGTCTCCCTATGACAATTTATACACCAACCCATTGTTAATGGAGAATACTGATACATAATTTCCATCTCTTCAACTGGTCCATGACAAGTCTCACATTCAATACCTGCCACTGATACGTGTTGTGAATGATTAAAATAGGCAAAATCAGGAAGATTATGTATTCTTACCCATTTTACTGGATACGTAACTCCCGTATATTCCTGTGCTTCATCATCCCAGCCTACAGCTTTATAAAGTTTTTGTATTTCACCGTCATAAAATGTTTTTGAATATTCTTCAGTTATTTCTCCATTATATTCATATATAGTTTTATGACAATTCATACAAACATTTAAAGATGGTATTCCAGAATGCTTACTAACTCTTGCAGAAGAATGGCAATAATTACAATCAATTTGATTATCCCCAGCATGTATTTTATGTGAATAATGTATTGGCTGAACAGGCATATAGCCTTGGTTTGTTCCTAATTGCATTGTCCAGCCATAAAATCCATATGCACTAACAAGTAACAACAATATTGCAGAACAAAGCATTAGAAATTGATTATCAATAAAAGCCTTCCATATAGGTTTTGATTTTTCTTTTTCAATTAGCTTAACATCATTTAGTCTAGCAAAATTTCTTAGGGTATTGCTAACTAACAATAGCCCTATAGCTAATAAGAAGAACAACAAGGAAAATATTCCTAAAATTACTTCATTAGATAATCCTAAATTATTTGATGGAGCCGATGCGGTTGAAACAGAGACATTGGCTACTGGAATTATCTTTTCTTGAGCTGTATAAGCTAGAATATTTTCTATATCAACATCTGATAATTGAGGGTAAGCAGTCATTGCTGATCGATTGTATTCAGCATAAATTTTGTTTGCATAAGAATCTCCAGATTTTATAACAGCTGAACTATTTCTAATCCATGTATATAGCCATTGCTTATCTAATCCTTCATCATTTAATAATCTGTTTTCAACATGTCGAAGTGCAGGGCCAGTCATCTTTTTATCAAGCTTGTGGCATGCTGCACAATTAGTATTAAACAAAGATTTTCCAGCAGTTATATCAACACCTTGTCCAAATGAATTGGCAAATGGGAAAATTAAAAAATAGGTGAAAAGTAAATGGACTAAAAAAAAGTTAGAAGAAGTTAAATTATTTCTAAAATTAAAAAATCTTAAAAAATGTTTTTTATATCTTAAATCCATTCTAAAAATTCGGTTAAAAAAACCAAAGCACAAATGTAACACCAAAAATGGTTATTTTAAAAAAAATTTATTTATAATTTATGCAAAATAGTAATTTATATTCATTCTAAATAAGATTTAATAGAATTAATATTAACTCTATACTAAAAAAATATATAGACAATTTTAGTATAGAGTTAATATTGATTTTTGTGTTTGTTCATATATTTATAATATAGAAAATGAAAAAATTAATTTTTATATTTGTTCATATATTTATAATATAGAAAATGAAAAAATTAATTTTTATATTTCAAATATTAGCATTTATTCTATTCGGTTGTTTTAATACTTACGCTCAAACTGGAAATGTAGAAATAACACAAAGTGTTGATATTGAAAAAGTTATAGAAATAAGAAAAGAAATAAATAAAAATATTTCTATGCTTAGAATACAAATTTATAATGGTAATCGTGAGGATGCTCAGATCATCAAAGAAAAATTTGAAAAACATAAGATTGATTCAATAGTTGACATAGTCTATGAAACTCCTAACTATAAAATATGGGTTGGGCGGTATATAAGTCAATTAGAAGCAGACAGGAAACTATTAGAGATTAGAAGATATTTTTCAGATGCATTTATATTTAGACCAGTAATAAGCCCTATTATAGAAGAAGAAATAAAAAAAAATTAGTTTAATTTATAACTTCTTTTTAATCTCAACATTAATGAATCCTTCAATTTCATCGCCTACTTTTATGTCTTTGAACTCATTGATCTGCAGCCCACAATCATAACCTTTCTTTACCTCTTTTACATCATCCTTGAATCGTTTTAATGATTGTAAAGACCCTGAGAAAATTACAACACTCTCTCTAATTAATCTTACATCAGAATTTCTTAAAATAGATCCTTTTGTAACCATACATCCAGCAATGGTTCCTAGTTTAGATATTTTAAAAACATCTCTAACTTCACATAGACCTGTAATTTCTTCTTTAATATCAGGAGACAGCAATCCTTCCATTGCATCCTTCAATTCATTAATAGCGTCATATATAATTGAATATGTTCTTATGTCGATTTCTTCTTTTTCAGCTACTTCCCTTGCATTGCCCATAGGTCTAACATTAAAACCTATTACTAGTGCATCTGATGCTGAGGCAAGTAATACATCGCTTTCAGTAATTGCACCAACGCCTTTATGAATAATATTAACTTGAATTTCCTCAGTAGATAATTTTTCAAAAGAATCTGTTAAAGCCTCTACAGAACCATCAACATCTCCCTTAAGAATTATATTTAGCTCTTTAAATTCTCCTAAAGCAATCCTTCTTCCAATTTCATCTAAAGTAATATGCTTCTGTGTTCTAACACTCTGTTCTCTTTGTAGTTGATTTCTTTTTGTGGCAATTTGCTTAGCCTCTCTTTCGTCATTATGAACTGAAAAATTATCTCCTGCTTGAGCAGCACCATCTAAACCAAGTATTGAAACTGGTGTTGACGGTCCAGCAATTTCAAGAGTGTTACCTCTTTCATCAAACATCGCTTTCACTTTCCCAGTGTTTTTTCCAGCTAAAACAAAATCTCCAATTTTTAATGTTCCTGTTTGAACTAAAATTGTTGAGACATAGCCCCTTCCCTTATCTAAAAATGCTTCAATAACAGTACCAGAGGCACTCCTGTCCGGATTAGCTTTAAGTTCTAAAAGCTCTGCTTCTAGAAGTACTTTTTCCAGTAACTCATTCACACCATCTCCCGTTTTAGCAGATATATCATGAGATTGAATTTTTCCTCCCCAATCTTCAACCAAAAGGTTCATATTTGATAGGGCTTCCTTTATCTTGTCTGGATTAGCATCAGGTTTGTCAATTTTATTTATTGCAAAAACAATTGGAACAGAAGCTGCCTGCGCATGTGATATAGCTTCTTTAGTTTGAGGCATTATATCATCGTCTGCTGCAACTACTATTATAGCTAAATCTGTTAATTGTGCTCCCCTGGCCCTCATGGCAGTAAATGCTTCATGCCCTGGAGTATCTAAAAAAGCGATTTTTTGATCCTCATTTAGCTCTACACTGTAAGCCCCAATATGTTGAGTAATTCCTCCTGACTCTCCGGCTATTACATTTTCTTTTCTTATATAATCTAATAATGAAGTCTTTCCATGGTCAACATGCCCCATCACAGTAATAATAGGAGCTCTAGGTTTTAAATCCTTTGGATCATCCAATACTTCCTCAAATACTTCCTCTGCTTCAGCAGTTACAAATTCTACCTTATAGCCAAATTCATCAGCTACTATTGTAAGTGTTTCCGCATCTAACCTTTGGTTTAGAGTAACCATGATTCCTAATGTCATGCAAGCTGAAATAATATCAGTTGATGGAACATTCATCATAGTAGCAATTTCATTTGCAGTTACAAATTCTGTAACCTTAATTACTTTACTTTCTTCCTCTAAAACAGCAAGCTCTTCTTCAGATTTTTGTTTGTGCTGTTCTCTCTTCTCTCTTCTATATTTTGCCGCTTTTCCTTTTACAGATTTTCCTTGAAGTTTTTCTAATGTTTCCTTAATTTGTTTTTGAACTTCCTCTTCATTTGGCTCTTCTTTAGCTCCCTTTTTAGTTTTAGTTCTTCCTCTTCCAGAACCTTTAAATTTTTGTTTCTGATCACCACCTTTAGGGCTAGTAATAATTCTTTTTCTTCTTTTCTTAGATTTTGATTTTTCTTCTTGCTTTTTTGGAGGTGAATCTTCATTGAATTTAGCCAAATCAATAGTTTCTCCAGTAGATTTTAATCCTGATAACTTTTTATAATTATCTACTACATTTTGATCTGGATCTGGTTTTTCTTCTTGTGTCTTAGGTTCTTTTTTTTCTTTTGATTTAGACTTCTTATCATCAATAGGCTTTTCTTTTTTTGGCTTTGGATCTAAATCTATTTTTCCAAGTTTTTTAAATTTTGTTACTTTAGAAGCTGCAGTAATTACCTCTTGTTCCTTTTTCTTTTTATTTATTGCATCTAACTCTTCTTCCTTTTTTAATCTCAATTCCTCTTTCTCCTTAATTTGTGCCTCTGCAACTTCCTTAGAAGCAACCTTGTTGTCAGCATCAGTTTGGAATTCGCCACACAACAATTCATAGATTTCTTCACTAATCTTACTTGTGGGTCTTTTTTCTATTTGATGACCCTTTGATTCTAAAAAATCTATTGCACGATCAATAGAAATGTTTAATTCTCTTAATACTTTATTTAATCTAACTGCAGGCATAAATATGCTTTATATAAAATTATTAATCTTCAAATTCTTCCTTAAGGATTTTTATAACATCATTAATTGTCTCTTCTTCTAAATCTGTTCTCTTAGCCAAATCTGCAGCGTCTTGTTCTAAAACACTTTTTGCAGTATCAAGTCCTGCTTTAGCTAATTCTTCTATAACCCATGATTCTATTTCATCAGAAAATTCAGTCAACTCTACGTCTTCCTCAACTCCATCTCTAAACACATCAATTTCATATCCAGTAATTTTTCCAGCTAACCTAATATTATGACCACCTCTTCCAATTGCTTTACTTACTTCTTCTGGATTAAGAATAACCTCAACCCTTTTGTTCTCTTCATCAATCTTCATAGAAGTAATTTTAGCTGGATTTAGCGATCTGGAAATAAATAATTGTAAATTGTTAGTGTAATTAATAACGTCTATATTTTCATTTCCTAATTCCCTTACTATTCCATGAATTCTTGACCCTTTCATCCCAACACAGGCTCCAACTGGATCAACGCGATCATCATATGAATCTACAGCTACTTTAGCTTTTTCTCCAGGGATTCTTACAACTTTTTTTATCGTTATTAAACCATCAAAAATTTCTGGAATTTCCTGTTCAAATAATTTTTCTAAAAAGGATGGAGATGTTCTTGACATTATTATTGAAGGTTTAGAGCCAATAAGCTCTACGCTCTCAATAATTCCTCTAATATTATCGCCTTTTCTAAAAAAATCTGAAGGAATTTGCTTATCCTTAGGCATAATTATCTCATTAGCATCATCATCTAATAATATGATTGCTTTGTGTCTAATGTGATGAACCTCTGCAGTATAAATTTCTCCTTCTAATTCTTTAAATCTCTTATATACATTAGTGCTGTCGTGTTCATAAATTTTAGCTGTTAGATTTTGCCTTAAAGCTAAGATTGCTCTTCTTCCTAAATCAACTAATTTAACCTCTTCAGAAACATCTTCTCCTACTTCAAAGTCTGGTTCAATTTTCCTTGCTTCAGTTAATGATATTTCACAATTTTCATCTTCTAATTTATCATCTTCTACAACAATTCTATTTCTCCAGATCTCAAGGTCTCCTTTGTCTGGATTAATAATAATATCAAAATTATCATCATCCCCATATTTTCTTTTTAAAGTAGATCTAAAAACATCCTCTAATATTGCCATTAAAGTGGATCTATCAATTAATTTGTCATCTTTAAATTCCGAAAAAGATTCTATCAGTGTTATATTCTCCATAATTTATTTAATTAATGTTTTATTTTAACTTTTGCCTCAATAATGTCTTTATATAATAAGTCTATTTTTTTTTCAACAGTTATTTTCCCTTTTCCAATTGGTTTCTTCTCTCTTTGTTTCCAAAATAGACTAATTTGATTTGAATCAGCATCAATTAATTTAGCCTCATAATTAATATCATTTGTAGTTCTTACAAATAATGTTCTTCCAATATTTTTCATATACTGTCTAATACTAGAAAGAGGTGTTAGTGCTCCTGAAGAACTTACCTCCAGAGAAAAATCATATTCATCTCTGTCAATGCTATGTTTAATAGATCTACTCACATACATACAATCATCAACTGATACTCCCCTGTCTCCATCAATTATAATTTTGACGGAATTGTCAAGAGCTATATCTAAATCTATTAAAAATAGATCCTCTCTGTTTTTTAAACAGTTTGCTAATTCTATTTCTATAATATTTCTTAACATTTTTCTATAAAAAGAGGGGACTTTTAGTCCCCTCTCAATTTTTTTCATTAATCAGTGGCAGCAAATATACAACATTATTTTGAAATCTATCAAATATAATTAATAGTTGTAATCAGATAAGTTGGCCTACTAGGGCTCGAACCTAGACTCTTCTGGACCAAAACCAGACGTGTTACCAGTTACACCATAGGCCAATAATGAGGAAGCAAATTTATAACAATCTTTTATTTGAACAATATTATTTAAAGAATTAAGTTAATTTTTTAAATAGTATTAGGCGAATTTATTCATAAATTTGGCTCAAATCCTAAAAAAATGGATGAAAAAAGTTTTAAAAAATGGACCCTAATCCTTGGATGGTTATGTTTTTTAATTGCATTCATAGTATATTATTTAACTACCGAGCCAACTGTTAGCTTTTGGGATACAGGGGAATATATCACAACTTCAGCAAAACTCCAAGTTGGACATCCTCCAGGAGCTCCTCTTTTTCAGATGCTAGGAGCTATTTTTTCGATTTTTGCATTAAGCAGTGAACAAGTAGGCTTTACAATAAACTTGATGAGTGGATTTGCAAGTGCATTGACCATAGCATTTATGTTTTGGTCTATCACTATGTTATTGTCAAAAATATCAAGTAAAATATCTGAATCTAAAGATAAATCAATGGCTATTCTTGGTGGAGCTTTAACAGGGAGCTTGGCCTTTACCTTTACAGATACTTTTTGGTTTAATGCCGTTGAAGCAGAGACCTATGCAATGGGAACCCTAATCATGGCTATTTTATTCTACCTAGCTCTTAGATGGGAACAAGATATGGATAAACCAAGAGGTGATAAATGGCTAGTGCTAATTAGTTTTATCATTGGGTTATCCTTTGGAATACATTTTATGGGGCTATTAACTATTCCTGCTATTACACTAATTTATTTCTTTAAAAATTACAAAACTATAAATATTAAAAATTTCTTATTTGCTAATATAGTAGGTGTTGCAATTCTTATGGGGATATTTAAATTAATGCTTCCCCCAACTCTTAAGTTCTTTAGTTTTATGGAGTTATTATTTGTTAATGATATTGGGCTGCCATTTAATTCTGGAACAGTAGCCTCATTTCTTATAATTGCCTGTGTTTTTTATTTTGCTATTTCATACACATCAAAAAGAAATCTTGTTACAGGAAATACTATAGCTTTATGTATTCTTTTTATTTTCTTAGGATTTTCATCCTGGATAATGCTACCTATTAGAGCTAATTCAAAAGTTGTTGTAAATGAAAATAATCCTTCAACTGTAAGAGAACTTCTTGCTTATTATAACTTAGAGCAATATCCTAAAACTTACCTTTTTTATGGTCCACTATTTACTGATCAATATTCTGGACTTGATGAAGACACTCCTTATCTTGATGATAAGCCAAAATATGAAAAAGACAAAGAGGCAGGTAAATATATTATAGTTAACGATTTCAAGAATGCCACACAAAATTATAATTCAAAGCATGCATCTTTTCTGCCAAGAATGTGGAGTCCTGAACATGCAGAAAATTATTTGTCATATTCAGGTTTTTTAAATTTTAAAGTAAAACCAAAATATATCTCTGAAAACTCCATAACTGAAATAATCAATGATTTTAAAGTAAAGATTCAGGCTGACCAAGTAGATTATGAAACCTTTCATAAATTTCTAAAACAATATGGACAGTTTCTAGATATCGAAAAGCCTTCAATCTTAAGTAATATATATTATTCGTTTGATTTTCAAATGGGATATATGTACTGGAGATATTTTATGTGGAATTTTGCTGGGAGACAAGATGATGTGCAAGGAAAATTTAATATGCATGGGAACTGGATTAGTGGAATTAAATTGGTTGATGAAAATCATTTGGGAATCAGCCAACAAAATTTGCCGAGTGATGTATTAAACAATAAGGCGCGCAATACTTATTATTTGCTTCCGCTAATCTTAGGCCTAATTGGATTAAGTTTTCTGTATTATAGAAATAAAGAACTGTTTTGGATTATGCTAGTTTTCTTTCTCTTTACTGGAATTGCAGTACAGGTATATACAAATGTTAGAATCTTTGAGCCAAGAGAAAGAGATTATATTGTTGTTGGATCATTTTATGTTTTTGCTATGTGGATAGGGTTTGGTTGCTATGCAATATGGGAATATTTACAATCTAAAATCAAATTTAAATTGTTATCGATACCTGTCTCATTATTTTGTCTAGTATTAGTCCCTGGTATATTAGCTTCAAATAACTGGGATGATCATGATAGATCTGGCAGGTATACTGCTCATGCAATGGCTGTAAATTACTTGGAATCCTGTGCTCCAAATGCTATACTATTTACCATTGGAGACAATGATACTTTTCCGCTCTGGTATGCTCAAGAAATAGAAGGAATTAGAACTGACGTTAGGGTGGTAAATACAAGTCTGCTCAGCACTGACTGGTATATAGATCAAATGAAAAGAAAGGCCTATGAAAGTGATCCGATTCCCTCTTCATTGTCTCACGATAAATATAAGCATGGTACCCGTGATTATATAATAAAAGAAACTATTACTAATGACACACTTGATCTTAATATTTTCTTAGATTTTATTACAAGAGATGAGAAAAGATTTAAGTACAAAGCCCTTCTTGACCAGCAAGGTTATGACACAAGAGGGTTAAGATCTCAGGATCTTAATGCTAACTATCTGCCTAGTGAAAACATAAGTATTAAAGTAAATAAGAAGAACGCTCTATCAAATAATATAGTTAGCTCAGAAGATGCTGAAAAAATTGTAGATGAAATTATTATAAAAATTAAAGGACAAGCCTTATATAAAAATCGTCTGTTAATGCTTGATATAATTGCAAGTAACGACTGGAATCGTCCAATTTATTTTACTGGTGGAGCTTTTGGAGATGAAGATTATATCTGGATGAAGGACTATCTGCAAGTTGAGGGAGTTTGTTATAAACTAATTCCTATTAAAACGCCTGTTGATCCTGAAAGACCTTATGAAATGGGAAGAGTAGACACTAAGACTATGTATCCTCTAGTAAAAAAATGGAATTGGGGCAAAAGAGATAATCAAGATATATATTATGATATTGAATCAAGAAAAAATAGTATAACCTACAGGGGTAATATGATAAGATTAATTGATCAATTAATCATTGAAAATGATTATAACAAGGCAGAAAAAATTCTAGATCTAGCAATGGCAAAAATGCCTATTGAAGATTTCGGCTTTTATACCCTTTTAGAGCCATTTATTAATTCATATTATAAAATAGAAAAAAAGGATAGAGCCAGGGATATTTTTGAAAAAATTGCCGAAAAGTATAAAGAGAATCTTGAATATTTTAGTAGTATTTCAGATTCTAATAAGAATAGATATGCAGAAGAAATTTATACAGATATTGAAAGGTATAGATCTCTTGTTGATGTGTTAATTTCATATGAAGAAGGTGAGTATTTAGAAAATAAAATGAAAGAATTTAATGACTATTTAGATCTTTTTTTATAACCTATACGTATTCCTGAAGTCTTCCAATTAATGTGTTTGCATCCTCCTCTCCATTTTGCCTCCATTTCATTTCACCACTTTTATAGATAATTAATGTTGGCACTCCCTTAATTCTTAGAGCATTAGCTAATTCGTTGTTTTTTTCAACATCTATCTTTATAACCTTAGCTTTATCGCCTAGAGCAGCTGCTACATCCTTAAGAACAGGGTGCATAGTTGTTGACCGTTCATCCCATTCAGTAAAAAACTCTAATAGGACTGGCACCTCAACATCAATTAAATCTCCAAATTTTGCCATTAGCTAAAATTTATAATAAATACTACACTACAAATATAACATTTTAATAAAATTCTATGTTAAAACTATGTTAATCAATAGGTTGATTGATTTTAAAGCATTCAGATTGTATATAACTAATAAAAACTTTTAAAAGACTAAAAAAGAAAATCGTTTTTATTATTTTAGAGTAATTATTCTCCATTAATATTATTTTAAATTTTTAGATTATAACTATGAAAAACCAGAATAATAATTCAGCCCTTTATACTTTAGTAAGTGTTTTCTTTTTCTGGGGATTTATAGCTGCATCAAATGGAGTATTTATCCCCTTTTGCAAAACCTATTTTAGTATAGATCAATTCCAGTCACAACTAGTGGATTTTGCATTTTATGGGGCCTACTATATAGGTGCTCTAATATTATTCATTTGGTCAAGTCAATCTGGGAAAGATATTTTAAATAATTGGGGATATAAAAGAGGGATTATTTATGGGCTAATAATTTCAGCTTTTGGAGCATTAATAATGTTACCATCAGTTAATGGGGCCGAATTTGGTCAAACTCAAGTTTTTTATTATGTATTAATTGTTCTGTTCATAATTGGTTTAGGGTTTTCCCTTCAGCAAACTGCTGCTAATCCTTTTGTTATTTCTTTAGGTGATCCTGCAACTGGACCAAATAGACTAAATCTTGCTGGAGGAATAAATTCATTTGGAACAACTATTGGCCCACTATTAATAGCCTTTTTAATATTTGGCTCTGCTCCAATTTCTGGAGCAGAATTAAATGAATTAATTAAAACTGGAGACATTCAGCTTAGTACTATCCAGCTACTATATCTTGGTGTTGCAGGTTTGTTTTTGGTTGCAGCAATATTTTTCTATACATCTAAAAATTTACCCGATGCAAGAACGCAGGACAGTTTTGAGCCTGCAGCAAAGGCAAAGAATATGCTAATTCTCTTAACAGTAATTATGATTGTTTGCTTTGGTTTGATTTTTTATTCTTATACAGAAGGGTTTAATTTTATATCTGGTGAAGAACTAGAAAACAACAGACTGATTTTATCTCTTATAAGTCTAATTGCTGTTTTTGTATTAATCTATTATGCCTATAATAAAGCCCAAACAAATCCAGATGGCTGGGGAGCACTACAATATCCACAGCTCGGACTAGGAATGCTAGGAATTTTTACCTATGTAGGCGTTGAAGTTACTATTCAAAGTAATTTAGGAGAATTGTTAAAGAACGTGAGTGATGTTGTAAATAACTTAAATCCTCTAGGGCTTGAAGTTATGAGTGATTCTCAAATTGCAAAATATATTTCTTTATACTGGGGAGGATTAATGATTGGCAGGTGGACTGGGTCAATCACTGTTTTTAATCCTTCAGAAAATATAAAAAAGATATTATTATGTGTTGTTCCATTTTTAGCATTTGGGGTTATTATAGCTGTTAATCAAATTAGTGGAAATCCTATTACTTCTAATGAAATCTTAATATTCTCCCTTATTATATTTATTCAAATAATTGGGTTCTATTTGGCAAAAGATAACGCTATAACAACTATGAAAATATTTAGTTTATTTGGAGTTATTGCAATGTTAATTGGAGTGTTAGCATCTGGAAAAGTTGCATTATTTGCATTTTTAACTGGTGGGTTATTTTGTTCAATAATGTGGCCTTGCATTTTTTCATTAAGTATCAATGGAATTGGGAAATATACCTCACAAGGGTCCTCATTTTTAATTATGATGATTTTGGGAGGAGCAATAATTCCTCCTGTTCAGGGTAAATTAGCTGATATCTTTACTATACAAGATTCATATTGGGTCGCTGTTCTATGCTTTGCTTTCTTGCTCATGTATAGTTTTTTAACACAAAAAATATTGGCAAAACAAAATCTTCTATAAATGGAAAGGAGAAAATTCATAAAAAAAACATCATTATTCTCTATGGGATTAGGGATAGCTAATGATGCCTTGTCAAATGTACACAAACAAAAAATTAATTTAAATGAAAATACATTGCCCGTTGTTATCGCAACTTGGGATGTAAAAAATGCAACAAAAAAAGCATGGGAAACCATGCAAAATCATCAAAGCTGCTTAGATGCTATCGAAAAAGGGTGTATGGTTGAAGAGGCAAATGAAAAAGGACAATCTGTTGGCAAAGGAGGCCTTCCCGACAGAGATGGGAATGTAACACTAGATGCATGCATAATGAATAGTAAAGGAGATTGTGGATCAGTGGTTTTTTTAAAAAATATAAAACATGCTATTTCATTAGCAAGAAAAGTGATGGAAGATACCCCGCATGTTATGTTGTCTGGAATTGGAGCCGAAGAATTTGGATATTCAATGGGGTTTGAAAAAGAAGAGCTACTAACTGAAGCATCAAAAAAAGCATGGAATAAATGGAAAAAGACTTCAAAATATGAGCCAATTATAAACACAGAAAATCATGACACAATTGGCATGTTAGCAATTGATAGTAGTGGAAATATCTCTGGAGGCTGTACTACAAGTGGATTAGCTTATAAAATGCATGGCAGAGTTGGGGATTCTCCAATTATAGGGTCTGGATTATATGTAGATAATGGAATTGGAGGAGCAGTAGCAACAGGATTAGGTGAAGAAGTCGTAAAAACAGTAGGCAGCTTTTTAATTGTTGAATTAATGCGGCAAGGTCATAGTCCTCAAAAAGCTTGTGAAATAGCAATTAAAAGAATTGTCTATAAACCTAATAGCAATTACAAAAATTTTCAAGTTGGCTATATCGCACTAAATAAAAATGGAGATGTAGGATGTTATTCAATACAAAAAGGGTTTAGCATGACTAAATACCAATCAGATAAAAATGTCAATATTAAATCAGACTCTTACATAATTTCTTAATAAATGTGATTTTTATTACATTATTGTATGCCTATGGAGAATAAAAAACGTCTTTTTTTAATTGATGCATATGCTCTAATTTTTAGAGGATACTATGCCTTTATAAAGAATCCTAGAATTAATTCAAAAGGAGTAGACACATCTGCTATTTTAGGTTTTACTAATTCATTATTTGATGTGATAAAAAGAGAAAAACCAGAATATATTGCCGTGTGTTTTGATAAAGGCGGAAGTCAAGACAGAATAAAAATATTCCCTGAATATAAGGCCAATAGAGATGAGACTCCAGAAGCCATTAAGATAGCTGTCCCATATATTCAAGAAATATTAAATGCACTTGGAATATGTATAATGGTTAAAGAAGGATATGAAGCAGATGATATAATAGGAACATTAGCAAAAAAAGCTGAGAAAGAAAATTTTGAAACTTATATGGTAACTCCTGATAAAGATTTTGCTCAATTGGTTAATAAAAAAACTTTTATATATAAGCCTCTGTTTGGAGGAGGGTATGAAACATGGGGGATAGAAGAGGTAAACAATAAATTTGAAATATCAGATCCAATACAAGTAATTGACTTCTTAGCAATGAAAGGTGATTCTGTAGATAATATCCCAGGGCTACCTGGTGTTGGAGATAAAACTGCTAAAAAATTTCTTAAAGAATATGGTAGTATTGAAAATTTATTATCAAATACTGATAAAATCAAAGGCAAACTACGTGAAAAAATAGAAGCTAATAGTGATGCTGGATTACTTTCAAAGAAACTTGCTACTATTATTACAGATGTTCCTGTAGATTTTGATTCCAATAAATTCAAGCTAAGTGTAGACGAGCCTGATAAGCTATATGAAATATTTTCAGATTTAGAATTTAGGAGATTAGCTGAAAACTTCAAAAAAATATTTGATATTCCAATTAAAAAAAATACAGAGGCCGTTAAAGAAAAACGGCCTGAAACTAGCTCAATTCCTGCAGGTAGTGGTCAATTTTCTCTTTTTGATCAGGTAAAAGAAGACAAAACAAATGAAAATTCATCAATAAGAGTTTCTAAAAAAGAAATGTCTCATCTTTTTCAAATTATTGATACAAAAATAAGTCTAAAAATATTCCTAGATAAATTAATGAAACAATCTTTAGTTGCATTTAAACTATTATTAGATAATCATAATCCTCTACTATCAAATCTAGTTGGAGTTTCATTTTGTTGGAGTAAAAACAAAGTTTATTACATAGATTATTTGGCAATGCAAAAAACTGACAAAAAAATACTTCAAAAAATAAAATTATTTTTTGAAGATCATTCAATTGAAAAGATTAGCGAAAATATAAAGCATGATATAAAATCTCTAGAAAAGTATGATATAGGCATAAATGGAGAAATCTTTGATACAATGCTAGCTCATTATCTAATTAATCCTGATATTAATCATACTACTCAGGTCCTCTCTGAAAATTATTTAAACTACTCTATAAGTCAGGAGAAGTCTATCATTGATAACGCCTCTGAAAAAGCAAATATCATATTTCAATTAAAGGTCCTTCTAGAAGATGAGCTAAAACTAAATAAACATACATCATTGTATAAAGAAATAGAAATTCCACTTCTTAGAGTTTTAGCCAGTATGGAAATTGAAGGAATTAGTTTAAATGTTACATATTTGAATAAATTATCAAAATCTACTGATCAAGAGATTGAAAAGACAAAAAACATTATATATGCTGAGGCAAAAGAAGAATTCAATATATCTTCTCCAAAGCAATTAGGTGAAATTTTATTTGATAAAATGAAAATAGCTGCTAATCCAAAAAAAACAAAAACAGGACAATATTCAACCTCTGAAGAAATTTTATCCTACTTAGCAAAAGGGAATGATTTTGTAAAGACTATTTTAGAATATAGAAGTCTTACTAAGCTTCAAAATACATATATAAAAGCCTTGCCTAATCAATTATCAAAAAATACTGGCAAAATTCATACTGAATATTTACAAACTGTTGCTGCAACTGGTAGATTAAGCAGTGTAAATCCAAACCTACAAAATATACCAATAAGAAAAGAAAGGGGTAAAGAGATCAGAAAAGCATTTATCCCTAGGAATAAAGATTTTGTTATTTTATCAGCAGATTATTCCCAAATTGAATTAAGAATAATAGCAGCATTAAGTGAAGAGGGAAATATGATTAATGCTTTTGAAAATAATGAGGATATTCATTCGTCTACAGCGGCCTTGGTTTTCAATACAAAAATTAAGAATGTTACGAGCATGCAAAGGACTAATGCAAAAACTGTAAATTTTGGAATTATATATGGAGTATCAGCTTTTGGACTAAGTAATCAGACCAATTTATCAAGAAAAGAATCTAAAGAGTTAATTGAGACATATTATAATAAGTATCCTAAATTGAAGCAATATATTGCCTCACAAATTTCTTTTGCCAGAGAAAAAGGGTATGTAGAAACATTGCTTGGAAGAAGGAGGTACTTGAAAGATATTAACTCAAGGAATTCTATAGTCAGAGGGAGTGCAGAAAGGAATGCAATTAATGCTCCCATTCAAGGGAGTGCAGCAGATATAATAAAAATTTCTATGATTAATATTCAATCAAAGTTTATCGAGAGAAAATTTCAAAGTAAAATGCTTCTACAAGTGCATGATGAATTGGTTTTTGATGTATTTAAGCCTGAATTAAATGATGTAATTACATTAGTTAAATATGAAATGGAAAATGCATTCACTCTTAAAGTTCCTTTAACAGTAGATATTGATTATGGAAAAAATTGGTTAGAAGCCCATTAATTATGTCTATTGCGACAAAAATCTATAGATAAGATTCTCTGAAAATAATTTTGATTATCTATTTGGTAATATAATATATAATTGTAGATTTGCATCCACTTTTGAGATAAAGACTATTTTAACTTAAAAACTATAGATGGATACATTAAGTTATAAAACGATTGCAACTAATAAATCTACAGCAGATAAACTGTGGGTTTTAGTTGATGCTAAAGGCCAAACTCTAGGGAGACTTGCTTCTAAAGTAGCTATTCTTTTAAGGGGAAAACACAAGCCAAACTTCACTCCTCATGTAGATTGTGGAGATAATGTTGTTGTTGTAAATGCCTCAAAAGTAAATTTGACTGGGAAAAAGTGGGAAGATAAGACCTATATTCGATATACAGGTTATCCTGGAGGACAAAGGACTCTTACTGCAAAGCAATTATTTGACAAAAATCCCAGTACAATTATTGAGAAATCAGTAAAGGGTATGTTGCCAAAAAATAAATTGGGAGCTGCATTATTTCGTAACCTACATGTCTATAATAACACCAATCATGATCAAGAGGCTCAAAAACCAGTTTCAATTAATCTAAATGACGTTAATTAGATGGAAAATGTAATTCACAAAATTGGTCGAAGAAAGACTGCAGTTGCTAGAGTTTATTTAAAAAAAGGCAAAGGAAGTATTATTGTAAATAAAAAAGATTATCAAATTTATTTTCCAACTCTATCTCTTCAATATAAAATTAATCAACCTTTTACTCTGACTAAAAACGAAAAAAAATTTGATACTAGCATAAATGTTTATGGTGGAGGAGCAACTGGACAAGCTGAAGCCGTTAGATTAGCCTTATCCAGAGCATTATGTGAGCTTGATGAAAAAAATAGAGAAGTATTAAAACCTGAAGGATTATTAACTAGAGATCCTAGAATGGTTGAAAGGAAAAAATTTGGTCAGAAAAAGGCAAGGAAAAAATTTCAATTCTCAAAACGATAATATTATAATATATGTAATAAATCAAAAATTTAGTTTAGCATCTAAATACCTAAGGCTTAATTTATTTATACCACTTAGATATTGCTATAATTAAGAACGTAAACTAATTCAAAATGGGAAAAATAGAAGTAAAAGATTTAATTAAGGCAGGTGTTCATTTTGGACATCTTACAAGAAAATGGAACCCTAATATGGCTCCATTTATATATATGGAAAGAAATGGGATCCATATAATCAATTTATATAAAACAATAAGTAAACTAGAGGAGGCTTCTGAAGCACTAAAAAAGATTGCAATATCAGGGCGAAAAATTTTATTTGTTGCAACAAAGAAACAGGCTAAAGATATAGTTTCTGAGGCTGCAAAGAAAGTTAACATGCCTTATATAACCGAAAGATGGCCTGGAGGAATGCTTACTAATTTTATTACGATTAGAAAGGCGGTTAAGAAAATGAGTTCTATCGATAGAATGAAACAAGACGGGACATTCAATACGTTATCAAAAAAAGAAAAATTACAAGTAGGAAGACTTAGAGAAAAGTTAGAAAAAAATTTAGGCTCAATAGCTAATATGACTAGGCTCCCTGGTGCTATTTTTGTAGTTGATGTTGTAAGAGAAAATATTGCTGTCAAAGAAGCTCAAAAATTGAATATTCCTATTTTTGCAATGGTTGACACAAACTCTGATCCAAGAGGAATTCAATATATTATACCATCCAATGATGATGCCTCTAAATCAATCTCTAAAATTCTAGAATATATTTCTGATTCTATTCAAACTGGTCTAGAAGAAAGAAAATCAGAAAAAGCAGCTGAGGAAAAGGAAAAAGCAGCAGCTGAGGAAGCTAAAAAAGCAGCAGCTGAGGAAAAGGAAAAAGCAGAAGCTAAGGAAAAGGGGAAAGCAGAAGCTAAGGAAAAGGGGAAAGCAGAAGCTA
>ERZ651768.21-NODE-21-length-117589-cov-16.661311_pt1 | contig 117589 bp, 105 predicted proteins | sample MGYA00514754_ERZ651768 | MGnify/ENA metagenome assembly ERZ651768
GCAATTATTCGCCGCCGCCTGCCGGATCAGCGCCGTCGTCGCCGCACGGCCACGGGTCGAAGAGGAAGCGCTTGATTCTTTCGGCATGAACCTCGGCATCGGCTTTCAGATGATCGATGACGTGCTCGATTATTCGGCCAAGCAGGCAACGCTCGGTAAGTCGATCGGTGACGATTTTAAGGAAGGCAAGATCTCGCTCCCCGTTGTCCTCGCATTCCGGCGCGGCACAGAGGACGAGCGCATCTTTTGGCGCCGCACGCTGGAAGACCTGGTGCAGGACGACAGCGACCTGCCGTGCGCCATCGACTTGATGAAAAGACACGACGCCCTCATTGACACCGTCGAGCGTGCGCGGCACTACGGAGCCATCGCCCGCGACGCGCTTGGCATATTCCCAGAAAGCTCATTCAAAGTGGCCTTCGGTGGCCTCATCAATTTCTGCATCGAGCGCGCATACTGAGCGCCGCTGCGGCGCCTCTAAGCGGTCCTTGCCCTTGTCAGAGGACAGCGCTATAACCCGCCGTTACTAGGCGCACGCGGCCTCCCCTTTGCGGCGCGGGCACCCGGTCGGAGTGTAGCTCAGCCTGGTAGAGCACCGTCTTCGGGAGGCGGGGGCCGTAGGTTCAAATCCTATCACTCCGACCAAATTTCCCGAGAAATTAATGGGTCCTATTGCCTTAACGAATTATCCGAACTCAAGTCCTTTCAATTGACCATCTCCCCGCCATTTCGCTAATAGCTTATTGAAGGCGTTGAGTCCGGGCGCATAAGACTCCGCACCTATCCCGCGACCGGCCGCAACATCGCCTTCATTGTTGTAATACCCAGGCGTACAAGCCTCAAAAAACGCCGTATTGCTGAGCGCCAATCGCCGAATCGTTCCGACCCACTCTGCCTCGGCTTCCGAGGTGGGATGAACATATCGGGCGTCGCGAGAAATGACCTCGTTGACGATGTACGCGACGTGTTGTGCTTGATCGTCAAGAACGGCTGTGAGGTTGACCGAGAAAGCGTTTTGGGAAAATCCCACCTGGAAGCAATTGGGGAACCCATGACTCGAGAAACCGTGCAACGTTCGTAATCCATCGGCCCAATAATCCGAAAGAGTCACTCCATTCTGACCATGAATCTCGTAGCCGGAGCGTCGGGTATAGGACGTACCCACCTCAAAACCTGTAGCGAAAATAATGCAATCGACGTCATAGGAAGTCCCATTCGCGATTACTGCGTTGTCAACGATCCGGTCCACGCCTTGGGACGCACTGGTATCGACAAGAGTTACATTTTCTCGATCGAAGGTGGGTAGGTATTCGTCGTTAAATGTCGGGCGTTTGCAGAACTGCCGATACCATGGTTTCAATGCTTCAGCAGTTTCAGGATCCTCAACGTATTTATTGACGCGCGCACGAATTCCATTCATTTTCTTGAAATCAGCTAGTTCGGCGAGCGCAGCGGCTTCTTCCATCGAGATTTGTTCGTGATCGCTTTGACGCATCATGCTCGCAAGCGTACGAAAGATGTCGGTCCATCCGTCGTTAACCAAGTCTTCTTCAACCGGTCGGCCAATTACCATGTCATTGAAATTCTCTCGACGCGCTCGTTGCCAACCGGGCTTTAACGACTCTGCCCACTCGGGATCCGTCGGCGTATTGCCGCGTACGTCAACGGACGACGGTGTTCTTTGAAACACATAAAGATGTTTGGCATGGGCCCCGACGTATGGGGCCGCTTGGATGGTGGTCGCACCGGTACCAATCATGGCGACAACTTTGTCGCCCAACTTCGCCAAGTTCCCGTTGTGATCACCTCCGGTGTAATCGTAATCCCAACGGCTGGTATGAAACGTGTGACCCTCAAAGTCCTCAATGCCTGGGATCGCAGGTAACTTAGGTCGATTTAATGGGCCCGTTGCCATTACGACAAATCGTGCCTTCATAGCATCATCTCGATCAGTCGACACGATCCACCGCGCGGAATCTTCATTCCATCGCAGCTCCGTCACTTTCGTTTGAAAACAAGCGGTGTCGTACAAGTTGTAGGCTTTAGCAATACGTTGCGAGTGCTCGAAAATTTCAGGCGCGTATGAGTATTTCTCCTTCGGCATGTAGTCGAGCTCTTCTAGGAGAGGTAGATAACAATATGACTCGATGTCACATTGCGCACCCGGATAGCGGTTCCAGTACCAGGTGCCACCGAAATCGCCACCGGCTTCAACGATACGTATATCATCGATACCGGCTTCTCTAAATCGTGCTGCAGCGAGCAACCCGCCAAATCCACCGCCAATGATGATGACGTCCACCTCATCCTCAAGCGGTTCTCGCGAGAAACCTGTTTCGACGTAGGGATCGTCAACAACATGTGCAAACGCGCCGGTAACCTCGACGTACTGTTCATTCGCATCGGGTCGCAGACGTTTGTCGCGCTCCTCCCGATATTTCTCACGAAGAGCGTCGGGATCAAATCCCAGATTGGAATACTTACGCGGTAGTACCGTGCTCATTGTCGTTTACCTCCCCACCATTAGACCTAGGACGTGCTTCGGATAAATATCTCTCGCGAGTCGTCTTTATTCAACCTCATTTCCACAGCCTGCTTCGGATCGATTCCTCGTCGGTGATCGCACGGCACAAACCGCTGCCGAGAATAGTCGTCCTATTCGCGGTCGAACGAGTAGCAATGACCGATTACGTTTCTCCTTGCCCTGGAACTCCAAAGGCTACCGGGCGTATGGGAAAGCCTGCGCCTCCGACTATTTTCTACCACCTACCCGGGTCCACGACGACCCTATCACGCGTGTTCAACTATCCTTGTTCGTCGCAAGACAACATCACCGTTTGTCTCTTGTCGTCACACCAGGCCATTTTTCTTATATACATCAATAGGTTATAATGACCGTTCGATACTCAAGAAACTCCTTATCCGACCAGGCTCAGCCGATACCTCGGCTGACATTCACAATCACCAGTGAACACCCAGGTACGCGATCATGACTTGTCTCTTTGGTCCTTTCGTTATTTCAGAGAAAATTCTGCACTTTCGCGGATTTGCACGGGTTCGAACAAACCTATCTGTCTTCGACCGCTGGTTCGCTCGTGATTATTAGAATTTTTTGCCTGGTCTGCCTGGCTTGGACTATCGACACGATGGGAGACCCTGTTGACTACGATTACACCTATATCGAAGGTCACTACGTCCACGGCGATAAAGACGGTTTGCGAGGCCGTGCTTCCGTAGCCCTACCTGCGTCTCTCTATCTCTACGGAGAGGCAGACGCAATCGATATGGACGGTGGACACCAAGCGCTCAAGCTATCCGATTATCAATTTGGCGTTGGTTTCCATATCGCCGCCGATCGTTTGGCGAGTAAATCCTCATATCTCAGAGTTCTCAAAGCGCTGCCCTTGGACGGGGTCGACATTTTCGTTGAAGCTGGGCCTCGTAATTGGGATTTCGAGTCGAACGATAGAAGCCGAAGCGGTAGCGATGTCGCCGCAAGAATCGGTTGGCGTTTCGGCAACCCATACAGCTGGCAGTGCGTCGTCGCCGCGGGAATCCAACGACACGCGAAAATGTCACGCTCGATCGACCAAGACACGCTTACGCAACTCGCTACATCTCAAGACGACGCCGATGTCGACGATTACGTCGAGTTCACCGGTTCAACCGAGGCTATTTACGGTTTCAAATTCTTGTGGAATCTCCGCAAGGCCTCTCTAGTCGTCGGCGTTGAAGGCAGTTCTTGGGATTCGCAAGGAGTTACCGTCGGACTACGCTTCGTACCATAGAACCAGGGATTGGTCGGCCCTAGCTCTTTGATCCGCAGCCGTTGATTCAGCCTACGTCGTCTATTTTTCGTTGTAGTCGGCGCATCCCATGCAGCCAACGTTCCAGATCATTGGTTTTGCGTTCCATCCAAGTTTGGGCAATTTCGTCCGTCAAAATAAGAAATCGCTCATCGCGAATCGATTGAACAACCATATCGGCGACTTCTTCCGGCTCCTTCACAGGGCCCGCTGCGGCGCGTGCAAACGGAGAATCTCCACCCCCAAGCATGGGTGTATTCACTCCGAGTGGTGCTAACAAAGACGTTCTAATGCCACGATCGTGGTAGGTGATCGACAACCACTCGGCCAGACCGACCACTGCATGTTTAGTTGTGGCATAGGTAAGATTTCCTTGAGACGTAAGGATACCCGCCATCGACGCCGTGTGAACGAGATAGCCATCGCCCCGCGCCAACATCGAAGGCAGCACCGCACGAACTGCATATACATGACCCATGACGTTGATTTGCCATTGTTGCTGCCATGTGTCTACCGGTGTGGAAATCGGATCACCCCCGGTTGCCACCGCTGCATTGCTAAAGAATAAGTCAATCTCCCCGAGCTCCGTCTCACACGTTTTAACGAGAGCACCCACGTCTTCTTCCCTCCCCACATCGCAAGAGACTGCGATAGCGCCAATGTCATCGGCAACCGCGCGCGCGCCTTCTACGTTTACGTCAGCAACCGCGACTTTCGCCCCTTCCTCGCAAAACGCGCGGGCACATGCCGCACCGATCCCACTCGCGCCTCCTGTAACCACTACCACTCGTCCGTGTAATTCCATAATTTTTTCCTACTGAGCGAAAAAGCTAACTTAGCCGATATCGCGTGGTTTGCCGATGCTCGCCAAGTACTACGCGTGACGAAATCTTCTGAATCAGTATGTCGACTTTCGAATAATATGACGGCGACGAAGTTCGATGGTGAGTGATTGAAGATGCACGAGGAAGATCTCCTTTTTTCAGGTCTTAAGGTATTGGATGTCGGTTCGTGGATAGCGGGGCCTGTTTCGGCAACCATTTTGGCCGACTTTGGCGCTGACGTGATCAAAGTCGAAATTCCGGGTTCGGGGGACCCTTATCGTGGACTAGCGATAGCACCGGGAACACCCGATGCCGAAATTAATTACACCTGGGTTCAAGACGCTCGTAACAAGCGGTCGATCACACTAAATCTAAAGACCGAGACGGGAAAGACGATTCTTCGCCAGCTGGCCCAAGACTGCGACGTCTACGTCACCAATCATCCGTTGCACATGCGGCGCGACCTGGGCCTTACCTACGACGACATTAAAACCATCAACCCGAATGTAATTTATGCCTCGCTCACCGCCTACGGAGAAAACGGGCCCGAACGGGATCGTGAGGGATTTGATCTCGTCGCGTATTGGGCTCGCAGCGGCTTGATGGATCTAGTGCGATCGCCGGGTTCACCGCCGGCGCAGTCGCTTCCGGGGATGGGCGATCATCCAACAGCCGTAGCACTTTACGCCGCAATAGTGACAGCGCTTTTAAGACGCGAACGAACTGGCAAGGGAAGCATGGTTCATACCTCGTTGATTGCCAACGGGGTGTGGTCTGCGTCATGCATTGCATCGGCCGTATTCGCCAAGGGTGACTTCTCCAACTACCCAAGCGTAGCCGCACGACACTTTACCCGCGAGCTCTACGAAACTTCGGACAATCGCTTTTTACAGTTCACGATGGTCCGATCCGATGAAGAGATCGAGGCCTTTTTCCACGTCCTCGAGGCGTCGTATCTCCTAGAGGATCCACGGTTCAATTCGAGACGAGCCCGCATTGAGTCTGGTGGAGCATTAGCCCGGGAGTTGCGTCCGCTGCTACGAAGCCATAACGCCGACCACTGGATCTCAGTTTTCAACCGAGCATCCGTCCCAGTATCAATGGTGGGGACCCTCGCCGATCTGGCCGAAGATCCGCAGCTGAAAATCAACAACATTATTAAACCGCCCGAAGAAGACGTCGGTACGCAATGGGTGATCAATCACCCAATAAACGTTGATGGATTACCGGTACGAGGCGTTAAAAAAGCCCCCGACATCGGAGAGCACACCAAAGAGATCCTCCACGACCTAGGCTACCCGGATAACGAAATCGAGAAGTTACGTACCGAGGGGGCTATTTAGACAGCTCTTCAGTTGAGCAAAATGCTTCGTTACGCCTGTGGCTTTCGCACTCGAAATATTGCCGTATGCTGAACGCGGGCAACCGCTCTGTCGGCAGCGTCCCGGATTTCCGTGTCATTAACGATGTAGTGGTGTCCTTTTCGCTCGTACACGTCGCGACAAATCCCTGCGACATAATAGGTTTGACCGACCTGCCCGCGGCGGAGATGTTGTATGCGACTCTCCGTATGAATTGATGGCCCGTAGTTGTACGAATGATGTAGCCAATGGATGGGTTGCTCCGCTATCCACGCCGGATGAACGGAAGCGTCCGACCCGAAAAAACAATCCAAGCTCTCCTGTTGTTTATCCCGCGCATAAGCTTCCGCATCAGCGACCGACAAATGTACTTCCCGGGTCCGTAATTCCTCACCCAACGGCGCATCCCTAAGGGTGAGGTCCGGCATGCAATCTGGCATCGGCTCAGGCGGCCGTCGACTTGGGATCCCTACATCTCCTAACCACGGAGCTTCGCCTCTTCCGACTCGACCGGAAAGACAGGACACCTCGTCGATATCTCGACGAACGTCGAAAAGTCCATCGTCGCCAAGGATAACCACCAGATCATCGTTTGGATAAATGGGCTGACGAAACCGAACCTGGACCCAACCAAAATTAAGCCATTGGTTCCCCAGCGTCTCGACAAAGAACGACGCAGCCCAACCGTACGCCGTCGCTCCACCTACGAGCGCGCCTTGAAATCCATAATCCCTAGCTCCCGATGTTGAATGAATCGCGTTAGATTTCTCCGCATCCGGGTTTTTCATAAAAGCGCGGAGATGGCGGCGGCTAGGCATCAGCATCCGCCGGGTGAATTCGAAATCCGCTGATTGGGAAACGATACCCGCGAGATTCAACGAGGGTTCCTCGCGCGCGCAATTGAGGGCAGTCGTACAAGTCGTCCACCGACTGCACCAACGCGAAGGTAAGATGATGTTTTTCCGCTTCGGCAAACCACTCTTTGGCACTACGCGAACTAAAAGCGTTCACCATAAGCTCTGAATATTCCGACCAATTCTGCATACGCCCTTCAGCAGTTTGGAAGTGAACTTCGGCGAGACGGGGTTCCCCGGTCAACTTCGCCACACCTTCCATGGGCACGTTCATGACAGCACCGGGTGCACAGTATAGATGACCTTCGCGGGTTGGCACCATTCTGAGTGCGTGCTTGACCCTTCCTTCGCGTCTGGCGACTTCGCCGGTAGCAGCGTATCGCCCGACTTGGCTTTGAACGAAGCCAGTCAGCACGTCCGAAATCACGAAATCAATGAGGCGACCGTGGCGCTCGTTCCGACTCTCCATATAAGCCGCAATGATCAGAGACGCTGCAGCAACACCACCAGTCATTTCCGCCGCCCATGGAGGCAGACGCTGGGGCGGCTGGTCGTATTCGCCCGTAAGGCTCATAAATCCACTCTTCGCCTGGAGCGAATCTTCATCCCAATTCCGCGGTCCGTCCATCCCAAAACCGCTAATCACGGCGACAACTGAAGGCCCATCGACATTGGCTATTGATGCATCCCCGATCACGATGTCAGACGAACGGACAAGGCTCTCGAACGACTCATCGACGATCTTTTTACCGTGGTCCAAGAAGGCGTCCCCGCCACCGTTAGAATCACCCCAGCGGTACTCGGTGCTTCGGTTTCCGACCCGCCTAACATCCCAGCCCAAATCCACGAATTGCTTCGCGGCCGCGGCCACGGCAACGGAACCCGCTACTTCCAATACCCGGCGCCCTGGAGATCGTTGCAATTTCTTGCGGCGGGACCACGGCGACTTCACTTTGATCGACTCAAAACGACCCCAATTGCGCTCGCGTTGATCAACTCGACTAAGCAGCCCCCGCTCGATGGCAAGGGGTATATCGGGGTCTGGTTTTATGCCGAAACGTAGTTGCTTTTGACCGACGACCCCATCCTGGGCAAGGTTTTCGATAGCAGACGATTCATACCCGGCAATTTCTTTCAAGATTTCTTCGTTATGTTCCCCGATGGCGGTGGCCGTCCAGACCGAGTCAACGCCCCCACCCCATACTGGACCCGATGTCACCTGTGTCCCTGCGACCACAAAGCATCCCCTACTCCAACGGTCGTGGTCTCGGACAACGTCCGCGACATCGGCAGTCTCAATGTTGACGCTCGCGCTTGGACCGGGTCGATTCGCGTGCTTTGAGCGCTCAGCTACCACCGTCCCAATATGGCTGACGCCCGTCTCGTACAACGAAACCTCCACGTGGCGAGGTCCCGGTCGTTCACGCCGTTCATCCAACGCCCCGAGCAAGGCTACCAATAGATATAAGCCACAGACATGATCCGCATACGTGATCGTTCCGGGTCTTCCAGGCGTGTTGGAACCCGGCTCTCCGATCATGCTGTTCTGCCCAGACATGGCTTCCGCGCCTGGCCCGAATAACGGTCTATCTTTCCACGGACCCGTCGTCCCAAACCCGGTCACGGAACAATAGATAACGTTATCGTTTACCTGTCTGATCTGGTCAAAGTCGATTTGGAACTGACGCATGACCCTCGGAGTAAAGTTGTGTGCGACGACGTCCACGTTTGCCGCAATGGCGCGGAAAACGTCAGGACCTCCCGCTTTCGAAAGATCTAAACCAACGCTTTTTTTGTTACGAAAATAGTGAATGTCTTGGAGAAGCGGGGCGCCTCGCGCATGGGACTGAATGCGAATCACTTCCGCGCCCAAATCCGCCAGATGCCGAGTCGCAAACGGAAGCGCAGCCGCTTGTTCCATCGAAAGAACCCTTATTCCCGTAAGCGGTTTCACGATCCCCAATGAACCCAATTCACTTCGACGCGTAGGTCTTGTCGGAAACGGAAGACGTCCCCCAATCCATCAGCTCCGAGGGCTTGACCCGCAGAGTGAAGCAAGTCCGTACTCAACATGTCACTTTCGTTCTCATGTTTTATCCAACCGATCAATCGCGAGTAGGATTGAAACAAACCAGAGTCTTTTCACTTACCGTCCATTCTGACCGATCAAGTCCTATGGCCGTTAACAGAGCCGGATATAGGGGTTCCGTGACGTCAACGTAAAACGTTACCACTCTGATCTAACCGGGAGTACTGTCGATGCCTCTTGATTGCCCCAATCAATCTTTGACGCTTTTTTTATAATGGCCCAAATCGCAAAAACTCAGGACACCCGATGAAATACCTACATACGATGGTACGCGTTACAGATATAGACGCTTCACTAGATTTTTATTGCAACAAACTCGGCCTGGAGGAACTACGTCGTATCGACAACGAGGCCGGCCGGTTTACGCTTGTATTTCTCGCTGCGCCCGGCGATTCAAATGCACAGGTCGAATTAACCCATAACTGGGATCCCGAGCCTATGAACGGCGGTCGTAATTTTGGGCATCTCGCCTACAGCGTCGAAAACATCTACGCAACGTGCCAACGGTTGTTGGACGGTGGAATCACTATCAACCGCCCTCCCAGAGACGGTTACATGGCGTTCGTCCGTTCGCCCGACAATGTCTCGGTTGAAATTTTGCAGCACGGACAACCGCTCGCCCAAGAGGAGCCATGGAAGTCGATGCCAAATACGGGCGAATGGTAAAGACCGTCTCGAAGCTGAGAGACGTGACAATCAAATAACGTGGAATAGCCTCACACCCTCAGACCATTAGAAGCGGGTTAGCTCTGTTATTCTGTCCGTCCAATTCATGTACCGCGGTCGTACCTTATGTCGCTGTCGTTAGGCGTCCACATCGGACAACAAAATCTATCTATGGACCAACTCCGCGCTCTGTGGCGCAGACTAGATGACGCAGGTGTCGATTGGATCTCTGTTTGGGACCACCTCTATGAGGCACCTTATCAGGGCGGCAACGGGTCACACTTTGAAGCACTATCGACCCTGGCCACACTGGCCGCCGATACCCAACACGCCCGAATCGGCTGCCTCGTGTTTTGCATCGGCTATCGAAATCCGGCTTTGTTAGCCAAGGCAGCGACAACACTCGATCACATAAGTAATGGTCGTTTTGAGCTGGGTCTCGGAGCGGGTTGGCACATATGGGAAGCAGTAGCTCACGGATATCCATTCCCCGACATCGGGACCCGCTTGGATATGCTTGAAGAGGGGGTTGAGATCATCCGTCAAATGCTGACGCAAGAGAGAACGAGTTACTCGGGAAAACACTATCAAGTCGATGAAGTGAGTTGTTTGCCACGTCCCCAACAATCGAAACTTCCGGTATGGATCGGGGGCAGAGGGGAAAAACGTACCCTTGAACTTGTTGCCCGATACGCCGATGGGTGGAATGCGGCTTATGTCGGCCCCGAGGAGTTTAAGCACCTGAATGGAGTGCTTGAAGAGTGGTGCTCAACATATGGCAGAAATTCCTCAGAAATTAAGCGCGGAGTCAACGTCGCGTTTGCCATGGGTATCGATCAATCGAGCGTCGCATTACAACAAAAAGCATTGCACGATTCCTGGGGGAATGCTGCAGCTAACATAAGCGAAGGGGCGCTATTGTGTACTCCCGACGCCGCATCCGAACGAATTATCGAATACTTCGAAAGCGGAGTGGACGAACTCAACATCGCCCTGCGCGCTCCATGGGATGACGCAGCTCTCGAGGTCTATCTTGAAGACGTCATCCCTACGGTCAGAAAAGCCGCAGAATAACGCATCGGTTTTGATCGAAGCCGGCTAACCCTTGCGAAGTCACACATCGTCGATTAACTCCGAAAAAGCGATAAGGCGTTGGGCTTCTTCGTAGTGAAGTTTCTCAATCAGTTGGCCATTCATAACGGCAACGCCCTTCCCCGCGGATAGCGCCTGGGCCCATATTCTTGTGATCTGTTTCGCACGAAGCAGCGCTGACTCTTCTATTCCGAATATGCGGTTTGCGGTCTCAATCTGGGATGGGTGGATCAGACACTTTCCATCGAACCCCAAGTTACGGCCCTGCTCGCATATCCGTTCGAATGTTCTTTTGTTCTCAAGGTCGAGGTGTACGCCGTCTAGAACGTCGCGATGCTCCGAACGTGCGGCGTTCACACATCTCGAAAGCGCATAAAGCACACTGTCACGATTGTCGCTGTGTCGAGCCCTCAAGTCGGCTACTAAATCACTCGTACCCATAACCAATACATCCGCGGGTGATTCCGCAATCTTCTCCACGTTGGTAACACCCCGGGGCGTTTCGATCATGACCCAGATATCCTTTCTCGGGCCATCGGAAGCGTCGAGATGCTCGCGTACCTCAACGACCTGCTCCACCTGCTCCACCTTCGGGAAAAGAAGGCCGTCGGCGCCAGTCGTGACCAATGCTTCGATGTCGTCGTGCCACCAGGACGTTTCGGATCCGTTGCAACGAACCACAAGTTCCCGATTTCCGTAACCGCCTTGCTCTATGGCTTCTTGGACTAGTCCTCTCGCATGAATTTTTGAGTCAGCGGCCACTGCATCTTCTAGATCGAAAATAATGACGTCACATGCCAAGGAGCGTGCCTTTTCCATAGCTCGACGATTAATCCCTGGCATGAACAATGCCGAACGACGCGGTCTCACCGATAAAGTCTCCATACCTCAGCCATAGACACGCAAACAGACCCCGTCACAGGGCTCGCCGCCAATAGTTTTGAAGGTATTAAGCCACTTTCGGTCGCGATTCGTACCACTCCATCAACGTTCAAATCGAGGCAAGCCTTCATCCAGCTGTACGCCAAACGTATTCAAAGCCATTGCTAGCATCGTGTATTGTCCCACCGTAAAAACGATGTCCATGACCTGTCGCGTATCGAAGAGCTCGTTGAGCCTTCCCCATATGTCGGCAGACAGCATCTTATCGCTTATCAGCTCGTCGGCGGCGTCGCACAGTAGTTTTTCGGGTTCGCCCAAACCATCACCGTTGCTTCCTATAGCCCGAATTTCGCGATCCTCTAAGCCGGCCTCTCGAGCGATTACGACGTGTTGTCCCCACTCGTACTCCGAGTTGACGAGCTTTGCAGTCCGTAGGATCAATACTTCTCGCTCCCTTACTTTGATCGTCGATTTACCCAGGACGTGATTCGCAAAAACGAGCCAACGACGCAGTAGGTCTGGATGATGAATTAGCGTTCCGAATACATTGAAGACTCGACCACCAGCTACAAAGGGCTGCATTAGATCCCTCTGTGCTTGATCCCAATCAGATTCGGACAGTGGCGCGATCCGTGGTTTTGACAAGCGCATGTTTACCTCTCTCCCAAAGAATTAATTTTATTGTCCATTTTGCACGTCCTACGTCGATTTCGTTTTTACCGGGTTTCGTAGGCATCTGTCACAACGTACTATCCCGACAATACATTTTTAGCACAGGGTATCGTCATGGCTTTTCGCGCGATCGAAGAGACTCAATTCGGCGTCTCCATGTTCCCAACCGATTATTCAATTCAACCCGTGGAGCTCGCGAATGCGGTCGAGGCACGAGGCCTCGACAGTTTGTTTTTCCCGGAACACACACATATCCCTGCAAGTCGAAAATCACCCTTTCCGGGCGGGGGTGACTTGCCAAAACAGTACTGGCATAGCCACGACCCATTCGTCGCCCTCGGAGCTGCTGCTGCCGTAACCGAGCGTATTCTTTTAGGAACCGGGATATGCCTAATCATCGAACGTGATCCGATTACCACAGCAAAGGAAATCGCTTCACTCGATATGATTTCGAACGGTCGAAGCGTTATCGGTATTGGCGCTGGTTGGAATCGCGAAGAGATGGAAAATCACGGCGCCAATTTTTCGAGTCGCTGGGCCATTGTCCGAGAAAAGGTACTCGCCATGCGAGAAATTTGGACGAAGGAGGACGCTGAATTTCACGGCGAGCACGTCGATTTCGACCCGATTTGGTCGTACCCCAAACCTATACAGAAAAACGGTCCGCCGATTTGGATCGGGGCGAACTCAAAGTGGGTCTTCGATCGTATCGCCGATTACGCCGATGGCTGGATGCCCATCGGGGGGTTAGGGTCTGGGAACATGGACCGACTGCGCGACGCATTCGAAGCCCACGACAGAAAAGTCGAGGACCTCGATTTAGCACTGTTCGGTAGCCCAATGGACGCGGATCAGGCGCGCGGAAGGATCGAACAGGGTTTCGACCATCTCATCTTTAATCTGCCCTCGGAGACAGCGGATAAGGTTCTGCCTATCCTCGATCGTTGCGCGGAGGTCGTAAAAGCAATTCGCGGTTAAACGAAACAAAGTCGATTTACTTCCAAAGACCCGGGAACCGAATTGCATCAACTTTGAGCCATGGCGGCAAAAACCCTACTCATCGTATATCACTCCAAGACCGGGAAGACTGGACGTCTCGCCGACGCCGTCTACGAAGGCGCAAACGACGCCCTGTTCGAGACAGTTTCCGTAACCATGAAAACTGCGCAAGAAGCTGGCCCCAAAGATCTTATTGAGTCCCACGGATTATTGCTTGGCACGCCCGAGAACTTCGGTTACATGTCCGGCGCCATGAAGGACTTCCTCGATCGAACTTTCTACGAGGTCGAAGGAAAAATCCAACCACTTCCGTACGCAACATTCATCAGCGCTGGGAATGATGGGAGCGGTGCTTTGCGGGCCATCCGGAGAATTGCCAACGGCTACCCATTTCAAGAAGTCCAGGAGCCAGTGATCGTCGTTGGAGACCCGACACCCGATGATCTCGATAGATGCAAAGAGTTAGGTATGGCGCTTGGCGCAGGTATCGACGCAGATATTTATTAAGTCAGGCGCTGATGCTCAACGGGTATCCCGCACGTACATCTCGATTCAATTCGCGCCGGGCCCACGCATATCCTATTAGGCCCACCAGGACGTTGCTCACTGCGATCGCGACAAAAACGCCTCGATACGCCCAGAAAAAATCGAGAACTAGCGCAAGAGGTATCTGCACGACGACCATACGAAGTATTGAAATCACGAGAGACGGCATCGGTCGGCCTAACGCTACAAAGTATGTGGTCGCCATCATCGTGACGCCGAAAAAGCCGAAAGTGATCGGCACGATCAACATGTAATCATAGGCAGCTCCGATTACGTCCGCATCGTCAACCACGGCGCCCACAATCGAGTTTCCGAACGCAGCCAGGACGGCGAAAGCGAACAATCCCCACGCCATTGAAAACCGATACGTAATTGAAAGCGCCGTCCGAATACGCTCATTTTTTCTAGCACCATAGTTCTGGCCTACGAATGGACCGATGCTGGATGAAAGAGCCATAAGTATCATGGTTGCCAACGACTCAATTCGGGTGGCAACTCCAAACGCCGCAACAATGGCGTGCCCATGAACAGCTAAAAGCGCCATTAGAACGCTCATGGACACAGGGCCGATCAAGCTTGAGGCCATCGACGGAACGCCGATGCGCAAAACCTCTGCCCAAGAACGAATCATCTGCTTGAGAGAACCCGGAGGTCCGAAGAGTCCGAATCGACGGAAAATAACGAGCGCGTAAATAGAGGGTGCCGCACGCGATAGGATGAATGCCCATGCCGAACCGTTCACCCCGAAACCATCGATATCGGCAAAACCAAATATCAATGCCGGTGCAATCAATACCTGAAGGACTGCGCCAGAAGTCATGATAATGCCAGGCGTTCGAGCATCTCCGAGCGCTCGCACCATCATCCCTCCGACCATGGGTATCGCAAATAACGGTAGCCCCACAAACCATATGCGCACATAAGAAACCGTGATTGGCAGGATCGCTTCGCCCGCCCCTTGCCATTGAAAGAGAACGGGCGCGTAGACATATCCCAAAGCTGAGATCACAACAATTAAAAGCAACACCAAAATCAATGTGTGCGCGCCGATGAGAATACATCGTTCTCGGTCACCACCACCGAGCACGCGCGACATAATTGAAGTCGCACCTACGCCGAGTCCCATGGAGACGCTCGACACGGCCATCACTAGCGGAAACGTAAAGCTAACCGCGGCTAGTTCCGAGGTCCCAATCCAACCGATATAGACCGTATCGATCATCGACGCTCCGATCATCGACGAGATACCGAGGAACATCGGTGCGGTCAGCCGGGTTAGGTGTCGGGTGACCGAGCCCGAGGTGAGATCAAAGACGGCCACTACTGGGTTCCCTGCACGACGACCACGGAACGCGAAACGCCAGTGGTTTGCTCGCCAATCATGATACCACCCCGATGATTCAAGCTAAAAAACCGCACCGCGAAAGAAGCTCGGGGTATATTACCTACCGCAATTTTGGAACCTAGTTTTGACCGAACGCACGGCCAACATCCTCCAGAGCATCAGCGCGATTTCCCCCGCCGAATGGAACCGTTGCGCAAACCCAGCCAGCGAGGAATACAACCCATTTCTAGACCACCGTTTCCTTCGAGCGTTAGAAGAGAGCGGTAGTGCTGTGGCTGAAACGGGATGGCAGCCATTTCATCTTTGCCTCAAAGAATCGACAACCACGGTCGCTGTTGCACCCATCTACCTAAAATCTCACTCAAGGGGAGAATACGTTTTTGATTCTGGGTGGGCCGATGCGTTCTACCGAGCAGGTGGAGAGTACTACCCTAAGATGCAAGTCAGCATTCCATTTACTCCCGCCACTGGACGCCGACTACTCGTGAGCGACTTGCCAGAGCGAGACCAGATCGAAGAACAACTGTTGCACGCCCTCGTCCAAGTCGCACAACAAATCAAAGTCAGCTCGCTACACATGACCTTCCTACCTAAGGCGCAATGGGACCGAGCCGGCAAGTTCGGGATGCTGCAACGGATGGATACGCAGTTCCATTGGCGCAACGACGGTTACGATACGTTCGAAACGTTCCTGGAACATCTGTCCTCGAAGAAACGCAAGAACATTCGTCGTGAACGGCGCGACGCCGTCGCTAATGACATTACCATCGAATGGATTACCGGAAGCGATCTTAAAGAAAGTCACTGGGATGCGTTTTACGACTTCTACATCGATACCGGCAATCGCAAGTGGGGGGCCGCTTATCTCTCGCGTTCTTTCTTTAGCTTGATTTCAGAACTCATGCCTGAACGTACGTTACTGATATTGTGTAAAAGAAATGGACGCTATATCGCCGGCGCTATTAACTTTATCGGCGACAAAACGTTATTTGGCCGGAATTGGGGTTGCCGAGAAGACCACCGATTTCTCCACTTCGAAACCTGTTACTACCAAGCCATCGAGTTCGCAATAGCAAATCAACTCGAGTCAGTAGAAGCAGGAGCTCAAGGCTCCCATAAAATCGCTCGCGGGTATCTGGCGCAGCCCACCTACTCAGCTCACTGGGTCCGCGATGCTGGATTTCGCGATGCCATCTCACAGTTCCTCCGAGATGAACGAAGATATGTCGAACAAGACATGGAATGGGTTGAATCGCATACGCCATTTCGGACTAACCTCGACCTGGAACGGTTTCAAGATCGCCTCAAGCTCGATCAAGTACCTGACGAAACCCCTGCGGGGAAAACTCCGACATAAATCGCCAGCACCCTGCAGGCTCATCTTTGTAAACCACTTACACGGAAGTTACACGCTGACTACGTTTTATAACTCGATCTTCGCGTCAGAACCGCTTCTATTCCTTTATGATAAGAGTGGTCCTAGGTCCGGATTTCACATGTACCGCCACTCCATTAAAGCCGTACTCGACGACGACATCGGACTAAATACGCGCGTTCAAATAAATGGTTGGGTTCGCTCGCGACGGACATCGAAAAGCGGCTTTTCATTCCTTAGCATTCACGATGGATCCTGTTTCAACTCCTTACAAGTGGTCGCCGATCAATCGCTGCTTAACTATGAAGTGATTACTGAAATCGCAACCGGGACTGCATTGTGCGTCACCGGAGAAGTTGTGCACTCGCGAGGTCAAGAGCAGGACCGTGAACTTCGCGCCGAGCGAGTCGAAATCATCGGGGCCATCGAGGATCCCGAGTCGTATCCAATCGCGAAAAAACGGCACAGCTTCGAATATCTGCGGTCCATGGCTCATTTAAGGCCAAGAACCAACACTTTCGGGGCAATCGCAAGGGTACGAAATGCCGTCGCTCAAGCTGTACACGACTATTTCGCCACGAATGGGTTCGTCTGGATAAATACCCCTATTATTACCGCGACTGACTGCGAGGGCGCAGGCGAACTTTTCCGTGTCAGCACCTTGGATCTCGCGAACGGGAATGCAGAAAACTATGACCAGGACTTCTTCGGTCAAGAAACATTTCTGACAGTTTCTGGGCAACTGAATGTGGAGCCCTACTGTCTGTCACTGAGCAAGGTCTACACGTTCGGCCCGACTTTTCGAGCAGAAAATTCCAATACTTCGCGTCATCTGGCTGAATTCTGGATGATCGAGCCCGAGATCGCATTTGCCGATCTTCATGCCAACGCAGACCTTGCTGAAGACTTCCTAAAAACAATCTTTCTCCAGGTCCTCGAACGTGTCCCCGAGGACATGCGTTTTTTTGCCGAAAGAATCGATGGGAATGCCATTGAGCGCCTTGAAAAAGTTATATCAAGCGTCTTCGAACGCATGGAATATGGCGACGCGATCAAGATTCTTGAGCAGTCGGATGAGGCCTTTGAACATCCGGTGCGTTGGGGTCTTGACTTACAGTCTGAACACGAGCGATTTCTCACAGAAAAGCACGTGGGTGGCCCCGTCGTCGTGATGAATTACCCCAAACAAATCAAAGCCTTCTACATGCGCTCCAACGACGATGACAAAACTGTCGCGGCCATGGACGTTTTGGTTCCAGGCGTCGGAGAAATCATCGGTGGTAGTCAACGAGAGGAAAGACTCGACAAGCTCGATGAACGTATGGACGCGGCCATGAAAGAGGAACTGTGGTGGTATCGGGACCTACGACGATACGGGTCCGTTCCCCACGCCGGTTTTGGTCTCGGCCTCGAACGTCTCGTTCTTTATATAACGGGCATGGAAAATATACGCGACGTGATCCCCTACCCCCGCGTACCGCACAGCGCTACATTCTGAACGCAGTCACAGCTATAACCGCAGTTCTTACACAAATATGATCAAGTCGCTGAGGAAAATTAGCCTTCGCACGCGTTCTCGCAGCCGATCCTGAAATTCTGATCCTCGATGAAGCGACCGCGAGCATCGATACCGAAACCGAAGTTTTGATCCAGGAAGGACTTCGTGAACTCACCCGAGCACGCACGCCTATCTTTATCGCGCATCGACTACAAACTATTCAACAAGCCGACCGTATTTTGGTATTAGACGATGGCCAATTGAGCGCATTAGGGACTCACGAAGAACTCGTTACATCCGGGGGCCTCTGTTCGACGCTGCATTCTCTGCATCTTCAAGATACCGACGATCCGCCGGTTAATTAATCCAGCAATTCCAGCGCTCGATGGATCAGCGGCTCCATCGATAGTCGCGTCTGTTCCCAGGACGGATCAACCCGTTTGCCGCGCCGATGTAGGCTGAGATTGAACCCGGTGATGATCGCGAACTTGTAAGCGGCTAGCGCCCGAAACCAATTGAGGTCCGGTAGCGGATCACCATATGCCTCCACGTATAGTTCCATCAGAACGTCCGGTTCAAGGAATACCGGGCGACCGGCCCCATCTCCACCCCAAGCTTTTCGATCACTAAACGTACAAATCCAGCCGACGTCGTTAAGCGTGGCGCCGATTCCTGTGAGTTCCCAATCAATAACAGCCATGAGCTTTCCGTCAGCCGAACAAAATAAGTTAGACGTTTGAAAATCCCCATGAAATATTCCCACGGGCGCTTCTTCCGGCAACGTTTCAAGCAGCCGCTCCCGGCAATCCGGGACTCCGGCCAACAACTCCGGATCCGCAGCACGCTCGTAAAAGCGGTCCCACCGCTCAACATCGTCAACGAAGGGAACTGCATCGCCAAGATAGGGTGTCTCCGCGGGATCGATTTTGTGGATCTTGGCCAGGGCTGACATCACCTCTCGACCAAGTTCCAACGCCTGCTTCGCACTCAGTTTCTCAGCCCACTCGCCTGGGCCAAGCCGCATCACATCTCCGTCCAGGTGGGGGACAACGAAATAAGGCCTCCCAAACCACTCGAGATCGTTGCCAGACCACCTAACAGAGCAGTGCGGGACATCGGTCCCATCAAGAGCCTTGAGAACTTCAACCTGTCTGAGCACGTCTGCAGTTCCACGCCAATTGACGTTGGGTGGCGGCAAACGAATAAACCAAGACTCAATCTCATCGGAGGTTCGAACGCTGAACCCATAAGCGAACCCGGCATGGCCCGGCATATGGTTTACGTCGAAAACTTCAATATCCGAGGTTTCATACTTCGCTGCACAGAAGGGACCAAGACGACGCGCCAACTCGTCAAGGTCCACGTCTAAACCTCGGCCGGCCCGGGAAACTGATCACGAAGCACGCGTTTTAGGATCTTGCCACTCGGGTTGCGTGGGATCTCATCGACAAAGACCACTCCTTTCGGCATCTTGAACCCAGCGAGTTTTCCAGCACAAAACTCCAAAACGTCTGTTTGAGTCAGTTTCTCGTCGGTACGCACAATAATCGCGAATGGAGATTCCCCCCATGTTTCGCTTGGTTGTCCTATGATCGCAGCCTCTGAGATATCGTCGTGTGTCTGCAGAAGGTTTTCGATTTCCGCCGGATACACGTTTTCTCCGCCAGAGATAATCATGTCTTTGATCCGATCCTGAATGTACACAAATCCCTCGCTGTCCATGCGAGCCACATCTCCGGTGTGCAACCAGCCATCGACGATCGTTTCGGCAGTGGCTTCGGGTCGATTCCAGTACTCACGCATGATGTGCTCACCCCTCACCAGCACCTCACCCGCTTCTTCGCTAGCGCACGGCGATCCATCGGGGCGAACGATGGCGATATCCGTGTGAAAAAAGGCTTTGCCGGTGGATCCAATCCGTTGGAGCGCGTTTTCAGCATCAATTAAGCACGCAGGCCCGCAGGATTCGGTTAATCCATAGACCTGGTGAATCTCGATTCCCAAGCCCGCATATGCCTCAATCAAGGATTCCGGTACCGGAGCCGCGCCCGATAAGCACCATCGCCATTGCGAAAAGTCAAAGCGTTCGAGGTTTGGCACCTGAAGCATAAAATTTAACATCGCCGGTACGCACAATCCGGTTGTCACTTTCTCCAAATCAACGAGTTCCCACGCCCGGACCGGATCGAAACTGCGCATGACGATGCTCGTAGTACCGCGGTACACGTTCACGGTGAGGGGAGTGAGTGCTCCGACATGGAACATGGGCAGCGGCGACAAGAATCGGTCGCTTTCTTGATAATAGGTTGTCCCAGCAATGGTTAATGCTCCCCATGCAGAGGTCTCATGGGTATGGACGACGCCCTTCGGTAACCCGGTCGTTCCGGAGGTGTACATGATGTACAACATATCGTCACCGACCGCCTCAATTTCCGGTTCAGTGTCATCAGCGGTATCCCGGAATCCCGCATACCCATCGGCGAAATATACGACGTCCTCGGCACCTTCGACCTGCAACCACTGGCGAATATCGGTGCGCGCGCCGCGGCTATGAAGTTCTGCGACCGTTTCGACGAACTCTTCGCTGAAGATAAGCCTGGTCGTACCACTGTCTTTTAGAATGAACTCCAATTCATCCGCAACTAACCGCCAGTTCAGCGGCACAACGACTGCTCCGATCTTGCCCAAGGCAAAGTATGCTTCCATGAATTCAGCACTATTCATCAACAAGAGACCGACCCGCTCGCCTTTCTCGATCCCGTCAAGAACGAAGGCGTTCGCGATTCGATTACAACGTTCATTAAGCGCCGCATACGTCAGCCGTACGCCAGTATCCCCGTCAACATACGCTTCCCGATTCGGCGAGAGCAGTGATCGCTTCGCCAACCACAAACCAATGTTATTTTTCACGCGACCCCTTTAAATGTTGGACCTCCGTGTCATTCTATGACGATTTCTCGTTGACGAAACCTAATTCCAAATGTTGATTGCTTTGAGAACGTTCCTCAGCGTCTCACCAACGACTTCCGAACACCTAGGTAGACAAAATCTTGACAAACTGGACAGCCGAACCAAATTCTGTACAATTCGCGGCCCCTTTTGTTCAGTACATGAATGACGGAAGAGCTGTACAGAATAGGCGCGGTGTCTAAACTCACGGGTGTCACCGTCGAATGTTTGCGCGCATGGGAAAGACGCTATGGTATGAACCCGGCGGAAAAAGCTGGCAAGACGCGGTTCTACAGCGAAATCCAGATTCATCGGCTAACTCAAATCAAGCGTCTTATCGACCAAGGTCATCCCATCAGCCAACTCGTAAAACTGACCGACGCGGATCTGGCCAATCGATTAGGTCAATATTCGTCAGCGCTGACTCCCTCCAACCGGCGACTCAAAGTAGCCCTCGCCGGGACTGCTTTACTTTTAGCCGAAGAGCAAATTAGTGATAGCAACCGCCTGGAGATCCTCGATCGTTGGCCGAGTGCAGACGCGTTTGCCTCCGCTTCATTGCAACCGACCCCACCGCAGCGACTTCCAAAACTTGACGTCGTCGTCCTCGAGATGTCCAGTCTAGACATCTATCTAATTGATAAATATATAGAATCTACAGAAGCGCGTGTCGTGGTTGTGTACCATTTTTGTACCAATAACGATCTTCAAATCGCCACGGAGCGTGGACTGGAGGTACTCCCGTGGCCGTCAACATGGCAACAAATCGAGGAGGCGTGCCTTCGCGCTGGACGGGAGTTCCGTACGACAAGTTCGACCCAACGTCGTTTCTCCGACGAGCAACTTTTCCACCTGGCGACCAGAACGAGCATCGAAGGCTGCACCTGCCCCCGCGACTTGGTTCAACTAATTACACAAATTAACGCCTATGCAATTCACGCCGAACGGTGCGGCACCGTCAATACTGCAGCTAATCACTTCGAAATTTCGCTCGAAGCCAACGAGGCGAGAGCCTGCCTCGAAAATGCACTTAGCGTTCTCGTGGAAAACGAAGATTCAGTTCAAAAAGCCAATTAGTTTACTGTACAAATACTATACAAAAAGTCTTGACAATAACTTTGTACTGTACATAATGCATGACCAAAGAGTTTAGGCGTGCAACACAACTTCAATGCAGTCCTCCCTTTCAAGTGTCCTTCCCCCAGCGAAGTTGTTTTCAGCGGCTCCCGCCGCTGACACGCCTTTTTACTTTTCCTTGCCGAGGGGCGTGTAGAGCGTCTTGGTCGCGGGATGGGTCCTTGCACCCGCAGGTCCCGCGCACCGCTTCTTCTGTATCTAAATCAGCCTGGATCGATGGTCATCTACTAGCGTAAGTACGCGGAATTCACGCGCGACGCCGGTTTTGTCGAAACGAAGGGGTTCAGTCGGTCAACAGTTTGAGTGCTGAACGGGCCCGCGTAGATATACCTTCCTTGTACGCCTCAAGATCGAACTCCTGTTTCCCCATCGCCCCAACAAGATAACGCTTGTAAACACCCTGAGTTATCGCGCCCAGACGCCAGTGAGAAAACGCCCGGTAGTAATTGATCCGTTCGAGGCTTCGCCCCGTCGCCACTTCGTATCGTTCCTGGATTTCGCCGCGGTCCGGAAATCCTTCCAGCGCTGTCGGTGCATTTTCCGCGCCACGTTCGCCGGCCGATGGCCAGTTATTGAGCATGTACCCAACGTCCGCGAGAGGGTCGCCAAGTGTGCAGAGTTCCCAGTCGAGTAGCGCTGCCATTCGTCCCTCGGCGACGATCATATTGCCGGGACGATAGTCACCGTGAACGATAGCGGCCCCAACCTGAACCGGCAGGTCCTCGTGCAACAGCCTCAGACTCTCATCCATTTCAGGAATCTCATGCGTTTTGGTGGCTTCCCACTGCTTTGTCCACCGCTTGAGTTGACGTTCGATGTACGCTTCCTTACGACCGAGTTGTCCGAGACCGACATCGTCTGGGTTAATCAAATGCAGGTCAGAGAGAACTTCGATGGCGTGCAATCCAAACGAATGTCGCTCAGCTTCCGTCAACTTTTGTGCCGGCTGTTGGTTGTGCAAGACAACACCGCTTACAAAACCCATAAGGTAAAACGGCGCTCCGTTAACGTCGGTGTCTTCGCATAGCCCATACGTTGGTGCTACCGGGACCGAGGAATTCGACAAAGCCGACACAATGCGGTGTTCCCGACCCATGTCGTGAGCACTCTCTAGAACGTGCCCCAGCGGCGGGCGCCGCAGGACGTATGCTGATCCCTGGTTATCCGTGAACTTGAAGGTCAGGTTCGAATGGCCTCCCGCGATGAGCTCAAAATCAAGCGGCAGCGCAATTTCCGGGATCCTACCCTGAACCCAGTCCGTGACTTTTGATAGGTTGATTCCATCGATCATGTTTGCAGCACCTCGGCTTCCGCCATGCCCGTGGTGATAACCGGTCGGGCACACCACGTCAACCCAGTTAGGCTACGAACATCGATCGCCAACGACATCGCAACGGTCGAATTTAGTGTTTACGAATATTTGGCCAATTCCGACGCGTTTTCATTGCCCAGAGCCAATTCGAGTCAAAGCCGCTAAAGTGAAATCCCACAACTTGCTTCGTAGTCTCGTGTTCGACCGACTGACCATTCCTGTCAAAGCCTTCCTCCGCGGATTTCTTTTGATTCGTCTACCGCGCTTCCGTCAATACCTGTGGCGACCCGTAGCCTGCAGTTTAGTTATCGTCTCCGTATTCCTCTTCTTTGCATTCAGCTACATCAAAACTGCTACTCACAGCATCATGCAACTATTGCCTGATTGGCTTTCGTTCTCCGAAGCCATTCTCGGACCAATGGTTTACGTGATTGTGTTTGTGTCAGGCAGTTGGTTAGTTGGCTTCGTTGCGATAATTATCTCGAGCCCCTTCTTGGGTAGCTTGTCATCACAAACAGAAGAGCATGAATATGGCACAGCGATCATTGCAGACGAAAGTCTTATAAGGTCAGCTATCTCCGCATACAAACGAGAACTGACTAAACTTCGATACCATCTCACGGTACTCCTCGCCGCCTTGATCATAGGTTTAATACTTAGTCCCATTGCACCTCTCATCTGGCTAATAGTTGGTGCCTGGTTGACAGCCGTGCAGTTCGTCGATCACGCGTCAGAAAATCGCGGGCTTCCTTTTAGCCACACCCGCACGCTGTTGCGTCGAAACCCAGGCCCTACAACTGTGTTCGGGTCTCTCGCGGTTGGCCTGCTGGCATTACCTTTCTTTAACATTCTGGTCATTCCTGCGAGCGTCTGCGCCGGGACCATACTTTGGAATGTTCTGCACGAATTGCCTGCGAAACGCACGCCAACGGAGACGATCCGCCAATAATGGGTTACATAGCCGGAGGGGCGCCTACTTGAGCTGTTCCCGCACCCGCCCCATCCGTTCGATGGTCGCTAATGCCTCGTCCTGATCTCTCGATATATTTCGCATCAACACGTCCGTAAACCCGAGCTCTTTATAGTCGTTCAGTCGTTCCGTAACCAAACCGACGTCCCCCACAATAAGTGCTTCCGGATCGAAGCCACGGTAATTTCCGAGATAAGGTTCCATCTGACGGCTTGCCTCGTCGGCTGATTTCCCCACAAAGATATCCCGCCGCAATGCGACGGCTCCCTCGGCGTTACCCAGCCGCTCACACGCTTCGCGATAAACGTTAAGTTGATGTCGCGTTGCATCAAACACACTTCCAGGATCACCCAGCCAACCATCACCGAGCCGGGCCGCTCGTTCGATGGCTACGTCTGCCGTTGCACCTATCCATATATCAATGGGCTCCGGAGGTAACGGTGAAATCCGCGCGTCCCTCAATTGCCAATGATGGTCGTGATCGAGCGTTTCTCCAGACCACAGTCGACGCAAGAGGCCGACCGCATCTTCGAACATGCTTCGCCGGTCCCGATGCGGAACGCCCATACCCCCACTCTGTTGTCGTTCACCACCTAGTGCACACTGCAGAATAAATCGACCTTGGGCGATGCACGCGAGCGTCGCCGTTTGCTCTGCCACAAGCACCGGGTTCCACAGAGGCAACAGATATAATGCGCCACAATCGCGGCGATCCCATTCTGCAAGTATTCGCCCAATCACGGGGCTGTTCTGATAGTAAGGCACTGCGGTGACGTGATGATCGCCAACAAACAGCGAATCCAGTCCCGCATCCCTGGCCCGGGCGGCCCGCTCAATGATATGCCGCGCACCTTCGCGATGATCACGGGTTAACTGCATCGTGGCGATCGAAATCCCTATGCGCACCTACACTCCTCCCTTGGCCCCGATCGAACCGCTCTCAAAATACTGCTGGATTTCACATTGATCTACCTGCCCAGTGTCGTGAGATCTCAAACGATCGTTCTCGAATATAAAGTCTCCGATAATACAATCGCCTGCAAGTACTTGAGGTAACCACAGTGCGTCGTCCTCCCACATCTCGTCATACGGAATTTCGTCCAAACGACACCAAAATGGATCGGCCTCGCTACTCGACACAGCGTCGCCCTCGAATGTTTTCGATGTGAAGACGTAGCCTGCCATGGAGAAACCGTTGCCAAAATCATAAAACCGTAGTGCCGCAGCGGGACGGAGAGACGCCACCCTGATGCCCACTTCTTCACGTACTTCCCGCGCCGCGCATTGATAAATAGATTCGTCTTTTTCGAGGCGTCCGCCCGGTGCGTTGATTCGTCCCGCTCCGTGCCCACTAAGCTTGTGGATCAATAAAACCGAAGACTCTCTCAACAAGTACACAAGCGTGCCCTGCTGCGGGCTCCAGTTCGACGGTAATGCAATTTTCTTATTCACCTGTAAATTATAGGTGCCCCAGCGTCAGGCTTGACTTCGGTCAACAAGGTGTTTCGATGCTTCTCACAACGTTGTCCCCGACCAAGTTCATCCATGTTGAATCGACTTAAACAAAACAAGTTGCGGTTGCTTTGAAGATCGAGTCTCGTCTCGGGGACATCACGAACGAGCGCGTCGACGCGATCGTCAACGCCGCCAACACGACGTTGCTCGGCGGCGGAGGTGTTGACGGAGCCATCCACCGGGCGGCGGGACCGGAATTGCTCCGTGAGTGTCGACAGCTCGACGGTTGCCTCACTGGAGAAGCCCGCATCACCAGCGCGTATCGTCTTCCAGCTCGATATATCATTCATACGGTCGGTCCCATATGGCACGACGGCAGCGCTCAAGAACCAGAACTATTGCGTAACTGCTACCAGCATTGCCTCCGGCTCGCCGCCGAAAATCGGGTCACGAGCATAGCCTTTCCAGCCATTTCGACAGGCGCATACGGTTTTCCGCCGACGCTCGCCGCAACCATCGCCGTGAAAACAGTGCAGAGTAACCCGCACCTCGACCTGATTCGTTTCGTCTGCTTTGACCGGCCAACAGCTGAGATTTACGAGGGGCTCTTGTCAGGGTAACGCTTTTCGAGAGCGTCAAGCAGCTCGTCCACAAACGAGTCCGATAGGGGATTCAGTTCGCCGACTAGTTCACTTAGGTGTTCATTGTCTTCGCGCCCTTGCCACACTTTTTGGTAATGGCCCGCTTTATAACCATGCGCCTGTCGAAATCGATTTAAAACGTTTTTACCAACGTACTTTTCAAACAGTTCGTCAAGCGACATGGGTAACGCATTTAAGACATCGATAAAACTTGCAACGTGGAATTTCGGATCGATAAGTGCTCGGCTAGCAAGCGCCTCAACAGCTTGGTGAAAGTTGCTATCGCCCTTGCTCTCGGCACACTGAACCATTTCGCGCGCTAAGTCAGCACCGACCAAGTCATCCCGAATGAGATCAGACAATCCGAAGTGCCAAATATCAACAATTTCGAGCTTAACCTGATCGATATCTGCTACCTGTTTTTTCCACCACTTCCAACCGAAATGATCAAGTAATTCCGCGCATTCAACCCATACTGCCCGGTAATACTCGAATCCTTGATTAAGCCAATCGGGGTGTACCTCATCGTTGTGCTCGGCTTGCATCCTTGCCATCACGGATAAGCGACCAGCAAAGATCTCCTCAGAGTTCGTCAATCCGATTTCTCACTTATGCAGCACCTTTATTTGTTATTGTGCGTGAATGCCTGCACCAGCGACAGCTCTGGTCATGCACCCTTACGTGCGCGAAGAACTTCTGCACGACGGGCACATTGCAAGACTCGATACGCTTTGTTCCCTCGCGTCTCGAAACCCGTTCCCTTCCTTCGATAACGCACCGCAAAAAACACTAGCGAAGACGGAAATTTTGATTACCAGTTGGGGTTGCCCGAGCATCGATCGGGCCGTACTCAATCAACTACCAAAACTAAAGCTCATCGCGCACTTAGCTGGGAGCGTCAAGGGATTCGTGGATGAGTACGCGTGGCGCCGCGGTGTAATGGTTACCAACGCTGTCGCTGCAAATGCGGTCCCCGTAGCAGAATACACGCTCGCAGCGATCTTGTTCGCCAATAAACGCGTTTTTCAACTAAATCGGGCCTATCGAAAGGTTCGTGAGAACAGGTCTCCCTGGTCTCGTGAAGCACCCGACGTCGGCAACTACGGTAAAACCGTGGGTATAGTCGGGGCTTCTCATATTGGTCGACTGGTACTTCGATACCTGCAACAGCATGATCTTAACCTCCTCTTGTACGACCCATACGTATCACCTTTGGATGCAAGAGACCTCGGTGCTGCAAAGGTTGGTCTCGCCGAGCTCGCTAGCCAAAGCGACGTGGTATCACTACACGCCCCTTTGCTACCCGAGACTCGCAACATTTTTGGTGGACGAGAACTTGGTCTGATGAAGGATCACGCCACGCTCATAAATACCGCTCGAGGTGCGCTCGTTGATCACGCCGCCCTCACGCAAGAATTGGCTAGCGGTAGAATCTTCGCCGTGCTTGATACCACCGACCCAGAGGTCCCAACGCCGGACTCGCCCCTCTACGAGCTTCCGAACGTATTCTTAACACCACACATCGCCGGTTCACTGGGAAACGAAACGCAACGGCTAGCCGAGTGCATCCTCGAAGAAATCGGTCGTTTCGTAAAAAACGTTCCGCTGCAGCATGCGGTCAAGCGCGAAGAGCTGGATCGACTCGCCTAGACAATCGGTTCAAGCCCCCTCACGCCGGCATCCTCTTCTTTAACTATTCGGTGATCAGGTAAACTCCCTTTCGTCATTGCCCATTGGAGACGAGATGGATCTTTCTTACGGTCCCGAATACGAGGCATTCCGTCAGGACGTTCGAAAATTCATCGAAACGAATCGCGAGAGCGCACCACGCGGTGAAGCTATGAAATCTGATCGCGTTCAAAGTTGGCAGAAGCTACTTATTGAGAAAGGTTATACGGCCCGGACAATACCGCAAGAATACGGCGGGCACGGCGGCGAACCTGACATTATCAAAGCTCGGATCATCGGCGAAGAATTTGCCCATTCTCAAACCCCTGGTGGTTTAGGCGGTCAGGGCATTTCTATGCTGGTGCCAACCTTGTTGGAACTCGGAACCGAGGAACAGAAAAAACGGTTCATTCCCCCCACGCTCGCCGGCGAAATGGTCTGGTGCCAAGGGTATTCAGAGCCCAACGCGGGCAGCGACCTCGCGAGCTTACGCACGTCGGCAGTCCTCGATGGCGACGAATGGGTCGTCAATGGCTCTAAGATCTGGACTTCTACCGCGCACCTCGCTGACTGGATTTTCTGTCTGGTCCGTACCGAGCCCGAAGCTCCTAAACATCAAGGTATCAGCTTTCTGCTATTTCAAATGGATACTCCAGGAATCGAAATTCGCCCGCTCGTTGACATGACCATGGCGCGCAATTTCAACGAAGTGTTTTTTAGCGATGTTCGAGTTCCGAAGGATCAAATTGTGGGCAAACGAGGCGAAGGCTGGTTCGTCGCAAACGCTATTCTAGGGCACGAGCGTGACTCGCTTGGTGACCCAAATGCCACGCTCACTCGGTTAAATCGATTAATCGAACTCGCGCGTCAGGAAACAATGGATGGCCAACGCTTGATCGACAATCCCGTCTTTCGTGATCGTATGATGAAAATCCAAGCACGCGTTATGTCACTACGCTTCAACGACCAGCGCGTTCTTTCGTCACGGATCAACAATACTGACGCACGACTCGCCCGAATGATCTCGAAGCTACAAGGAACTGAACTGCGTCACGATTTAGAGGGTCTCGCCATAGACATCATGGGAGAAATCGGTCTGATGTATGGCCGCAGCGACTACCTCACCGACAACGGTTCATGGCAACAGCAGTATATGTACTTCCTGGGACTAATCATCGGCGGAGGAACATCTCAGATTCAAAAAAATATCATCAGCGAACGCGGTTTAGGTATGCCGAAAGAGCCCAAATTCGAACAGAAAGCCGAGGCTTAGTATGGAATTTGGACTCTCCGAGCAACAGACCGCTCTCCAAGACAACGTCAACCGATTTCTTCAAGAAAAAGCTCCACTTGAACGTGTCCGTCAGTACAGCGAAGAGCAACAAGAACGCGCTGCCGACATCTGGGATGGGCTCGTAGAACTTGGCCTTCCCGCGTTGCTTATACCTGAAAGGTATGGCGGCATCGAACTCGCCGCACTAGACGCGGCAGCAGTTTGTGAGTGTCTAGGTCGGCATGTCACTCCATCGCCATTCCTATCAACGGCGGTACTAGCACCCACGGCGATACTACTTGCCGGTAGCGAGGAGCAACAGAATCAATATTTACCCGAAATAGCGGCAGGTAACACGACGTTTGGTGCTGCTCTGTCAGAAGCGACGGGGGCCCGCCGCGACGCGGGCGTCGTGGCAACGGACTCGAAACTGAACGGTAAAGCGCTCTTTGTCATCGATATCCACTCCGACAACTATTTGGTAGCTGACACCGACAACCGACTACACATCATCCCTTCCGACGCGAACGGTTTGACCATCAACACACTCCCACAGATCGACCGTACACGACCTATCGGTGAAATCATCTTTAATAACACGCCCGCAACCGCCCTCGTCGCCGACGATCAAGGCTCAGCACTGCGCTCCGTGATCGACATTGGCCGAATCATGATCGCCGCAGACACGCTGGGAGCCTCACAGGAAATGCTAGACCAGTCGGTCCAATATGCGATGGAACGCAGACAGTTTAATCGCGTCATTGCGTCGTTTCAGGCAGTGAAACACATGTGCGCCGAGATGGCCGCGGAAATCGAACCCAGTCGTGCCCTCCTCTGGTATGCGGCCCACACGATCGATGAAGACCCCGAAGAGTCCCATTTGAACGCTTGTCACGCCAAAGCCCACCTTAGCGAAGTGGGTTCATTTGTCGGCAAGACCGCGACCATTGTCCACGGTGGGATGGGCTTCACCGATCTGTTAGGCCTTCACTACTGGTTTAAGCGAATCGGATACAACCGTCAGATCTTGGGTGGCCCCGAATCAATCCGTGAAGAAGCGGCTCGTGCCCAGGGGCTGTGTTGATTTCGAAAAATATTTGCCTCCAGACGTCGCAATATTCGGTGGGGGTTGAAATACGTCCTCGGCGACCGCACATTAAGCTGTGACGCAAAGAACTTCTGGAAAGTCCGTGCCGACCCTGCCTCTTCTCCCTTTAAAGAATCTGGTCATCTTTCCCACCCTCGTTGCACCGGTTGCCGTGGGGCGAGCGCGTTCTCTCGCGTCGGTCAAGGTTTCGGCGAACGGAGCCCGTGAAGTCATTGTTGTCCTGCAACGTGATCCGGAAGCGGAAGAACCAACGCGAGAAGAACTTCACGAGATCGGTACCTTATGCACGGTGTCACGCGTTGAGGAACGCAATGGCGGTGCCCAGGTCATCGTTCAAGGAAATCAGCGTGTGCGTATCGAAAGCGTCGACGAAGTGGATGACTACCTTTCGGTTGTGTATACGCCCATTGACGACCTTTCGATCAACCTGGACGACGACGTAGAGCCGAGAATTGAAGCTTTACACCGCGAAGTACTTGAGCTCGCGAGAGATATAGCGAATTCGCTAAATCCTGATAAAGGAGATCAGATTTTTCAGCAATTTATCGGTCAGATCGACGAACCCATTAGTCAGATGTACAAGATTGCATCCGTGGCACAAAACCTTTCGACCGAAGAACGCCAAGAGTTACTCCAAATTAATTCTGAGAACGAGCTACTGACTCGCATCCACGAGGTCTTACAACACGAACACGCGGTGACTGAGATCCAAAAGGAAATTCAGAGTCAGGCGCGTGATGACGTCGAGAATCAGCAGAGGGAGCATGTACTCAGGCATCAAAAACGCGCCATTGAGCAAGCGTTGGGCGAAGACGAAGGCGATGAGGATATAGCCGAACTAAAAGACGAGCTGCGACAGGCAAATCTACCCGAGTCCGTCCAGAAAGAGGTCGATCGAGAACTAAAGAGACTGTCGCGAATGTCACCCAACGCAGCAGATTACCAGGTTTCACGCGGCTACCTCGAGCTCGTAGCGGAATTGCCGTGGAACGTGATTACCGAAGACAACCTCGAACTTCAATCTGCCAAAGAAGTCCTCGATGAAGACCACTTTGGTCTCGACGATGTCAAGGAGCGCATATTAGAGGCATTGGCGGTGTTGTTACTGAATCCGGAAACAAAGGCCTCCATCCTCTGTTTTGTCGGCCCACCCGGTGTCGGTAAGACTTCGCTCGGACAGTCGATAGCGCGCGCCATGGGTCGAAAGTTTGAACGTATGAGTCTTGGGGGCTTGCACGATGAAGCGGAACTCCGAGGTCACCGACGCACCTACATCGGCGCCATGCCAGGTCGCATCTTGCAGGCCGTCCGACGGTGTGGGGTTCGCAATCCCGTGCTAATGCTGGACGAATTAGACAAGATGGGCCGCGATTATCGAGGCGATCCGGGTGCAGCCCTGATGGAGATACTCGATCCGGCACAAAACAAAGAATTCCGTGACAACTATTTGAATCTACCGTTCGATCTCTCCAAGGTGTTCTTTATCACCACCGCGAATACGCTCGAAGGTATCCCCCGAGCCCTCATTGATCGCATGGAGGTGCTCGAGCTGACGGGATACAGTGAGCTAGAAAAAGTCGAGATCGCTCGCCGTTTCCTCATACCGAGACAACAAGAGAATGCGGGGCTTAAGCCCGAACAACTCGAACTGACCGACGAAGGACTACGTCTCGCAATTCAACGCTATACCCGCGAAGCCGGCGTGCGCGAACTCGAACGTACCATCAGTCGACTCGCTAGGAAACGGGCCAAAGATAGTCTGCTCAATGAGCCCCATACCGAACCGATTAACGAGAGTTCTGTCACGGAGATGTTGGGACCGGAGCGATTTAAGTCGGACAAAAGTCGAGCTCGTTTAACTAATGGCGTCGCAACAGGGCTGGCATGGACCGAAGCAGGCGGTGATGTCCTCTACGTGGAGGCTTCACTGACGCACAAGGACGAAAAGGTGACGATTACGGGCCATATCGGCCAAGTAATGCAGGAATCCGTGAAGGCAGCTCGTTCGTGCATTTGGACAGAGGCCGATACCCTCAATATCGATAGATCAAAGATCGAAGATTCCGGGGTTCACGTTCACGTCCCCGCCGGAGCTGTCCCCAAGGACGGCCCCTCAGCCGGCATTACAATGGCAACAGCGCTAGCCTCGGCCTATAGCGAAAAGAAGGTACGAGACGATATCGCCATGACGGGCGAACTCACGCTCTCGGGACTCGTACTCCCCGTCGGAGGGATTCGAGAGAAAGTTCTTGCTGCGCATCGGTCCGGCATACGTCACGTGATTCTTCCGAAAGAAAATGAGTCCGAATTGGAGAAACTGCCCGAAGCCATCCGCAGCGAAATGGAACTTTCATTGGTGGAGACACTTTCTGACGTAATGAAGCTGGCGATCCCCGAACTCTAGCATCCGACGCGCATTCTTCAATCCGATTTCTATTCGGCCGTAATAGCTGGATATCGCATTTCATCACCATCAAAAAGGCGCGCAGCAAGCCTTCCTATCTCATCGGAAGATTTAGCGGCCTGGCCACAACCTCCAAGAGCTATGGCTGTTCGATCATTCAACCAGTCAAGGTATGGGTAACCGCTGACGGTATACGTAATCACACAACGCAGTTGCCGCATGGTGCGATCACGAATACTCGGTATCAATGTTTCAATGGTTCTTCGAAGCGCATGTATATCGCCACTCACATCGCCCTTACCGTGAAACCATGAAATTTTGTCGGCTCGAGATTTCAACGGATGGTTAAATTCGGCGGTACCAATTTTCAGGTACCGTTTACCGTCTGGGTAAAGCACAGGCGGAAGGATGTAAAACTCGGAAAGGGCTAATCCCTCCGCGTCTTCCGCAATGAGCGACGGCATGGCGGACGCGACTTCTTGACCCACCTCAACCAACAAGACAACACGACCCTGTACGTCCAGTTGCAAGCGCGCGCCCGTGAGCGAGAGATCAGTGAATCCGCCCGTGGCGATTAATACGCGGTGAACCACGAAACTGTTACCTTCGATTGTCTCAATAGAAACACCATCTCGAGCATTTGGTTCGATCCGCGCCACTTCTTCGTACCGAATTTCCGCACCTGCCCGTTCAGCGAGAATTAGTTGTGCTCGGACGAGCTCGCGTGGATTTATCACGCCAGCGTCCGTGTCCTGTGCCTCAATTTCGGTGTTGGCACCGAAGTCAATGATGCCAAAGTCCTCAGGGCGCACGGTTCTCGACACAGTTGAAAAATCGTCAGCGATATTTCTTACACAATCAACGTAGCGAGAACCGGGAGGGCCGAACGCGGCGAAACCAACCGCATCGTAAAAGGCGACCCCTGACTCATGCTCTAAGTCCGAATACCGATCCACTGACGCCCGTGCCATGCGGGCCCAGTCCCTGTCCCCATCTAACGTACGGGTAATGCGACCGGCGTCGTAGTGGGATGCAAAAACCCCGTCGTGGTCCGCGTATGAAGAAGGTTCCCGGGACGAAAATCCCACCACGTCGACGCCAGCAAGTGCGAGATATTTCATAGCCGCGGAACCGATCATCCCGCAACCCACCACCGCTACCTTCGCCATGTGACCAGCAACTGAAACACTCCACCCCAACAGACCGCCATAAGCTTCAACAGATCATTCGTTTGGCTTAAAGCTCACGCACGACTCTGAACCCCAAGGAATCGCTGGATTTCGTCCCGACATTGCGGAAACTCACCCGCGCGTCAATAGGTGCAGCAAACCAGTGGCCGCCGCGCACGACGTGTCCTGGCGTATTGCAGACGCTAGTCCGGGCCTTCTCAGTCGAGGGTGCTCCTTCGTGATTTCCATGCCAACAATCAGCGACCCACTCATGCACATTCCCCAACATATCGTATAAGCCGAATGGGTTCGGTTTAAAGCTTCCGACGGGTGCGAGCCGAATTACACCATCGTTACAAGAAGCGATGGTGTCCTTCTGGAATAGGGAACGCATCGATTGATCGCCCACGTTCTCGTATTCGCACAATCGATCAGCGTTGGATCCGAAATAATATGCAGTCGTCGTCCCCGCACGCGCCGCGTACTCCCACTCGGCCTCACTGGGTAATCGATACGTGTAGGACGTCTCCCGGCCCAACCAACTCAAATAACCGTCGACCTGACCCCAGCTCAAATTCGTCGCAGGAACTCTGTCTTCTCCCCCCAAGTCTTCGAACCGATTGTATTCACCTCGAGTTAATTCATAGACGGCAATCGCAAAAGGTTGCGTCACTGTGACGGTACGCGTAGGCCCTTCGTCCGGATAGCCATCCGCAGCACCCATGACAAAGCTTCCTTCACTCAAGATTTTCAACAACGGTCCATCACCACCTACCCGCAACCTGTCTCGGAATTCACGCCCAGGCGTGATCTTGAATATTTTCATTGCGATATTGTGGCTCAGACCAGCCATAGTCATCTTCAAGTTCCTTTCGTACGTTCGGTAGCCCAGAGCCTTCGCACGAATCATCACGTTCCCTGTAGGTACCTGCATACCGTCAAAATACGCAAAGTTTCGGAACCCACTACCCGCGTCATAGCGGATCGCAACTACTGCCTGCGGCGGCACGACCGACATACTTAATCGTCCGTATTCCCTTTCTAATCGAATTCGGCGCGTGTTCGCCTGCTGCCGAACATTCATCCGCAATGCCTGGCTCGTATAACCTGGATGAGTCACTTCGACATCGTAACTTCCGATCGGCAATAGCATCCTAGGTTCGTATGGTTGTTCGACACCGATCAGTCGGACCGCAGCATTTGTGGGTACCTTATCGATTGTTAGGGAACCCATCGGTATGCGGGCGAGTTCATAGGTGCGGGAAATATTAGCGTTTGGAGTTAGGGCTATCTTTTCGGTGATCGGCTCCCGCCCGTATATAAAAACGCGTACGTCATGAGTACCCGTTGGGAGATCCAATAGCTTGACGGGCGTTCGCTCCTCGACTTCTTCACCATCGAGTACCACCTGCGCGGATTTAGGGTTGGTGATAATTTCTAAGTTGCCAAACGCGGGCTCCAACGCAATATCAAGCACTTTAGTTTTGCCGCGTAGTAGTTCGAGCCGCTCAACGTAGTTCGGATGAAAGGGGTGTTCCAACTTCAACACCGTTTTCCCCGGTCGCGCCTGATGGCGTAGCGGCGTGGTCCCAACAAGTTGTGCGTCCAAGAACACGTTCGCGCCGCCGGGATTCGTGTTAATACGTAACGTTGTGGTGTCAAGCAACAGACGAGTCAGGGGGCCCTCGGAACTCCAATCTATTAGGAGCGCCACAGTTAGCACCATCGGCAAATAAAGCCACTTTGATCTCAACATCGAGACGCTTCTCGTGGAACGTTGCGTGATTGCGCAGTTTACGGAGCGTTACGGGAATGTCGATGCCAAGCATTCGGTTCGAAAAAGTTAACGCAGCTGGCGGTAGGTCTTCGCCGATAGACGTTCACTTTGATTTCTCGTAGACCAGCTCGTTACCGTTCTTGCCGCACACACGGGTTAGGCCGGCGATACGAAAACAATAGGCGGCTTTTTGTCCCAGTGATCGCGGCCTATTCATCACGTGCCCCAGATCTGCAGACGTGAACGTAACCGTTAAGTCCGTGGCCACACGGCCGAATAAATCTTCCATCGAACCAACGGTAACCACCTCCACCACCCGAACGAGATGACGTCCTGTGGTAACCCATCCTCGCTTTCTACGCCCACGACGACCGTCATATTCCCGATGTTCGTCTTCTTCTATCAACACCACGTCGATCTCGAAGTTCGGGTTATTCAGTGTCTGCGGGATGTAAACGAGCTCCGCGAAAATATCAAACGGTGATCCATGTTTTGGCGAGACACGCCGAGTTTCGGCATCGTTTTGAACTTTTACGATGGTACGAGTCTGGGCAATCGGATGGACTAACTTTACCCGGTGCGTGGAAAGAAACACCGGCAATTTTTTCTTTAGCGCGCCGAAGCCCCGCGTTTGGATTTCAATGATTTGATTACCATCGACGACGTCCGCGACAAAGTCATCGATACTGACTTCCTCTTGGGAACCGGGACGCGCGTACAGCGCTTTTAACGCCTGATGTAGTGGGCCCTCGTTCAGGGTTCCGATCACATCGGGTCACCACATTGATTGGTGTTTCGCACTTTACCTCAGCAAGAACGGAGAGGCATACTCAAGCACGCGAAGAACACACTTGAAGGAGAATCGCATGAGTAGTGCTGACGGCCAATGGGAAACAACCATGAACACGCCGATGGGCCAACAGAAAGCAACCATAACCCTCGCTACCGACGGGGATACGTTGACTGGAACGATGGAGGGTCAACAGGGAACGCTCGAACTTAAGGACGGCGCGGTCGATGGCGACAGCGTGTCGTGGAAAGCGGATATCACCAACCCAATGCCAATTACGCTGGAATTTTCAGCGACGGTTGACGGCGACAGCCTTTCCGGCGACGTGAAACTCGGTTCCTTCGGAAACGCGTCATTCACGGGCACACGTATCGGCTAGGATGTCCTGGGAAGACGAGATAAAGGAACTCCGTCACCGCGAACAACTAGCAATGAGGATGGGCGGCCAGGACAAGGTCGCCCGTCAACATGAATTCGGTAAGCTCACCATTCGAGAACGTATCGCAGCGATCTGCGATCCGGACTCGTTTCATGAAATCGGCACACTTGCCGGGGTCGGCAAATACGATGACGTTGGTAACCTCACTGAGTTTACGCCGTCCAACTTTGTTCTCGGGACTGCTGAACTCGACGGGCGTCCTGTGGTGCTATCCGGTGATGACTTTACCGTCCGCGGAGGATCGGCGGACGCGTCCATTGGGGCGAAGCGGGCGCGGGCGGAAGGCCTGGCGTTAGATTTGAGACTCCCCCACGTCCGACTCGTGGACGGGATGGGCGGCGGCGGCTCGGTAAAAACCATCGAAACGGCAGGTCGAACTTACATCCCCGAGCTACGAGGATGGGAGACCGTCGTCCAGCACTTAGCCATCGCCCCTTCCGTATCGCTCGCTCTGGGATCCGTCGCGGGTATTGGGGCAGCGCGCGTCGCGACGTCGCACTATTCGGTTATTGTCCGGGATACCGCACAGATGATGATTGCTGGACCGGCACTCGTCGACTGGGCGAACCTTGGTGACGTTACTAAGGAGGAACTCGGTCACGCGCGAATCCATACTCGGAACGGAGCGATCGACGACGAAGTCGCTACAGAATCCGAAGCATTCGATCGGGCTAGGCGTTTCCTATCGTACTTACCCACAGCGACCGACGAGCTACCTCCACTGGCACAAAACACGGACGATCCAGAACGAAGACACGATGCTCTCATCGAGTTAGTCCCCAAAGACCCGAGAAAGATCTACAAGATGCACGAATTAATCACCGCGGTCGTTGACGACGCATCCTTCTTCGAAATTGGCGAAAAGTGGGGTCGTTCGATTATCACGGGCTTGGCACATTTGGATGGCATCCCGATCGCGTTATTCGCCGAAAATCCTGCAATTTATGGTGGCGCGTGGACAGCCGACGCGTGCCGAAAACTCATTCGATTTCTTGATCTTGCATCAACCTTTCATCTTCCCATCGTGCATCTGGAAGATTGCCCGGGCTTTCTCATTGGCAAGAAAAGTGAAGAAGAGGCCACCATTCGGTTCGGTTCGTCCGCACTCGCCGCGCTCGGTCAGAGCAACGTGCCCTTCTGTTGTGTCATTGTGCGTAAAGCGTTCGGCGTTGCCGGAGGCGCAAACCACAAGCCGGGCGCGCACCATATTCGCGTCGCCTGGCCTTCGGGCGATTGGGGTTCCTTGCCTATCGAAGGAGGAATTGAGGTGGCCTACAAAGCGGAACTAGCCTCGGCAACCGACTATGACGCTCACCTCGCGAAGATACGGGACCGTCTCAACCGCGTCCGTTCCCCGTTCCGCAGCGCCGAGTACTTTGAGATCGAAGAGATCATCGACCCTCGAGATACTCGCCCGGTACTTTGTCGGTGGGCACATCTCGCAAGAAAAGCGACTCGCGTTGAAAGCCCAGCTTTTTCTTACCGGCCGTGACCGTCGACAAGATCTTTTACTCGATCAGTAAATTACGCGGCGACCACGGTAGCGAACTTCAGTTCTCCATCCACCTGCGGTAACTATTCTGTTTCCGCTAGGCGTTTTCTTGCTCGATCAATAAACTGGATCATCACATCCGGCGTCTGGGCGCCCGGTAATAGATACGCGCCCCCCAAACGGTAGCACGGAACTCCGACAACGCCGACATCAAATGCACCGGCGATCTCCCCGAGGGTCGTTTCAATACCCACGTCGCTATCAAGAAACTCCCGCACGGCGCCGCCATTCATACCAACCGCGGCACCGCAATCCGCAAGGATGTCGACAACGCCGACGTCTGATCCGTCGCAAAAATAGGCATGGAACAACGTTTCAGCGAGCTCGTGTTGGCAACCCATTTCTCCCGCCATGGCCAGTAGCCGATGTGCTGATAGGGTATTGGGAACTCGATCTATCGAAGCATAATCAAAAGCGATGCCGACCTCGTCGGCTTCTGTCCGAATGTGTTCAGGCGTTCGAGTACCATCCGCGGATTCGCCATAACGAGCCCGCAAGAATTCCGCGCGTGCCATCCCACCCGCCGGGAGATTCGGATAAAGTTGATACGGTTTCCATTCAAGCTCGATCTCCCCTACATCACTGCCCTCAAGCACCGAGTCCAGCCTCCGCTTACCGATGAAACACCAAGGACAGATCACGTCAGAAAATATTTCAATCTTCAAAAGGCTAGCCAAGTTGCATTTGAAGCTCGATCATAGGCCCGAGGGGAGGATGCATCCATGACCATTCAACTACGCCAAATTTGTCTTGTTGCAAGGGAACTTGATCCTGTGATCGATGATCTGACTGACGTTCTAGGCATCAATGCCTGCTTTATCGATCCGGGCGTCGGCGCATTTGGTCTTGAGAATACGCTGATGTGCGTCGGCCGTAATTTCCTCGAGGTCGTCGCGCCTGTCAAAGAAGGAACAGCCGGTGGTCGATACCTAGATCGGCGTGGGGGTGATGGTGGGTATATGGTCATCTGTCAGGCGGACAACAAAGTGACCCAGCAAGCGGTACGTCAAAGAGCACTCGACAATGGGATTCGAATCGCGCACGAAAGTCATCGCGACACTTGGAACATATGCCAGATTCACCCGGGCGATATGCGAGCCGCCTTCTTTGAGATCGACTGGGACCAACACGACGACTTGAGCGGCAACTGGCAACCATCCGGAGGCTTGCAGTGGGTGGACAAGGTCGACCAGTCCGTGACAGTGGATTACCTTGGCGTTGAGCTTCAAGGACCCGATCCCGTCGAATTGGCGGACCTGTGGGGCAAGGTATCTGGGCTACCTGTCGATCGAAACGGCAGCGAACTTTCGATCCGTCTGAACAACATTACTTTACGGTTTATCCAAGCGACCGACGGCCGGGGTCCAGGCCTTTCTGGATTAGATATTGCCGTCGCTAACAGGGATCAAATCCTGGATCGGGCGCGACGACGCGCCGCCTACGTCTCAGACGACGAGGTCCTACTCTGCGGGACGCGGTTCTACCTTCATCAAGTCTGACTCAGACTCGTGCATGTAGCGCCGCACCAAGGGGGCGGAAGCCATAACGGCAGCGCCTAGAGCGATACCAACATAGGCGAGCCAACGAAAAGTCTCTGTGTAGACGGGCAAGGACGAAACCGCGTCGACGGAGCCACCAGGCGCAGCATCCACCGCGGCCATACCGGCGATTACGCCCGCTAAGTAATGGGCTCCAGCGGACGACAAAAACCAAACGCCCATCATCAACCCCACGATTTTCGGTACCGAAAGTCGGGTCACCATGGACAATCCCACCGGCGATAAACACAGCTCTCCGGTTGTGTGCAACAGGTAGGCGAGCACAAGCCAAATCACCGCCACTTGGCCCGCCGCATTGGCAAATTGGGCGCCATAGACGAGAACGGCGAAACCCAATCCTGCTTGCAAAACACCTAGTCCAAATTTCATCGGTGTCGACGGCTCCCAGCCCCGCCGACCCAAGAGTTCCCACCCAATAAAGAACAATGGTGCGAGCAATATAATGAACAGCGGGTTTAAAAAACCCATCTGGGAAGCCTGCATCTCGAAACCCAAAACGTTCTTATCGACATTGCGGTCGGTGAACAGCGTCAAGCTCGTACCGGCCTGTTCAAAGAATGTCCAAAAAATAACGGAAACGATGGTCAAGAAAACGACGACCAACAAACGCTGTCGCTCGATTCGAGAACAACCCATCACTGCATAACCAACGACGCCCACCACGGCTCCTATCGAAGCCATAGCGAGCATCGCACCAACGAATTCACGGGACTGCATAAGCCCCCAAGATATGACGACAACGATGAAACCGGCCGAATAGATGATCGTTTCCCGACGTACCCCCATGACGCGGCCGGTAAGCACCAGCGGACGGGAGGGAGCTCCGACACCGCTGAGCCAGCGCCTGCCCCTTACAAACGTGATGAGACCAACAAGCATTCCAACCCCAGCCAGACCGAAACCGTACGACCAGCCGTAGTCCTCGTGCTGCCCAAGCCAACCGCAGAGGAGCATCGCCGACAATGCCCCGAGATTGATACCCATGTAAAAGAGCGTAAATCCTTGATCACGGCGCCGTTCGTTCTGCTGGTATAGCTCGCCGACAATGTTCGAGATTGAGGGTTTGAGGAACCCTACCCCTACGATGATGAAAGCGAGCGCTAAGTACATCACGGCCAGCGCCAGCTCATCCCGTACAACCGCGCCATCCACTACGTCGGCTGGTGTGCCCTCATAGGCCATCAAGAAATGACCGCATACGAGCAATCCTGCGCCAAAAATCACCGATTTTCGAAATCCTAGGTATCGATCTGCAATCAAGCCACCGAGCAACGGCATGAGATAAACCAAAGAACCATAAGAGGCATAGATCGTTGCTGCGACCCCATCTTCGAACAAGAAGTGCTGCGTGAGATAAAGAACTAACAGGGCACGCATGCCGTAGAAGCTGAAGCGTTCCCACATTTCCGCGAAAAAAAGGACCACCAGTCCGCGTGGGTGGCCTAGGAAAGTCGTACTGTCCGTCGCTGCTTCCATGCAGTCGAGACTACCATGGCGTACATTGTCGACTCGTCCGCTGGCCGGGAAGCCCCCATGCGAATTGTCATTGCTCAAATGAGCCACGAGACCAACACCTTCTCACCCGTCATTACCGACTTGGCGAGATTTTCAGGTGGCCGCGAGCGACCGCTTCAAGGCGACGATGCCATCAATATTTATAGAGATACGGCGAGTTGCATCGGCGGTTACCTCGCCGTTGCCGAACGGCTGGAAGGCGACATCCATATTCCGATCGCGGCCGGCGCGGCGCCTTCTGGACCCGTTGAGGATGATGCCTACGAGTACATAACGGCACAAATACTAAGGGCGCTGGACGACTGTGACGTTTTAATGTTGGACCTACATGGAGCGATGGTTACCCGTAGCCATGAAGACGGCGAAGGCGAGTTATTGCGCCGGATCCGCGCGATCGCACCCGATCTCCCCATCGCTGTCTCTCTAGACATGCACGCCAATATTTTTCCAGATATCGTCAACTTAGCGACGATCGTGACCGGCTACCACACCTACCCGCATGTGGACATGTTTGAGACTGCCGAGCGTGCGGCTCGCGTACTAATCGCCGCAGTCGAAAATCAGGTGCGTCCCACCATGGCCTGGGGCAACAACCCCATGTTGCCGCACGTAATGCGCCAAGGAACCGACGATTTTCCGAATCGAGAACTTCAGCTGCGGGCCCAGGAAATGGAGACCGATGGTGCACTCGCGGTTAGTCTCTTCACCGGCTTCCCACATGCCGATATTCCTCAAGCCGGTCTGTCCGTTGTGGTTGCGACCAACGACGATGTGCAACTCGCCGAACGACTTCGCGATGAATTATTGGAAAGCGCTTGGAATGAAAGGTCCGCATTCGTCTATACGGTCGAGCCTTTAGATTCGTCCGTCGCTAAGGCCAAACAGCTCGGCAACGTCGACCAGGCCGATGGGCCCATAGTTTTGCTTGATCATTATGACAACACGGCATCTGGTGGAACCATGGACACAACCGATGTACTCAGGGAAGTACTACGTCAAGAACTTGACGACGTGGCCGTGTGCGCTATTTACGACCCAGTAGCCGTTGACACCATGGTCGCTGCGGGCGTGGGCAATACCGTGACACTATCCTTGGGCGGAAAATTAGCCATGCCTGCCTTGTCGAGAATTAGCAAACCGGTGGAAATACAGGGCCGCGTTCGACTCATTTCCGACGGACGTTTCCCGACGACGATCGCAATGGGGAGAGGATTGACGACCAATATGGGAAGAACCGCCGTGTTATCTACCGGAAGCGTAGACATTATGGTTGTTTCGCGTCATTTTGAGCCTGTGGATCCCGGCTGTTTTCGTTGCGTTGGTATCGAACCGACCGAGCGACGGTTTCTATTACTCAAAAGTCGCATTCACTACCGCGTTGGCTTTCGTGACATCGCGCGGGAAATCGTCGAATGCGCAGGACTTGGTGTCTGCACGTCCGACTACTCCGAAATTAAATTTGAACATGTACGCCGGCCGATCTATCCCCTTGACGGGCTCAACACACGCGACAGTTCCTGAGAATCCAATTCGTCATGGCTTAGGCGGCGATATATTGCCACCACTCAAAATGATGCCTGCTCGTTTAGCTACGCGCTGAGGATCGAGGAGCATCGCCGCCAAACAAACGGCCGCTGACGGTTCGACAACAATTTTTAGCCGATTCCAGATCAACCCCATCGCCCTGAGAATAGCTTCGTCGTCCACCAATACAACGGCTACCCTATTTTGTCTGAGAATTTCGAAATTTAGTTTTCCGAGCGCAGTCCTTAGTCCATCTGCCACGGTGTGCGGCGGCATCGCCGGTTGGAGGTCGCCCATTGCTAGCGAATCGTGCGCGTCCCTTGCCAACTCAGGTTCTGCACAAATGACATCAATTTGACCGTTCGCAACAATGGTTGTTCCAGCCGCAAGGCCACCACCTCCGACCGGCACCCACAATTGATCCAGGTCACCAACTTCCTCCAGCAACTCAAAAGCCGCCGTACCTTGACCAGCAATGATCTCCGCGTGGTCGTACGGGGGAACAAACACTGCCTCGGGCTGTGATGCCATAACCTCCGCCAGAACAGCTTCGCGGTCCGCCAATTTTTCCCCACAGTCAACGACTTCGGCGCCGAGTCGTTCAATCGCTAGTCGCTTCTCCGGCCTCGCGTCCTTTGGTACAACGACCATGGCCGTTTTACCGCACGCCCTCGCGGCGAAAGCCAGCGCGGCACCGTGATTACCGGACGAATGTGTCACCACCGTCGAGACATCTTGTGAAAGCTGCAAGGTCGCGTTCATCGCACCGCGTAGTTTGAACGATCCGGTCCGCTGGAAGTTCTCACATTTGAAGAATAATTCCGCTCCGACGGCCTCGTTTAACGACGCCGACGTCATCACAGGCGTTCGGTGAATGTGGCCCGAGATACGTTGGGCGGCCGCCGCAATGTCACCTAGGCCAGGTGTCTTCAAACTACGCCGTCGTGGATTAGGTCTTGCAACGTCTCGTCTGAAATTTCGAGCAGATCACGATAGATCTCTGCGTTATGCGCGCCAAGTTCGGGCCCAGGCCACCTAATTTTTCCTTGGGACCGGGACAGCTTCGGGAAAATATTCTGCATTTTTAGATTCTTAAATGCCGGATGGTCCACGTCGACGATCGATTCTCGCGCTTGAAAATGAGGGTCCTCGATCATCTCCGGTGCACGATAAATCCGACCCGCCGGAACACCATGGGCTTCGAGCTGCTGGAGCAGCGCGTCGGCATCGAGCGTCACCGTCCAACGCCCGATGAGCTCATCGAGTTCCTCTTGGTGTTCTCCTCGCGAGACGTGGTCCGCGTAATCGGGATGTTCCGCCAACGACGGATCGCCCATGGCTTCCGCGAGTCGCCTAAACACAGAATCTTGATTGGCACCCATCACTATGGAATCGTCATCGGCGGTCGGATAGACATTGGAAGGAGCGATTTTTGGCAATATAGCGCCACTTCTTTCACGAATCTCACCTCCTTCTGTGTATTCTGGGACCGTTGATTCCATCACTGCGAGCACGGCTTCGTATATAGCGGAATCAACCACTTGGCCTTGTCCAGTTCGATCTCTTTCGTGCAATGCGGCGAGGGCGCCGACGCAAGCAAACGTCGCGGCCAGGGAGTCACCAATCGAAAGGCCGACACGGCTCGGTGGGCGGTCCGGATCACCCGCGAGGTAGCGAATACCGCCCATAGCCTCGCCGATGGATCCATAGCCTGCCCTCGATGAGTAGGGCCCTGATTGACCAAACCCCGAAACCCGAACCATGACGAGCCCGGGATTAATGGCGGACAAGACTTCATAGTCGAGTCCCCATTTCTCCATCGTGCCTGGACGAAAGTTCTCAATTAGGACGTCTGAATCCTGGAGCAGTCGCTTCAGCAGCTCCTGTCCTGCCGGAACCCGGAGATTTAGGGTAATGCAGCGCTTGTTGCGAGCGATCACCGGCCACCAGACCGGGAGACCCCTGCCCCATGAACGCATGGGATCGCCGACACCCGGTGGCTCGATCTTAATGACGTCGGCACCCATATCACCAAACAATTGACCACAGAAAGGTCCCGCAATTAACGTGCCCAGTTCGAGTACCCGCAGGTGAGTTAGTGGACCGTCCACCATCCTAACGATATTCCTGTATATCTCGTTTTGGTTGACCGCAAACCCGAGGATTGATAATCACGGCTTCCAACTGTCGCGTAGCGAAACCGTTCGATTAAATATCAAGGAGTCACCGATAGCATCGCTTTCCAGTCCTTCACTACTCGATGAGTCACGGTAGAAATAACCTGTTCGTTCGAACTGAACGTGAGCGTCCGGCGCTTGGGCGATACCGCTTTCAACAAAGCCATCGGTCGAGGCGACCGAGTTGTCGTTGAAATCCTGGTCTATGTCCTTCGGATTCGGCGTGCGGAAAAGATAGCCGAACGATTGGATCCTAACCCGACGTGCGTTAGAAGCCGCAACGAAATGAATCACGCCCTTTGGTTTCAGGCCACTGGTATCGTCACCGCTTCGCGAATCGGGAAAGTACGTTGCCTGGATGGATTCTATTTCCCCCGAGGCGCTCCTAACCACCTCGTCGCAGCGAATGATGTACGCGTAACGAAGCCGAACCATTGCGCCAGGGGAAAGCCGTTTGAATTTATCCGGCGGCTCGTCATTAAAATCAGACCTTTCAATAAATAGCTCCCGGCCAAATACTAGCTTTCGAATCCCCATTTCAGGTTGCTTGGGATGCCAAGGAGCATCGAGTACTTCGTCCTCGCCCTCGAAATTCGTTACCGTCACGCGCAAGGGTTCCAACACAGCCATGACTCGCGGTGTTTGCGCCTCTAATGCCTGGCGGATACAGAACTCAAGCAACTTTACTTCAACCAGGTTGTCCTGTTTCGTTACCCCAACGCGCTGACAAAAATCGCGAATGGCGCTGGCGGGTACACCGCGTCGACGCAGCCCGGCAAGTGTCGGCAGTCGTGGATCGCTCCATCCATCAACTTTTCCTTTGTCTACCAACTCCGCCAGGACGCGTTTCGACATCACGTTGTACTCAAGACCCAAGCGTGAAAATTCGATTTGAGGGGGATGAAAATTGATGTTGATGTTATCTAAGACCCAGTCATAGAGAGGCCGATGGTCTTCAAATTCCAACGTACAAAGAGAATGAGAGATACCTTCAAGAGCGTCGCAAATGCAATGGGTGAAGTCATACATCGGATAAATGCTCCAACGATCACCGGTTCGGTGGTGACTCTTATGCATGATTCGATATAACACGGGGTCTCGGAGGTTGATATTGGGAGACGCCATATCGATGCGCGCACGCAACACGTGTGCACCATCCCCGAATTCGCCCGCCCGCATACGCTCGAACAGATCAACATTCTCGGCAACCGCGCGATTACGGAACGGACTATCCCGCCCAGGCTCAGTGAGAGTTCCTCGGCTTTGCCTCATTTCTTCTGCACTCTGGCTGCAAACAAACGCCTTGCCATCAACAATCAGCTGTTTCGCAAATTCAAACAATTGATCAAAGTAGTCTGACGCAAACGTCAAATTCTCACCCCAATCAAATCCAAGCCAATTTATGTCGTCCTGGATCGATCGAACGAACTCTTCACTCTCTTTGCTTGGATTGGTGTCATCAAATCGCAGGTAGGTTTTGCCGCCGAACTCCTGCGCAACACCAAAATTCAGACAAATGGACTTCGCATGGCCGATATGTAGATAGCCGTTAGGCTCTGGGGGAAACCGTGTCACCACGCCTTGTTCAAGGGCACCTTCATCGAGATCCCGACGTATGCGGTTGCGTATGAAGTCGCGTAAGTCAGCGGTCATACGTTATTTTACTGTATAGAGAATCAACGGTCTCAAAGCGTCCACACAGATTCAGGAACACGATTAATCCACCCTCAAGGTCTCGAAATCTCGATACCGTGGCGCGCAATTCAAACTGCCTCCCCGTAAACTTCCCCCCTTATCGCAATAGACTGCTTCCTGGCGATGGACGTCAAAGAAACACGAAAACGATGGGGCCTGATGTGCCTGGCCACACTGATTGCGGTGACCGCAACTTGGTTGTACCAACAAAACCCACGCCAATCGCTCGTGGAGATGATCCAACAAATGGAGGGCGAACACTGGTACCGCGTGTCGTTAAACCAGCAAGCTGTCGGACAATATCGAACCGCGGTTCTCCTCGATCGGACGATTCGATTCGTGACCGAAATGCGATTCCGTTTAGATAGTAAGTTTGAGACGCACATCGAAGAAGTCCATGTGTTTGCGGCTGAACCGCCTTATCAGCTCATCCGTGCGACCCATACTCAACGCCGCGGACCGGGTAACGTCCTTAACGCGCGTGTCTTGAGAGACCGAGGCAAGCTCTATGCAGTCGCACCGACGGGGGCACGGTTGCCGCTAACGACCGATTATCGTCTAGCCGATTACCTCGATATCGAGTTGTGGTTGATGAGTGACTCGCCGAGGCCAAAGCTGTCTCGAAAGACCAAGCACATCGATTTCGAAAGGTTGGATATTGCAACCAAAGTCTGGTCCATCGTCGAACGAAATAATCAAGGTTACCTTGTGCGGTCCGCGAACGAGCTCGGGTTCGCCGAAATTCAACTTGATCCCAAGTTCATGGCCAAAGCAATGGTGGATCGACACTTTTTTCTCGACCGAGTCACCGATGAAGCGGCGGCATCGATTTGGCGTCAACGAGCAAATTCTCCCCATCGCCCAGACTTTTCAATTACTACGGCAGAGCCGCTACACAACCCGAAGAAACTATCACGGCTTGTATTGAAGCCATTTGGGGAAATGCCTTGGGACGACGGAATCTTGCTTGTTGGTAACAGCGTCTCGCACATCAAGGTCGATCCCAATACGCTAGCTTCGTTTCTTCGGGAAACACTACAGCATCCTGTCTCCGACGAATCGATCGCAGCCCTCGCCAGCGCTGTGGCACAAGATACATTATCACCACTGAACCGCGCCGAGGCTTTGATTCATTTTGTTCACGACTACCTAGTCTATGAAGACCTCCAGCACATCCAGAGCGTCTCGGAGACGCTCAGCCGCCGTCGTGGGGACTGTTCCGAGTTTGCGGAGCTGTTTACCACGCTAGCTCGTGCCGCTAGGCTCCCTGCTAAAACTATCGTGGGTCTCGCCTACGATGCAGACAACGGAGTCTTCGCCAAACACGCGTGGAACGAGATAGCGGTGGACGGCTTGTGGATACCCGTGGATCCAACATGGAATCAAGTAAGGGCAGATGCCACACACTTACGACTTTCGGATGAGACAATGGCTGCATTGGATCAGTCATCGATGAGCTTCAAGGTAGTCGAAACCGAATACGTCAACGCCGGTTCTTAGAACATCTGAAGTAACCGGCAATACTCCAAGATAGATATCAGGATATCGTGAATAACGCCGTCAGTACGACCAGTCGCAATAGTCTCTGGGTCATTACCCGAGGACAACGCACTCGCTACTCCCTCGCCCTAATCGCTATGGGAATGGCGAGCGTCTTTACCATTGTCGCCCCGTTGGTCGGCATGTATGCGCTTGATGTCGTCGTCTACCAGGATTTCAGCCTCGGTACCAATGTCCTCGTTTCGCTAACCCGCGAGTTGAGCGGATCAGACTCGTTTACGTGGTATCTATGGCTGTCGGCTGCTGCCGGAGTGGTCCTAACCCTCCTCGCAGGGGTATTTAGTTTTCTCAAAAGCCGCTGGGCAGCGATCGCTTCTGAAGCCTTGGCACAACGACTCCGGGACGAACTTTTCGGACACCTCCACCGACTGCCAGCAGCTTTTTTTGACAATGCCGACAGCGGCGATTTGGTCCAGCGCTGCACTTCAGACGTTGAAACCATCCGCGTCTTCCTGCAGGCCCACGTCGTCGAGATTGGTCGGGCCGTGCTGCTCTTATTTGCCATGTTGCCAGTCCTCTTTTGGCGTGATTACCGACTCGCATGGTTGTCGATCTGCCTCATGCCCTTGCTCGGTGTGGGTGCTTTCGTGTTCTTCCGTCGAATCAAGACACTGTTTGAAATCACCGATGCATCGGAAGGCGCTTTAACCGCGGTGCTAAAAGAAAATCTCACCGGTATCCGAGTCGTTCGCGCGTTTGCTCGCCATGACTTCGAACGGGACCGATTTAGCGGACGCAATAAAGCGTTCCGCGACAACTACTACCGGTTAAATAAGGTCATGGCCATCTATTGGTGTGCCAGCGACTTTGTAGCGACCTGCCAGATTGGGATCGTACTGATCGCTGGTGGCGTATTCCTCGTCGAAGGTTCACTTACCGTCGGCGAACTGTTTGTCTTTATCAGCCAAGTCTCGATGGTCATTTGGCCGATTCGCCACCTCGGGCGCGTCCTTACTGATTCGGGCAAAGCTGTCGTCGCGCTCGGACGCGTTGACCATATTCTTAACTCGCCCGAGGAAAGTGTCGAGCCAACGCCCGCGACAGGAAGGGGGCGCGGCGCTATTACCGTTACGAACCTAGATTTTAGTTACCCCAACGGACAAAGCATTCTTCGGAACATGTCGTTATCGGTCGCTCCTGGCGAAACGGTCGCACTGGTGGGCCCACCGGGCTGCGGCAAGACGACGTTTATCCGTGTGCTGCTACGGTTCTATCCCTACCAAAGAGGGCAAATAAAGATCGACGACTTGGAGATAAACGAGACGGACCGCGAGTGGATTCGTACCCAAATCGGAGTGGTACTCCAAGATCCATTCCTTTACGCACAAACGATTGATTCAAACCTCCGCGTCGGACGGCCTGCTGCGCCACACGAGGATTTACTACAAGCGTCGCAAGACGCCTCGTTGCACGAGTCAATATCCAAGTTCGCCAACGGCTACGACACCATGGTCGGCGAACGCGGCGTGACGCTATCGGGTGGTCAGCGACAACGCGTCGCCTTGGCGCGAGCCCTACTCAAAGATCCGCCCATACTCGTACTTGATGATTCACTGTCCGCCGTCGATACGGATACCGAGCACCGCATCCTAACGGCACTGGAACAGCGTCGTGGCCGGCGGACGACGCTCATCGTTGCTCATCGACTGACCACGGTGCGAAACGCCGACCGTATCCTCGTCATGGACAACGGCTGCATCGTCCAGCAGGGATCCCATCAACAACTTGCGGAAGAGCAAGGTCCGTATCGCCGTCTATGCGAAATCCAAGGTGCCCTTGACGAGTCGATTCGCAACGATCTCGAGGGCTTGAACCGTGGATAACTACGACGACGAGAATTATGACGATGGCTTCGACGAAGTGCGATCCAGTGCCTCGATGCAAATCAGCCTCTGGCGACGTTTGTTCACCTTTACGCTCCCCTACAAAGCCGAATTATGGGTGATGGTGGTCGCCGGAAGCGTTACTGCGCTTATGGAGATGGCGTATCCCCTTATTACCAAGTGGTTAATCGACGACGTCGACGCAAACGGTCAAGAAGCCGATCTGTTTTTCTGGGCAATGGTTTACTTAGGAACCTGTCTCTTCATGGCCGTTTCCATTGGTAGTTTCATATGGATGACGTCGAAAATTCGCGTCTACGCGAGTTACGACATCCGGGAAGCGGCATTCGCGAACTTGCAAAATTTGTCGTTTTCATTTTTCGACTATCGGCCCGTCGGCTGGTTAATGGCGCGTATGACATCCGATTGCGAACGCCTCACGAACATCCTGGCGTGGGGGTTGCTCGATCTCATCTGGGGTATCACGGTCATGCTCGGTATGACAGTTGCGATGCTCGTGATGAACTGGAAATTGGCACTGTTGGTGTTGGCCATCGTCCCATTCCTTACTTGGGTGTCTATAAAATTCCAACGAACCATTCTCGGTAGCGCGCGTGCCGTGCGCCGTACCAATTCAAGGATCACAGGCACATATACGCAGGGCGTTATGGGAGTTCTCACGAGCAAAACGTTTTCGAAAGAAGCGCCCAATGCAAGCGAATTCCGCCACCTGACAGGTGACATGTACATCGCGTCTGTTCGAAACCTCACCTTGTCGGCAATTTATATTCCAATCATTCTAATAATGAGCAGCGTGGCGGTTGGACTCACACTCGCGGTCGGCGGATCGGACATGCTGGTTGGCATTATCGAAGCCGGTACGTTAGTGGCTTTCATGATGTTCGCTCGACACTTCTTCGACCCCGTGGAAGTGATGGGGTACTGGTTCGCGGAAATGCAGATGGCACAAGCGTCGGCCGAAAGAGTCTTAAGCCTCATTGATGCTGAACCCGAGATTAAAGACTCAGATTCTGTATCCAACGCCGTGCGTATCCATCGGTCTACACCACAACGCGAAACTCGAGCTGCAGACGGCGGGCCTGTCGATATTCACGAAGTCGAGCTAGTGAACGTCAACTTCGCATACAACGCTGCGGTCCCCGTCCTCCGCGGCATCAACCTGACCGCGCGTAAAGGTGAAACCATCGCCATCGTCGGTCCCACCGGCGGCGGGAAAAGTACCCTCGTTAATCTCGTCTGCCGTTTCTATCAGCCAACATCGGGACAAGTCCTTATCGACGGTATCGACTATCGTAACCGTAGCCTTCGTTGGCTCCAGTCTAACCTCGGCGTCGTTCTCCAGAACGCGCACGTCTTTCGAGGAACCGTCCTCGAAAATATTCGGTACGGCCGTTTAACGGCCTCCGATAGCGACGTAATCCACGCCGCAGAAACCGTCGGGGCCCACGAGTTCATCAATTCACTAGAGAACGCCTACCAGACCGAGGTGGGAGAAGACGGTGATATGTTATCCGTAGGTCAGAAACAGCTCGTCTCGTTCGCACGGGCCATTCTTGCCGACCCACAGATATTGGTGATGGACGAAGCAACCAGCTCAGTCGACACGGTCACCGAGGCTAAGATTCAACGCAGCCTCGGCCAGGTCTTATCGGGTCGTATCAGTTTCGTAATCGCTCATCGTCTGTCGACGATTCGAAATGCGGATCAGATCGTCGTTCTCGACGAAGGTGAAATCTTGGAAATTGGCGATCACGCCCAGCTCATTCGACGCGGAGGCCATTATGCCAAGCTCTATTACCAACAAAGCCTGCAAGAGGCGACTAGGGATTGGTCATCCGAACGATCAAACGACCAAACCGACCGCGGAGACGACCTGGTCGAGCCCTCCCCCGCTTAGCCGCTCGTACGAACCGTTGCATCAAAGCTCGCTCTGGTACCATCAACTAAACTGCGCTTATCCGATCCTTTGAAGTTTCCTGGCTAGCATTTGCCTTACTGTTAGTCCGCGCAATCCGAAATCAGTTCCCAAGCGCGATCCGCTCCCGCAGCGACGACCTGGCGACCAATTAGTTGCTGCCATTCTTTCTCATGGCCGTACTCGTCTCGCCACGCCCAAAGTCGCCGCGTGTAATGATGCAATTCATGCTCGTGCGTAAACCCCATTGCGCCATGAGCCTGGTGGGCGATTTCAGCGACAATGCCAGCAGCTTCGCCAACTCTAACCTTGGCCGCGGAGACTTGTATGACAAATCGGTTCGTGTCCAAGGCTTCAATAGCGGCGTCGCTCGCGCGGGTCGACGCAGCCACTTCGCCCGCCATACGCGCGACGTTATGTTGAACCGCCTGAAATCCCGAAATGGGGCGCCCAAATTGTTTTCGTTCGCCAACGTAGTCGATGGTCAACTCGAGCAGTTTCTCGAGCGCTCCACTCATCGCAGCAACTCTGGTCATCGCCATGATCGCTCGGAAATTCGGCGGTAATTCAATCGATTTTGAGTTTTCAAAGACGACCTCATCGCGTGGCTCACCAGCAAGATTGGCACCTTCAACAACATCGAATTCGTCCACCAGTTGGCCGTCATCTGTGACGACACGTTCGGCACGACGAGCCCATGGAGCAATCACTCCTTCAGCCACGGTAGTTAATCCCTGACCCGTAACAAACCGATTGCTGATAAGAATTTCCGGGTAAGGCAGTGGTACTGCAAATTTTCCCGCCAAGCGGATCATGCGGAACGCATCAGCCAACGTAGTGCCGGATTCCCTACCACCGACTTGATGCAAACCGGTGTCCTGAATGACAGTCCATAGACCCTCTGGGAATAGTCCTTTCTGATCGTCTATAGATCCCGATTCAGCGCTGTCGCGTAATTCTTTATTGCAGTGATCGGTGAATACCCGCTCTGCTGTATCCAATATCAAGTCGATCGTCATCGAAGTCCCAACCCGCGGGCGATAACTCCACGCAGGATCTCGCGGGTACCACCACGAATCGTAAAGGAAGGTGAATGCAACAAGGTCTGTTCTAAGCTGCACCGTAACGGATGTTTCGGCCCGAGACGCGGAGCAAAAAGACGAACCAATTCGGGTAGGGTTTTTTCAAAATCGTTGCCGAGCGACTTGACGAGTGCCGCCTCGGTCGCGGGATTTTTTCCTGCTTGCAACATCGCGGCTACCGAAATCGACATCTGCCGTAATGTCATGATATGACTAGCCAAACGCCCAATGAGGGCTGACTCTTCGTCGGACGGACTGGCGCCTACGTAACGAACAAATTCGACAAATACGCGAAAAGCCGAAAGGAACCGCTCCGGACCGCTCCGCTCGTAACCCAGCTCACTCGTTACTTGTTCCCAACCATTTCCCACGGCGCCGACGAGGTTCTCTTCCGACACAACACAATCCTCGAACACCACTTCGTTAAAATCTTCGTCACCTGCAATATTCTTGATCGGTCGTACGGTGACGCCATTCGCATGCAAATCGACAATAAATTGCGATAAACCTTCGTGGCGACTCTCACCCGACGGTCCGGTGCGAACTAGCGCCACGATATAGTGGTTGCGATGAGCATCCGTCGACCATAGCTTCGTTCCGTTCAGGATCCACCCACCATCCACGGCACTGGCTCTCGTTTGCACAGACGCAAGGTCTGACCCGGAGTCCGGTTCGCTCATGCCAATGGAAAAATAAGATTCCCCGCGGGTGATGGGCGGCAAATATTTGAGTTTCTGGTCCTCGGTTCCGTAGCGTAGAAGCAACGGACCGCTCTGACGATCTGCAATCCAATGCGCACTTACAGGGGCTCCAGCGGCAAGCAGTTCTTCAGTCACGACGTATCGTTCGAAAAAACTGCGGTCCCCACCACCGTATTGCTGAGGCCACGTCATCCCGATCCAGCCTCGCATACCGAGCTTTTGTGAAAACTCGGCAGAATGACCTTCATTAAAATCCGAGTTGCGCAGATAGTCACCGGGTAACTCCCGCTCGACGAAATCCCGAACTCCTACACGAAGCGCTTCCGCTTCCGGTGGTAATCGCGCTGGTTCAAAATCAAGTCCCGAAAACACCCTATGTTGCCCCTGCCGCTATGCCACACGAATCTCTTCAGCTGCCGAACGTATAGCCTCAACCATGGCATTGCAATCCGGTGCAACGTTATGATTCCGGGCGTCACTGATCCCTTTGAGAACAACCTTTTGCAGCGCCCAAGCACCAATTCGACTTTCACGCCATGAACCGCGACAAAATTGCTGAGATGCTCGATCCCATCCTGTCGCAGATCGAAAAACGATCCGCCGTGGCTGACACGTTTGTGGACAAAGAAACCTACCGTCTATATTTGACGACGTTCTGGGCAAACCTAGTTATGGATCCCGAAGAAGCGGAACTGACTGAAACCGACCTCGAAACAGCACACAGCGTGATTAACGGAATCGCCAATGAAATTCTCGGCGAATCCGAGGCCATTACCGAATCGTTCCGATTTATCGCGAGTCGCTCGGGCGAAACTGCAATGAATAAAGCGAAGCTGTCGAAATCGCACAAAGATCTACTGACGTATTTCTCGTCGATGATTCTCGATCCCGACGGCCACCGCAAATGGATGAGTGAACTTCGAGACCGCTGACCGCGACTTAATGCACGCTGACGATAATGTGCCGTTGTTTTGGGCCGTTGCGATGCTCCCAAAGGAAAATTCCCTGCCATGTACCGAGCGCCATACGGCCATTCATCACCGGAATCGTGACACTCGATGTCGTAATCGCAGCTCGGATGTGTGCTGGCATATCATCCGGACCCTCGGCTCGATGCGCATATAACTGGGCATCTTGAGGAACCGATCGATCCATCCAGGCTTGCAAGTCCTCAAGAACGCTAGGGTCTGCATTCTCTTGAATGATGAGGCTAGCCGACGTGTGACGAATGAAAATCGTCGCGAGACCCTCATCAACTCCGCTGCCCGATACGATCTCACTAACTTGTTGAGTCACCTCGTACAAGCCGGGGCGTTCAACAACTATTTCGAGCTCAACATTCACGCGTCTAAACGCCTCGAATAGTTAACGTGAACCGCCAACATCCCACCGGGTTAGGAAACAGACAATGGCTCGTCACTCGGCTTTCCCGTCTGAAAAGAAAGCAATAACGGTAGGACGAACAGCGTAAACACCAGCAACAATGAAACGGCAAGCGTTAACAAATATCCGATCGACGCGGTTCCTTGATGCGGCGAAAGTGTCAATGCCGCAAACGTCCCGATGGTTGTAAGCGTGCTCAGAACGACCGCGAGCGGTGTACTCGAATGCATCAATTCTGTAACGGCACCGGTCCGACGAAACCGTTCGACGACATGGATTCCGTTATCGACCCCTAAACCAAATATTAGAGGGATCACGAGAATATTCGCCATGTTCAGAGGCATGTCGATCAATACGGCAACGGCAACCGTAAAAAGAGCAGTTAGCGCTAAGGGAATGAGGACCAATACTGGCGTAAGTGCACGCCGCAGAAAAATGGCTAATACGGTACCGATCCCAATAACGGCGAAGACCAGTGCCCAGACGAACGAATCGACCACGACATTACCGACGCCCCATTCCACCACGGGCCGACCGGTGGCAAACCGTACCTCCGCGCGAACCTCTTCGATAAATCGCGACAACTCCGTAACGTCGCTGATATCGAGCGCCGGTAATGCCATGGAGAGATACTCTCCGTCCGTACTTACGAGTCTATTTCGTAAACTCTCCGGTAAGTCGCCAAACTGTTTTTCGTCGACCGTGATCGCCCGGCGCAGCCAATCAAGTTCCTGGACTAAACCCGTAATCACCATCGCTTGCCATTGTCCCAACGAGATCGGTTCAATTCGAGCAACGACCTCCAAAAGGCGAACGCGCGCACGATCCAAATCACTATCTGCAAGCGAATTCTGTCGCAGAGCCTTCTTGAAAAGCTCAAATTCTTCTTCCAGTTCCAACGACGTCGGGGGCGTGGAACTGATACCTGGTTCAAGAGCACTAAGCAGAAAAGCCTGCGCATCTTCAAGCAGGAAGAGCTTATCGTCTTGTTCTTTCGGCACGTAATCGAACGGCGTCGTGATCTTACCGACCGTCGGCAGGTCCAGAAGTCGATCGAGCCTCCGAGTTTCGTCTTCGTCCTGCGTGAGTATTGACAGGGTGTAGTCCGTCACAATTTCTTCTTCTTGAAGAAGGACGAGCGTACGCATCGACTCTGAGTCTGGGTCACGCAATGCGAGAACGCTGTAGTCAAAATACATCCTTGACCCAACAACCGTCGCAACGATCGCCAGTAGAGAAATCCCGGCGAGAATGGGGGTTCGCCGGTCGGACAACCATTTCATGGCGAGGTCGCCGCTGCCGACCTGCGCAGCTTGCGCTCGACCTGGCGCTCCGACTAATACAAACACTGCCGGTAACAACGTAAACGTAAGAATGAAGGCGACGATCATGCCGCCAGCGGAAATAATCCCTAGATCTCCAAGACCTTTATAGTCGGTCGGAGCAAAGCCCATAAATCCAATTGCCGTGGTCACCGCGCATAGCAAGATCGCCCTGCCCACAGTCGCACCCGCTCGTTCAAGCGCCGGTTTTAGGGCTAGATGTTCTTGATACACGGCCTCGCGAAAACGTAGCGAAAAATGCACCGCTGAACTGACTCCAAGCCCAAAAAACATGACCAAGAAAATAATCGACATAGTATTAAATTCACCCACCGTGAGCAGCGCGTATCCGGTTGTCCAGACAATGCCAATGCCGATCATCGCGAATGTCGCACCGATAATACGGACCGAACGAATGCCCACGCCTAAAACCAGGAGTAGAACGGCTAGGGATATAAATCCAGCGATGCGGACGCCGTCTTGGGCCGCTGTAATTTCCTCGTGAGAAAGTGCAATTTCTCCCGTTATAGCGACGTCGATATCCTCAGGAACGACGGCGGAGGCTATTTCCAATCTGAGATTTTGCATAATGAGTGCGTTCGGTAGCGCGTCGGCGTAATCGACTTTGCCACGCAAAATGATCAATCCGACAATTCGCTTCTCACCGCTGTCAAAGAACTCGTCAGCCCAACGTACCGGCGTGTTATCCCCAGCAAGTACCGATGCCGCCGAATCTGACAAGATCCTCAGTACGCGGTCGAAACCAATCTCTGCCTCGTTTTCGAGCCCGTCACGAACCAACGAAAATACCGACCGTAGACTGGGGTCCTCGGCGACACGCGTCAGCATTGGTTGTGCTTCCGCAAGCCGATCCACCATGGACTCCAAGGCATCGAGATCCATCATCAGAAACGCGTTATCGCGGAAAAAAGGGTCCGTCATGGGCGAATAAACGTCGGAAAAAAGATCGGATCGCGCCAAGAGCCGCTGCTCGATGGATTTGCAAGTGTCCTCCACCCCCTGCATTGACGTGCCGCTGACGACAACAACCGCGGTATCTACGAGTTGGGGGAAGCGCGATTTGAACGACTCAAAATCATCCTTCCACGGGGCGTCCTGACGGATTAGATCGCTCAGATTTGAATTCATTTGGAATTGGGTCACGGATACCTGACCAAGCAGTGCGGTTATGACGCCAATCAAGAGCAGCGTACTTAACGGCCATGCAGCGACCAGACCAACCCATCGAGCGAGTATTCGATCCAACGTCTATTACTCCTCGTCGAATTCCTCTAACAGAAGATCGAAGCCCGCCTCAACAGGTGGTTCGCCATTAAACACGGCATCGCGCCGCCGCTGGTAAAAGGCTTCGCGGGTGAACGTGTACGGGTCTAGAGATGTTTCGTCCCGCACATCCGTATCCATAAGGACTTCGGCACGAGTGCTGGCGAGATCAAGGGTGCCCACCCAGCCGTTGTAGTTTTCGTGTATGGCCAATCGAGGCAGTGACGCACGAACAATGAGGTGTGGAAGGTCACGTACCGTGGTTGGTCCCAACACCGGAACGTACAAGTAGCGCGACCGTGTATATCCCCACGATGCTAGGACTTGACCAAGATCTTCGCCCTGCGGTTCCATCCCCAGCGCCGTCGCTACATCAAGCAGGCCGCCAACGCCAAGGGTACTGTTGACGAACAACCGACCGGTATCTCGAAACCCGCGCTTCGGGGCTCCTTGCAAAAAACCCGAGAGAGCACTTTCCGTGGAGCGAAGATTCGTAAAAAAGTTTTCGACTGCATCCTCGGCAAATGTCGGCATGACCTTACGGTACCCGACCGCAAGCGGCCGTAATACGCTTCGATCCAACGCTTCGGAGATCTCGTATGAACGTCGATTGACCGACTCAACAGGATCGTAAACGGCATATTCGGGACCGGGACTAAGGGCACAACCGGATGCAAGCGCAACAAGCACCGCCCAAGAAACCAAGCTAAGGCGCATCAGAAGACCGATATTCCTCGATACTGCCCCGAATACTCCGTCTTAGCCCGTCCAGTCCCTCCGATCCGATAATGGAAGCGTAATCAGCACGGCGCAACGACAAATCGCTTACGCCATCAGCAACGACATTGAAAATAAGACCGTCTCTAAAATAGTAATCAAGTCGAACGATCCCGCCGTCTTTCTTCACAAGATGCGTCTTCACTACCCACCGACCATCTCGAACTTCAGTCGCTTCTATTGTCTCAAAGCTTTGATCGTTAAAGTTCGAAAATCGGCTTGTATACGTCGCGACGATCAGTTCACGCAATAACGCACTAAAACCAAGCCGTTCTTCAGCCGATTGTTCGCGCCAGGATTTGCCAAGGCTGATACGAGTAATGGTCGCGACGTCAAACGCCTTTCCGACCGCTTCGTCGAGAACCATGTAGCGTTCAACGAATGCGGCATCCGATTTCATAGAAGATAGAAGCTCGTCGTGAAATTCGGACACCACACGCTCCGGTTCGCTACCGATCGCAAATTCGAACGCCAGAACTATCAATACGATTCGAAACATGGACTTCACCACGCGAGCAAATCAGCTTACAGGAACCACAGAGAGAGTGCCGGTATATACGTAATCAGGAGAAGCGCAAGAAGTAAGACCGCCATGAAAGGAAGACATGCAGCATATAGTTCGAGCACAGGTCGATTAAACCGGTAACTTGCGATGAACAAATTCATACCTATCGGTGGCGTGAAATAACCGATCTGTAAATTCGCGAGAAAAATAATGCCGAGATGCAACGGATGGATACCGTAACCAATAGCCACCGGTAGAATCAGCGGAACCATGATCACGATCGCTGAAAATATATCGAGTATCGCCCCAAGGAGTAAAAGTAAGATGTTGAGGAGTATCAGAAACATCAGTCGACTCGAGATGTGTTCTTGAATCACCTCAAAAAGTCGTTGCGGAACTTCGGTGTCGACCAAGAAATTAGTAAACGCCAGCGCACAACCAAGGATGAGTATGATGCTACCTACCATGACCATCGCGTCGCGAATGATGGTTGGGATTTTAGACAGCGCAACATCGCGGTAAACGAATATTTCGATCACGATAACGTACAACGCGGTCAGCGCGGCCGCCTCTGATATTGCGAAAATGCCCGAGTAGACGCCTCCGAGCACGACGAAAGGTAGTGCCACTTCCCACTTGGCTTGCATCAAGCTTGTCCAGACTGCGTTCGGGGTAAACCGAGTTCGTTTCGCGTCTCCATGACGCCACATAGTCCAGGCCGAAAGTGCCGACACCATCAAAATGACAGGCAACAATCCCGCCAAAAAGAGTTGTTGGATCGTAAACGATTCACCGACATCGAGTTGCTGGGCCACAATGCCATAAAGAATGAGTGGTACTGACGGAACGATGAGCAGACCAAGACTTCCAGAGGTGGTGACGAGCCCGAGACCATATCTTTCGCTATAGCCCGCCTCTTTCAACATGGGTAGGAGTAAGGCACCGAGCGCAACGATGGTCACACCAGACGCCCCGGTCAACGCTGTAAACAGGGCGCAGGCGACAAACCCCACTATCGCGAGACCGGCTGGCATCCAGCCAAACATGGCGCGCGTCAATGCCATGAGACGTTCCGACGTGTTTGCCTCCGCCATTAGGTATCCGGCAAATGTGAAGAGCGGCAATGCCACCAACAACGGGGTGTCGGTGATTCGGTACATCTCAATCGCGACGACGGATAAGTTCACATCGGTTGCAAGAAATCCTAACATCGCGGCCGCCAAGACCACGGCGAAAAGGGGCGCGCCAAGGAGCGCCACCATGATCACGGTCACGATACCAACCCAGATCACGTGGCTTCCGGCTTCACGGTCCGCATCAAATACCGCAGCGCCATCACAAACGCCGCCGCCGGAATAATCAGCTCGCACAACCACGCTGGGACTGGACCAAATCCGGGGAACTGGTCGACATAATCTCCATAAACCATGCCGATTGAATACCACCCCAACGTCAAACAAACGATCGACGTAAAGAGGCTCGTGAACCGACCGATCACCGCGCGAGCCCGTTCACCGGCGAACCGGGCGACTATATCGATGCAAATGTGACCGTTCGTGCCAGCCGCCGAGGTAGCACCGAGCATGGTCACCCATAGCACAGCATTACGGACCAATTCGTCTCCCCAAAGTAGACCACCACCGAACACATTCCGAGCAATCACTTGGTAGAAGGCAACACCCAACATGGTTAGGAAAAGTGCGCCCAACAAATACATTTCTAGCCGGGCGAGCAAACGCTGCAGACGCGCTATCAAACCGTTATCTCTGCGCCTCAAGCGCCGATTGGAATCTTTGATAAAGACCCCGGCTAACTATGCCTCGATCAATCCATTCTTCGGCCGCTTCTTCCCCAACGCGCCTCCATTCGCGACGTTCATCGTCCGATGGCGTCAGAAGCTCTATACCTTGGGCCAGGAGGACATCGAATGTGGCTACATCGTCGGCCCGATTTTTTCGGTCCGCCCGTCTGACCACGTCCGCCATGATCGATCGTAAGGTCGTCTGATCAGCGGCATTCAGCCGCTCGAACTGGGTAGCGGAAACTACAAACAAGCCATAGACGTACATTAACGGTAGATCGAGCACGTACCGGAGCTGCGTATGCCATTGGAGAGCCACAGCAGCTACCGGTGGAGACGTGATTGTGTCGAACAGACCAGTCTGCAGACCTGGCAAGACATTGGCAATCGACGACGGTATGGGAGTAATTCCGAACGCAGCCAACGTCCGCATGGCGGCCTCGTCCCCCTGCGGTGTCCAAACTTTCAGGCGTCGGGCTCCGGCAATACTGGTCGCACGCTTTTTCCCCATGGCATAGGCCATCCCAACTTCGGCAATGCCGAAGCAGACAAAGCCCGCGTTCTCAAGGCCGCGCATCAATTCCGGATCCAACATTGTCCGGACCTGATCGATCTCCTGAGGAGTACGGAAGTGCATTGGCAGGTTGTAGACCTGAACATCCGGGTAGATCCGATTGAACACGCCCGTCATGACAACGCCACCATGGAGCTGTCCAACACGCATCAATTTCAGCACAGTCTGGTCGTCGCCCTTGACGCCGCCTGGGTAGAATTTGAACTTCACACGTCCCTCGGTTGCGCGTTCGACCGAATGTCCACCTTCGCGAAGTAACTTCATCCACGACGACCCGTCAGGAGATATCGTAGCGATCTTAAAGATCGTCGCCCCGTCAGCCAGGAACGTCACGAATATCGGGCATAGCGAAAAGAGGATCTTAAAAATATTCATCAGCACTCTTAAGCAACGCTGCAGCTTGATCCTGAGCCACCAAGTTAATCAGTGTTAATGCTTCGCCGTATGGGTCGGCGATCATTACTTCCGTGAGAAGCGTATCGTGTAACTGGCGATCAAAAACGAGCCGCGCGTATTTCTCAGCAAACAGGACCTTCGCCATGAGATAGCGCCCATCACTAATTTCGATCGCCCTTTCAAAATGTCGGCGACCGACTTCCGGCCGTCCTCCCATAGCCGGCGGAAGTAACGTCTCAAAAACACCAAGATACATGACGGCCGCTCCTTCATCATAATTGGCATCGAGCTCAACAACTTTCTCCATCAACGCTTTCACTCTGGCGAGTTCGGCGATCGCGGCCCAATCATCACTATGCGCCTGAATCCAGCCAGCCCAACTGCTGGCAAATGCGTAAATGGCCGGCACGTCTTTTTGTCTCGAACCAAGCAATCGCGCCTCCAATTCCTGAAACGGCATTTCGCGCACGTTGCACAACCAATCAATACGGTCGCAAGCTGCCCGGTACGACAGCCCCATCGCCTTATCGGTCAACTTGCTTCGCCGGGCTTGGTCCGCCACAAACCCAGTCGCGTAGGATGCGTTCAGTCTCGCAGCCGCGGTCAACAGATTTGGATTGTCTGGGTCAGAGGTTAGAAGCGCATCAAGCACAATTAGGAAAGCGGGAACACCGTCTCTAACCGTAGCGAGATCGTCGTTATCGAGTATCGCACGTGAAAGGTCTTCGGCGAGCGTGTCTGTGACCGAAGAAACAATACTCGCGCATCCACTCAACACCAACGACGCAAGCAAAAACGCTATTCGTTTCATGGGCTCCCATTAACAGCGATAACTTAAGAGTTGTCCACTGCCGCTCGCCTACGCCTATCCGTATTCCCTGTATAAACGTCGGACTAAAGCGCTCGATGGTCGGTGTTCGGACCCGATAAATCTGTAAAGAGCGATTCGGGCACGATACAATTTCGGGGTTGCTGTCAAAGTATCCGAATGCCTTTTTTTAGCGCCCGATCAGGCGAGATTTACTTCCAACAACGAGGCGCCCGGGCAAACCCACCAGCCTTGCTAATCCATGGCGTCGGTTGTCAGCTTGTCGAATGGCCGGACGCCCTTATCGATTCATTGGTCGACGCAGGGTATCGCGCCATCGTATTCGACCATCGAGACGTAGGGCTCTCTCACGAGGTCGACGCCGATGTCCCAAGCATCGAAGAGTTACTCTCAGCATTCTCCGATCCTTTATCTATACAACCACCCTACACGCTCGAAGACATGGCCAACGACGTGATCGACCTGCTCGACCATCTTGGACAATCCGGCGCTCACATCATCGGCTGTTCCATGGGTGGAATGATCGCCCAATGGTGTGCGATCGAACATCCCGAACGAGTGTTTACACTCACATCATTGATGGCGACGACGAGTAATCCGAGTCTGCCGAGACCTTCAGACAATGTCATTGGAGCAATGGCTACGTCGCTGCACGTGGGTAACGGCAACGACGCGGTTGCTTCATCCATTCACGCTGCTAACACCAACGCGGGACCTTACTATCCGTCTTCTGAATACGGAATCGCCCGATTCATCGAAGGCGCGCACGTTCGGGCCCATCGACCCTCGGGGTCCGCGAGACAAATGGCCGCGATCCTGACGGCCCCCGATCGATCCGATTTATTAACCGAGTTATCGATGCCAGTCCTCGCCGTTCACGGTGAGGAAGATCCCTTAATCGATCCGTCCGCGAGCAAGGACATCATTAACTGCGTCCGTAACGGGCACCTAGAAATCATTCCAAAGCTCGGCCACGACCTTTCTGAGCCAGTCATCCCCGAACTCGTCGGAATGATTGTTAATCACATGGCATCGATCGAGGTACTCAGATGACGAGTGATCTTGTACTTTGCGCTCGTGACGGTTCCGTCGCGGAAGTCACGCTCAATCGACCCGAGGTCATGAACGCCCTTTCCTTTGATCTTCGCGCCGAACTTACCGCCACCTTCCGCAACCTAGCCAGCGACCATTCCTGCGAAATCGTCATTCTGACTGGAGCAGGAAGAGCCTTTACCGCGGGTCTCGATCTTAAAGAATTGGGTGGCGAAACCAGCTCGGGTAACAATACGACGGATACATCCGTGATCGATCTAAGCGATGCCGTGGGCTTATTGAAAGTACCCCTCATCGGCGCTATCAATGGATTTGCGATCACTGGCGGCTTCGAGCTCGCCTTGATGTGCGATATTCTCATTGCCTCCACCAAGGCCCGCTTCGCCGATACACATGCCAGAGTGGGCGTCGTTCCCGGGTGGGGGCTATCTCAACGGTTACCCAGACTGGTGGGCATTAACCGGGCCAAAGAGCTTTCCCTCTCCGGCAATTTTCTCGACGCGCAGACCGCGTACAACTGGGGTCTCGTCAATCGGGTTGTAGATCCTGATGACCTGCTCCCGAGCGCGCGAGCGCTGGCCCAGGACATTCTCAGTACCGACCGTCCTACGCGCGAAGCGATGCTCAACATTATGGACAGAGGCTGGAACACAACGCTCGCCGACGGGCTCGACGTCGAAGCAGTTGCGAACAAATCCCATGCCGCGAACCACGTAAAATCGGAGAAAATCGCAGCACGACGCCAAGAAATTCTACGCCGAGGTCGATCGCAGGCTTGAAATTCCGGTTTAATCGAACGGCGACGTGCTAGAAAAGCCACGTCTCTTCATTTTGAACCGATTCGTCGTTAACGGTATCCAATATTCCTTTGACACATCGGATAAACCACCAGAGGGCTGGAAAAAGTAACAAGTAAATGCCTCCCGGAAGCAGCCCGACTAAAAGCCACGACAATCCCAAATACAAAAGACCGATCCAAAAAGTCCTGATCTGGAAACGACAGTGCGATGCGACGAAGGGGTTTCCTCGATTCCGTTGGGTGTACGCAAGAGCGAGGCCTACAATAGCGGTGACCACCCCCAAGTAGAGCCCGTACGCCAACTGAATTTTTGCTTTCTGTTGCATGCGCTATGTCGATTATCAATCGAGGTCGTCTATTAGATCTAGCGTCGCACCCAACGTTTTGAGTCGGTCATCCAAATTCTGGCCCGCCGGTTGAACCCTCAGCGTGGAGACGCCCGCGTGTTTGTATGCCTGGAGCCTTTCTCGTATTGCCTTTTTGTCACCCACTAAGTTCGATTGTAGGACCATTTCTTCCGGCACCTTTGCGATAGCCTCATCTCGACGACCTGCCACCCACAACCCTTGCACCTCGTTTGCCGCGTCCTCCCATCCGCCCCGCTTGTACGCATCGTTATAGAAATTCGTTTTAGCTGACCCCATAGCCCCCAACGTAAATGCCATGCCGGCTTTGAGGGAACCCATCACACCTGCCATATCCGCTTCAAAAGCCACGGTGCCTCCAGCTTGAATATCGATATCATCCAGCGAACGTCCGTGAGCTTCAGCCCCTCGCGAAATAAAGTCTAGATGGGCATTCGCATAGGACGGAGTGAACGAAGTCCCTAACCAACCATCGGCTAGTTCACCTGTCAATTCCAAAGCCCGCGGTCCAAGCGTGGCAAGGTAGATCGGTATCGCTTGGTTGCCAGGCTGTGCTAAACGCAATGCTTTACCTTCGCCGCCTGGAAGCGGCAAGGTATGGTATTTACCTTCGTATGCGAGCTTTTCTCCTTGAAATGCGAGGCGAATGATTTCTATCGTTTCACGTAATCGCGTCAACGGACCCTCAAATGGGCGGCCTTGAAGGCCCTCAACCACTTGCGGGCCCGAAACGCCGAGACCGAGCAAAAAACGGTCGTTTGAAAGCGCGGCCATCGTCAATGCAGTCATGGCAGTCATTGACGGGGTTCTCGCACTAATTTGCATAATCCCGGTACCAAGTTTGATGCGATCAGTTTTCGCTGCGAGGTACGCGAGCGGTGCAACAGCATCCTGCCCCCATGCCTCCGCCGACCACACCGCGTCTACGCCTAGCTTCTCAGCTTCCACGACGTAATCGACTTGACGATCAAAGTCGCGCTCTTGCCCTGACGCCGCACTGCCTATCCCGATGCTAACTCTCATTCATATACACCTTCGTTGCTAAATCCCACTATTCCAATCGCTGGGGTTCGGGACCCCGCATGTTATCGAACCCGCATTTTGTCTCGAGCCAGTTGCGACAAGAATAGGATATTCTTATTAGACCGTGCACGCTGACTACATTCGGCGGATCACGGAGAAGCATGAGAGAACACGCGGATGTACGACAAGTTTATTCGTGAAAACATCACGCATGGGGCATTCAAACTCGTTCACCCCAACGGCGATGAGCAGGTGTACGGTGATGGCCCAGCGTCTGTCGTGTGGAGGATTAATGACACGCGGGTCCTGTCTAAGATCGCTCGTAATCCGCTCCTTAACCTCGGCGAAACCTATATCGAACAAGGCTGGGATGTCGAGGATGGAAAGCTTGCTCAGCTGCTTACCATCCTGCGAACAAACTTCGAGGATGAATTAGTTCGGCGAGGCTCCATGGCAGCTTACGCGGCAATTCTGCAGACGTGGAACAATCTCGACGCGAGCATGCGGAACGTGAGTCATCATTACGACCTTGACGAATCTCTTTTTCGCGCGTTCTTGGATCAAGACATGCACTACTCCTGTGCTTACTTTCGTACTCCGGAACAAACCCTTGAAGCTGCTCAGTCCGCGAAATGCGAGCACATTCGAAAAAAACTATGTCTCAAGCCCGGTCAGAAGGTCCTTGATATCGGCTCGGGTTGGGGAAGTCTCGGGCTATACCTTGCTGAACAAGAAGACGTTCAAGTCACCGGACTTACGTTGTCAAACGAGCAACTTGGTGTGGCCAAACAGCATGCCGTTCAACGCGGGTTAGACAACCAAGTCGAATTCCGTCTCGAAGATTATCGAAACCACCAGGGGGAATACGATGCCGTTGTCTCCGTCGGCATGTTCGAACACGTGGGTCTGCGGAATTTCGACGGTTATTTCAACAAGGTTGGCAATCTCCTCTCCAAGGACGGGGTCGCGATGATTCATACGATCGGTCACATGGATCGGCCCGCGGCGACCAATCCATGGATACGCCGACACATATTCCCAGGCGGTTACATCCCAGCAATCTCCGAGATCAGTGCCGCAATTGAACGCAGTCCACTTGTCTTCGCTGATATCGAGGTATGGCGACAGCACTACGCGTTGACATTGAAGGAATGGAATCGTCGGTTTCAGGCAGTTCGGTCCCAATTTGTACGCGATAAAGGCGAACGATTTTGCCGAATCTGGGAGTTTTACCTGCTTTCATGTCAAACCGCCTTCGAGGTTGAAAGCCTGGTCGTCTACCAGCTTCAGCTAAGTATTAACAATGCATCTGTGCCAACGACACGGGATTACTTGTACGGCAGCTCCTAAAACCTCGAATCGACGTCGAGTCTCTAAACAGAAGGAAATACACGCATCAGATATTTAGCCGCCCCTCGGAGTCCAAGCGAATCTTCGGCAAACAATACCGTTGGAACGGATTGAAGTACTTCGGCTTGGATCCCTATATCCACAAAGCGACGGCGAAAGCTACTGTCCTCTAACATCGGCGCCACAGCTGCTACAACGGTTCCGCCCACGTATACGCCCCCAAACGCATGAACCGTTAGCGCCAGAGAGCCGCACGCAGTGCCCAGGAAGGCACAGAAAGTTTCCAGGGTTCGATGACAGACCGGATCGATAATCGATATTCCGAGTTCGCTGATCTCATTCGGTCCGAGTAATTCAGGTTTCGTTCCCCACAATGCCGCGACGGCACGATATAGGTTGACGAGTCCAGGGCCGGATAAGAAGTGTTCCCAGGTAATCGCACGAACATCTAGTTCTTGCTCTGCTGCATCCACCAGCTCGCGTTCGTAGGCGTCGATGGTTGTTACCCGAGCATGACCCCCTTCTGAGGGTACTACGCCGTGACCGTTCGCGAGGGATGGAAGAATGGCCATACCAAGACCAGTACCAGCACAAACGATCGCTCGCGTTTCGTCAGAACGAATCGCGCTTGGTCCGCCTATCGTTTCCACAGCTCTGTCCGGGTCTGCATTGAGCGCATGACCGAGTGCCACCAGATCGTTAATGACCGCCACGGGTAAACCCAACTCGTTCGAAATCTCGAGTTCGTTGAAGCTCAAATTCACATTCGTCATCGATACTCTACCGTCGATAACGGGCCCAGCAACAGCGAAACAAATCGCGGCAACGTCCCTGATCCCCATGAGCTCCAGTGCCCGAGCGACGACGGTCGCAGCACTCGCTCCGTCTAATTCGGCAGTGGGAAATTCGCGCAAAATTACTGCATGACCTTGATCATAAAGCGCGAAACGCGCCCGAGTACCGCCAATATCTGCAACCAGAAAAGTCAAGTTGGCAGTATCCGTGCGCGCTGGAGCGCTGCGAACTGGTCCCGGAACATATCTTCGGTGTCGATGCATTCGACGAAGCCGTGTTTTCGCGCCTTAATCGTTGAAAGGATCGTATTCTGGCCTCCGTTTAGTCCGAAGACCGCGTCCGCGAACTGCCAGGAATTTCCAACAAGCTGATCCATCGCGTAAGGCATCAATCCGTGTCGTCGAACCAGTTCGTCCCATACCGGCGCCACGTTAGACATCTTTTCAACGAGGGAAGTCGGGCGATCATCGCCGACTTCCATCTCGAAAGAATCGGCGATGGACGGCCACACGGATCGCCAAATTAATTCATCGCCGTTAGTGATGTTGTACGTTTCGTTGTCACTACTGTACTGGGCTCCAAACCACCGCACCGCACGACCAAGCAAGCGCGCATCGGTCGCCTGAGTGACGAATGCGGCGCCTCCAGGAAAACACAAGGGTTCGCCCAAGGCTTTGGATACCGCAGCAAAAACTCCTAGTGCCAACGTCATGTTCATCGGACTTCCCAACGCCAGACCACAAACGATCTGGGGTCGCAGTACGGTATAGCGCCACCCACCTGCACTAGCCCGTTCTCGAACCAAATCCTCTTGCGGCCAATAGAAATTGGGCCCCGAAGGTCGGTCGTGCCATTCTTTCCCTGGGTTCAACATCGGCCCTAGGTGGGCACCGTATGCCTTTGTACCCTGTAATAACGTCAGATGTTCTGACGGTTCGAGTGCGTCAAGTAAATTTCGAAGCATCCCCAGGTTGGTTTCGATTTGTTCTGCGTCACGCCAACCGGCAATCAAATCCTCTTTCTCGTGTAAAGCGGCATACACGACATGCGTATACGCACCCAAAAATCCAAGCGTCTCGAAAGTCTGGATCCTGTCTGTTAGATCCACTGACACGTGCGTCGCATCGGTGGGAAAATCCAACGGGCGGCGCGACAATGCGGTGACAGACCATCCAGCGTCCCCCTCATACGCCTCAAGGACGCCCTGACCAACCAACCCACGCGCGCCGACGACCAGAAGCCTCTGCTGCGGCACTACGTTACTCAATTTAGCTCAGCGTATGCGCATTGTGCCGTTTTGCTTGCCACTCGACCATTGCGTATCGTATCCCCGATGCGCGTCTTTTTGCTTTTATCGGCTCTGTGGTGTTGCGTAAACGGCCTAGCCGATTTCATTCGTATCGGGAACACGGGCGAACCTGCGACCCTTGACCCACATCGATACAACCTGAGGCTTGAGGAGACCATCCTCAATGACCTATACCTCGGACTAACGACTATGAACTCGGCTGGCCACATCGTTCCAGGCGCGGCAATTTCGTGGGACGTTTCTCGCGACGGTTTGACTTGGACGTTCGAACTGCGGCCCAACGCGCGATGGAGCGACGGTGAACCCGTCACCGCCGAAGACTTCGTCTTTTCGTACCAACGTCTGCTGAACCCCGAGACTGCGTCAAGTCTGGCTTTTTTTATGTACCCGATCAAAAACGCTGAAGCCATTAATTCGGGCAACGCGCCGCTCAACTCGTTGGGCGTTACGGCTCTAACAATGCATCGCCTTGCAATCGAGTTAGAAAAACCTTTTCCTTTTTTTGCCGAGCGTTTGCTCTACCCCACAGCTTACCCCGTGCCACCTCACGCGATCGCAGCGCACGGTGACGCCTGGGTAAAACCCGGAAACATGGTCACCAACGGCGCGTTTATCCTTGCGGATTGGCGTCCGCAAGGATTCGTCGAGCTGGCTAAGAATCAACATTTTTATGACGCATTTAACGTAGCCCTTCCTGGGGTCCGTTACATCCCCGTTCAAAACGCCACGACAGCACTTAACCGTTATCGGGCCGGTGAACTCGACGTGATCCTTGAATTCCCCGCTGGCGAACTTCGGTGGTTGCGACAACATATGGCCGACCACGTCCGCGTATCTCCGCTGCTTTCCGTCATGTACCTGGTGTTTAACGTATCGGAACCTCCGTTCAATGACGCGCGCGTTCGTAAAGCTCTTGCGCTCGCGATAGACCGACGCATTCTCACCGAAAAGGTCTTGAAAAGCGGGGAGCCAATTAGCTACGGACTCGTACCCTCAATGGTGATGAATTATCCAACCGCAACGACCCAGCTTCCCGACAGGGCGCTCGCCCGCGATCTGCTCCACGCCGCCGGTTTCACCCAAGACAATCCGCTGAAACTAACCCTTCGTTACTTTACCGGGGACGAGAACAAACGAATCCAAATCGCGATCGCGTCGATGTGGCGATCGGTGGGCGTCCAAACAAGCTTGCACCATGCGGAGCTCAACGTGCACTTCGCCGATCTTCGGCAGGGCAGCTTCCAGGTTGCCCATGCGGGTTGGTTTGGCGAAAACAATCCCGAGCACTACCTTGAATTGCTCATGTCCGACATAGGGGACGTGAACTATGGGCGTTATATCTCTCCCAAGTACGATCGACTCATGCGCCAAGCCAAGCGCACCGCTGACCTCGAAACGAGGATAACGTTACTCAAGGGTGCCGAAATTGAGGGTTTACGGGATTTCGGTGTCATTCCACTGTACTCGGTCATGATACGTAGCCTAGTCCATCCCCAAATCCTCGGCTGGCACACTAACCCCCGGAATGTTCACGGGGCTCGCTACCTTTATTGGAAATAACGTTCCGTGACCCGATTCATCTTTCGCCGACTTGCCTTTGCCCTAGTCACCTTGTGGTTGGTCGTCAGTGCGGCGTTCTTCCTGATCCGTGCGGCGCCCGGCGGCCCATTTGACGGCGAACGACGCCTACCTCCCGCCATCGAAAAAAACTTGTTGGCTTCCTACCATTTGGACGAATCACTTCCGGTTCAATATTGGCGCTACTTACGTATGGTCGGTGGTGGTGATTTAGGTCCATCGTTTAAACAAAAAGACTTCACGGTCAACGAGCTCATAAGGGCAGGATTACCCATCAGTCTTGGCGTTGGAATTTCTGCGTTTCTACTTGCACTCCTGTTCGGCACATTGCTCGGGACTCTCGCGGCTCTCGGTCACAACACCTTTCGAGACCGATTTCTCTCCGGATTCGCAACCTTGGGTCTTGCTTTCCCACCACTGATCGTTGCCCCCGTTCTAGTCCTCGTTTTCGCTGTTGGTTTGGCCTGGTTACCCGCCGGTGGGCACACCAGTCCCCAGCACTACGTATTACCAACCATTGCGTTGTCGCTCCCTTACATCGCAGCCTTTGCCCGGTTATCGCGTGTCGGTTGCCTCGAAGCCCTCGGACTACCACACGTAACAACAGCGCGATCAAAAGGTTTGTCTCGCCACCGGCTAGTTTTTCAACACGTGTTGCCGAGCGCCTTAGTGCCGGTGCTTTCCTACAGTGGACCAGCGGCAGCAGCTTTGTTAGCCGGCTCGATGGTCGTCGAAGAAGTCTTTTCGTTACCAGGCCTCGGGCGCTATTTCGTTCAGGGTGCGATCAATCGTGACTACACGCTCGTGATGGGTACGGTCCTGGTGTATGCCGCTTTAATCCTCGCGCTAAACCTTTTGGTCGATCTTCTCTACGGACGACTCGATCCTAGAGTCCGTAGCGAAATGGTAGCGTCGAATGAGTGACTCACGGTGGTCATTGATGCGCCGAGGTTCTCGAGCATCCATTGTGTGCATACTTCTGCTTGCCATCGCTTTGTTCCTGGGGCCGTGGTTAAGTCCATGGGGACAAGAGCATATCGATTGGAATGCCATCGACACGCCCCCTTCGCTCGTGCATTGGTTCGGAACCGACGGTTCAGGCCGCGATCTTCTTGTTCGGACGATGGCCGGTGGGCGAGTTAGTTTAACAATTGCCCTATTAGCCACCCTCGTGAGCTTCGCCATTGGATTGCCCTGGGGCGCAATTGCTGGCTATGCAGGTGGGCGCGTAGACCAAGTTATGATGCGGATCGTCGACGGTCTTTACGGTCTGCCTTTTATGTTCTTGGTGATCCTTTTGGTCGTTTTCTTCGGTCGTAATCCATATCTACTTTTCATCGCGATCGGTGCAGTTTCTTGGTTAGACCTTGCACGAATCGTCCGGGGACAGACGCTCGTCGTCAAAAACGCCATGTACATCGAAGCTGCAAAAGCACTGGGTGTATCCGACCCCTGGATCGTGGCAAGGCACGTCGTCCCCAATGTAATGGGTCCCGCATTAGTTTATGCAACGCTTACAATCCCTGGGGTCATCATTGCAGAAAGTTTCATTAGCTTTCTAGGGCTCGGTATTCAAGAACCGCAGACGAGCTGGGGCGTGCTTATCGCCGACGGTGCGACTCGATTGCACGCTCCATGGCAACTCATTTTCCCCGCTACGTTTTTAGCTGCAACGCTACTGGTTTTGAATGTCGCGGGGGATCAACTACGCGATGCGATGGACCCTCAAGAAAAAGGAGTTCGGCTATGACCGTTAGTGCTGGCATTGGTATCGCAAACTTTAATTTTGATGACACCAAGGGTTTTTGGAAGTGGATCGACCTTTGCGATTCTAGCGGCGTTGATTCGATCTGGCAGTCTGATCGAATTATCAGTACCGACGCCAACCTAGAATGTATGAGCGTTATGGCCGCGTTGGCGGGCAGGACCAAACGAATCAAGTTCGGAATGAATGTCGCGAGTCTGGGGCTCCGCGATCCGGTACTCACTGCAAAGCAATGTGCGACGATCGACGTTCTTTCAGACGGCAGGTTGTTGCCCGCTTTCGGAATCGGCAGTAGCCGGTCACGGGATTACGTTGCAACAGGCACACCCACTGCGGGCCGTGGGAAAAGGATGGACGAAGGCTTGGTGATCCTTTCACGGCTCTGGTCCGAGGAAAGCGTGTCGTTCGCTGGCGAGTGCTACCAACTGGACGGAGCTTCGATCACTCCCAGACCCGTCCAGAAACCATTACCACTATGGGTTGGTGGCTCCTCGCTTAAAGCCATCGAACGCACAGCGCGTTGGGGAACGGGTTGGCAAGCTGGCATCGAATCGGCCGATCAGGTAGCCCCCGTCATCAAAGCCATCAAGGAAAAGGCCATCGCTATCGGACGCACGATTGATGAGGATCATTTTGGCGCCGGCTTTGGATTTCGGTTTGGTTCATCTGAGGAGCCAATCATTGCGCGCTACAACAAAGTTCTCTCCGGACGGATGGGCCAGGATCCATCCAAGTACACGGCTATCGGCGGCGCCCGAGAAATCATGGCACTGCTCGATGAATTTCGGCAAGCGGGAGTCCACAAATTCGTATTGCGTCCCATCGCATCAGGGACCGAAGACATGCTGGACCAAACGCGACTACTGGTGGAGAAAGTTCTGCCCAGCGTCGCCGCGCTCAATTAGTACCGTCACACCTTTTGAGGCGCTTCGGTCGACTGCAGCATACGCTGTGCTTGTGCAACGTAGCCCCTATTCCACGTTGGACTGATCGTTAACTCGTTGATGCACACGTGTTCCGGGAGTTGGGCGATAAACGCCACCACGTCGCCGCAATCATCGGACTGGACCATTTGCGCTCTATCTTCGTCGCTTACGGGTATCGGTCGGTTATCGAGAATCGGCGTCGCGACCTCACCCGGACAAATCGCGCAAGCGCGCACGCCGTAAAGCCCTGCCTCCATGTTCAAACTTTCGTTCATCGCGTTCATCGCGTGTTTAGCCGCCGTGTATGCGGGTCCCGTGACAATGCTGACCTGACGACCGGCCCAAGAAGAAATATTGACGATTAGCCCACCACCATTATCAATCATGCTTGGCAAGACGGCCTTGGCACAGTAAAACGCACCATCCAAGTCGATGCGGATGACATCGTCCCAATCATCCAGTGAAACGTTGTGCCAATTACGTTTCTTGACGTTGATCCCCGCGCTAAGGACAAGCGTATCAATAGGCCCGTGTTGAGCCAAAATCCGAGAGGCAACGTCATTCACGGCATCGCGATCTGCCACGTTTAATGGCTCAACAACAACGTCGCCTTCAATTCCTTCCGCCACAGCTTCAAGCATTTCACGCCGCCGTCCGGACAACACCACCCGCATGCCGTGCCGCGCCAACGCCTTAGCTGATCCCTCGCCAATCCCGGTACCGGCACCGGTAATCCACGCGAGTTTGTCCTTGAGATTTCTCACTCTCACTCCTCCTTAGAAAAACGCCGCACGTTAGCATAGGATCTGGACATGGACCCGAAGAACTTCACCGAGACAGCCCTCGACAACATCCGTCGCGACGGGTTTACAGTCATTAAAGACGCCTTGGTGCCAGAGGTAAGATCTGCAATTCGCCTCGGACTCGATCCGTGGCTTCAAGGCACTCAAATGGGTCGAAACGATTTTGAGGGGATTCGATCGGAGCGTGTCTACGCACTGCTCGCAAAAGTGCCCGAAATCGCCGCCATGGTCGAGCACCGAGAAACTCTGGCGATCGTCGATGCACTACTCCCAAAGAATCATCTTCTTTCGGCGGCTCTCGCCATCAATTTGCATCCAGGCGAAACCCCCCAACGTTTTCATATCGACGACGGCGGAAACGCGCTCCCTATTCCTCAACCGCGTGCCATGCTGGGGGTCAGTACGATGTGGGCGTTGGATGATTTCACCTCCGAAAACGGGGCGACCGAAGTCATCCCTGGGAGTCACCACTGGTCGGAAGATCGCAAACCTCAAGAACGCGGGAGCACGGCGATCAATATGCCAGCGGGCGCGGTCCTAATATTCGCCGGTAATCTGTTCCACCGCGGAGGCGCCAACCGATCCGCTCAACATCGACTTGGTATCACAATCCAATATTGCGATCCGAACATGAGACAGCTCGAAAACATGTCGCTCGCGGTCCCTCCGACAACAGCAGCTTTATTTAGCACCAGAATCCAAGCGTTATTGGGTTATAGCGTCATCGATCCCGGATTTAAGGGATCCGTTAACGGACGGCATCCAAAGGCCCTGATCGACCCCAACTACAGAGGCCGTAAGTACCGCGACGAACTACCGCCTAGTTAGCCTGATCAACCATTCGGGTTTCTGTTCACACCATGCTCGCTAGAAAGTCCAAAGTACGGTCGAAGGCGCCCTCCTCCACTCCCATGATTGCAGCGTTGAAATCCGTGACGCCAGCGTTTCGGTAGCGGTCGATCTCACCACGGAGCGCGTTCTCATCACCCACGATGGCGATGTCGGCGGGGCCGTCGACACCTTCCCGGTCGAGCATCGCTCGATAAGATGGCAACTGCCCGTACATGGCCAATCCGCCTGCAATACGCTGTCGTACCTCTTCAACGTTACGCGTGAGAATGACGGGTACACCCCCCACCACTCGCGGCGAAGGACGCCCCGCCTCGTCAGCAGCTCGGCTGATCCGGGCAACGATGTGATTTTCCATGGTTTTAGGACCAACCATCCAAGTATTGGTCCCGTCAGTATGTTCGCCAGCGATCTTGAGCATCAACGGTCCTAACGCAGCAACCACCGTCGGCACTGGGTCTGCCCCGGGGATTGATATTTGCAATCCACCCACATTGTATTGCTCACCTTGATGGGTGACAGACTCCCCCGACAACAGGGGCATAAGTACCTCAAGGTATTCGCGCATATGAGCCGCGGGACGATCGTAGGAGAATCCAAGCATGTTCTCGATGACGACTTTGTGCGAAAGACCAATACCTAACGTGAAACGATTCCCCGTCGCCGCCGCGGCCGTCATCGCCTGTTGCGCAAGCGCCGTTGGGTGGCGGGGATACGTTGGCGTAACCGCCGTCCCCAGACCGATCCGCTGCGTTTCTCGACCCACAATCGATAGCGTCGATATTGCGTCGAAACCGAAAATATTGGCCATCCAAACGTTATGTAATCCCTTCGCCTCGACGTTCTGCGCGAAGTTCACCACGCCGTCAATGGTATTAGCGGCCCCGTCCGCGCCGATCATGACACCAATTTGCATATCGCCCCCTTGGATTGTGTGAACCGCCATCCTGTCGTGTGATTCAGGCTGATTCAAGACTTTTCAGCAACCATGTCGCGACTAACACTGGGGTATCACTCGTATGTACGCATGGGTCTAGCATCAACAAAGCGAAAAAGCAGATAATTCCGCGCTTTCTCAACTAGGGTAAATACGTTGGCAAACGAAACCATCGCGATCCTCGGAGGTACCGGTGATCTCGGGACCGGCCTTGCTATTCGCTGGTCGAAGGCAGGTTACAAAATTGTTATCGGCTCACGCACCCTAACGAAGGCACAGGCTGCTGTTGCCGACCTTGAAAAGATCAGCCCTACGACACCGGCCGCCGCCATGGAGAATGCGGACGCAGCAGCCGAGGGCGACATCGTCGTGCTCACGGTACCGGCGGAACATCAGATATCGACTCTGGAAACGGTTAAGTCTGGCCTTCTTGGCAAGATCTTGATCGATGTGACCGTACCCCTGGTACCGCCCAGAGTGGGTACGGTACAACTCCCGCCAGAAGGCAGCGCCGGTAAACGAGCACAAGACTTCCTCGGTGACGATGTCCAAGTCGTGACTGCGTTCCAAAACGTGGCGGCGCACTTGCTGAAAGAGGACGTCACGATCGAATGCGATGTTCTTGTGGCCGGTAATAAACGTTCGGCTCGAGACAAAGTGATTCAACTCGCGCAACAAGCAGGTATGACAGGATGGCACGCCGGGCCCATCGAAAACTCAGCCGCGGCAGAGGCCTTGACCAGTGTCCTCATCCAAATCAATCGACGTCACGACATTGCGCACTCCGGTCTTCAAATCGTCGGGCAATCGGAGCATTAAATTCATGGAAATGCGCGTGCTACCGGTTAAAGGGCTCCCCATGATCCAAGAGGGCGATGACCTGGCACACCTGATAACAAACCAACTTCGCGACAATCAACAGCCTCTTGAACACGGCGACGTGGTCGTCATCGCTCAAAAGATCGTTTCTAAGGCGGAAGGTCGTCTGGTATCGCTCGCGTCCGTCACACCCTCGGAGGAGGCCATTAATCTCGCCACTGAAACCGAGAAGGACCCACGCCTCGTGGAAGTTATCCTGCGCGAATCAGAAGCCGTCGTCCGCCACAAACCCGGCGTAATGATTATGCGGCATCGACTCGGACACGTCGGTGCTCACGCGGGCGTCGATCAATCGAACATTGACCATGGCGACGGTGACGCAGCCCTGCTCTTGCCCCGCGACCCTGATGCCAGTGCCAAGAGCCTTCGCGATGCAATTCGCCATCGCTTGGGCAAAGAGATCGGCGTGCTTATCTCAGATTCTGGCAATCGACCTTGGCGCCTAGGGACGACCGGTATTGCGATTGGCGCTTCAGGGTTTACCGTGCTCGACGATCATCGCGGTGGAACCGACCTATACGGTCGCGAATTAAAAGTAACGCTCATTAACCGAGCAGACAGCATTGCAACTGCTGCGACATTAATCATGGGTGAAACAACGGAGCAAATCCCTGTAGCCATCGTTCGCGGATTCGATTACGAACCCAGTGACCAAACCGCTGCGATGATCAACCGACCCATCGAAGAGGACCTATTTCTTTGAAATATCTGGCGCTCACTGGTGGCGTCGGTGGTGCCAAGTTAGCACTCGGTCTATCACATGTAGTTGGAGCCGATGAACTGGCTTTTGTGGTAAATACCGGCGACGACTTCAACCATCTCGGTTTCCATATTTCACCAGACGTCGATACGTTGACCTATACGCTCGCCGGGAAATCCAACCAGGACACTGGCTGGGGCACTCAAAACGAAAGTTGGCACTTTATGGACGCACTCAAGGATCTTGACGAGCCGACTTGGTTTCGCCTCGGTGATCGCGATCTGGCACTGCACGTTTATCGTCGTGAACGACTCGCGGCAGGCTTAACCCTTACAGAAACCACGCGCGAAATCGCCACCAAGCTCGGAATACGTCACGAAATCCTTCCAATGAGCGATGACCCAGTGCAGACCTTCGTCAATACATCCAACGGCGCTCTCCTGTTTCAGCATTACTTCGTCCGCGATCGCTGCAAACCCAGTGTTTCTGGGTTTGAATTCCGAGGTGTTGCCAATGCACGAGTAAATCCCGCCATTAAATTCAGCGAGCTCGACGGCGTCATTATCTGTCCTTCTAACCCGTTTGTATCCGTCGACCCGATCCTCGCGATCCCCGGGATGAAAAACGCGATACAACAATCGGATATACCCGTGGTTGCGATATCGCCTATCGTGGGAGGTAGAGCCATCAAGGGTCCAACTGCCAAAATGATGAAAGAACTCAATGTTCCGAGCACTGCCGTTGAGGTGGCAAAGCACTATAACGACATCATCACCGGTTTCGTGCTTGACGAAGCCGACCGCGGCGCAAAAAGTAGCGTCCAGGATCTTGGGTTGTCGACTGAGGTACGGCCCACAGTCATGGTAACTTTGGATGATCGCGTGGCACTCGCCCACGCGGTCGTGGAATTCATCGAAAAGATTTCCTGACGAAAATGTGGGCTGTAGTGCCATTCAAAGGTTCGGTTGAAGCGAAAGGCCGCTTAGCCAGCCATCTTTCGGCCGATGAGCGACATGAGCTTGTGATTAACATGCTCAACGATGTCCTTTATGCCCTCACAAATTCCCAGCTTCTAAAAGGCGTCGTGGTCGTATCCCGAGCGTCCGAGGCTGGCGAATTTGCACGTCGACACGAGGTGGAACTGTACGCCGATCGGGCTGACGATCTTTCCGGTGCTGTCGTCGAAGCCGGCCACCACGTCGTCAACACGTACGGCGCGACCGGCACCTTCTTCGTTCCCGGTGATGTACCGCTCATCACTAGCGAAGAAATCGACACCGCGATTAAGAATCATCGCGACGTCACGATAATTCCCGATCGAAACGACATCGGAACCAACGGCTTACTATCAAGCCCTCCGAACGCGTTTCGGTACTTGTTTGACGGGAAAAGCTTCAAGCCGCATCGACGCGAAGCCACCCAAGCCGGGTATCAACCACGAATTCTCCGTTTACCCGGATTTAGTTTGGATATCGATACGATCGACGAACTTATTGAACTCGCTCGGAAAAACCGCGATATCGCCAGCCTACGTTTCTTAAAGAAAAGTGGTATAGCATCTCGGCTATTCGCTAACGATAAAAGATCCTCCGTCCACGATCGCGGAAATGAGTAATGATGTAGTGGTCCAACTTATATTAGACAAGGCGCTGGCTGGCGGGACCCCAAGCAAGAACGAAGCGTTAGCCTTCGCCGATTTTGCCGATACCAGGGCTCTCGCTCGCGTTGCTGCAGCCCTGCGCGATCAAGGCTTTCGCAACGTTGTCACGTATTCGAAAAAGGTGTTTATCCCCCTGACTCACCTTTGCCGTGATGTGTGCCACTACTGCACCTTTGCACAGACGCCAAAAAACCTGGATCACCCATTCATGGAGATCCCACAGGTTCTGGATGTCGCCAAGCAGGGCGCGAATCTCGGGTGCAAAGAAGCCCTGTTCACCCTCGGCGAAAAACCTGAGTTACGCTACCGCGTCGCACGAGAATGGCTCGCCGAAAACGGTTATCAATCAACACTCGATTACCTAGCCCATGCGGCCCGCGCCGTCTATGAAGAAACGGGATTACTACCCCACCTTAATCCGGGCAACATGACCCCCAACGAGATCCAAACATTACGGCCAGTGTCTCCGTCAATGGGCATCATGCTTGAGTCCGCATCGGAACGCCTGACCGAAAAAGGCATGCCGCACTACGGTTCGCCCGACAAGATACCGGCGGTGCGGCTGCAAACCCTTCGAGACGCTGGCGCAGCACGCGTGCCTTTCACAACCGGAATTCTTATTGGCATCGGTGAGACTCGTCGAGAACGCATTGAATCGCTTCTGGCGATACGGGACATTCATCAGGAATTTGGTCACGTTCAAGAAATTATCGTGCAAAATTTCCGCGCGAAACCAGGCACGAAGATGCGCTTGGCGCCCGAACCTGATCTCGACGACCTACTGTGGACCATTGCCGTCACCCGCATACTCTTTGGAGCCTCAATGAGTATCCAAGCGCCCCCAAACCTAAGTCCCGGTGTCTTACCACAAATCGTCGATGCTGGTATCAACGATTGGGGGGGCGTTTCACCCGTCACTCCAGATTTTGTTAATCCGGAAGCGCCATGGCCTCACCTCGACGACCTATCGCGCGAGACTGCACTGGCCGGCAAATACCTGCATGAGCGTCTCACTATCTACCCGAATTACGCGATTGATGCTGCAACGTGGGTTGACAGTTCGATGGCAGCAACCGTCCTCGACCGCATCGACGGTGAGGGATTTCCGCGGATCGACCCCTGGTGTCCAGGCGACACCTTGCCTCCACCCGCCGAGGTCCTCACACGCATTACCCAAGAACCATCTATCGTGTCCTCCGACATCGCCGCCATTTTGAAAGGGATTGGTAACGGAATTGACCTTGACGAGCGGGACATCGTCCGCCTTATTCAAGCCCGGGGCGACGACTTCAATGCTGTGGTTCAGTCGGCAAACCAATTACGAAACGAAATCAACGGAAATACCGTTTCCTTTGTCGTCAATCGCAACATCAATTACACCAACATCTGTTATTTCAAGTGCCAGTTCTGTGCTTTTTCTAAAGGGAAGTTATCGGAAAATCTACGGGGGCGACCCTACGATTTGAGCGGCGAAGAAATTCAGCGTCGCGTGATCGAAGCCTGGGACCGCGGCGGTACTGAGGTCTGTATGCAAGGGGGCATCCACCCTGAATACACCGGGCAGACCTACATCGATATCGTCAAAACCGTCAAAGAAGCAGTTCCCGAAATGCATGTACATGCTTTTTCACCGCTCGAAGTATGGCAAGGAGCAGCGACATCCAATCATTCCCTTGAAGGTTATTTAACCGAACTGAAACAGGCCGGCCTAAGTACGCTCCCCGGAACGGCCGCCGAAATTCTTGATGACGAAGTACGCTCCGTGATCTGTCCCGACAAGATCAATACTGCGCAATGGCTCGAAGTCATGGAAACCGCCCACCGTGTCGGATTTAGGTCCACGGCAACGATTATGTATGGTCACGTCGACGAACCGATTCACTGGGCAAGACACCTTATCCGTGTCCGGGATCTACAGAAGAAAACAGGCGGCTTTACTGAATTTGTGCCCCTTCCCTTCGTTCACATGGAAGCACCGATGTATCTGAAAGGAAAAGCGCGGCGTGGACCGACATTCCGGGAAACGATTCTGGTACACGCCGTCGCTCGACTCGCACTACATCCTCACATCACCAACATTCAAGCAAGTTGGGTAAAAATGGGGCACGAGGGGGTCGGCGCTGCGCTCAATGCGGGTTGTAACGATCTCGGGGGAACATTAATGAACGAGAGCATTTCACGCGCGGCTGGGACACAACATGGACAGGAGACCTCGCCCGAGAAAATGCGGCACATGATCGAGTCGGCCGGACGGACAGCTCGGCAACGCACGACGCTCTACGACGACGCACATGATGCCGACGTTGCGCGCGGTTCAACCGCTGGAATCTTGACGGACATCATCAATACACCCGCCAAAAAGTATGAGAGAAAACGTAGCCATGAGTTGGTGCGTAACGATTCCGTCCGCATGATCCCATTGGACTAGATCCAGCGTCACGAGGTTACCTGCTCAGGGCATTCCGCTACATGCCTTGAGTCTGTTCCGCTTGCTGATGTTGAAAGATGGACTTATGGCCCGTCCGGCTCCAATCCGGCGGCATCAGAACAGGTCGAGGATCGAAACGAGCCCAACGAGACCGAATGCCTCTTACGACCTCATCACCGTGTTGACCTCGTGCGACGAGGTCGGTAATCGGTAAAGCGTCGCCCGCGGAGTATGCACAGAGGAGCAACGGCCTTGGACAATCACTCCAATTCGGGGGCGACCCGTGGATTGAGCGACAGTTATGCACGGTGATAGTTCCAGACGGCCCGGCAATGTAACGCGCCGTTTCGGCCCCGATGTTCGGGACATCCTCGCTCCTGATGTGCCCCGTCCACTCGTTATCGTGATCATATAAATCGTAGAGGGGCCCTTGGTGGCTACCTGGAATGACACCCATTGGGGCCATATCGGCAACAACATCGTCTAAATACACACCGATGGTCAGGACGTCATAGTTCGTGTGCGGCCAAAACTGAATATCTTGGTGCCACTTAACTTCTTCGCCGCCGCCAGACCACTTGTAGTTGAGTTTGGAGTGGTGGAACTTGATGTCCGGTCCAAGCAGGTCTTCGGCAATATCCACAAAGGGCCCCGTCGAGGCAAATTCCCAAAAAAGTTCGTCCGCATCCACGGGCGAATTTAACCGCCGTATTCTTGGTTGCTCAGCCGTATGATCTGGCTCGAGATCGAATCTTTTGTCTGTGTCATTTACGTGGCGACTCTCGTCAACGTAATGCTGTGAACACGATTGGATACGATCAAGCCACGTTCCCGACACAACAGACGGCGTTCCAACGTAGCCGTGCTCAAAGTAGCGCTCGCGATCGCCTCGCGAAAGTATCTTCGCGGGTCGCGCAAGGATCTCTTCAGGCGTCATGGGCTCTCCTAAGCGCTCTCAAAACAAAATCGCTCTTCTCCTAACGTCAGTATGCCACTCCAATTGAAATTGAACAGGTCGACCTCGTTCCCCGATTGCATCCACAACAAACAATCCAAACCGGCGACGTCGAACCGCGGTTATACTTTCGAATATTCGTCTGTGTTTGTTCGCGGCAACACTTAGGTTGAGGACGGTAGCTGTATAGAAATTCTTAAACCAAGGATTCACTTTGTTTGTAGTTGACTGCGACTCTCACGTAATGGAGCCAGCGGATCTCTGGCAACGGTATTTGGAAACTCGGTATCAAGATCGCGCAATCCGGATCGAGGGTGATCAAAACGGCGAGCGCTTGATCATTGCTGAGCAAGTTGTGCTTCCAGGAGGCCTCGCCGGCTTAGGCGGTGCGAATTTGCGACGCCGCGACATATTTGCAGGCCGGTTTCGGTATGCGGACGGCTGCCCACCGGCGAGTTACGACACGCATGCGAGGCTCACGATGTTGGACGAGTGGGGCGTCGACGCATGCGTCGTGTTCCCGACTATCGGCATATTGCCGATTCCGACAGACGACCTTGACCTGATCAACGCCTACTTCCGCGCGTACAACACATGGCAGCACGATTTTAGCCAGGACGGCGGTGGAAGGATTGTTCCTATCGCGGTTGTAAATTGGCGCGATGTCGAGAACGCGGCGCTGGAGCTCGCCCGATGCCTAAAACTCGGGTTTAAGGGGATTTTCGTCCCGCCCGAAGTCGTGGATGGTGAACGTCCCGGCAGCCCACATTTCGATCGCCTATGGGCTCAGTTGGCCGAAGCCGACCTTCCGGGTTGCCTGCACGTGATCGTTCGATTTAGCGGTGCTGCGGTCCCATTTTCCGGGTGGCACGGCGCGCAACCTAGGCTCGGTCCGACCTTCGGCTTTGGACTGGGTGCTCCTGGGCAAATGATTCCTGCCTTGTCATCGATCATTCTCGATGGGCTCTTCGATCGCTTTCCACAGCTCAAGGTCGTGAGCGTTGAGGCCGGCTGCGGATGGGCCGCATACCTTATGGATCGTCTCAACGAGAAAGACGAGCTACTTAGCGAGTTGTCACCAAAATCGCTAGCGCTCACTCCGGGCGAATACGTGCAACGAAACTGTTACTTCGTTGCGGAACCCCAGGAACGGACCATCGGCGCCATGATGAATTTGGTCGGTAACGACAAAATCCTTTGGGGGTCCGATTACCCGCACATCGACTCAAGTCTCAATGCACCCAAGCAGATACGCGAATCAGTGGCGACCTTAGATCGACCACAAACGCGGGCGATTATGGGTGGCAATGCAGCTCAATTGTTCCAACTTGCCGTTTAGTTTCCCGATCGCAGCGTCAGCCCAAGCCCCACTCGCCCGTCTCTCGCAGTCGGACCATAAATTCCGGCGTGTACGCACCTTCAGGATCCTCACGAACCAGTTCGTCAAGCCTGTGCGCATCGTTACCAACAAGAATCCGCCAACGCTCTTCGCGGACACCATCCAGAATAATGGAAGCTGCTTGCTCGGCCGTCGTCGGTGCATCGTCTCGAAACCGGCGGCCCATTTCACCCACCAATACCCTAATCTGCTCGTCAGTGGTGTCTTCGTTGACCATACCGAGAGAAGCCCAACGTTTTCGCATCGCCACGATGTCGTCATCCGATAGTTCTTCGGCTTGACGTCCATTGAGAATACGTCCCGAATTAATCGCGATTGACGTTCCAATGTGCCCTGGCATGACGACCGATACCTTGACGTGGGGCGCATTGTTGGCCAAATCTGTGATAAGAGCTTCCGAGAAGCCTTTGACCGCGAATTTGGCCGCACTGTACGCAGTATGCGAACTTTGCGGGCCTAGCGTCGCCCAAAAACCATTAACACTGCTGGTATTGATCAAATGCGCGTCCTGACTCGCCACCAACAGCGGCATGAACGCGCGGGTATTGTAATAAACCCCGTACCAACAAATATTAAAGGTACGTTCCCAATCCTCTCGATCCCCCTCAACGATGCTCGCACCGCCTCCGACGCCGGCATTATTAAAGAGTAGATCGATATGATCTGTGCCGTGATCCGACACCACCGCGTCGCGAAAACGTTCCACCTCCGCTTCATCGGAAACATCGCAATGGTGCGTGGTAATAACTCTCCCTTGCGGCGCTTCTTGTTCACATAAGGCTCTCGTTTCCGCAAGGTTGTCGTCGAGTACGTCGCAGGTGGCAACGTCACATCCCTCCGCCACCAGTTGCCGCGCGAGCGCCCGACCCATACCGGTACCGCCGCCCGTTATAACCGCCAGCTTCCCCCCAAAATCTTTCATCTCGAGCGCATCCGTTGCTAATAAAGAAGCGAGATCTTAGACGATACGTTGAACGGCCAAAAGTGGGGTCGCTCGGTCATTTCCAGAAGACTTCTCGAGTTACATTCCATCGGGGGTGTCAGGCGGGTCGTCCGGTACCGCTGCCCAGCGCGGATCCGTGGTCCTGCCCTCGTTGCCTTCATCCTCACGAGTAACTTCGCGGGCTACATCGGCGTCTTGAAACTGCAGTTCATGTAGCGTGTAGTAAATGCCACGCTGCGCTATCAACTCGTCGTGCGTACCCAATTCCTCCACAACTCCATGGTGTAGAACCAATATCCGGTCGCACTCCTGAATCGTTTGCAATCGATGGGCGACGACGATGGAAGTTCGACCTTCCGTGAGCTTCGCCACCGCATCTTGAATAACCAGTTCAGTGGAGGTATCAATGTTTGCAGTGGCTTCGTCCAACACAAGAATCTCGGGATCGGCGGCCAATACCCTGGCAAAAGCCAGAAGCTGACGCTGTCCTTGCGATAAGTTCTGTCCTCGCTCGGCAAGCTGGGTGTCGTAGCCATCGGCTAATTCTCGAATGAAGCCGTCTGCATTCACCGAGCGGGCGGCCCATTCAGCTCTTTCCGGCGTTATATCGGGATTGTTAAGCGTGATGTTGTCGCGCACGGTGCCCGAGAAGATATGGAAATCTTGTAGCACCACGCCAACACGTTCACGCAAATCACGGCTGTGTAACTTGTTGACGTCGATGTCATCGACAAAAACCATGTTGTCGTCAATGTCATAAAAACGGACAAGCAATCGAATAATTGTGCTTTTACCCGAGCCGGTCGGGCCGACGATGGCAAGTTTCTCTCCAGGCGCAATCGAAAAAGAAACGTCCTTTAGGATCTCTTCTCCTTCGTAATAACCAAAGTGCGCGTGACGAAACTCCACCTTGCCACGCAAGCGACCTTCCACAAGGGTTGGCTCGTCGGGTTCGTGTAATTGCTCGTCCCAGTCCAACGCCTGAAAAATGCGTTCTCCGGACGCCATCGACCTAAACAGAATATTGAATTGCTGACCCAACGAAACGATCGGCATGATCATCATTTGCACAAGCGACGTGAAGAGAATCATCGAGCCTAGTGAAATGTCTTGCTGGATCACTTGACCGCCGCCGAACCAAACGATGCCACCTGTAACCACGCTCCCGAGACTCATGTTAAAGGTGTCGTAGAGGACCTCGAAGTTGATTGCGCGGAACTCATAACCCCGGTTAGCGCGATTGAGCTTGCCGTACTCCTCGATGTTTTGCTTCTCTCGGCCCGAGAGCTGAACAACATCGATCCCGACGAGGTCTTCCTGCATGTATTGATTAAGGGCCGACACGGAGTCACGAATAAATCGAAAGATTTTCCGCATCGCGATACGAAAGGCGATCGTCGCGATCGCCGCCACGGGCAGCGCCACCAGCACCACGCCGGTCAACGATCCGCTGATTGCAAGCATGGCAAACAGCGCCACAAAAAATGGGACAAATTCGCCAGCTAGACCACCAAAACCAGTCAAAAGCTGAAAAAGATTCTCTACGTCGTTCGTCACACGGGTCATCACGCGACCAACACCAACATGGTCAAAAAAGGACGCGGGCTTTCGCTCAAGTGCCGCAAAAAGATCGATGCGCAGGTCGCGTAAGGCCTTCAAAGAACAACTGTACAGCGTCAGTTGGTGGGCAAAACTGAGTAACGACTGACCCACAAGTACCGTGACGTATACAAGCCCTGCCGCTGACAGTGCTTCAAGGGCATACGTCGATTGAATCCAACCCACCAACGCTAGCAACCCATAATCTGGGGCGTCGCTCGCAAGCGTCGTTGGCACCAGAATCGTGTCGATAATGACAACACTCGTCAGAATTGGCATCAGTACTTGAGATAGCGCAGCCATCACAACAAACGCAATGCTGACAAACAATGTGATCAGGTAAGGCTTCAGCCATCCGAGCAGCCGAACGAAGAGTCGAACGTTGAGGGCCTGATGAGTAAGTTCGGCGTCGAACGCAGAGTAATTACGGGACGGGCCCGGTGCCTGAATCGCGTTTTCACTCACAGTTTCGCCGCCTCTGGCATCGGCACCGCAGAGATTTCGCTATCGAGATCCCGCAGTAACCTCGCTTTGCGTTCACGATCCTCATCTTGATTACTCTGCACGGCAGCTAGATCGGCGTAGTAACCACCCCGCGCAATCAGCTCTTCATGTGTTCCAGATTCTTTGAATCTTCCGCCGTCAATAACAAAAATCCGATCGGCGTGCCGCGCCGTCGAGACCCGGTGGGAAATCAACATGGTTGTTTTACCACCCCGCATGCGGCGCAGCCCACGCAAGATCCGTTCCTCGGTCTCTGTGTCGACGCTCGAGAAACAGTCATCAAGCAGCAGCACTTCTGCGTCTCGGATCATCCCCCGGGTAAGCGTCGCGCGTTGCTTCTGACCTCCGGAAAGCGTGACGCCACGTTCTCCTACCATGGTGTCAAGCCCCTCGGCAAGTTGTCGGCGCAAAGGATCGGCAAACGCGGCCGCCTCCGCGGCGTCCCATATCAACTCGTCGCCACGACTCAGATCGTCGTAGGTCAAGTTGTCTCGGAGCGTCATCGAAAACAAAAAAGGATCCTGCGGAACAAGCGTGACGACTCCTCGTAACTGGTGTAACGGGAAATCGTGAATATCGTGACCATCCAAAAAAACCATCCCTGCGGGAGTATCAACGAGGCGGACGATGGCGTTAAGTAACGTTGATTTACCGGAGCCAACACGTCCCATAAATGCGATCGTTTCGCCTGGTTCAACGTTGAAGGTGGCTCCGTCAATCGTTGGTCTAGGTGCACCGGGATGGCTATAAACCAGATTACGAAACTCAATTCGGCCTCGCAGTTCAGCCGTTACAGTTTCCGTCGAGGCATCGTCCACTTCCGGTTCGTAATCAAGAATTTCAAAGATACGCTCGGTTCCCGCGGCCGCAGCGGTGAACATCGTGATGGACATTCCGATCATACGTACGGGCCAGGCCACCATCATGAGGTACGAAAAAAACGCCATGAACGTACCCAGGGTGATGTCGCCACGAAGCACCAATGCCCCACCATAAAAAATCACAATCACCGTCGAGGCCGTCGAAATAAACCCCATCACAACATTCATTAGTGCTTGGTACCGATTCACACGGTAGACGGTCTGGGCGTAATGGGTACTCACATCACGAAAGCGATTAATCTCCTTTTCTTCTTGTGCCATTGCTTGCACGGTGCGAATTCCATTGAGATTTTCCTGGGTAAACGCAGTCACCTCAGCCATGGCTTCCTGTCGATCCATGTAATAGGGAAATAACGCACGGGCCATACCAAACCCAGCTACCGCAACCAACGGCAGAGGCAGAACCACCCAAAACGTGAGTGATGGCGACAACATGATCATGAAGTACAACCCCGTGATCAGCGTAAACACGGTCGTAAGAATAGTGACCGCGCCGAACGAGACCACCATCCGCACCATACTCACGTCGTTGACAGCGCGTGACATCAGGTCCCCGGTACCGAATCGATTAAAGAAATGCGCCCCTTGGAACTGGACATGGTTGAACAAGCGTTTGCGTAGATCGTACGAGACGCTAATTGAAAGTCGGCGCAACGCCCGTTGGGAAACTACGTAAATAAGAAACCGAGTGGCAACGATCGCTAAGATCGAGAGCACCGGGACCATTAGCGTTGGCTCTATGTCCGGGTCTGCGAGGCTATCGATTGCGGTCTTCATGAACAGCGGGACGATTGCGTCAAAAAGGCGCGCGACCAGCAACCCACCGATCGATGCCAACAAGACCCACCGGAATCGGTGGACATAAGGACCAAGACGTTTTAGGTGCGAGAGATGTTTGAACGTCGACCGCTCCCTGCGCGGCCCGTCAACTCTTGATGTGTGATCGTGGTGTCTCAACTGGACTATGTTACGCGATCGGTCCGCCGACGGAAAATCCGCCTGTCGTATTTACCTGCGCATCCGCGCGATTGAAAGGTTCTACTCTTTCCCTAGACCAAGAACTCGCCGGTTCACCTCTGCATCGAGACCCGACGACGCAAAATCGTCGAACGCCTTATCCGTCACCCGAATGATATGGTCTTGAATGAAACGGGCGCCCTCGCGCGCGCCATCCTCTTGGTGCTTTAAGCAGCACTCCCACTCGAGAACAGCCCAACCTTCAAAGTCAAAGGCTGCAAATTTCGAGAAGATCGAGCGAAAGTCCACTTGGCCGTCACCTAACGAACGAAATCGGCCGGCGCGATCAAGCCAATCCTGGTAACCACCGTAAACACCTTGTCGCCCACTCGGGGTGAATTCTGCATCTTTGACATGAAACATTTTGATGCGTTCATGGTAAATATCGATGAACGACAAGTAGTCCAATTGTTGAAGAATAAAGTGGCTTGGATCGTAAAGGATATTGGCACGAGGGTGATCGTCAAGCTCCGCCAAAAACCGTTCGAACGTTACTCCGTCGTGGAGGTCTTCACCTGGGTGTATCTCGTAACAACAATCCACGCCGTATTCGTCGAACACGTCAAGAATGGGACGCCAGCGACGTGCCAGCTCTTGAAATCCTTCGTCAACGACTCCTGCTGGGCGTTGCGGCCATGGATAGATCATCGGCCAAAGAAACGCACCCGAAAACGTAACGTGCGATCGAAGTCCTAGGTTATGACTCGCTCGAGCCGCGAGTTTGACTTGTTCGATTGCCCAGTCCGTTCGGGCCGAGGGATTGCCGTGAACAGACTCTGGCGCAAACCCGTCAAACAGGATGTCGTATGCTGGATGTACAGCGACCAGTTGACCTTCGAGATGGGTCGACAATTCGGTAATTTCGACGCCCTGCGACTTCACGATCCCATTTAACTCATCGCAGTATGTTTGGCTTTCGGCCGCCCGTTTAACGTCGATGAACGCTGGATTGCCGATCGGCACCTGTATCCCAAAAAATCCGAGACCGGCGGCCCATTTTGCCATCGACTCAATGCTGTCGAAGGGCTCTTCGTCCGCCATAAATTGAGCGAGAAAAATCGCCGGTCCTTTCAGTGTCTTCATGCCTTGCCCCCTACCTAATTCCAGTTTGGGAAATCGGTCCAAACACCACCACGTTTTGAACTATCTACCACGGCATCAATAAACGCCATTCCGCGCACACCATCGTCAATCGTGGGGAAATCGAGTTCCTCAGACGTCGGATCACGACCCGCCAAGCGCGCCTCGAGCGCAGCCGCAAAATTGCGGTAGAGCAAGGCAAACGCCTCCAAAAAGCCCTCCGGGTGTCCTGCCGGGAGCCGCGTCGCAGCGGTCGCAGCCTCACTCACGCCTGGACCACCGGTTCGCCGCACCTCGAACGGGCGATCGGGCCATCGGACTACCAGCGAATTAGGGTCTGTCTGTACCCACTCCAGACTGGCACGTTCACCATACACTCGAAGTTTCAGACCATTTTCCTCGCCAACCGCAATCTGACTGGCGAGCAACACGCCGCGTGCCCCGTTGGAAAATCGCAACAGAACGTTGCCGTCATCCTCGAGCAAACGCCCTGGAACGAACGTCGTTAAGTCAGCGCATAGCGAATCGATCTCCAGCCCGGTGACGTATTCGAGCAGATTTTCGCCGTGGGTCCCGATATCACCCATGCAACCAGCCGATCCTGAAAATCTCGGATCGGTACGCCAGATTGCCTGTTTATTACCCTGCGTTTCGAGCCTTTCCGCAAGCCAGCCTTGGATGTATTCGACAATGACTCGACGTATCGATCCCAACGCACCCGCCTTAATTAATTCGCGGGCCTCCTTGACCATCGGATATCCCGTGTAATTGTGCGTAAGCCCAAAGAGGAGATCCTTTTCCGCGGCGAGAGCACGAAGGGTCCTCGCTTCACCGAGATCGAACGTGACGGGCTTATCAGACACGACGTGAAACCCTGCCTGGAGCGATGACTCGGCGACAGGAAAGTGCAAGTGGTTCGGCGTCGCTATCACCACAAAATGCATGCGTTCTTCGGTCGGAAGCCTCAACTCTTCTGTCACCATTTCGTTGAACGTTCCGTAGCTCCTGCCGGGCGGGAGGTCGTAGAGCTCTTGTCCAAAGCGCTTAGATCGCGACGGATCGCTAGAAAAGGCACCGCAGACAAGCTCGATACGTCCATCGAGCTCGGCCGCTATCCGATGGACGGCGCCGATGAAAGCGCCTTCACCACCCCCTACAAGTCCCATTCGTAAACGCGTCATGCAGTCTAACCTCCGTCGTTTCGATTGAACGTTGGAACAGGTATACCGTCAAGTACGGCACTGACTACGGGTCACTCGCCACGGTAGAGACACTCGAATCAACCGAACACCCGTTGGAGGTACTTTGGTGTCAGTAGAGGCCAAGCGCCTGCTAGACGAGAGAATGCCACAAAGCTGCAGCTTCCCGTTCGCTGCAAACTCGTCTAACTTTACAATCAGCAATAACCGATCGAATCCGTCAAGAGAGGCACTACGTGAAACCCATTTCAGTCCAACTCTACTCGTTACGCGATGCGTCCCAGAACGATTTTGATGCGGTTTTGCAACGGCTGGCCGACATTGGTTACCGTGGCGTCGAACCTTTTAACCTGTTCGGTAAGTCACCCCTGGATTTCCGACGACGGGTTGAAGATTTAGGGATGACGGTTTCATCGACTCACTTTCCGTGGGCGAACCGGTCAGAGATTAACGAGGTAATCGACACGGTTAGTGCTTTGGGTCTTTCGAGAGCTGCTGGAGGCTTTGGCCCCGACGATTTTGCCGATCGAAGCGCTATTGCCCGAACGGTAGCGACCGTCAACGATCTGACCGACAAGCTAAGTCGCGCGGGGCTCGAGCTGTTTCTCCATAACCATTGGTGGGAATTTGTCGAACACGAAGGCAAGAAGGGATATCACATTCTTCAGGAAGAATGCCCCGACGTGTTATTTGAAGTGGATACCTACTGGGCGGCAAACTTCGGCAATTCCGATCCAGTGTCAGAGGTCGGAAGAATCCGAAACCGGGCACCTCTTCTCCACATTAAAGACGGCCCTCTAATCAAAGGCGAAGCCCATGTTGCGGTCGGTGACGGGCGTATGAATATCCGAGCAATTATTGATGCAGCCGATGAAGAAATACTCGAGTGGATCGTTGTCGAACTGGACGATTGCGACACCGACATGATGACCGCCGTCCAAAAAAGCTACATCTACCTCACCCACAACGAGCTGGCAAAGGGCAATCAATGACTCGAAGATTCGATTTTGCGGTCGGTCGCACCAACCCGGAAACATTTCCTGTCGACAAGATGCAACGCGCTGCATCCATCGCGATTGAGCGTGAGTACGAAGCCCTAACCAACTATCACGGGCGGTTAGGCCATCCCGAGTTGCGAGCAATCATGGCAACTCGGGAGTCCGAACGCGAAGGTGTATCGGTCGACCCCGACTCGATCGCATTGATGAACGGCTCGATGCAAGCTGTCACGCTTACCGCAGAGGCTCTCACCAGTCCCGGTGACACGATTATTTGCGAAGAATTCACCTACTCAGGAACCATCAGCGCTTATCGAAGTTTGGGCATCGAAATGGTCGGGCTACCTCTCGACAACGATGGTATGCGCGTTGATCTCTTGGAGTCGACCCTCGATCGATTGGGTCCCAAACGCAAACCCAAATTCATCTATGCGTTAACGACGTATCAAAATCCGAGCGGGACGGTGATGTCCCTAGAGCGCCGAGTGCAACTCATACGCATTGCCGAAAATTACGACATCCCAATCGTTGAGGATAACTGTTACGGCGACGTCCACTTCGATGGCGACAAGCCGCGCGCACTCTACGCCCTGTCCGACTACGCGAAGATCATCTACTTATGCTCACTTTCAAAGATTTTAGCGCCGGGTCTCAGGCTCGGGTACTTACTGGCGCGCCCCCCTATATTCGATCAAATTCTTGAGCGGCGACACGATGCAGGCGGGAATTATCTGGCAGCAGCCATCGTTGCCGAGCTCTACCGAGACGGAGTCTGGTCATTAACAGACCATCTGAACGAATCGCTTCGCGTCAAGAAAAATCTTGTCGTCAACGGGCTTGCCAATGAACTTCACGATGTCTGTGCCTGGTCGGACCCAGCCGGCGGGCTGTTCGTATGGTTACGTTATCCTGAAGACGTCGACCAAAAAAAACTTGCCGAACTCGCGGCGGCACGCAACGTTCACTTTGCCCCGGGCGCAAATTTTCACATTACCAACGACAACCGCCCTTACCTTCGATTGGCCTTCGGGCACGTCCTGGATCAAGACATTCGCGAAGGCATCCCGCTGCTTGCCCAATCCATTCGCGAAGCACGCACCAGCAACGCCCCCAAGGAATTTAGCAATCTCTACGACTGAACAAACACTTGCTCTTGATCGTCAATAACCATCCTCAGGGTCTTCGGTTAGATCCTCTTCCTCGGGCTCTTCCCAAGAAACAACTTCACCGGCAAGACGCCAAGTCGACTCCTCGCGCCGTAAGAAAACGAAAAATGCCCGTTCTTCCTGGGCATAGACTTCAACGCAAACCAGTGCATCGTTCATTGTCATTCCTGCACGGGATAACGAAACGACCGGTTTTCTAGTCCGCAAATACAACCTCCGCGGGTGACCACTCGCTGTTGTCACTCGGTCTCCAAATTCTGACAAGTCAAAATCGTTCGATTGTTCGTCATTCGCGTTAAGAAATGCATCGAAAAGCCCCAGCGGTAACGCCAGACTGGTCTGCCCATCGGTACGGCAGTCCGATGGACGACTCACAATCGATAAGTCCCCCATAGGTAGAACGAAGCCCGTCAATAGTTTACGCATAACGTCGCGTTCAACCGGCGGGCTTTGAGGCTCGCATCCATTGATGTAGCCGATAAGAGCCAACCAGACAAGGTTTCTCAAGGCCACCAACTTCGAGTTGGGCACGCTCCGTCAGGCCGTTGTCGTCGCCAGTCGGATCACGTGGGCATAACTTGGTTGTAGATCCATGGCTGTCCCGTGACCCCCTTCCATCAATATACGATGCGCCCGACGCAACCGATAACAGGGGCATGAAACCAAAAGATGGTGTTCGAGGTGATAGTTCACCCAGTACGGGGCGATAACCATTCGTTCGAGCCAACTTGCGTGGGTGGTGCGTGTATTGCGCAATCGATCGTCGTTGTCGACAACGCACGCGTGCTCGCCGATATTTCGTAGTCTAGATATAAACAAAAGCCACGTCATCGACGGCAATAGCCAAAGCAAAAAGTAGAGATACCAACCCCCGTACGCCGCAAATCCAGCCAAAAACGCCATATTAATCAAGAGATTTGGCCCAAGCCGGTATGCCGCCCGATTGAACCTTACGGATATCGGCCCCCCAGCCGGACGGAACGCGGAAACAACAATTGCTTTTCGTTGCTTCCATCCCGTCTGACCCGAAAGGTCACGCCAAATTTTTCGGCGAAAGCTCATCTTCGTGATTGGAAAAGGCGCTGACAAAACAAGATCCGGATCGCCTTGTTGTTGGGTATGCTTATGGTGCTCCAAATGCGATTTGCGGTAACCGTATACCGATGCTCCAAAAAGTGGCCTGTTGAGTATCCACTCAGAAACCCAATCGTTTAGTGCCCGGTTCGAATACAACAAATGATGTGCTCCTTCGTGATTGAGCACCGTCAAGCCCAATTGCCGAGTCCCCACGATCAACACACCGACGGCAACGACAACTGGATTTGTCCATAACGCACATACGGCCCACGTCGCGAATATGACACCCCAACAATGCACCAAGAGCCAGGTTGCATGCCAATTCGAGCGTTTCCTTAACGCCCTAATTTGATCTCGCGAAAAATAATTCGTTGTTTTCTGCCTCAACGTTGTTCCCATATCGAGTGTTTTGTCACGCAGCTCGGACCGTTCCGGCCTCCAACAAGCCTTCGATCCTTTCTGACGAATACCCCAGTTCCTCTAGGAGAGTAACGGTCCCTCCGCCAACGCCACCGGTCCCCGGATACGAGCCGTCCTGGTCAAATTCGACCATCGGACCATTCCGTAGATATTCGCCCCACTCTGGATGCGTCGCCGGCACCGCTAGATTTTCTACTAGACAGTGCTCGTTCCGAAGGAAAAACGCCTGAGGGAGCAATCCATCAGCGCGTACACACCCGAGACCAAGCGACCCGAGTTCTTGCTCCCAATGGTCAGCGGTTTCGCTAAGAAAAATTGTCTCCAGTCTATTCGACACATCGAACTGCAACTCAATACCCAGTGCCTGTGCCAGAGTCGCTTTCTCCGTCTCGCTGATCACGCCCAGAAATACCCATCCTTCGCGACACGCATACAATCGGTATAGCGGACCAACTCCATAGCCTTCGGAATCAATTGGGGGTCGCTCCGGTTTTTCTGGGAAACTTAAAAAATCATCCCAGTTTGCATAGGCGTTAGCCCCAAACATATCCACATAGATTTTTTGTCCTTTACCACTCGCTCGTCGGGCAGCAAGACCGAGAACCGCCGTCGTCGCGACCACCATTGACGTATTGGGGTCTGGATTCACCTCATTGGCGCGCAAAAGCTTCCGGGCCATTTCGCGCAATTCAGGTAAATCCATGTGTTTATTCGGATCCGGAAGTCCACCAATTTGCCACACCACGCCACCCATCGCCGCGCCGGGTATTGGATGCGTGGAGGGCCGTTTTGAACCGGGGCCCCGCGGTCCATAGCCATTCGCAGACACGTAGACGAGACCAGGGTTCAGCGCCGCAAGGTCGTCGTAACCGATTCCCAATTTTTCCGGAACGCCCATGCGATAGTTGTGTATCCAAATATCCGCTTTCTTCGCAAGCGATTGAGCGATTCGTTGACCGTTATCGGTCTTTAGATCGAGGCAGATACTTTCCTTGCCGGTATTGCACTTTGAAGCGCCGAACCCGTGAAACATGGAGCGAAACGGATCACCTCCAATCGGTTCTATCTTGATAACGCGGGCACCCATATCGGCTAGGGTTGCCGCACCCAAAGGGGCCGCGATAATCGTCGCGCTCTCGACAACGGTAATTCCTTCAAGCGGTCGCGCGACCGGCGCTTGTATCTTCGCTACACGAACCTGCCGTGCACCCAACTGATCGAAATCATCCGGTTTGGCTTGACCCCCGACTTCACCTGGCGTTTCCGTCAAATCCGCCAGCAAACCCAATTGCACCACGCCGTCTTTTTCCACCACGTGCCCGTTGCGAGTCGCATCCGGGTCCTTCAGTGCGTCTTGTGTCGACTGATATGGATGAGCAACCACCCCGCCGTCTGCAACGTAATGTTTCATCCACTCGTCCAACGTTCGCGTTTGCATGTGTTCAAGCATTTGATCCCGAAACAACTCCAACGTCTCACGATCCCAAGTGGGAACCGGGGATCTAAACTGCTCCTGAGCCAGGATTTCTTCAAACCCGCTTGTGTTCAAGAAATTATCAAGTAGATGCGGTAACAGATTCCCGAGTTGTAGCCATCGTCCGTCCTTCGTCCGCACCGGGTGGTAGTTTAGCGTTGGCATCGATCGGGAACGGTCCCGAGCAACTTTGGGCCGTTCAAGTACGCCTCTGTCTTGCAGTTGTTCCATCGACATGATGCCCATCTCATACGGCATCATGCCCCGTAACATTGACGTCTCAAACTGTGCGCCGTTTCCAGTCCGTTCGCGACAATCCAACGCAGCGATGACGGCCGCCGCAACGCTCTGCGATGTCGCGTGGGTTCCGACCTGTAACGCAGAATAGTTCGGACCACTGCGATCAGCGACCCCTTCGAATCCCAACATTCGCCCCGATTTAGCCGCTACCACGCCTTCGTAACCGGGCAAATGCGCGTACGGACCGCGTTCGCCAAATCCTGTAACCACCCCGTAGACCAGATCTGGTCGTACCTTCGTCAATTCCGACCCGCCCAATCCGAGGGCCTCACGTTTAGCGCTCTTAAGTGTCGTAATAACCCCATCCGCAGTCGTCACAATAAGTTCACGAACTCGCTCGACGTCGTCGGGGTTGGCTAAATCGGCTGTAACAATCCGTTTGCCGCGTCGCCAAAGGCGGCTCGCTGGCATTGAATCAAATCGATCGCCCTCTGGCGGATCCACCTTAATCACTTCAGCCCCAAAATCGGCCAGCACCATCCCAGCTAATCCGGTGACCGGACCGAGACCGAGTTCGACGATCCGATAGGCTTCCAGCGGTTTCATTGATACCGATCTCCTAAATAGGGCCAGCCACACCTCTGCGGACTCTGAATCGACCCATCGTACCAACAAGTTGATCGGTGTCAGGAATTCCGCCGCGTCTCGAGAGTTCACCGTGTGAAATCAATACCCAACACCCTGTTCGTCGATCCCTCTCATCGCTTCAATAAACGTAAGTCGCGACCGCAGTCGAAACCTTAATAGCAACAGGCGACAAGCACGGTAACGGCTTACGGTTTAACCGTAAACTCGATCGATCCAAGTTCCCCGTAGTCCGCGCGATACGCACCAGGCAGCGCCGGATGGATCCCTCCGCAAGCACCCGTAATGAGGAGCATGTCATTACGTATTTCCAAACCACGCAGAGACGCTTCATCAAGCATCCATGCGAGAGCGTCGCGTGGGCCGCCGAGAGCATCGGTCGCAGGAGCCTGACACACCGTCTCACCATCACGCGTCAGCGTAATATGGATATCAGCGTAATCGCTCCGAAACGGACTTTGGGTCCCAACGATGAATCGGTCAGCGGCAATGTTGCACGCCGTCAAATTGAAGCCGGTAGCATCCGCAGGATCGCCCCACGCCATGCGTGGCACCTCGATGACTGGTCCAGCAGATTTTGGATTTCCCGCTCCATCGATCACCACGCCAATTTCGCATTCAAGACTGACCCCAGTTGCAGCGGCCAAATCGGCTCCCGGCGACAAACGACCTGATTCGTACAACGAGCCAATCAATGGGTGCGTAAGTCCAAACTGTTTTTGTCCGGCGGCAGCCGTCATGCCGGCTTTTAAGCCTGCAATCGCGCCCCCGGCGACCGCACCCACGAGAGTCTTTTGAATGGCGTACGCTTGTTCGAGATCGAGGTCATCGGGCATACGTGGCAGCGCTTCCCGCGCTTTTACGGCTTTCGCCATGGCTTCAACAAGTTCCTCCATACCGCTTAGTTTCCAAAATCCCACGACTCGCCTGCGTGATAACGACGCAGAACGTTTTTCGCGATCAGAATCTTGTGCACCTCATCGGGTCCGTCAGCGATGCGCAACGTCCTAGCACCTTCATACATCCCCGCAAATGGAAAATCCCCGGACACTCCGGCCGCACCATAGACCTGAATCGCCCGGTCAACTACACGGTGGTATGCAGCCGGTACGTATACCTTAATGGATGAAATATCAGTGCGAGGATCGACACCCGATTCCATCTTCTGAGCGCAATCAACGACCATGAGCCGCGCCGACTGGATATCCATGTACGAATCCGCAATAAACCCCTGCATAAACTGCTTGTCTTCGAGTTTTTCACCTCCATGCACTTCGCGCGTCATCAACCGATCAATCATTAAATCGAAACATCGCCACATCGCACCAACCGAATTCATGCAGTGGTACACACGACCCGCTCCGAGACGATCCTGCGCCGCTTGATGGCCCGTACCGGTTTGTCCTAACTGGTTTTCTTTGGGCACGCGGACATTTTCATACTTGATTTCGCAATGACTTGAAGCCTTACCCCAGACGGGAACGCCGCGAAGAATGTTGACGCCAGGCGTCTCCCTGGGAACGATGATTTGCGTCATCTTCTCGTTAGCACCACCGGGATCGTCTGGATCGGCCGTCCGACACATAACAATATAAAAGTCCGCAGCGTGGCCGTTCGATGTGAACCACTTATGGCCATTGATAACCCATTCATCACCATCGAGTTCCGCACGCGTCGTCAACGACCGGGGGTCCGACCCAGGATTCATCGGTTCCGTCATCGAGAACCCGGATTGCATGCGTCCTTCTGTCAGCGGTATGAGCCATTTTTCGTGTTGCTCGGGAGTCCCGTATTTGACCAATATCTTTTGATTGCCCGAATTTGGTGCTACCACACCAAAGAGCGGTGCTGCTCCGGGGCTGTACGCTAATATTTCGTTCATGTAGGCGTGTTGCATGAACGAGAGTCCCATACCACCGAACTCGGGTGGTAGATGCGGCGCCCAAAGCTTGGCCTTCTTCACTTTATCCTGCACAGCCTTCCTCAATTCTTGTGCCCGCGCGATCGCCTCCTTCGATGGCCTGGACCCATCGCGAGTCGACGCGTATAGATCACTTTCATTTGGAACGATGTCTCGGTTGACGATCTCCGCGGTCGCCAGCCGAACTTCGTTGACCTCGTCGTCCAACATCGGAATCGGTTTAATATTCATGGACATAGTTTGCCTCCCCCTTGTTACCTAACCGCCCGGCTTCGGTTGGGCGGCATCCAAAGGTCTAATGTAAGTGGTCGGGTTATACTGCGCAACTTAGCACTCTGGAAAGGACGCTTCCCGCGGCTTTGCAACTCGAAGCTGTCGGGGCTCGATATGGCAGTACAAAAGGGAATTCGCACCAGTCAGGGGCTCAAATATCCTTACGACGAACATCCGGCAAAAGGCACCACAATGGAAGTCGCGGACGGAGTTCGATGGTTGACCATGCCCATGTGGGGATCTCTCACCCACATCAACTTGTACCTTCTCGAGGACGACGATGGTTGGTTCGTGGTCGATACGGGACTCGGCACCGACGACACAAAAAAACTGTGGCATGCGATTTTTGATAGTGAGCTCAACGGGAAACCTGTCAAAGGGGTGATCTGCACACATATGCATCCCGACCATATCGGTCAAGCTGGCATGATCACCGAGCACTTTCGCGTTCCGCTCTTCATGACGCGTGGCGAATTTTACCAAGCCCGATCTTTCGCAACCGGCGGGCCTTCACATCACTCGAGCTGGATCGGGCAAGAGTTCTATACCCGATACGGTATGCCCGCCGATTACCTCCAAAAATTATCAAAAATGTGGACCGGGCGCGCCACCGGCAAGATGTCGATGATGTCGATGCCAACGGCTTTTCCTTCTGGTTTCCATCGTCTCGAGGACGGCGACGTACTCTCCATCGGAAACCACCACTGGGAAATCGTTGTTGGATCTGGTCACTCCCCCGAACACGCGTGCCTACTGTGTAGAAGCCTCAAGATTATGATCTCGGGCGATCAGATTCTTCCCATCATAACCTCCAACGTCAGCGTCCATCCGACCGAACCCGAAGCCAATCCCCTCAAAGCTTGGATGGAGTCGCACGATAAGTTGCTCTCGACCCCCGAAGATACCTTTGTCCTCCCGGCACATAACTTGCCGTTTTTCGGTGTACGCGAACGACTCCGTCAATTAATTGACCATCACGAAGAACGCATGCTCGCTCTCGAAGAATTTTGTGTCGAACCACAAACCGCAAACGCCCTGCTACCGGTTTTGTTCAAACGTAAGTTGGACTCACGCCAAACCATGATGGCGCTCGGCGAAGCTATCGCCCACTGTCACCTTTTGATGTATCGCGACCGGATCGAGCGCACCTTGCACGAGGACGGGGCTTATCGCTTTACGGCAACCGATCCGGTTCACGCGCGAGAGCCTCGCTTGGATACGCGCGACGACGTACCCACCCTGGCCTGAGTGTTCGGTGAAAGAATCTACGCCGCTCCGTCAATCCATTGATCGAGTGACCGTTAAGATTTTGCGGTGGGGTCAAAAACTCCCTTGGGGTGTTCGTTCGATCGCCGGTCTTCTGTTGATGTTGGGGGGAGTGTTCGGATTTTTACCCATACTTGGGTTTTGGATGTTTCCCTTGGGCCTAGCATTGATCGCCCTTGATATTCCCTGGACCCGATCACGCATCCAACAGTGGATACTGCGGATTGAAATGCGCGTCAGGACGACTGCAACCGAACATCGAGCCAATAACCACTCACGTCATGATGCTTAACGTAACCTGCAGTAGGGGTCGCAAAGTGGGTCCCAATGATGAGCACATCTGAATCGACGTACTTCTCCAGTAACGATTCACGCGTGCGACGACCTTGGTCTTGATCGTAATCGGCTGAACTACACCAGTCCGTCCGCGTCATCTGACAAGGATGATGAATGCAATCTCCCGTAATTAATGCCTCAACTCCGTTCGATGTCACCCGCACACTAACGTGACCAGGCGTGTGGCCGGGGGTCGCCTGCAAGTTCACACCGGGAGCAACTTGGTGGTCTGACTCGACGAGATCTACCAACCCTGCCGCGAATATCGGACGGACACTGTCGTCCATCACCGATCCATACGTTGACGTATCCTCGTTGGTATCCCAGTACTCCCACTCTGTCCGACCCATTAAATAACGCGCGCTCGCAAACGTGGGCTCCCACATTCCATCGACCAACTTTGTATTCCAACCGACGTGATCCACGTGCAGGTGTGTGCAAAGAACCGTGTCGATCGAGTCAGCCGCATATCCAACGCCCTCGAGGTCCTCTAAAAACTGTGTTTGTAGATGACTCCACGCGGGAATCGAACGTTCTTTGTCGTTGCCAATGCATGTGTCGACGACGATCCGACGTTCGCCGGTATCAACCACCAATGCGTGAATGCTCATGATGAGGTTACCCTCTAGATCCATGAAGTGGGGTTGCAACCAGGGATAGGCAAGACATGCCTCACGCGTGGCATCCGGGAGAATGAATCGGGATCCCCCAGCAACCTCCATCTCAACAACGCGCGTTATTTTGATATCACCGACTTCCCAAACCTCATTCATCGTATGCTCCAGCCTTTACTCGAACCATTATGGATGGATATCTTTACTCGAGGTAGACCCAACCAGGCGAGAACACATTTATGGCTATTGGCGAGATCTTTTCCGTATTGGCGCAGGTGCCTGCGCTACTCAAGTTAAAGCGTGGCATGACCCCGCGGCCATTAGATGAACACGATTGCTTTGCTCGCCTAGTCGAAAACCATGCCGAGAACTACGCTGATGGGGTCGCGGCTGTCTTCGAAAGTCAGACGGTCACTTGGGGCCAACTCAACGCCGCTGCGAATCGTTACGCTGCGAGGCTACTCGAAATGGGCGTGATGCGTGGCGATGTCGTCAGTGTTTTCATGGAAAACCGAATCGAATTTCTCGAAAGCGTAATTGCGCTCAATAAGATCGGCGCGACGGGGGGCCTTATCAATACCAACCTTCGAGGCGGTCCTCTGACCCACTGCATTTCCGTAACAGATTCTAAGAAATGCATCTTTGGTGCCGAACTTGTCGAGGCGATCCAAGAGGTAAAGGGAGAACTGAATTTAGACGAAGGTTCCGACTACTTGTTTGTTCCCGACGGCAATCTCGATACCGTCCCAAATTGGGCCCGGAACTTAGGTGACGAAAGCGTGGGAGCTGGAACTGAGAACCTTCCAATGACCCAAGAAGTCACACTTGGTGACAATGCCTTCTATATCTTCACGTCAGGGACGACGGGTTTACCCAAAGCGGCGGTATTGTCTAATCGACGTTATCTCCAGAGTGCAATGCTTTCCCACACCGCGGGTTTGCAATGCGACCGTTCAGACCGCCTTTACATCTGCCTCCCGCTTTATCACGGGACCGGCCTTTTGATTGGCGCCGGCGCATCTTTTTCATCCGGTGCTGCCATGGTTATCCGGCGACGATTCTCGGCGAGTCGCTTTCTGCCCGAAGTCAGAGAACACGGCGTCACCTGCCTGATTTACGTCGGTGAGCTCTGTCGTTATCTCGTCAACTCTGAGCGCCATGCCGACGATCACGACAGCCCGCTTCGGGCGATGATGGGAAATGGACTTCGCCCCGACGTGTGGTTGGAATTTAAGGAGCGCTTTGGAATTAAACGCATAAGCGAATTCTACGGATCTAGCGAAGGCAACGTCGTTTTCGCCAATCTATTCAACAAGGACTGCACGATCGGCACAACAACCGCCCGCATTGCCCTGGTCGAATACGACGTCGATGCTGACGAAGTTTTGCGGGATAAAATCGGTCAATGCACTCCTGTTAACCGAGGCGAACCCGGTCTTTGTATAGGGCACATCAATCCTGACGCTCCGTTTGAAGGCTACACGGACAAAGAAGCCACCGAAAAGAAAATCTTTCGCAACGTCTTCGAGGAAGGCGACGCATGGTTCAATACCGGCGACTTAATCCGAGAACTCACCCAAGAAGAGGTCGGGTTTGCGCTTGGTTATGCGCACTATCAATTTGTTGATCGTGTCGGCGATACCTTCCGCTGGAAGTCGGAAAACGTTTCGACCAACGAAGTCGGTGAGATCATCAATGGCTTCGCCGCCATCGAGCTGAGTAACGTCTATGGCGTCGAGGTGCCCGGCGCAGACGGGCGCGCCGGCATGGTCGCCGTACGCCTCGCTGACCATGCTCATGACCTCGATTGGGAAAGTTTCACAGCGTACGTCAACAGCGAATTACCGGCCTACGCTCGCCCGGTTTTTGTGCGCGTCCAGAAGGACATGGACGTAACCGGTACGTTCAAGATGGTTAAAGGCGACCTACGCCGGGAAGCTTACGATCTCGGTGCAATCGCCGACCCCGTCTACGTTCTGAAACCTGGCACCAATCGTTACGAACCACTCGACACCGAATACCTCGAAATCATTCGCGACGGTCGTGCCGGTTATTGACCCAGTGGTAACAATCGACGTCGTCGTAGTTCCGATGTCTTAGTCGTAGATATCAGGTCCACCCGGGATCCGAAAACGTTTGTATTCCCATTGGTATTGGGCCGGTGCCCGAGCGATCGCCAATTCGATAGCAGCATTGATTGCATTGGCAGCGACGACGGGATCAGGGTCGTATACAGCCTCTTCCAACACGTCGAGCCACACTTCAAAGCCCCCAGGCACTCGTAACGCCGTCGCGAGGCAAGCTCGCGCCTCCGTTTTCTGTAATAGTCGACTAGAAAGCGTTCCTGTTAAGGCATCCCGTCCCATGAAATTGGCCATCACCCCGTTGCCGCGAGCAGGCACTTGGTCCGGTAGAACGGCAACGAGTTCACCCCGCCTTAGCGCCAACAAAAGCGTGCGTAGCCCCGCCCGAGTCGCTGGGACCAGACGCCCGCCGTGCCGCTCCCGCGCCGCGTTTACCTGATCTTCAATGCCTTGGATCTGGCGATTCTCATAGAGGGCGGTGAGCGGACCTTTCGATGCAAAGTAGTACGAGAGCACCTCCCAGTTGCCGAAGTGCGGGACCAACATAAGGATCCCCTTCCCCTTACGGTCCTCACCGAAAACACCGCTGCCATGGACCTTCAACAAGCACCCGTCGATTTTCGGATTCGGCCAGTGCCAAACCATCCCGCTTTCCATGTAGATAGTCGCGGTCTGACGAAGGCTCTCAATGGCAAGACGGCGACGTTCCATCCCGTGCACTTGGGGGTATGCAAGTTCGACGTTGCGCCTCGTACTTCGCTGCATGCGCGTCCGCCCGAGCCAAATCAATTCGCCGAAACGACGTCCGAGCCAACGGACTAACCTGAGCGGCAACCAGGACAGGACGCGGATGCTGGCCATAACAAGCCAGTACGCGATCACGTCTCGATTTCGACGATTGGGATGCCGCACAACCGGGTTATTCTATTGAAAAGTAGCGACGTGTACCGGAACAATCTCGATTCAAATGCTGTCGTACCACCTCAAAGATTCCGACTCCGGCATGGAGGTCGATCTCATCGATCACGGCGCTACCGTAACTCGAATCCTCACGCCGGATCGTCAGGGCTTATTGGCAGACGTCCTTCTGGGTTGTCCCACACCCGAAGATTACTTACGCCCACATCCACACTTCAATTGTCTGGTCGGCCGTTACGCCAATCGCATTACCGATGCCCGTTTTCAAGTCGACGGTATCTTGTACGAACTTGACGCCAATTTACCTCCGCATCACCTTCATGGCGGGAAACACGGGTTCGGGCTTCGAAGGTGGAGCAGCGGAGCAATTGATCAAGGCGTGCGCTTTGAGCTCATCAGTCCAGCTGGCGAGGGTGGCTACCCCGGGAAATTAAACGTAGTTGCCGAATACACCTTGCACGGAATGACTTTGGGCCTCCGCTATTCAGCGACCACGACACAACCGACGCCCATCAGCCTTTCGTCGCACCACTATTACAACCTAAGCGGCATCCAGGGCAGTGCTATCGACGACCACCAAATTTCCGTCAATGCTGCCGCCTTCCTTCCCGTTTCAGCGGAGCTAACGCAACTCGGAAGAATCGAATCCGTTACCAACACGCCATTCGATCTACAAAATACTACGCGCATTGGTGATCGTCTCGGAAGCACACACGAGCAAATACAACCTGTGGGCGGATTTGATCACACCTTCGTCATCACGGGTCAGGGGTTACGAGAGGCAGCACATGTAATGGACCCCTGTTCAGGCCGTTCTTTGACCGTGCGGACCGACCAGCCAAGCATGCAACTGTATACGACCAACACCCTTCGAGCTCAGGGTAAGGAAGGAACCGTCTATCAACCTCACCAAGGAATATGTCTCGAAACACAACAATTTCCTGACGCACCCAATCAAAAAAATTATCCTGACCCAATCTTGAGGCCCGGCGAAATCTATACGGCCACAACGGAATTTGTCTTCGGGAGGATAAACGATTGAAATGTTCCAACACCTATTCGGAGTACGGTCTGGCTATTTTGTCGCCGAGAAGGGCTCTCGTGTTGACCCCAGCTCTCCGCGCATAGACTTCGAGGTTGCGAATGAAGGCGATTTTGTTTGATCTTGGCGGCGTGCTCATTGATCTCGCCCCGTCGAGAGTATTCGAACACTGGGGCAAGGCTGCCGCTGTGACCCCGGCAAGTTTGGCCGCCCGATGGAAAATCGAAGAGGCCTATAAAGCCCACGAAAAAGGGGAGATGGAGTTCATTGAGTTCACGAGCCATCTACAAAAACAGCTTGGAATTTCCCTCACCCAGAGCGATTGGAAAACCGGATGGAATGCGCTTCTTGGCCAACCATTTTCAGACCTACTTCCCCGGCTCTCAGCGCTCGCAAAACGAATGCCACTGTATTGTTTCAGCAACACCAACAAGACCCACTGGACCGCGTTAACGGCTCGAACTAACCATCCGCAACTGGATAGCTTTTTCCAAAAGACCTATCTGTCCTACGCGATTGGTCGCCGAAAGCCAAACGTTGAGTCGTATCGATGGGTTGCCAACGATATGGGGTACCGTCCAGCCGATATCGCATTCTTAGACGACAACGAAGCAAACATTAACGGGGCGGAACGAGCGGGGCTATGCACAACGCACGTTACGAGACCAAAGGTTGTGATTGACTTCCTGGATAAGCTGGCCGCGTCGAGATCGGACGGCGGTTAAATAGCGCTATCTATTAGCGCCTCGCGGTGGCGATCGATTTTATGGAGGTAGCGCTCGCCCGCTCGAGCGAAGTCCTGTCGATTGCGGTTACGGAATCCGAGGTTGTATGACTTTAGAGCGCAGCTTTCCGATCCGCACACGTCCTGGTAATGAGCAAGAATTTGCGCACCGCAATATATATTTTCTTCGGGATCGGAAAGGTCAACGATTCCGCAAAAATGCTGCCAAAACTCCATGCGTATCTGAGCGGGTCCAATCGCCCCAACCGACGAAGTCACGTGTTTGCGAAAAGAACTTTCGGTTAACACAAGACTTGCCAACAATTCTGGACTTAGCCGTTGGCGTTTCGCAGCTTCGAGGATCCAACCGGAGAATTCCACCGCCGTCTCGTAACGAATCCCAAAACTACGGTGAAGCTTGCCTGCAAATTGATCACGTTCAACATTCCAGGGTGTCGAGTTCACCACACTTTGGGGAGTTCCTACCCTCATAACGAATCGGTCAGGCACCGGCTCGAGCGCTACCGACAACCCCAGCGTCATGAGTATCAAACCGGCCCAAGCAATCGTTTTGGACACAAGAAACGAGCGTCTTCGCGGCACCAATGCCGCGTCGTCGATGAGCTTGGTGGCGATGACGACGGCCCTAAATTACGAACAGGGCCGGGAAGACTAGCCCATCTGCGGACGCAATAGTCAAAAAAACAGGCTAAAAATGAAGAAAAAGAGGATTTTTAGTGGAAAGTTTATTAATGGGGAATAAAAAGTATCTTTAATATTCTATTTTATAACGATAACCGGTTTAAATCGTTTTCGAAGAGCCCATCATCTCAATGCTTTCAACTTGTAATTGTCCCATGTCACCACAGTTTCCGGGACCACTACCACCCACCGCCGGTCCTTTCCCGCCGCTGACGCGTTGTTGGGTGGCGGCTCATCGACAGCAGGTTGCCCATGGCCACCGTTGTACTTTTTCCCCATCTGCTTTCTTGCCTCGGCCAGAAACGGATCGCCGTCTTCCTCCGCCGAATTTTCGAGGACGCTGGCCTGACCCTGAATCATGACGGCTTGGAGTTCCGGGAACGCTTCATTGCGGTCAACGATTACGGAGCAGCCGGGATTCCGACGTAGGTTCACGATTTTTTGACCTCGTCCAAAAAAATAGACGCGACCGCCCGCCCAGCCAAACCACATCGGCGTCAGGTTGATCCTCGTGTGAGGGCCCTGCGATGCAATTCGCATATTCCATTGGGTGGTCATAAGGTCGTCCACCTGAGATGGGCTTAGCGCCAGTTTTCGAGATATCCCCATGCACAACTCCCCCACTCAGCTAACAAAGACACCGCGGCAACCAGGCATCAATTCATCCCGTCCGTACCTATTATCCGTAATTAAGTTCCCGTTAACTGGGTAATGATCTTGATGCGATCCTCTTTTGGTAGTTGCGCATAAGCCGCTGAGGTTCGGTCCACAATATCGCCGTAGCGAGCTTGTATCTGTTCCGCTATCGTTTCCGGGTCGCCGGATACTGCAAACGAGTTCATGATGTCGTCGGTGATCAGGCCGCCCATTTCGACCCAACGCCCCTGCTTCGACATTGCATTCAACTCGGGTTGAAGCTCACCAACCCCGATGCTGTCCAAAACAGGCTTATAGGCTGGCGTCGAACCATAAAACGCAATCTGCTGCTTGGTCGCCGCACTGGCAGATTCGAGTTCCTTTTCATCACGGCCTGTCACTACGAAGCATGGATAACTAATCTCAAAGTCTTCGCGTTTTTTACCCGCCTTGGCCCAACCTCGTTCGAGCGCCGGCATGGTCACTTCGCGCAAGTATTTTTCAGTAGTGAATGCATGCGCAATGATGCCGTCGGCCACCTCACCTGCTACCTCGGTCATGAGAGGGCCGACCGCCGCTAGAAAGACGCGTGGGGCACCGTGTTCGGTGTTCGTCGGTGCGAAAAAGGGTGTCATCAATGTATGGTTATAAAACTTTCCCGTGAATTCGAGCGCCTCGCCCTGGTACCAGTTGGCCCAGATCGCGCGCAAGGCAAGAATGAACTCGCGCATTCGAGCTGCTGGATTCGACCACGGCATACTGAAACGCTTGGTGATATGTGCGCGTATTTGAGAACCCAGGCCAAGCACGAAGCGCCCGTTCGACGCAGCGTTCAAATCATGGCCAATGTTGGCAAGAATCATCGGCGTCCGAGCAAATGCAACGGCGATCCCTGTGATAAGGTCGACGCGAGACGTTTGTTGCGCTGCAAACGCAAGCGGCAAAAACGGATCGTGCGACGTCTCGGCAGACGTGATACCGCTATACCCCATTTCTTCCAATTCTTGAGCTTGGGCCGCAACCGTCGCCAAATCCCAGCCGACACCACCATCAACTTTCATCGCATTTCCTCCCGTTTTGCGAACTCTCGATTGTCTATTAGCGTTGCGGAATAAACAAACCTTCGAACGGACCTTTGCCACCTACATAATGCATCACGGTCGGATCCGATGATCCCATCTCGACGCAATAAACAACGTCGTTCGGCACACGCAACTTCTGCCGAGTGTAGTCTGAAAGACCAAGCAGTAGATCGAGGAGCATGCGAATGGTGATGCCATGGCTCACCAACACAACCTCCTGATGCGAAGCATCGTTTAATTCGGCAACAAGGGGCGCCACGCGCCTCTTGACGTCCAGACGACTTTCACCATTGGGCGGACAATATCCTTCGGGATCGTCCTGGCGCGCTTGCCATTGGTCCAAGTATAGAGATTGAAGTTCCTGGGAAGTTCGGCCGCTCCAATCGCCCATGCACACTTCGCGTAAGCGCACATCGTGTTCGGCCGGAACGTTGGTCTCCCGAACGATAGGTGCAACCGTTTGCATCGCCCTCCCTAGCGGCGAGGCGATAATTCGGTCAATACCAAACTTTCCTAATAACTGCCCATGGTCTTCCGCTTGCGCAAGACCCAACGAAGTCAGCGGCGAGTCCGCCCAGCCTTGGATACGGCGTTCTACATTCCACTCGGTTTCACCGTGTCTGACGAGAAAAAATGTCGTCATGGGTTAACACGCGCCAATTTCGCCGTACTAGAACTGGTCGCCAATAGATTTCCAGCACCATCAAAAAGTTGTCCTTCAAGAAACGCGACCGTTCGACCCATCGATACGACCCACCCTTCCGCAACCACACGCCCGGGCCCCGTCGCGGAAACAAAGGTAACTTTAAGCTCCAGGGTTACAGCGCTAAATTCGCCGTGACTCGCATGTCGTATCGCGTGCGCCATCGCCGCGTCCATCCACGCCGTCACGAAACCTCCCTGAACGACCTTTCCATCGCTATGACAAAACTCAGGTCTTGCATCAAATTGCATGACTGCTTTTTGCGCTTGGTCGCTGTATTCCACCAACGTTCCACCGCCAAGCAGCTCCATCAAATCGTTTCGATTTTCTGACACAAAAGACCTAGAGTTTGTTACTAGTGCGCGTGCGACGTGTTCGTCAAAGCTCGAATCGATCCCCTCGAAAAGGTTCAAACGTTTGGTACGCCACATCGAGTTCTACTCGCCCTATCGGCGACACGATACTCGTTGTGATCCCTGCGTTTGCGTCTTCGCGTATACGCGCTTGGACTTCCGTTGTAGAGCCAATGACTCCAATTTCATCTATGACTTCATTGGAGAATGCCCCGGTGGTTCGTTCGCGATCCCTAGCAGCCCATCCCTCCCGAATTTCGGCGGCGACGTCTGGATACCCGCACCACTCTAGATAACGGTTATATACAGGATTTGAGAAATACGGAGCAAAATGTGATCGGAAGAGCGCGCGTCCTTCTTCTTTATTATCCGTCACGTGGACCATGGCTCGATTAACGATCTCAATGTCGCGCCAATCCTTGCCTGCCCGCTCGGCTCCTACCTTCACGTGTTCCATCATCTTAGGTAACGCGCTTCTTGGCCAAAGATTGAAGATCACTCCGTCACCATATTCCGCCGCCATCTCGATCATTTTGGGTCGTAGTGCCGCTATATATATGGGTATCGCCGGTGTTGATGGGTCCTGTTTGTAGCCACGGCTGTATAGCGTTTGCATGTCGGTGAAGGATGTTTTTTCTCCAGCGAGAATACTGCGCACCACAACGGCCGTTTCCTTAACCCGCGTCAGCGGTTTTTCAAGATCAATGCCATTGAATGCCTGCATGATGGTCTGGCTTGACGAGCCCAGTCCGAGCACAAAACGCCCCGGTAGCGCTTGCCCAATGACGTCGGCCATCGCCGCGAGTACCGTGGGCGTGCGCGTATAGACAGGGACGATGGCCATTCCGATCCGTAATGTCTGCGTATGTGCGGCAATCGCAGCGGCCATCGCAAGACCGTCCGGGGCACCGGGGTCCGAGAACCAACCATCTCGATAGCCATTCGATTCTGCCCACTGAACGAGATCGATTGTGTCTTGCAACGACTGGTTAAGCGGCAACGTCACGGCCACGCGCTTCTCTAGCGACATAACTTCCACCACCGAACTTCTTCGAGCAGCGGAGAGTCTCATTACCTCGACCGAAAGATCAACCCTGCTACTCTGTCCCGACAAAAACTGGAACCCGATGAGCCAGAATGCCGATATCCATACGGTTTTGGACCTGTACCCTAGCAAGCACCCCGGCTGTACACTTTTGCAATACGGATGAGGGAGGCTCCCATGAGCGACGTAGAGCTCACGCCCGTGCGTCCAGCACACGTTTTCGATGAAGCCGCACTAGAGGCCTACATGAGAACGGAACTCGGTGGTTACCGTCCACCGATGAAGGTTCAGCAATTCGAGGGTGGACAGAGTAATCCAACATTCTTGCTCGAGACGCCGACGGAACGGTACGTATTGAGGAAACAACCGCCCGGTGAGTTGCTCCCATCAGCTCACCAGATCGATCGAGAATACCGTGTCATGGACGCTTTGCACGGAACAGGCGTACCGGTCCCAAAAATGCACAGCCTCTGCGAAGACCCAACAATCATCGGCACCAAGTTCTACATTATGGAAATGGTTGAGGGCCGTCTGTTCACGAAAACGACCCTACCGGAGTTAACCCCCGCTGACCGGCGCGCGATTTATCTCGATATGGCCCGCGTACTAGCAGCATTGCATCGCGTGGATCCGGCCGTCGTCGGGCTCGACGACTTCCGCCGCCCAGGAAACTATTTTGCCCGTCAAGTGAATCGTTGGACTAAGCAGTACCTCGCCTCAGAGACCGAACATATCGACGCGATGAACCACCTGATTGACTGGTTACCCAAGAACATCCCGGCCGAGTCGAGCACCGGAATCGTCCACGGTGATTTCCGACTCGGCAATCTGTTGTTGCATGAAACCCAACCCAAGGTCGTTGCAATACTCGATTGGGAACTCTGGTCAGTCGGCGACGCGCTCGCCGATCTCGGCTACCTGTGTCAGGAGTACCATTATTTAGTCAGTGAAACGGAAGACATGCTCCCTGGTGCAGATCTCGAAAAACTCGGAATCCCGACGGAAAAGGAGCTTATCCATACCTACCGCCTTGCGGTGGGACGCGGGCCGATCGATAACTGGATTTTCTATATCGTCTACAACATGTTTCGATCCGCCGGCATCATTCAGGGCGTCTACAAACGCGGCCTTGACGGCAACGCCAGTTCCGATAAAGCCCTTGAATACGAAGGTGTCGCACGCGTTCGTGCCGAACGCGCTTGGACATTGATTACCGAGCTCGGTTTGCGCTAACGGAGCTTCGTTACAGCATCGTCTCTGCAATAAGTTGCAGTGCCTCTGGTTGCCCACTGCCAATTAGCATCGTCCCCACCTCGCCGCGATCACCCGCTTCTTTCCACCGTTGCAGACGATCGCGTATTCGATCCGCAGGTCCAATGAGATGACAAGCATCAATGAGCTCCGCGGGAACAGCCGCCATTGCTTCTTCACGTCGGCCCGATAGGTAAAGATCTTGGATGCGAACAGCATCCTCCTCAAAACCAAGTTTCTTCGCGTAATCGTTGTAAAAGTTTTTGTCGCGCGCTCCCATACCGCCTATGTACAACGCCATGTTGCCTCGAATAGGCGCCATGCACTCCTCCACGCTGTCCCCTATCACGACGGTCACGAACGGTGATATATCGAAATCGGCTAACGACTTGTTCCCAGCCGCTGCAAATCCCTTGCCGATCGGCTCTTCAAAAACGCTGAACTTGTCAGGATCCATCCAAATGGGAAAGAGACCATCACACACTTCAGCGGCGGCGGTCACACCCCGCGGAGTGATGCTCGCCGCGTACACCGGAATATCCTCTTCGCAATGAAGAATACTCTTCATCGGCTTACCCAAACCAGTCGCGGCGTCACCTCGATACGGCAACTGATATTCCTTACCGTCGTAATTTGCCGGCCCCTCTCGGGCAAAAATCTGTTTCATGATCTCAACATATTCCTTCAGGCGGGTAACGGGCCGACCATATGGAACGCCATGCCAACCTTCCACAACTTGGGGCCCAGACGCTCCTAAACCAACGATAAACCGACCCCCCGATAAATCTGCCAACGTCATCGCCGTCATCGCCGCCATCGCAGGCGTCCTAGCAGGCATTTGCATAATCGCGGTGCCTACCTTGATCGTTTGTGTTTGCGCCAAGATCCAGGCAGCAGGGGTAACCGCATCGGATCCCCAGGCCTCGGATGTCCAAATAGATTCGTACCCGAGACTCTCGGCGTGCAACACATTCTCAATTGGAATATTGATCCGCCGGCCTGAAAAACCGGAAATAAGCCCGAGTTTCATGGTTCGCTCCTGAGAATACTGTTCAAGAAAAACAACATATCACGAACAACCATCTAGACCGCAACATCGATCCGACCCGAGTCTGCTCGGAATGACGGAAGTCTTAACCCATGGTCCCGAGTGTATTCTTCCGATGCTGTGCATTGATGTACTCGACAATATCGGCGGATTCATACAGCCACTCGACGTCGCCTGTATCTCTTTCAATGCGCAAACACGGCACCGTGCCTTTACCGCCTCCCCGGATCAAATCGATGTATGCCTCGCGGTCCAACAAGATATCGCGCATGGGGACGCTCACATCGACTCCATCCAAAAACTGACGGACCCGACGACAATAAGGGCAGGAATCGTACTGATAGAGTATGTACTGCTCCGTCATGCGGTGCAGTATAGACTGCGCGTATGGCACGATCACAGGTAACTCGAGTTAACCGTCTCCGAACGGCAATCATCGCCGTCGGCGCAGTGGTAATCGTTGCGTTGGTTTTCGTCGGAATACTATACAGCTCGGGCCGATTAGGGGCTGGTGGTTCAGGCGCGGAAAACAGATATCGAGATCTCGGGCGAAATCCTCACGCCATGCCGATCGAGATCGTCGAGTACTTTTCCTACGCCTGCATCCACTGTAAGAACTTCGATCCTGTTATCGAAGACTGGAAGACGACGCTCCCAGTGGGGGTTCAATTTCGACGCGCCCACGTGGGGTACTCGAGCGAAATTGCGCTTCTCGCACGTTCCCACTATGCGCTTGAGCAGCACGACGCACTCGAACGAAACCATACGCGACTGTTTAGAGCAATCCACGATCGAGGGAAACGCTTTCAGACTGCTGAATCGATTGCCGACTACGTCGACGGCTTCGGTATCAAACGCGACGTGTTTCTGAGTACGATCAATGGGCGCCGCATTAGCCAACTTGCCCTCGCGGACGATCAACGGTGGAGGGAATACGGCCTGACGGGTGTCCCGGCATTGGTCGTCGCCGATAACTATGTGATTAACATGGATCTAGGACGCACACGCGCACTAGAAATAGTCGATGCGTTGGTGAATGAGTTGCTCGCTAAATCCTCAGGTCAATAACCCCTTGATCGCAGTGTTGCGGCGTAGCCGACAGCGTTCCAAACCACGAACGGCATTGTGACAAAAAAACGATGGCGCCGACTTTGGTCGCGCTTGATTCGGTCTATTTTCGTCTCAGCATTAATCGGTTTGGTTGGTGTCGGAGCCTACGTGGTGTATCTGGACGGCACCATTACTCGGACATTCGAAGGACGCCGATGGACGGTTCCCGCACGGGTCTTCGCGCAGCCGCTCGAATTCTACGAAGGCATGGGCCTTTCTCAAGAGGCATTTCTCATCGAGCTAGACCGACTTGGATACAGCCCGCACAGGTCCGGCGAGTATCCGGGGACCTACCACATCGGCCCAAGATCCGTCGTTGTCACGCTGCGACCCTTCCGGTTCCCAGACGGTCACCGTGCCGCACAGACAGTATCTGTTCGATTCCGCGGTGACCGCCTCTCGCGTTTATTATCCGCAGGGCCAACTGGTCCCGTCAGACTAGAGCCAGCCGTCATCGGAAGTTTTTTTCCTAGTCACGGCGAAGACCGTCTAATTGTCGAACCAGAGAACACGCCGCATTTATTGACCGAAACGTTGATCGCCGTCGAAGACCGAAACTTTCAAAGCCATTGGGGCTTCGACATTGGCGGCATTCTACGAGCATTGATGGTCAACGTTGCCGAGGGAAAAGTACGCCAGGGCGGAAGCACGCTAACCCAACAATTGGTGAAATCTTATTTCCTCGATAACCGCAGAACGTTTATTCGAAAATTTCGTGAGCTCATCATGGCCATCATCCTCGAACGCCAATTCGAAAAAGAAGAACTGCTCAACGCATACATTAACGAAATTTTTTTGGGGCAAAACGGGCACAGGGCAATTCATGGATTTGGGCTTGGAAGCCAGTTCTATTTCGGTCGTCCACTGGAGGAACTCGGCGCCGAAGAAATCGCACTGTTAGTCGCCGTCGTTCGCGGTCCGACCTATTACAACCCGTACCGCTATCCCGAACGCGCTCAGGCCCGCCGCGACCGAGTTCTTAATACCATGCGCGCTCACGACTTGATCGACGAAGCCACTGTCCGAGCAGCACTCGCTAATCCGATTCAACTAGCCACGTCGCGAGCCGGCGGACGCTATTACCCGGCATTTATGGATCTCGTCCGACGCGAATTGTCTCGAGATTTCGATTCCGACGATCTCGCCGATAACGGCTATCGAATATTCACTACGTTAAAGCCATATCTCCAAGACGCGGCCCAAACCGCCACGCTTCGAACCCTGGGTAAATTGGAACGTGAACGAAACTTGCCGACAAAAACGTTAGAAGCGGCCGTGATCATTCGTCACAGCCAGACTGGGGACGTCCATGCAGTGGTTGGCGGGCGTACCCGAGGGAGCCAGGGCTTCAATCGGGCTCTCGACGCGCGTCGACAAGTCGGGTCGCTGTTGAAACCCGTCGTAGCCTTAAGCGCTCTTGAAAGCGGCCATTATCACCTAGCCTCGTCCGTCGATGACGCACCCATTGTGCTACCAGATTTCAACAATTGGACGCCGCTCAACTTCGACGGACAATTCCGCGGACCCGTTCCACTCATACGTGTGTTAAGCGACTCCCTCAACGTCGCGACCGTACGGGTCGGTATGGACGTTGGCGTCGCGAAAGTGGCGAACCGCATCACAAATCTTACCGGGAAGCCCATCGCGCATCCGTTCCCTTCATTATTTCTCGGCGCGCTGGATCTCACGCCCTTCGAAGTCTCGGAACTTTACGCTGCCTTCGCCAGTGGCGGATTCCTAACTCCAGGCAGGTCCGTCGTGGTGGTGTTAGACGATAGAGCCGCCACCCTGTCCCGCTACGCAATTGACGTTGAACAGATATTTAGCCCCGATAATGCGGCCGCGATGACACGCGCATTACAAGTTGCCATGCAACGCGGTACCGGGCGCTCTTCTCAGTTTCGCTCAACGGGAATCGCCGGTAAAACAGGGTCATCGGACAATTACCGAGATAGTTGGGTGGCTGTATTTGACGCCAACCTACTAACCATCGCGTGGATCGGGAAAGACGACAACGGAACCCATGGTCTCAGCGGGTCGAGGGGGGCGCTTCGTTTATGGGATCTATTGGCGCAGGATCTCGACATTCAAAGCGCGCTAGTACCAGGGTTAAGCAACGAGTTGGCGTGGACTTGGATCGACTACCAAACTGGAAACGAGACTACCGAACAATGTCCAAACGCGGTAAGCGTTCCCCTCCCGCGTAGCGTTGACTTACCAAGTAAAATCGAGTGCGCGCGAGGGTCGTCTCGACGCCGTAGTAAAATTCCGTAATGGCTCGACTGACGTTTCTTCTTATTTTTTTATTTTCGGCCGGATGCGCCGTTAAAGCGCCAGCACCCTCGGAAAGCCAGTCCACGGCCAAGCCGAAAAGCGGGGGATTATTCGAAACCACCAACACTGTATCGACAAATCTGATCTCGAACGCACGCGACATGATTGCCCAAGACAATGTGCTGGACGCAATTGTTTTGCTTGAGCGGGCGTTACGCCTGGATCCACAAAACGGCTATACCTGGCTCCTTCTAGCCGAGGCGGAACTCAGTCGCATGGGATTTATTCGGGCGGA
>ERZ651768.22-NODE-22-length-116749-cov-6.248320_pt1 | contig 116749 bp, 113 predicted proteins | sample MGYA00514754_ERZ651768 | MGnify/ENA metagenome assembly ERZ651768
TTATCGCTCTTTTTGCTGCTGCTCTTTTTGCTGCTGCTGCTTTTCTTAATGTTATCGCTCTTTTTGCTGCTGCTGCTTTTCTTAATGTTATCGCTTTTTTTGTTGCTGCTGCTTTTCTTAATGTTATCGCTCTTTTTGCTGCTGCTCTTTTTGCTGCTGCTGCTTTTCTTAATGTTATCGCTCTTTTTGCTGCTGCTGCTCTTTTTGCTGCTGCTGCTTTTCTTAATGTTATCGCTCTTTTTGCTGCTCTTTTTGCTGCTGCTGCTGCTGCTTTTCTTAATGTTATCGCTCTTTTTGCTGCTGCTTTTTTTCTTAATATTATCGCTCTTATTGCTGCTGCTCTTATTGCTGCTGCTTTTTTTTTACTTCTACTTCTACTTCTACTTCTACTTCTACTTCTACTTCTACTTCTACTTCTTGATTTTTTCCTTTTTCTTCTTCTACCGAAATGTTCAGTATTAGAAATAGATATATCTAACATATTTCTTATATTATGTTACATATATTTTATATTGATAGTATCAAATTATTAAAAATATTATTAATAAAAATATTATTAGTAAAAATATTACTAAAATAGTAGAAATAGTGGAAATATTATTAGTATTTTTAACTAATCCAAATAATTCAAATTTCGTATCATCTTTTAAATCTAGATTCATGGTCATATCAGGGGTTTTCAAATCATTTGTAGAACCAACTGATTTATCAGTTCCACTAAGTTTGATTTCAGATACATTAGTACTAATATCATCTTTAATTACATCGTTTGTATTAATTGGAATATCTTTCTTTGCTTTATAAGTTTTTTTTTTTCTAGATGTTCTTTTTCTAGATGGCCTTTTTCTAGATATTCTTTTTCTAGATGTTCTTTTTCTAGATGGCCTTTTTCTAGATATTCTTTTTCTAGATGTTCTTTTTCTAGATGTTCTTTTTCTAGATGTTCTTTTTCTAGATGGCCTTTTTCTAGATATTCTTTTTCTAGATAGTCTTTTTCTAGATGGCCTTTTTCTAGATATTCTTTTTCTAGATATTCTTTTTCTAGATATTCTTTTTCTAGATGGCCTTTTTCTAGATATTCTTTTTCTAGATATTCTTTTTCTAGATATTCTTTTTCTAGATGTTCTTTTTCTAGATATTCTTTTTCTAGATGGCCTTTTTTTTCTAGATGTTCTTTTTCTAGATGGCCTTTTTCTAGATGTTCGTATTTTTCTAGATAACATTTTTTTCCTTCTTCTTGAAAAAAATCCAAAGTGTTCTTTGTTACTTTGGTTATTTAATGTTAATGTGTCTAACATATTTTCTATAATATATTAAATATATTAATTTTTTTAAATATTTATGATAAAATACTTCGTTTATTACGATTTATATAAACATTAGTATATATATCGTAATATTGAAATATAATACCAGGAATATCATAATTTAAATTCATTATAGTTGATAATTCATTTATTACATTATATTTTATTGTTTGATACATTTTATTAAAATTTTTAATATCTTTATTAAGTTTTTTCCTTTGAATAATATCGAATACATTTTTATTATCTGAATTTTTGATATATATATCAATTCCACAAGTTGTTAAATATTGAATAATTTGTTTTCTATTGTATTGAACAGCAATATGTAGAGATGTATTTCCATTTATATCTTGAATATTAATATCTATATTTGTATTTTTTAAAATTTTATATATTGTTTTTATATCTCCATTTTGAGATGCAATATGTAATGAAGAATAATTTTCATCAAAAATTAAATCACCATCTATTTTCAATTCATCAAGTAATTCATCAATATAGGTAAATAATTTATCACGATAAATAAAATCATTATGATCCATATTTCTCAATAAATATAATAATTCAATTCCACCCCCAGATAAAAAATGATGCTTAAATGATATAGAATTTGATATTCGTAATAAACATTGAAAACATTTCGAAATAATTAACTCATCATATGGGATTATTCTTAATAAATATTGTGAAATATATTTTATTAAAATTTCTGGAAATTCTGTAATACATATTTTTTCTGTAAATTCATCTAATTCTAATTCTGAACATAAATTTATGAAAATTAAAATAATTGATGAAATAAATTTATCATTATTAATATTTTTAGAAAAAATATTTTTAATAATTAATAAAAATTCATGTTTTCCTATCTCATCTTTGTAAGAATTTTTTAAACATAAATTAGATAAACAAACAAAAATAGAATTTAAAAGATTCGTCGAATCTATATTTTCTAATACCATTCTTTTCATTTCTTTAATACTATTAATATTAAAATATTCTCGGCCTTCTTCACTTCGAGAAATATTTGTAAATATATAATAAATTTGAATTTGGATATCTTCCCATTTATTATAAATACCACTAAATAATGCGATTTCAATATCTCTCAAAATACCATTATCATCTAATAATTTAAAATTATCAATATTTATAGCAATTTTTGATATACATTTCATACAAAGTCTTTGTAAGACTTCGTTTACTTTATAAATTTTCATAACATTTCGAATAAATCTAATATCATCTATTAAAATTTTATTATTTTCATCATTTTTATCATAAATATCATTTAAATTTTGTATCAAAGCATCCCATCTTTTTCCTTCTGGTTCTTTTAAATTATATAAAATACAAATAATATAATCATAGATTTTTTCATAAATATATGCATAATTTTTACTGTCTTTATCCTCATTAACAACAAGTAATTCCATATATAAAAGTCTATTAATTCTACATAATTTGTCAAATTTAGTATCATTTTCATTCTCATTTTCAAATAATTCATGATAAATACTTTTTACAGTACTCCATATTTTATCAAAATTTGAATTATCTTTATCATTATCATATAGATTTGTATACAAAATTTTTGTTATTTTATATAATTTTGATAAATTTGAATAATACGAATTCATTTTTTTATTAGTTATATTTAATTTTTAAAATCAATTTTAAATTAATATTATTAATCACTATCATCCGACATTATTAAACATCTTGAATTTAAAATAATTTCTTCCATCGGTTTATTATTTAATAAAACAATATCTTCCTCTTCATCACTACTTTCATCAATTAATAAACGACCACTTTCAATTTTGTTTAATTTTTTTTTTTTCATTCTTATTTTCCTTTTTGTTTTCGGTTTTAATAAATCATCACAACTATGTTCTCCTCTTTTTCTCCTTTCTTCTACTTCCTCCCAAAAACTTTTGATTCTAGGTAATACTTCAGCAAACCATTTAGTATCTCTTCTAATATGTTTTTCTGAACTTTTTTCTAATTTCCAATATATATATTTACCATAAAGTACATAAAATTTACCTGGATTATTGTCAATAAAATCATCTATGTATTTTTCTTGATCATCTGTTGTTAAATTCATCGGAGGATATATATATTTTCTTTCATTTTTCTCTCTATCTAAAACAGATCCAATTACTCCCTTCTCTAAACCATTTGAACTTCTTCTTTCATCCAAAACAGTAATATAATTTTGAGGAATTTCATCAGTTTGTAAAATAATATTCAAATCATTTACATTATTTTTATCATAAATATCTTCTAAATATTCTTCTTTAGTATTATATTGAATAATTAAACATTCAAAAAAATGACAAACTTGTAAATTACAAACTTCTAATTGAATTTGCATTTGACACCAATATTCATGAGGAACTATACCAGTTATTACACGTTTAGGAGGACACTTAATTTCTATCATAGTTCCTTCTGGTGTAATACCATCTGGTGACGCACCTAAACATGATACAGTTGGATGAGCAATTAAACCAAATTCATAAACTTTTATATAATTATGCCTACTTTCATAAATACCAATTGCTACATCTTCATAAATTTGACCATGAAGTGTATATTTATTTCCAGTAAATGGCTTCCCTTTACCACATTTTTTTAAAATTATATCATTTCGTGTCTTGTATTTTCCCTCTCCTAATATAGCACAAATATCACTAGCAGTACACATACCTTTTCTCATTTCATACCATTCTGGACTTCTTTGTTCAGGTTGAAAAACTGTTAATAAATGTTCATATTGTTGTTTTAAAAATTCTGATTTAGTATCCTCAACTTCTTGAGCTGTTTTCAATAATTCGTTTCTCATTGAATCCAAATTTTCATAAGTTTCACCATTTACTTCAATCAATTGTAAATCATCAATGTTTTCATAATCATCTGATTGATTTTTTGTTTCGATACATCTTAATATTTTATTATAAATATTACCATAATCTAAATTTTCATGAAATTGTTCTAAAATTTCCAAAACAGATTGTATAATTTCATCAATAAGTTTGAAATCAGATGAAATATTATTTAAATCATAATCCTCTAATATATTATCAATATCATTAATTAATAAATTGTCTTTCTCCATTAATTGAAATTATAGTTTTACTATTATAATTAAATTCTATTTTCTATATTAATTAAATATATACTACTTAATTAAATATATAAATCTTTATATTATATATTATTTGATTTATGGAAAATTTAAATCAAACTAGAAATAAATGCGAATTAGAGATTGATATGACTGGAACACTTGGATCGCAAGTTTTAAAATTTGCAACTGTATTAGCAAAATGTAATAATTTTACATTACGTGATTTAGTAAAAAATGATGATAAATATGAAGCTAAATATTATTTACCAATTGGAACTACAAAATTAAAGTACAAAGATACTGATATGGAAATTATTTATACTCGATATGAAAATAATATAGTTGGGACAGCTCATTATGCTGAATTTCCTACATTACTTAAAATTATTTGTTATGGTTTAAAAGAAATTTTAACACAATTTTTAATCGATGCTAGAGAACATAGCCAACCAGAAAAAGAAGATAAAATTATTTGTAAAGTTTTGAAAAATGGATATTGGTCATTTCTAACTAAATTACCAAAACGAGATAAATCTTCTGTTTTTTTACCAAAAAAAGATAAAGAGGATATTTTGAATGATGTTACAGAATTTAAAAAGCGAAAAGATATATATATTAAATATGGAATTCCATATAAAAGAAATTATTTATTAGAAGGTATTCCTGGTTGTGGAAAAACAACATTAATTTTAACTGTAGCATCAGAATTAAATATGGACATAGCAATTGTTAACTTTGGTCCAAATATTACGGATAGTGTTTTTATGAACGCAATAAGTAATTTACCTAAAAATTTTATTCTTGTTTTAGAAGATATTGATTCGTTATTTATTAATAGACAATCGACACGTGAAAACAAAAGTAGTGTTTCCTTTAGTGGTATATTAAATACTCTTGATGGATTAGCTCGTAATTCAGGATTAATTACATTTATGACAACTAATTATCTTTTAAAATTAGATAAAGCATTAATACGTCCAGGAAGAATTGATTTTAAACTTCATTTTGATTTCGCAACAGAAAATCAAATTGAAAAAATGTATGAATTTTTTTTCCCAAATAAATTAAATGATTTTAAAAGATTTTATAAATGTATAAAAAAATATAAAACAACTACATCAGTTTTACAAAAATACTTTTTTGATAATTTAGAATCAGATGATATTTTAAAAAATATTAAAATATTTATTGATTTATGTGAAGATTATAATAAAGATGAATTTTACAAGAATATGTATTGCTAATTTGAATATTTTTCAAATATAAAATCAGTAAATAATAATACTTTGATAACAATTTAATATATATATTTATATATAAAAATTAAAATATAAACATATATATTATATAATCATGAGTAATAATAACGATTATTCTTTTATGAAAACAGGCTACAGTATTACTGGAGATGAACAAAGAGAATTAACTGAAGAACACTTAAGAAATATTGAAGCAATGATATTAGTTTTTACAAGTAATGCTATACAAACTTCATTTTTATACGTTGAACACAGTATTCGTAATGGAGTTACTTGTGGAGATATTAATTTAGCACTAAAATATGAAGTATTTAAATTTATAGATAGACCCAATATTCAAGAACAAATTAATATAACTTCACAAATCTTAGCAGAAGAAGAAGAAGAAGAAGAAGAAGAAGAGGAAGAGGAGGAGGAAGAAGGTGATGTCGAGGAATTTACCAAAAATAATTGTACCTGTGATATATGCGCTGAAATTAATAGTATTGATAAAAAATGGGAAGAATGGAATCCAGAAGAGCCGTTTTTAGAAAAATTAAAAAAAAGAATTGATGATATTCCAATATAATAAAATGAATTTATTAAATAATAATTATAGATATTTTCGAAAAATCCACAATATTGTGGATGGATTAACATTATTTGTTATCCAAAAAGAAATTATTAGCGATAATAATGATGGTTTATATTCATATATATATTTTCTACATAATAAGACTATTCCAATAAATGAATTGAATAGTCTTATTAATAATAAAAAACTCAATTTACTTTCATTACTTGATACTATATGGGATTTTAATGAAAAAAAAGTTGGGATTTTGGGAATACATACATCTTTAAATCAACGAAATAAAGGATATGCTTCATTACTTATTATTATAAGTTGTATTATTGCTGAGAAATTTGGTTTAGATAGAATTGAATTAGATGATTGTAGTGATAATTTTAAAAAGGAAAAAAATCTGTATACCAATTTATCATTTAGATATATTGAAGATGGATTTCCTGAAATGATTGGGTCAGTTAAACAAATTATTAAACAATGGGAAAAAATTAAATTAAAGTATAAATTTAATGGTGATATATTAAAATTAATAATACCAACTTCATAAAATTAGATATAAAAAAAAGTTTGTATATATATTTATAAATTAAAACATATATATGAACATTTTAATAGACATAGATGGAACAGTCTCAGAAGATATTCCAAATGCCGAAGATTATAGATTTGCTGATGCTAAAGTTCTTGATAATGCAGTAGAATCTGTAAATAAATTATATGATGCAGGACATCATATAACTTTTTTTACTGCTAGGCTAACAAAACATAGAGAAGTTACTGAACAATGGCTTAAAAAACATAAATTTAAATATCACGCTCTTTTAACAGATAAACCACGTGGGGGAAGATATATTTGGATTGATAATCTTGATGTTAAGGGGATTAAATATAAAAATAATTGGGAAGAAATATTACGAAAAATTTAGAAATTAATATCTTTTAAGTCTGAAACTTTCCAATCTTCGTATGTACCATTCGGTAAAGGTCTACGAACGATAAAGGGAATTAAACCTTCTTTTAATTCTTTTCTCGCAATTTCCAAAGGATTTTTAACTTTTAAGGTTTTTATATCTACTAAAATATTTGAACCATTTAAAATTTGTTGTGCTCTTTGTCCAAGAATTGAAGTTTTTTCATATTTTGTTAAAATTGGACGAGTTATTTTTGTAGAACAAGACAATGTTTTTAAATGTTTATATTTACGATAATCGCCAATTAAAGTCATTTCTTTTGATGATCCCCCAACCTTTCCTTCAGATTTTAATAATGCATTATCTTGTTCATTTGTATTTAGTACTTCATCTTCTTCTTCGTCATCTTCTACATCTTCATCTACAACAACATCATCGTCATCATCATCATCATCATCGTCTTTTTTTTCATTATTATTATCGTCATCATCATTTATATCATTTACATCGTCGTCGTTATAATCTATATCTCGTTGTTCGTCGTCGCCATCTCCGTTCATATCTTCATCTATTTCTTCAACAATATCTTCAACATAATTATCATAATCTTCTTCATTATCGCTATTTTTTTGTATATTATTAAAATTAATTTCAGACATTTTAAATACTATATTATAATATAATATAAACAATTTCAATTTTTATATATTAATTATTATCTATTTAATCAAAGTATCCGTGTCTGGAACTTTTTTTCTTTCTTTTCAAATGATTTTTATTTGCTAAAATTGATATATCACTAAATCCTACATTTGTTTTTTCAGTATCAATTATTATTCTTTTACTGTCAGTTTCTTCTTCTTCTTCTTCTTCATTTTTTTTTTCCATATATTTTTTGTATTCAGAATCAGATTTTATAATCTCTTTATTAATTTTATTTTCGATAACTTCAATCGAAGATATTATATCATCAATTTCAGCATTATCTTCTAATTCTAATTGTGAAAAATGTTTACTTATTTTTTTCATAAAATTATTGAAAAAATTATAATTTCTTGTCATTTTTTCTTCAATTTCATCATGATTGTCTAAATTAAATTTAACAATATTTATATACTCTTCAATCTTTTGATATTTCATTATTATTATATAAGTTAAAATTATTATTAAAATAATAATAAAACTTACACATTTTGTATTATGAAAAAAAAAATTATATCGTTATTAATATAATATGAGGCTTTTAATTGTATCACTTTTTTTTATGGGAATTATTATGGCTATAATTGGATATTATAGAGCAAATTCTGAATGCCCTTTACAAAAGACAAAATATAAATTTATACCTCGAACTCTTGAAGAAGAACAAGCATCTAATACAAGTGTTTATGCTATTTTTAAAGGTATGTTTGAAGATCAAGCTCCAAAAGATAAAATGTAAAAAAAATATATTATATTTTTATAAATGACGTCGTTAGTTGGCAATTTAACACAAAGTATAATTCAAAAATGTATAAATGAATTTAATAATAATGAACATCAAATCAAACAAAAAATTATTGAACCATTTGTATCACAAATATTGTCATATATCCATAGTCAATTGTATCCTTTTCTCTATATAATTTGTACAATATTTGTTTTAACCTTTTTTATGACAGTTATCATTTTAGTAGTTATGTTAAATAAAAAACTATAATTCAATTATTGACTACATTTATATTATTTTTTTCTATTGATTACAATATACATAAAATATGTCAAATAATGAATATGGAGAAGATAAAAATGGAGTTCGGGAATTATCTATAGATGATTTCAATTTAAATACTAAAAAATGTGTAACTAATCAAGGTAAAAGTGGATTAATTATATTTTATCAATATTGGTGTCCACATTGTAGAAATATAGTACCAGAAGTTGTTAAAGCAAATAAAAAACTTAAAAACAAACATTTAATTATGGCTGTTCATGGAGACAATGAAAATAATAATATGATTTTTGACAATTTTGGTATTATGGGAATACCTTCAATTAAATTTATGAATTCTTCTGGCAAGATAACAAAAGATTATGATGGTGCAAGAGATTCTGAATCTCTTGCTAAATTTATTAAAAATAATAATAATAATAATAAACCAAATAAAAAACCAAATAAAAATAATAATAATAATAATAATAAAAATAATAATAATAAACCAAATAAAAAAAAACCTGCTATCCAAAAGAAAAAGGAAGTTGTTCAAAAAAAGAAAAAAGTTAAAAAAAATATTGTACTAAAAAAGAAAAAGAATAAAGCACCAGTTGTTAAAAAACAAAAAAAAGTTATTAAAAAACAAAAAAAAATTATTAAGAAAAACTAATATTTTAAATTTTATAATATTTTATATCAAAAAAAAATTTTTTATATAAAATATTATATCTATTATAATAATATAAAAGATGATTACTGATATTCTTAAATTTGTAGTAGAAATTGCTGTTATTTCGTTTATTGCATATTATATTACCAATAAATTTTATAAAAAAATTAGTATAGTTGATGCTTTATTTATTGGTGTAGTTCTTAGTTGTGTTCTTACTGTTGTCGAAAAATGTTTACCTTTTTTAACTGAAACTTTTGAAGATAATATTTTTGAAGAAGATGAAGAAGATGAAGAAGATGAAGAAGATGAAGAAGATGAAGAAGATGAAGAAGATGAAGAAGATGAAGAAGAAGATGACAAATGGGAATCATTCGCAGATGTTAAGCCAGAAAATAAAGTTGTAGTTAGTGTTGATTCAAAAGGTGTTATAAAATCTTCAGAATCTCGCCCAGTATCAACCGAACAGGTAAGAAGCAGATTAAGTATGCAAGAACAAAAAATAGTAGATGCAGTACAAACTGAAGCTGTCAAAAAAGAAATTAAAGCTTATAAAGATAAAAAACCACGTGCTAATCCAAACTATGGATATAGTTTCCTTCCTCCATCGGAATGGAATCTTCCATTACCTGAAATGAAAAAATGTATTCCACAAAAAGTATGTGCCCCATGCCCTTTATTAGCATTGGATAATGGTGGATATTTACAATTATCAACTACTTCTAAATTACCACCTGCACCTGTAGAAAAATAAATTATTAATTAGTTGATTTTATTAATTCCTCTCCTTTTTCCGAATCATTAAATCCAAAAGGTAAAACCTTATTTTTGTCAAATATTTGACAATGCTGAAAACATAAATATTTATTTGATTCATATACCTTCTTCGCACATCTATTTCTTTTATGAGTGTTTGCTATACAACGATGTTTATCCGGAACTAATTTCCTATTTTGTTTTGGCATGTATTTTTCAATCCATTCCTCATATTCATCTGGTAAATTTCCTTCCTCATAATCATCAAAAATTTTTACTATTGTTTTTTCAATTCTACTTTTCTTCATATTAATATGAAATTAATAATTATTATTTATAATCAATTTTATATTTTATAAAATTAATTATAAAATTCTTAAGTAATTTATATTAAAAAAATTATCGATTAAACATGGATTTTTAATAATTTATTTATTTTTTCTATCCGTATCTTTATTTTATCTATGATTAAATCTATTTTAGACTTTGTTAAACTATCTTCTTTATAAGTTGATTTCAAATTACCTAAACCTACTACAGTATTTCCTAATTCAATCGAAAATCTCTGTAATAAATTAGAATTTTCTTCCTTAAATGGTGATTTATCTATAGTTGAGTTTTGTGTATTTCGTTCACTATCATATGTTTTATCGACTATAATAAATGCTCTGTTTATGACAGCATTGATATATTCAATTGATTTTGCTCTGTCGTCATTACTTAACCATCGTCTGACAAAGGCAACATATCGATTATCTATTTCTAATGATTCTCCAGAAAAACTTAATTTATCGTATTTTTTAATTTTACTAAAAATTTTTAAGTTTACTAGAACTCCGTCTACACTTAAACTTTTAATTATAGATAAGCTATCTTCTTTATCCGGAACTGGAATCTGGTTCGGTGAAGATGCCTTTGTTTTTATCTTCTTGATATTATTTTCAGAATTGGATATATTTGAATTCATTGCTATACTATATATTATAATTTTAATTTTATATTTAATTTGCTTTATTTATAATTACATCACTATTTTATAATAAAAAAAAACTTAACATATTAATATAGGATAATATGAGAATTATACCAGAATATTTTTTTATTGCATTTTGTATCGGTATACTTTATACTTATTTAACACACCCAAAACCTAAAGTTATTATAAAATATCCAACTCCAGATAATGTAGGACAAGTTTTATATAAAGATGATGCGGGCGTTTGCTACAGATATAAAAAAAAACAAGTTGAATGTCCTGTAGATTCAAAAAAAATTACCGAATTAAAACCCCAACAAGCAAATTAAACATACATATACCGAGGTTTCCAGTCAGGTTTATATTGCTCATAACGATTTTTAGGTGGAATTTCTTTTTTAATTTTTGGTCGGTATTTAAATTTTAAACAATTTAAAGGTTCGAACTGTTTTATCATATATGTATCATCATTTGAAATATAGTCATTATAATAGCAATAATTTTCTTGTTTCTCATATGTTAAATCATTATTATCTAAAATATCAGGTGCTTTTTTCCGCCTTTTTTTTTGATATTTAATTATTTTTTCGTCATTAAATTTAAATTTTAATGGAGATTTACCATAACCAGGTTTAATACTGCCTTTTTGCCTGAACTCCACATTTTCAATATCAATTAGAAATTTATTGCTCATTATAGATAAAGATAGTTATTCGAAAATTATTAATAAATTAAATTACTATTAATTAATTAATAATTTATATTAAAAATTCAATTTTTAATTTTTAAAAATTATTCATATAGTTGAATACACACATAATTTCTCTCTCTCTTAATTTAAATTCTCTTAAATTATATTTCAATTCCTCTGGAAATTTTATTACTAATAATTTCTCCTTTGCCTGAATTTCAAACATCTCTTTTTCATCATCAGTTTCCTTATCTAATGTGAAAAAATTTAATTTACCTTTCTTTCGTAATCTTGGTAAACTAACTTCCATACGAATCTGATAAATACAATTAGCACCAATAAATGCGTCTGTTTTACTAATTATGTGAAAATCATCATCATTATTATAACTTACACAAAAATCTACTTTATCATCATTTACTGCAGTATTCAATGATGATAATAATTCATCTACATGTATAAATTCCTCTGGAATATCATCTGTTTCACTTTCTGTACTGGAACTTGATTCTGATTGGTCTATATCATTTTTTGTATATGCTGCCTGATAACTTTCCAATCTTTTTCGTATTTCATCGTCGTCCATGTTATTATAAATAATATAATTTATATTTTTTATGTTGATAATCTATTTTATTTATATATATCTTTATTTTCAGCATAACAATTATATAAATCATCCAAAGTACTACTTTTTGCTTTATCTAATATATCATTTTGTTCTTCATCATCATCATATATATTATCAACCATATTTAGAAAACTAATTTGAATTTTATCCATTTGTTCCGTTTCATCTAAATCATTTACATGTTCATATACATTCAAAACTTCTTCTACATTTTTATCTCTATCATATAATTCTTCCAATACATCTCTTTTATTACGGGTTTTCCATTTATTATTTTTGCGAACTTTTAATTTATTTGACCGCTGATTTGTATATTTTATTGTCATATTTTCGGGTTGATTGGGATTACAATATTTATATGAAATATATTTTTGCATTCCGTTTATGCCATGTTTCAATATTCCAGATATTAGTTTCTTATATTTTTGATCTTTCAAAAAATCTATATTTTCCTTACCATAATCATTTAATATGATGTTGTTATTGATGTTAACAGTATTATTACTATTTGTATTATTTGTACTATTTGTACTATTATTATTATTTGTATTATTTGTTATGTTTAATGCTTTTTTTAATTCTAATAATTTGATTTTGGCATTTAAAATTTCTAATTTTTTGTCTTCTTCTTCTTTTTTTTCCGTTTTTATTTTTTCTTTACAAGTTTTTAAATGTCGTTTTAAATCCCAATTCCGTTTAAAAATACGATTACAATGATTACATTCAAATGCGTTATTTTGCGTTATTATGCGTTTCAAATGCGTTATTGTGCGTTTTGGTGCGTTTTTTTTCGTCATTATTTGCTTATTTTCTTCACATTGTTTTTTTTTATCCTCGTGTCTTTCCAAATTATACTTACGAGTAAAAGAACGATGACAGCGTTTACATTCAAATTTGGGCATATCTTATAGGTAGTATTATATATATATTCTTATATATATTTTTTACTCTTTTAATTACTCAAAAAAATTTGGTTGCTCTTAAATTTTTTTTTTACTCTTTTTTTTTTTCAAAAAATATAAGATAACAAACAATCATAATAATAATTTGTAATAATTATTATTTATGACTACTCAGTCTTAATACCTTTACTCTATTTTTTTTTGAGTAAAAAAAAATAGAGAGAGAGAGAGCCGAAAAAAAAAAAAATTTTAATTTTAAAAAAAAAAAAAAAAAAAAAAAAAAAGTTTTTTTTTTTTATTATAAATTTTTCTAGAAAAAGTTTTATTTTGTTGCATTTGGGACTATACTGATCAGTCTTACTTTTTGAATAGAGAGGGGTCAAAAAGGGGCTTTTTTAAGTCGGTTTCAGTCAACGCCCAAATCACGACTTTCGAGTCAAAAACTGTGGGCGTTGACTGGGCAGTCTTAAAAATATTAAAACTCTTATTTTTCTATCCTTGAAACTCTGTCTCTAATCTTTCTTATTAGTTTCATTTTTTCGGTTTCCAATTCTAATAATGCTTGTTTTATTTCTTCTTCTTTTACTTCTGTTTTTTTTAATAATTTATTATAATTTATATTCAATTCTTTTACTAATTTTTGTCTTAGTACTATTTCTTCTTTCTCTTTTTGTATTTCTTCTTGTTTTTGTTTTTCCTTTTTTATTTTACAAATTTTTAGATGTTTATTTAAATTATATTTTGTACTATACGATTTATTACAATAATTACATTCAAATTTTTTAACACCTTCTTTTTTTTTAACACCTTCTTCTTTTTTTTCTTCTATTTTTTCAACTTTTATACATTTATTTTTTTTTTTTAAGTGCCTTTCTAAGTTATAAAGTCGTGTAAAAATACGATGACAATTAGGACATACAAATCCATTTTTAATATCAATTTCGGTAGTATCAATTTCGGTAGTATCAATTTCTGTAGTATCAATTTCAGTAGTATCAATTTCGGTACATTTCTTACATTTTTTTGTATGTAATTCGAAAGTTGTTTTGTATATTGTTCTAAATTCACAATATACACAAGTATAATAAGCATTATTTAGAATAAATGCTTGATTACGTATAAATTTTTCTAATTTTGGTATATCATTAATTTCAAACCATTCGCCAATTTTTCTTTTATCTTCATATTCTTTATGAATAATTTTTTCTAATTTGAATCGTTCTTTACAAATAAAACCAGATATTAATATTAATTTTGTTGGATTTGCAGTTTGTAAATTTTTTAATCTATCTTCGATATAATCAGATACACCAATTTTATAAAAATTTGTATTTTGACATTTAATAATATAAACATTCATCTTTTATAATATAAATTATTTGTCAATTTTTATATGAAAAATAATTTATATTTAACTAATTTTTATTTTTATACACAAATTTATTTATTTACTTAATTTATACGAAGAGAATTATGTCAGGTTTTAATGTTCATAATCGTAGAATTATGCTGGATGTAAAAAAGTTGATGAGTAATGGTTATCAACTATATTTTTCAGCAGGTAGTTTAGATGAAATATTTGTTATATTTCATGGTCCAGAGGATTCATATTATAGAAATGGTATTTGGAAACTACGAATCCGTTTTCCTCCCCAATATCCATATAAAGGACCACTTGTATCTTTTTGTAATTATATATATCATCCGAATGTTGAATCAAAAGCTGGTGCGATTTGTTTAAATTTTTTAAGTAAGGATTGGTCTCCAGTATATGATTTATTAAGTGTATTAAATGAATTTATTCCAGATTTATTACGTAATCCAAATGCTGGTGATCCTTATAATACAGATGCCGCACGTTTATATAATAAGGATAAAGATGATTATGGTAAAATGGTTCAAGAGCATATATCAAAATTTGCGTCAGATATACAAAAATTATTACCAGAAAAGATTGAATTTGAGAAAAATTCTGATATATTAGAATCTTATAATATATTTGAAAATGGAGATGATAATAATGATGGTAATAATGATGGTGGTGGTGATATATTAATTATATAAATATAGTAAAAAATTATAATGCGAATATTCTGTTAACAGCTAATGCTACATTACCCGGTTCTAAAATTGTCATAACAGGAACCTTAGAAGGCATTTGTAAAGTGGAATTGATATTAGTAAACATATCCATTTTGTCCTTGAAAGGTGGACAAGCAATAACTGGTTTAGAAGTATTTGCAGCAATAACACCAGATAAAGCATTACTTCTGCCAGCAACAGTAATCCATACGATTCTTCTATCTTGATATTTTTGTATAATTCTTAAAACATCTTTAGTAGATTTATGTGCCGAAGAAACATAAGCAGTAGAATAAACTTGAGAAGATTTTAAAGCATTTTGTAATTTATCAACGTGTTTTTGATCACTAGTAGAACCAGCAATAATTACAGCAGTAGCATCATGATAATTATTAAAATAATCATCAATATAATATTGTTCTGATTTATAATTGTAAAAATCATCACAAATATTATCTTCTGAAAGTTGGACATATAGATTTTCATAACATTTTTTAACACTTTGAATTTTATCAACTGGTACTTCTGGAATAGGTTCATTGTATGGATCGCATAAAGTTCTGATATAATTTCTAACAGCATCTTTATCTAATCGTTGTGGTTCTTGTCCGTTATCAAATCTTTGTTGATAAGTATCTTGCATCCAAAAACGACTGGAATCACAAGTAAATAGTTCATCAATAAGTATAATAGAACCATCATCTTTTTTCCCAAATTCCATTTTAGTATCAACTAAAATTAAACCTCTTTCACTTGCTTTACGTTGTCCATATTTAAACAAGTTCATTGCTCTTTCAAATACAAAATCAACTTCATTTTTAGTCATATATCCCATATCAACAATTTGTTGTCTTGATACTGGAATATCAACTTCACCTTTTGTAGTAGGCGTAATAACAGGTTCATCTAATTTTTGATTTTTTACTAATCCATCTGGAAAAGAAATACCACAATATTCGCGACTTCCCTTGTTATAATGTGTCCATAAGCTTGTTTTTGTAGACCCTGTGATATAACCTCTGATAACTACTTCTATTTTAAATGGGGTAGTTTTTTGTGCTATTAAAATATGGTCATTATAATATTTAATATGATTTGGAATAATATGTTGTGTTTGATTCATCCACCAGCAACTAATATAATTTAATAACTTACCTTTTCCAGGAATATTACAAATTTGTCTATCAAAAGCACTTTGTCTATCACTATGATTAAATAGCATAAGGTCATAACCGATATCATAATAATCTCTAACTTTTCCATTAATTACACTTTTCAATCTATTATCAATATTTTGAGATATAATTTCTGAAATACAAGATTGTATTCCTTGAAGAAGAACACCCTTTTCAATAGATCTTAATCTGTCCGATAAATCTTTTAAACTATCATTTGGGTGAATAGGAACTTTTGAAGTTGCGATAACTTTTCCCCCATCAACTTCTTCGATAACGTGATGTACCATAACACCAGTATATTTAATTTTTCCAGATTGAAATGCGTTATATGCTTTTTCAATACAATTAGTTCCAACAAAAGTTTTAGGTAATGCCGGATGTAAATTAATAATATTGTCAAATTGTGATATAAAATTATTTGTTAAAATTCTCATCCACCCTGCTAATACAACAATATCAGGATTATATGTTTTAACTAATTTTGCAAGACGAGTATCATAAACATGTCTTTCTTCATTATTAGTTGTAAGTAATACAGATGGAATATTTGCTTTTTCAGCTCTTTGTAATCCATTACATTCTTTATGAGAGACAACAGCAACTACATTTGCATATAAGCTATTATTGTTAACAGAATCAATAATAGCTTGTAAATTAGTTCCGTTTCCGGAAATTAATACAATTATGGAAGGTTTATAAGACATAAGTTAAATTTTACTATGTTTAAAAATTAAGTTGAAATACTTAATTAATTAAATATATAAAAGTTATTTAAATAATTATTTTTTAGATAAAATCAGTAATAAATATATATAATTTATAATTTGATTAAAACATAATCATGATCTTTATTATCACTATTAAAGTTTTTAATAATATTTAATTTTTTCCAAGGATCTAAGTTCCAATTGATATCAATCCAAAATGGTGCTCTTGCTTTAAAATGTATTTTATTTTTCAAAGTTTTATTATGATTATTTAATAATAAATATTTACTTCCACTTTTTTTTATATTGGATAATATTTTTTGAATATTACTAAATGAAATATGATTTAATAAATCTTTTACAATAATAAGATCGTATTTTGATATTTTATTATTAATAATATCAAAATGAATAAATTTATATATAGGATATTTTTTTCTATTAATTATTACTAATTTTTGTACAATATCTCCACCGGTATATTTTATTTTTAAATTTTTTTCAAGTATTTTAGACATATAATTCATATCTCCGCACGGACAATCAAATAATGTCTTAATTTTATATTTTTTAATAATTTTTGGTAAAATATTACTAATAACTTTAGTATTTTGAATTTCTGAACCATCACCAGACATAGATTCTGTGGAAAACCATAAATTAAGTTTATTAATAATATTAAATTTAAAATTATCGTCAAAAATATTCCAAATTAATTTTAATATAATAATAAAAATTAAAGTAGATATTAAAATGTTTGGTAGTTTTATCATTATTAATATATATTTCAAACAAAGATAAAAATATAGTAAATATAAAAATGATATAAAAATGATATAAAAAGTTTCTAAGTTGTAATAAAGTTAATTCGTGGTTCAGTATTTGTTTTAATAACTTCTCCAATTTGGAAGCAATAATTTTCAGGAAATAACTCAATAATTTGTTTAGAAATATTTGGAGATACAATGATTAATAAACCAATTCCACAATTAAATGTTTTATACATTTCTGTGTCATTAATATTTCCAGTATTTTGTATATATTGGAATAAATCAGGTAATTTCCAAGTATTTTTATTAAAATTAATTCCTAGATGTGAAGGTAAAACTCTAACAGGATTGTCAATAAGACCTCCACCAGTAATATGACATAAAGCATTAATTTTAATATTTTCATCTCTAATTTTTTTTACATCTTTATAATAACATTTATGAATTTTACAAGCATCTTCTAAAATATTTTGAGGTGGTTTTGAAATTTCAAAAATTTTACGAATGAGAGAATATCCATTTGTATGTGCCCCATTTGATTCAAGTGCTAAAATATGATTACCTTCTTTAACATCATTTTTCCCATCAATCATTCCATGTTCATCAATCATTCCTACAATAGTTCCAACAATGTCAAAACTATCAACATTATATACACCAGGCATTTCTGCGGTTTCTCCTCCAATTAATACACAATTAACATCTTTACATGCTAATGCTGCTCCCATAACAAAATTTTCAACATATTTTGGTTTTAATTTTCCGGCAGCGAAATAATCAAGAAAGAATAATGGTTTTGCTCCTTGTACTAAAATGTCATTAACACAATGATTAACAATATCTTGTCCTAGATTGATTAAACCCTTTTCTCCAAGTAATTGCTCAATTAGTATTGATTTTGTACCAACTCCATCAGTAGATGAAACTAAAGTAGTATTATCAACTTGAAAACAACTTCCAAAGGAGCCAAATTTACTAGTAACATGTTCATTATAAGTCATTTTAACATGTTTCCCAATATTTGATACAATAGTGTTTGCTTTATTGATATCAACTCCTGAATCTTTGTATGATATTTGTTTTTTATAAAATTTATGTCCAATATCTTTACGATAGAATAATGGTCCAGATATAAGTGATATATTTTTTTCAACAATCTCGTTTGCTTCTTCAAATGAATCTGCTTTACCAATAACTGCAATAGTTCTAGATCCCTTTTCAATATATTCATTATTGTTCCAATCAACACTTGCGAATCGTAAAGTGTTATAATCAATTGAATTATTAATAGTAAATTTTTGATTTTTAACCGGTTTATTAGGATATCCTTCTGGAACTAAATATTTACAAATAGTACAAAGATTATCAAATTGAATATCTATTTCAGAAAGAGTTTTATTAATAATACAATCAAATATATCAAATAATGATGTTTTTAATAAACTTAATACGTTAATTGATTCTGGGTCACCAAAACGACAATTATATTCAATAACTTTTATTTCTCCAGAATTTGTTTTCATAAAGCTACCATATAATATTCCCTTATATCCATAATTATCTTGAATTTCAAGATTAAGAGCGTGTAAAATTTCAGTATTAATTGTTTGTGCGATAGTAATATCATTTTTTTGGAGAAAATCTAATTTTCCAGATACAGTTCCCATTCCTCCTGTATTTGGTCCTTTATCATTAGCATATGCTCTTTTATAATCTTGGACGGGTGGCATATGTTTTAGAGTAACGCCATCACAAAAACTCATAAGGGAAAATTCTTCACCTACTAATTTTTCTTCAAGTAGAAATTGTTCATTATTTTGAATAAGTTTTTGACAAATTTCAATACCTTCTTCATCAGTATTAAAATGATCACCTGACACAAATACACCTTTTCCACCTTTTAATCCATCTATTTTAATAACGAATTGTTTTGTCCATTTTTGAATAAATGTTTTATATGTTTCGTCTTTGTATGGGTGAAATTCTGGCATATATTGAGTCATATTAAATTTATTCATAAGATTTCTTGTAAATGTTTTACTCCATTCAATTTTGGCAAAATTTTTAGTAGGTCCAATACATTTAATATTTTTTTTTTTTAATTCATCGGCAATACCATTGGACAATGGTTTTTCGGGACCAACAAATACCATATCAATATTATTATTAATACATGTGTTAATAATTTCACTATTGTTTAAATTAGATATAACAAAATAATCTTTACATAATTTAAATAATGCAGGATTTTTGAAAGTAGATATACAGTATAAAGTACATTTAGATTCAGCAAGTTTAAGGGCAACAGAGTGTTCTCTTGCTCCAGAGCCAATAATAAGTATATTAGATGATACCATGTTAATAATAAATATTAAATATAGTAAATACTTAACTTATTATGTTTTAATATATTATAAAAATAATGGCAAATTTAAAAGATATTGAAATGTGGCAAAATACACCACCTAATTTAGAAGATAAATTTAAAATTAATGCTGTAAAGACATTATTACGACAATCTGCTCGTTATACAGCCGCAGCAGAACAAGATAAGAATCCGCTTATTGCTCTTTTACACTCTAATTATGGTGCATCTTATCTTTTTGCTCTACGAGATATAGCTAGTGATAATGATATTAAAGCAATAATGAATGTAGATATACATAAATTTGCTAAGAAAGTTACAGATATTCAAGATAAGTCATCAAAGAAAGTGTCTGCTACGTGTCCAAATATGGCAGGAAATGTTGATAAATATTTATTAAAAATTGCTGGTGATTTGTAATTAATTGATTTGCGCCCATAATTCTTCTAATCTATCTTCAAGTTCTTCTTTTTCATCTTCAACATTTAATATTTGTTCTTGTAATTCTTCAACTTCATCTATAATATCACTAATATTGTTTTCTAAATTTTCAATTCGAGTTTTTAAATAGTTTATATATTTTAGAAAATTATTAATTTCAGGTATATCTTTTCTACACATTGAGCATTTAACTAAATTGTGTGAAATACATTGTTGGAAACAATGTAAACATAGATTATGTTTACATTCGAATGTTACAAAGGATTTAGAATTTTCTAAACATATCGGACAATTAATCATTGTAATATAATTTGTTAAAAAATAATAAAATTTTCAATTTTATATAGATATAATATATACTGAATATATGTATCAAGAAATTTTAAAAAAAATAAATAAATATATTTACCTAATAATTTTTATCATAATTATTATTGTATGTTATAAAATAAAGGAGTATTTTCATCCTGGTCATCCTCATGATAATTCAAAACCAAGAGAAGCTAAATGTATTCGTCCTCCATATTTATATGTTCCTGGTAGTCGTTGTCATTAATAAATAAAAATTAAAAGATATATTTTTTATATTAAATATTCTTATTTAAAATAAAAAATATATATTTTAAGTAACACACAATATGAATAATGAATATAAATTAATGAAAGAAATCGAAGAAGAAAAGATGAATAATAATAGTTATGATTTAATAAAGATTGGTGTTCCAGTTGCTGGAAGTATAATTGGTGCGGTTATAGCTGGTCCAATTTTAGGTCCGACTATATCTACAGGTCTAATTGCTACAAAATTTGGACTTGGTTCGGTTATAGCAAGTGCTAGTGCCACTGGTTTAGTTGTAGGAGATATATCAAGACGATTAACTGAACAAGCGATATATCTTAATATGGTAATATCCGAACGAAAGGATAATGAAAAATGGCGTAAATTTTATAGTGATTTTATAAAAAGTGATAATTGTCCAATTTTTGTATTACCGGTATGTTTTAAAAAAGATATAAGGAGATATATAAAACAGGTTTTAAAGTCAGATAGTGATAATAGTTTAGGTAAATTAAATTTAAAGTTAATGGAATTTTACAAAGAGCGTAGGGTATTATTTATAGAAAAAAATTACAATAATTTAATGACAATAAAGGATGCTCAGAATTATTCAAAGTATTTATGTAAAACATTTGGGCATGTTTTTAAATATATGGATAATGAGGATAGGGGGGTATGTTTTAATACAATTGAAAATTATGTATTTGCAAATGTATATAATAATGTAATTTATGCGTATTATGATAAATTTTACGAAGAAGATGAGAAATTTTATAAAAAGTGTATTAAAATGAGACGACATTTGCCCAAAGATATAAGGAATATTCGTAATAAACTACCAGTTAGTAAAAAATATAAAATGTTTTTAAAACATTTTGAACAATCGCATACACCTGGTAAGAAATTGAAATCGATTGTCCATTTAGTAAATCTAATAGGGAAGGAATGTCCAGATTTAACAGCTGATGATTTAATAACTGCCTTAATTTTTATGTTAGTAAAATATTCTCCAACAAGAATTTATTCAAATTTGGGATTTATAGATGATTTTCGCAATAATAGTAATAAAGGAATGTATGAATATATTTATGTGTCACTATTCAGTGCTGTAAAAGCAGTTCATGAATTAAAGAGATATAAAAAAGAAAAAGAAAAAGACTTTTTTAATATATGTTAAGAATATGTTTAATTATGAATAAACATATAATATTATATAAAATAATATAATATGTTTAATCCAGATTTTAAAATTAAATTAGATAAACCTTTAAAATTAGGTAATATGCGTAAAAATAGACGAGCAATTCGGAAAAATACAAAAATAATAGTTAATCCTTTGGGAAAACCAATAACTGTTGTATTTTGTTTACCGGGTAGTCCATTTTCTAATAAATTTTTATTGGGGTGGACACGAATAGTTCAATATTGTGCGACTCATCAAATTCAATTAATTGTGTCAAATAGAACAGATAGTAATGTTTATTATGTAAGAAATAAGTGTTTAGGGGGGAATGTTCAAATGGGTGTCAAGCAAAATCCATTTGGTGGTCAATTAAATTATGATTATTTGATGTGGATAGATAGTGACCAGGTATTTTCTGTTGAAGATTTTGAAAAATTATTGGCTGCCAAGAAAGATATTGTGAGTGGTTTATATTTGATGGATGGTGGTACTAGATATGCTACGGTTCCAAAATGGGATAAAGATTTTTATAAAAAGAATGGATATTTTGAATTTTTAACACCAGATATTGTAAATAAATGGATTAAAGAAAATCCAAATAAATTAATGAATGTGGAGTATACTGGTTTTGGATGGATTCTAGTAAAGAAAGGTGTTTTTGAATCATTAGAATATCCTTGGTTTCGTCCTATTTGGGAAACATTTGGTGAAACCGAAAATGGGCAACCTATAAAGGAATTTGCTTCTGAGGATGTTGGTTGGTGTCAAACGGTATTAAAAAAAGGTTTTAAAATATATATAGATCCAACAATTCAGGTTGGTCATGAAAAAATAGTAAATTATTTATTACCGGAATATCAAAAGCATATATAGATTTATCAAAATTATATTTGTAATTAAATAACAATTTTATTACTACTTATACTATTGATTGATTTTTCAATAAGTTTTTCAATATTTTGTTCTGTGTTTTTTTTACTGGAAGTTTTATGATTTGTTTGAATAATTTTATATTTTTTGGGGTCATCATTTTGATTTATTTCATCAGAAGATGTAGTTGCAATTATTTTTGCTTTTTTAATAATTTTATTTGCTTTTTTTCTAGCTTTTTTAATAATTTTTTGAGCCTCTAGTTCTGCATCATGAATTATTTTTTTTTCATTTCTGGTTATATTTTTTTTTTTTTTGATAATTTCATCTTTATCATATAAAAATGATTCAATATCATCATCTTCAGTACTATTAAGAAATTCATTTTGAAGTAATTCATCGATAGTAATTCTGTTTGAATTATTACATATACATTTTTCAATAATATCTTTTAATTTTTTATGTTTTATTCTTGATATAATTTTTGGTTTAATACCATTGATAACTTTTTTCCAAATTTTAGGGATTGTATCGCATTCCGAATATGGTGTTTTTCCTGAAGTAATTTCAAGTAAAGCCATTCCAAATGAATAAATATCAATTCGTTTATCATAACATTCATTATATATTTCTGGTGCCATAAATTCGGGAGTTCCAAGTATTGTTTTAGTAATATTATTTTCCATATTTTTTGCTAATCCAAAATCTCCAATAATAATATTTCCAGTGCTACCATTAATAAATATATTATCGCATTTTATATCTCTATGAATGATATCATTATCGTGTAAAAATTTAATTCCATATAGAATTTGTTTCGTCCATTTTTTTATAATTCGTAATTTAATATTTTTAACTTTATTTATAAATTCTCTTAAACTTCCAGATGTTGCTATTTCAGTAATAAATATAATCTTTTCTCTTGAATTATCTATCCAATTATGATATAGTTTAATGATATATACACATTGATTATTACATTTTTGTAGAATTTCAATTTCTTTATAAATTTGTTCTTGTATCTTTGAATCAAATGGTGAAACATCGATTTCATTCCATGCTACTTCAATTCCTTTTATCGTATCATATGCTTTAAATACCTTTTTTTGACCCCCTTGTCCTATTTTATCCTGATTTAATTTAACATATCGGGAATTTGGGGATTTCTCACGATTATCTTTAAATTCATTAGACATCGGCAAATGATAAATATATTATATTTAGAAAATTATTTATATTAACTAAATCAATACTCCTAATCTTAATTTAGTAAATATAAATTTTATATATTATTATATTGTATTTAATGAAAAAAAAAATTTTTAAAATATGCTATATATTATAATTTATATCAATAAATATTTAAAATAATGTTTTTATCTAGTAAATTAAATCTTCGGAATTTCTATTTCTAATGTGTAACTTATGATTAGCAATCCACAAGGAATTGGACTGATAGTAGTTATTTCACTATATTTTATAAGTATTTCATTTATTATAAAATATAAATTAATTTATATTTTATAATAAATTGTAAAAATATATGTTTTTAAATTTTCAATTGTTTAAAATAATTCTTGTTTACTTTGTTCATATGATTCAAGGATATTATAAATGAAATAGATGATAACTGTAAGTTCAACAGCAAGTTGAAAATCTTGTTCGCCACCACCTTGAAAGATAAGAACACATAAGAGAATCCATTTGAGCATTGGGTATGTATCTACAGTTCTAGTGAAAATAGCTGGAGCATCTGGAAATCCACCCCATGCTCCAATTGCTGTACATAAATTAAGAAGTATTGTTTTGCTATCGTCAACACGTAAAAAGTTAAGAATATGAGAAGCAACCATTTGTTTTATATATAATTAGTATATAAAAAAAAATTCATTAAAATTGAAAATTAATATGATTAATAAAACTAATATTTTATATTTTAATAAATATGAGTGAATTGAAAAAAAAAAAAATTAAGATTTCGTGTGAAATCTCTTATTCCGAAGAACCATTAGTTCCTATAATGAATAGTGATTTATATAACGATTTAATAAAAATAAAAAGTCAGATAGACCAAATTGATTCAAAAAAATGGTATTTTTGTCGTAATTTAACAAATGATTATGAATATATATGTGATAAGCACCCTTATTTAAAACGAATTCCATATAATATGAAATATTCAGTATTGGATGAAATGAATCAAACAAAAATTCCAATGTATCAAGATGTTTATAGTCGTTCATTTTTTAAATTGTGGGAGATTATGAGAATATATGGAAAAAAAATGAATATTTGCAGTAATGATCCCTTAACTTGTGTAACTTTAGCAGAAGGTCCAGGTGGTTTTTTACAAAGTATTTTAGAATATCGTTGTAATAAACCAACAAAAATATATGGAATTACTTTGCGTGATGGTACTCAAAATATAACTAAATGGAATAACAAGTTTTTTCAAAATGATAAAGTTATTTTAACATATGGTGATGAAGATAAAAATCATGATGGGGATTTAATGAATTACGAAGTTTTGGAATATTTTTGTAATTATGTTACTGAGGGGAATCAAAAAGTAGATATTGTTACGGCTGATGGTGGATATTCAATATCAGTAGAGGATGAAAATTTTAAAGAACAATTACATTTTCCATTATTTTATAATGAAGCTATTTGTGCTTTATCTATTCAAAAGAAAGGTGGATGTTTTATTTTAAAAATTTATGATATGTTTACTTTACCAACATGTCAATTATTTGCTCTTTTATCAATTTATTATAAAGAGGTTTTTATAACCAAACCTTTAACAAGTCGTCCAGCAAATTCAGAGAGATATGTTGTTTGTTTAGGCTTTAAAGGTATAACAAAAAAAGAATTAAGTAAATTGCATAAAACATCTTTATCGGTATCAAATAATGCGATTCGCTATAAATCAGTATTAAATGATGGTAAATATAAAAAAACGAAAAAGGGATCATTTGTTTCGTCAATATTTAGAAATGAATATTGTAATAATGATATTAAATTACAAATTGAATATCATAATAATAAATTTATTCCATCTCAAATAGATAATATTAGTGATATATTAAGTTTAATAAGAGATATGGATAGAAATGAAAGAATTGGTGATATGGAATCTAATTCTGATATTTTTAGTTTTTATGAAATGATACAAAATCGTAATGCGATTCAATGGTGTCGATATAATGAAATGCCATTTAATTCGAAGTATTCTTTAGATCGTTATGTATAAATTTGAATTATAATTCATATTTAAATTTAGGACTTAAAATATATAAACCAAAAAAAAAATTGTATTTTAAATTGTTATTATAGATAATATTTGGATTTAATCATTTATATAATAATATTATTTAAATAATTAAATGTAAATTATTATAATCATATATAATAATTTGGAATTAAATTATGAGTTATGGAAGAAGAACACATTTGAAAACATGGCTTTTTAAAAATAAATGTTTTGTTAAAAGAGGTCAAGACAAAGAATATACACATTTACTATTAGATGGCGGCAAACTTCATATTCCAAGAGAATTATATACAGATTTTTACAATGTATTATCAATGGATATTTGTCAAGGTAATAGAAATTGTATTTCGGAAAATAGAACGGAAATATTTCGTTTTTTAACAGATATAGATTATATTGATGAACAGCCATTAACTAATGATGATATAGAAATAATAGCAAAAAAAATTCAAATTGGTTTAGAATTATTTTTAAGAAATGATTTAAGTGTATATGAGCGTAAAATCATAGTTTGTACAACAGGAGAATATAAAACAGTTACTGATCAAGGATATAAATTGAAAAAGACAGGTATTCATATAATTTGGCCAAATGTATATGTAGATGTTTTACATGCTAAATATTTAAGAAGTGTAATTATTCAATATTTATCACAACATCATACATTACGACCAAGTCATAATCCTTGGGAAGAAGTAATTGATTATGCTGTTTATAGTTCTTCGGGATTACGAATGAAAGGTTCTTCAAAAAAAGTGAAATGTCCTTTATGTAAAGGGAAGAAAGATAAAGTTGAATATTGCGAAGTCTGTTATGGAGAAGGTAAAAAGTTAGAAGGAAATGGAAGAATATATATGCCAAGTTTAGTTTTAGATGGTAATGGAAAAGTTTTAAAGGATGAATTGGATATTTTAAAAAATGATAATTTTGAGATGTTAAAACAAACATCAATCCGGACGTTCGATACAGAAAGAAATATTAAAAGATTAACAAAACAAGATTATCCAAAATGGTTTGATGCAACTAAATTAATAGAACATTCTGAAAAACCATCAGCTAAACGGAAAAAGAAGAAGAAAAAGATAATGTCATTTTCAGATATGATGGGTACAAAAAAGGGTCTAAAAAGGAAAGTAACTTTGAGTCATGATTCTACAGAATTTGTATCTATTAATAAATTTATAAAAAGTCTGTTCAGCGATCATAATGAATATAAGGATCAAAATATTAAAGATATTTTTCAATGTGGTCCCAAAAAGAAAAGATATTACGTTATCCAAACTGATTCACAATATTGTCAAAATGTATGTAGAACACACAATACCAATCATGTTTGGTTTTTATTAAACGACAAAACAATTTGTCAAAAGTGTTTTTCGGAATCATTTAATAGTTCATCAATTTGTTGTGGTAATTATTCATCCGATGTATCGCCAATTACACGTCAGTTACAAAATATTCTTTATCCAGAACTTTCTTCTAAAAGAAAGGAAAATAATAAGCAAAATCAGGGTTTAGATATTAAATCATCAAATGGTGATATTGATACAAATGAAGATGCAAGTATAAAAAGTTTTCCGAGCATAAGTTTAAAACTTCAAATATCAATGCAAGAATGGTTAAAATCTTTAGAGGGGGCTGTTTGCAAAGATTGTTAAAATTGTATATTATTTAAATAATAAACTATATTATATAAAAATTAATTTTCTATAAATTTATTATAAAGGTAATGTCTCAAGAAAAAAAAGAAGAAAAAAGTTTATTTGATCAACCAGTAAAAGTTTTATTACAAAATATAGCAAGTTCTATATTATTAACATTAAATGATTTAACTCGTGGTGAAACATATGATAGTATTGATTCTATATTACAAGTATTTTTAAAAGAAAATCGCATCTTATATCTTGGTATGTTTCTAGCGGTTCTTGCTATTTTTATTTTTTTATTTTTTGGATAAATAATTATATATAGATTATAAGTATAGTTATAGTTAAATTCATCATGGTAAAAAAATATGATTGTATTTATGTGTCACCTCATATGGACGATGTAGTTTTTTCAGCATCAGGTAGTTTATATCAAAATTTAAAAAAAAATAAATCTATATTAATAATAACTGTATTTACACATAACCAAACTAATTTGAATACATCTTGTTCTGACAAGCCAGTATCTACTAATAATACAAATACACTCCAAAATTTATATAATAAGGTATCTTGTTTAAAGGCAAGAAGAAAAGAGGATACAAATGCAATGAAAGAGATAAAAGTTGATTTTGTTTATTTAGATTTTCCAGAAATTTTACATAGACATATAAAAATGAATGTATTAAATATGATAATATTTCCTTCAAAAAAAAATTTATTATCACAAGATATTGAATTTTATGAAAAATATTCCAAAAAAATTATAAAACTTGTTGGAGAAGGATTAAAAGATAATGGAATTTTATATTTTCCATTGGGAAGTGGTTTTCATCCAGATCATTTATTAATACATGATATTGGAATTATTTTAAAATCTAAATACAATGTTTTTTTTTATGAAGATATTCCATATTCATTTTTGTATACTAATTTAAAATATAGATTAGTTCGTGAATCGAGAAATAGAAATATTTGGTTTGATTCTGAAAGTAATTGTAATTTTATAGAAAAAATATCAGGAATTTCAAAAAATTTAACTAAACCATTCTGTTTTTTACATTTGTATTTACATAATAAATTACCCAAAAAATTTGATTATGAAAATCAAATTATCGAATTTAATGAAAACATATTTGAAAAAAAAATAAAATTAATTTTAATGTATAAAAGTCAATTACAAGTCTGTTTTGGAACAAATGATGAAAAAAAAATAAAATATCTTTTTAAAAAATATTCAAATAATATAAAATCTTCTAAAAAGAATTATTATGAAAGATATTGGAAAATTATTTAATAATAAACATAATAATTTTGGTCTTTACATTTTCTATTATCAATTGGTTTCGGATCATCTTGGTATAACATTTTATTATTAATATTTGGTCCTGATTTTTTATATCGATTATTACAATTTTGTATCATAAAATCTATATGTAATTGTAATATGTATTGTAGCGATTCTAATGCTTTTGTTAATTTACTTTCAAATTCACGATTTGATGGTGTTTTATATATTATAGAATGTAAACTATTTAAAGCATCATCTCTTTCATCTTTTGCAATATCAACTGTTGCTTCACAATGTTTTACCCCTCTTTCTATATCGAGTCGTAAATGTAATACGTTATCAATATGTTTAATCATATTTTCGTAAGCTTTTTCATTATATTTTTTAAATTCTTGAATATCATATGTTAATTCAACTATACCTGAATCCATATAAAAATAATCAGGTGGTGGAAATATTCGTGTTAATTTTAATTCTATCTGACTCATTTCTCCACTTTCGGTTGCTCTCCTCTTTTCATTTAAAAAATATATTACGCCAATACCAACTACAACTGCTAAAATAAAATTAAATTTAATATCTATCATAGATATTAAAAATACAATTGTAATTAGAACAAAACCATATGTCAGTAATGAATTTCTATCAATATCTATTATATAGTTGTATATACCAAGAGTTTTACTTTTTAAAAAATCCTGTTCCATTTCTGCTAATTTATGTTGTTGTTTAGCTTGCTTCATCATCTTTTTTTTGTTTGCCTTTTTCATTTCTTCTTCCATTGATGACATTGAACTAAATATATATATATCTAAATTATATTCTTTTTTTAATTTAAATTAAAACGGTATATATTTTGGTTGATCATATGAATATAAACTAACTTTGTATGAACCATTGAAACTTGGAACTGCTATTTCATCATTAGTATCTAATTCTTTTTTAGAATCAATCGCAATTTTATTACCATTACGTGAACCATCCATTACGTAATAATCATAATCATTTGAACCAGGATATTTTGGTCTTCCAAATAGTGGTAAACGTGCATTATCAGGATCATTAGAATTATTTGTTAAGACACCAACTTTTTGAAAATTTGTTGGTTCCCCTCGTGTAGGAGTGTTTATTGGTATACTATTACCATTTTGTGGTGGCATACTTCTTCTTGTAAGGGCATATGATCTTTCTGGTGGAGATATCATATTATTATTACTTCGAATTGTATTCATTCCAGCAGTATTTATTGGATTGGTTATAAAAGTTCTAGTTATACATTTTGCACATTTTTTTTGTGGATTATCTAATGGATTTTGAATAACATAATTACAAAAGATGAATAATCCAATTAGAACAATTATTATTATATAAATATTTTTAAGATTAAAGCAAAATTTATCGAAACAGATTTTAGTCATTATATATATTATTAATAGATTATTTTAGAATTAAAGAATTAAAATATTTATGTATTTTATTATATATAGTTATATAGAATGTCTGATACAAATATAAATCAAGATACAACATCAGATGTCCTCGACAAAAATGGGAGTTCCCCATCGGCAAATATGATAATGAAATTGGGCAAACAGATTGAAGAAAATATAAGAAAGGATTATTTTGAAGATTATCGCGAAGATGATACAATAGATAATATTCGAACCATGTTAAGAAATAATTTTAACAAATTAAAAAATTCAGCGGTATTTATAAATCAATCAGTACAAACTGATAAAAGTAATACAAGTAGTGGTACAAGTAGTGGTACAAGTAGTGGTACAAGTAATACACAATCTAATGAGATAAATCGTTTAAAAGAGAAATTACGTGTTGATCAACTCGAACAGAGATTGGAATTAAAAATATTTCAAGAAAAGATAGATAAACAAAATGATACAATGTTAAACTTCAAAATAAAATTTAATGAAGATATGAATAAAGATAGACAATTACAAAACGAAACGAAATATAATAAACAAAGACAGGATGATATAAATTACAAGAATGATCAGGAAAAAATGCGTGATAATATGAAAAATATGGAATCTAAATTTGCATCAGAAAGACAGAATATGAAGGAACAATTTGACACTAATTTAAAAATATTAGAACTAAAGTTATCTAAAGGTCAAGGACAAGGACAAGGACAGGGACAAGGACAAATAAATTCAACAGATATTCAAAACATAAAAAGCGATATTCAAAAAATAATAGGTCAATTACCAATAAATCAATCTCAATTACAAAGTTCATTACAAAACTTACAAAGTAAATTAAATACAGAACACCTCGTAGATTCAAGTAATATTTCAAAAATATTAAAAGAAATTGGGGATATAAGAACACAATTATCAAATGATAAAGATGCATTAAATACACAACTTTCAGCCAATCAAAGTAAAATAATAGAAAAAATTTCTGCACTTAATGCAAAAATTGATGCACATTACATTAAACATCAATCTCTTATAACACAATTTAATAATGATGAAGACATTAGACATAAGAAAATAGAAAGCTTGATTGCATTACAAGCAAACGAATTAAAACAATTAAATAATAATTACAATAAACAACGCGAGAAATTAAGTAATTTAGAAAATAGTAATAATGACATTTTGAAAGATTTAAAAAAATTGATAGACAATGTACAAGAAGGATTTAATGAAAGTAAGGAAGGAAGAAAAGAATTAAAAACTTCGATTATTGAACAGACACAAGAAGTTGAAAATAAATTAAATAATATGGAGGATAGATTGAATATAAAATTAGAGGGCATTGAGTCTGGATTGAATATAAAATTAAATGAGATTGATTCTGGGTTGAATATAAAATTAAATGAGATTGATTCTAACCTGAAGATTGTAAAGAGTGAAATATTATCAAAAATCAGACTATTAAAAAATTCATTAAAAAATTTAATAAAAAATGGAGGATCAGAAATATTACAAGAAATAAAAAATTCAAATAAAGAAATTTCTCAAGAAGTGAAAAACTTGGAGAAATCTATTCTTGAGAGGAATAGTTTATTTTATTTATTATTATCCGATTTAAAGACAATTCATAGTAATGGATTAGACAAATTGGGGAAAGATATACGGGAAGATATGGAAAGGCAAATAACAAAGTTACAATCCGACCAAAGTACCGAGTATAATGATATATTAAACAAAATCTCTCAATTACCACAAGAGGATAGTATTAAGAAGATTAACAATCAACAAATAGACATAATAAAGTCTTTACATGCTGATCAACTTCGTCTTTTAAAACAAGACCAAGACCAATTTATAAAAAATATAAATCACCAATTAAATGTTAACAATCAGAGTAGAAACTTATTAAACCAACAAAGAATTGATTTTGATAACTTAATTGGAAAATTGAGAGATCAAATAAATCATTTAGAATCGATGAATAAGGGACAAGATAGAAGTCAAGAAGTTGAACAATATAAGTCTCAATTAACAGCATTACAGTTCAGCGTTAATAATATAAAAGAAATATTAAATACACATATATCAAAATTTGAGGAGAGTTTATATAATGATTCGTCTGAAATAAAATTATTAAATGATAAATTAAATTATTTTATAAAGTCTGCCGAAAAAAATAATATTAGTGAAAATATGATGAACACCTTGAATCAAGTTTTATCTGAGGTGGCATCTATAAAAGAAGATCGGAGAAATATGATTAAAGCTATTCATGAATTGGATACGTTTCTTAATAATATTAATGCTTCTGTAAACAATATAGAAAAAAACTTAAATAATCTTCATAAAGAAAATGAAGATTCAATATCTGAATTAGAGAATAATGAAGACCCGATACAAGATAATAAAAATATACTTTTATTATTACAACAAAATAAAAAATTAATGAAGGAAATAGAAGAAATGAAAATACTACTTAAACAGAAAGCAATTTCTCAAGTTTTAGAACAATTTAATGAATTAAATATAAAGTTTGAAGAATTAAAAAAAGAAAACGAAGAATTAAAGAGGGAAATCAAAAATTTAACACTAAATTTAGAAAAATGTTTATTAGAAAGAATGGTTTATGAAAAGGATATTGAAAAATATAAAACACAAATTATTAACCTAGACGAAAGAATAAAAAACTTAAAAAATGATCTTAAACTGAAAGATGAAGAATACGATGTATTACATAAAATATATTGTGAAAATAAAAAAGAATTGGAACAATTACAAAAAGAAAAGGAAAAAATAGATTCTTTAAGACTGGAAATAGAGAAATTAAAAAAACAAAAAAACAAAGATGAAAATAAAATAACAAATTTAGAAAAACAACTAGAAATACAGGAAAAAGCACATATAAAAGATTTAAAAGAAAAATTAAACGATCAAAAAATACAAAATGAAAAAAAATTAAGTGAATTAAAACTAGAAAATCTAAAATTAAAAAATGACCAGAAAAAATTAATTCAATTAATAAGTGTCTTGAAAAAAAAATTAAATGACTTGCAAAACTCAAAAAAAGAAGAATTACAAAAAAAACAAGAAGAAATTGAGGAATTAAAAAATAAATTAGAAGAATCAGAAAATGATATAAATAATATAAATATAAACCTACAGAATAACGAAAATTTAATAGATGAAAATGAGAATTTAAAAGAAAAACTTAAGACGGCGAATGAAGAGATACAAAAAATGAAAACTTTGAATGATAAGCATCAACATGCAATAAATGTTTTGGAAGAACTAAATCAAACAAATAAATTAGAAATATCTTTTCTTAAGGAACAAGCGAAAAACCTCGAGGAACAACATAAAATTGAAATAGAAGAATTACAAGACGAAATAAACAAATTAAAAATAAAATCACAAGAAGAAATTGGAAAATATAAAAAATTAGAAAAAGAGAAGACGGATATGGAGGCAATAATCAAACAGTTGTTGAAGGATAATAAAAAAATTTCAATCGAAAGAAATAAATTAAATAATATAAATAAAGATTTAGAAAAAACAATTATAAGCTTAAAACGAGAAAATCAAAAATTAACTATACAGATACAAAATTTAAAAATAAAAAATAAAGAAATGAAAAGTAAATTAAGTGAAGTGATGGAAAAATTAAAGAAAAAAACTAAAAGAGAACGACCTCAAGATGTACAAAAATATCTGGATGATATTTCTTTTCAGATGAGCAGATATATAGAAACAAAAACTTGGAGAGGTACTGCAAGTATTGAAGAAGCTAGAAATCAAGTAGTACAGGAAATGAAAAACATACAAACCGCATTTACTAGAAAGTTTGGCATTAAAACAAATCAAAGACATAGATATAGTGCTTGGAGAGGTGGTACTACTATACGACCTTGCCCGAAAATAAATAGTGATGATCAAGATTTCCAGAATAGTAATGATGATGTAAGCAAAATCATTTCTATCATTCAAGAAATGATTGATACTGATAAAAATAAAAAAGATTTAGAAAAGTCAAGGGACATTATCAGTAATTTGCCTCTACCAAATACAGATGACATAGAACAGAATATAAGAGAAAAATTGAAGTTAAATAATGATAAAATTAAACAAAACGAGAAAGAGTATCCATATATAGCCCCTATTGGTACTCAAACAAAAGAAGACGAAGAAGACATAGAAGACGAAGAAGAAAACGAAGAAGAAGACGAAGACGATCAAGTCGTTATTGACAACTCATTAAATGAAACAGTTAAAGGATTAGAACATAATGATGATATTAACACTCTATTAAAAGATACCTCTGTATCTGACGATAATTTTCCCAAAATTATCGGAAAAAATAATCAAAATTTAAAGAAAGAAATAAAGCTACTTGATTCTATAAAAGAAAAATATGAAAGTATGCTTGATATTAAAGATGTTCTAAAGGTTAAAGGCGATTCTTTACAAACAGGGGGGCGAAAAAGTTTAGCAGCAGAAGAATTGTATAATAAAGTTATATTTAGAAAAGATGGTAGTATAAAAAAATTAAATCTAAAAAAAAATAGACATAGAAAAAAAGTTCACAAAATAGTGAATAATTTATTAAAGATTTTTAATAAATCAAAGGGTGGTGCGACAGTTGAAGAGAAAAGACTACAACATGGATTATTTGAAGGATATGAAGAAAGAATTCCTAATATTGAAAAATATAAAACATTTTTAGATACAAAGAATGAAATATATGAGAAAAATAAACAAAATTTTAAGGACACTAATTTTAAAACTTATGATTTTAGTATGGGTGAAATTTCTCATTATGAGAGAATATTGACAAATATAATAGATTCGTGGAAAAAATGTGGATTAAAGGATATGAATGATAAGATATATAATGATATTGTGATATTGCTTACAGATATTGAAGGTCTTAAGACCGTAGACGACCAACAAACAAAACTTGAAGACGAACGAAAAATCAACGATTCATTAAAATTTTTTGAGGATCCCAATTATTTTATCTTTACAGACTCTGATGAACAAATAAAGGCAAAAAAAAGAGAATTAAAAGTTAAAATGAAATTGCAATATATGAGTAATGAAAATTACAATAAGTTAATTGAGTTTTTGATACGTTTATACAATGAAAAGTATATTATGATAATACGTTATCAAAAACTTTTTAGCAAATTAAAACAATATCAAGAAATTAAACCAACTAGTTCATTTAAAATTAATCGTCAGAGTAAAGACATATTACAAGGAGATTTTTTACTATTTTTGTCTTTAATAAAAAAGGAGTTAGACGAGTATTTAGTTTTAACAAGAAGACCAGTTTCTATTTATGCCAGAATAAATGATATTGGTCGTTTTGAAAGACATTCAGAGGATAAGGGAATAATTCAAGATTTTAATATTGCCAAACAAGAATGTTCTAAAATAACTAATTGGGACAAAGACAAGGAATATAAGAGAGGAGATATGGTTATGAAAGCTGTAAATCTCAAAGATAAAGACCTAATAAACGCTAAATTTTGTGATTTAATAAATCCAACTGATTTTATCCAATGGTCTGAAAATAAAATTAATAGTGGATTCTTAGATGTTGTTTCTGGTGATGGAAATTATACTTGCGAACATGATTTGGAAAATGGAAATATGTTAAAACATGCAAATAATGTAAAATTTAGTGAAATATTTTTTAGACCTGAATTTAATGATAATGCAACAATATCACAATATATGTTATTGGATAAACTTATTACTAGAGATATTGGAACATATTTATTTACATATGGATATAGTGGTGTTGGTAAATCATATACATTATTTGGTTCCAAAGGGGTTGATGGTTTATTACAATCTACAATTACGAATATAGTAACAAAAGGTGAATCTAAGAAATTAGAATCAATTAAACTTCGTATATATGAATTATATGGTTTGGGTGTTGGGTATAGTGAATGTTGGAGTGATTATAATAAAATAGATCAATCCATATTTGAGTATTCAATTGGTAAAAGTGCTAAAGATAATGATTTACAAATTATGGAATTAAGTGAAAAACGAGGAAAATATATACCTGAATATATGCAGGCACAAAAAAGGGCATTATTAAAAAAAAATCAGACAAATGGAAAGATATTGGATAATTTTTCGGAGTTAGTTTCTGAAATAGATAAATATCGTACAGATGGTAATTCGACTAGTTCAGATATGAAATATCCTAAAAGGATTAAAGAAACTATAAATAATCCAGTTAGTTCTCGTGGAAAACTTGTTTATGACTTTTTATTTAAATTTGAAGATGAAACTGAAACTCCTTTTATAATTGACGATAGTCCTGGTGCTGAAAATTTATTAGAATCTTATATTTATAATAATACAGAAATTAACAAAAATACTTTAGACGAAATAAAAGATAATAAAAATGATCCAACGAAAATTGTGGATAAAAAAGTTTCTTGGGAATTTGCAATGCTTTGTGCTGTATTAGTACAACCATTAATGTTAGGTTTTTTAAATGCAAATGGCGTAATACTCGGGTATAATAAGATGTCTCTTAATCTTTTTAAGAGAAGACAAAAAAGAATAGATGATTACCTAAACCATATGGGAGGTATTGTTTCCCTTAAACCAAAGAAAATAAATCCAGGAGATTATTGTCAAAAAATGTATAAACAATATGAAATGAAAGTTATTATGGATTATATATCTAAAAAAAAATTTGTTAAAGATGAAGATAAAGAATTATATAAGAATGGTATTTTAAACGAACAAATGTCATTTTATGTTGAAAATATAAACACCGAACAAGACAATATGAAATTTGCTTCTAAACTTATATCTAAAACTATAACATATTGTATAGATATTGAAGATATTGATATTAAGGATGGTGAATCAAAATATGATTTATTAATTGATTTATTAACAAATATATTTGAATTATCTAATATATTTTTGGAATCAGGTAAAGCAGAAGATATATCAAAAGAAATAGAAGGTGATGTCGCAAAATTCAAAAAATTATGGGTAAAACAAGGGAAAGATATTAAAAATGCTTCTTATAATTCATTTTATAAAGAATGGGTAAAATATTTTAATAAAAATGTTATTGATATTGAGCGTACAGGACAGCATTTACCAGATAAAAAATGGCAAACAACAAATTGGGAAGTATCTATGGACTCAGTAAAAGATTTTGATAATTTGAGGGGAAAATACAATGACGGTGATTCATGGAATATTATATTTTTGGGTAAATCAGGTGGTCCAATTTTTTCAAAAGGTAATGCTGTAAAAAATGTTTTTAGTAAAATTACTAGTAACCATCTTAAAGAATTACATACACACTATGATAAGAGTACAGATGACAGAAAACCTGAATTTATCAATTATTTAATTAAAAATAAATTAGTTGGCGAAGACTTAATTAACAATTGGGTATCTGAATTAGAAAAAACAATTAGTAATCGAGATGCAACTAAAGTAACTTCTGTCCAAATAGATGAAACACGAGAAACTATTAGGAATTTAATAACATTATCAATGGAATCTTGGTATATTAATCAAAATATTGCTGGTATATTAAGAAAATGTAGTCAGGCATCTGGAATTCCGGAAAATGATATTGAAAATGATATAGTTTTGTATAATGATTATTCTCTTGAAAGTAGTTTTGAATATATTAAAAATAATTATATAACTAAATCTCATTATGATGAACTTATTCGAACAAACGACATTATAAAGTATTGTCAGGACGATTATAAACCTAATAAACTTTTTAAAGTGGAAAAATTTCCAGAAAATATTATTAATTTTAATAGGCAAGCAAAAGATAAGTTCAGAAATGATACACAAGAGTTTAATACTATTAAAATGGATACAATTGTTAGTGTATTAATGGAACCATATTTATCAAAGAACAATAAATCTTCAATTGAAGATTTTAAGATGTTTTATGTGCTTCAAAATAATAAAACTAAATTAAAATGTTATGACCAATTGCGAACATTCAGTATGTTTACTAACTTTATTAACAAAGTAATCCCAACAGAATAAATATATAATACAAAATATAAAGAATGGTTTTAAAAAGAATATTATTAGATGATATTTATTGTAAATTGGTTTTTAGCATAGATTCTCAAAAGGTATTATGTGATAATGAAAAATATATCAAGTGTTATTGTTGTCGCCATGATAAAGTAAAACATATAATGTGCAAAGTAAGATACTCACCACATTATAAATATGTTATGGGTAATAAGAAAGATTATATTAATTACATGAAATCATCTGGTATTTATGCTGGTTATGGATTAGAACATAGTTTTTCTAAATATGATAATTTAATAAAAAATTTTGATAAATCGAAGATGGGGGTAATAAAGTGTTTATTGCGAAGTGGTAAATATATATTAGTTGATGGTGTTCATCGAGTTTCTATTTTATTAAATCGTGGAATTGAAAGTGAAATGGTAAAAATTGTAAAAAATTAAATAAAACGACTGATTATTAGGAATATCATAGCACAAATTAATGCTTTGATACAAATACCAACAATTGTAATATTTCCGGTTTCAAAGTCAGTCATAAATGAAAGATATTTACCTAAAATAGATGTAGTAAAAGGCATATGTAAAAGTGTAAATAATATCAATACAATAACTGTATTTTTGATATGATTTAGAGTAAATCCTAAAAATAAATTATCATTGTCATCATATTGGGGCATATTAAATTGTGGCATTTGTTGATTATTTTGTGGTAACATAAAGGGCATATTTTGCATATTTGGCATATTTTGCATATTTTGCATATTAAATTGTCCCATAGGATTTTGATTCATAGGTTGTTGAGTTTGTATGGGTTGCATAAATGGTAATTGCCCCATTGGTTCATTAGAATAAGAACGTTCAGATTCTTGTTTACTTAATTCTACTTCATCAAGAACTTGTTGAACAAGTTCATTATTTGAATCTGGTATATCACTGATTGCGGTAGATTTAGACATTATATATATTTTGAACTCATAAATATGTATTGATATTGAAACGAACACAATTACATAGAAGTTGGGCAAATATATGGACTTGGTATAAAAGAGAAGCAATTTTTATTTTCATCTATATATATTTCTTTTCTAACGTGATTAGAATTTGGTCCTTTAAGTTTGTGATTATCAAATAGAATATATGTAGCAAAGAAGTAGCTAATAATAAATCCGAGTATGATTGAAATTATTATATTAATCATTCTTATTATTAATATAATAACTTATAAAAAATAAAAAATATTTAATAATATATAAATAAATGGCTTTATTAGGAAATTTAATATTACTAATGAAAACTGAATTTGGAAGTTTTTTGATTTCTGTTATCTGGGGTTTTGCTCTTGCCCTTCTTTTTCGAAGAACGTGTAAAAATCGTAATTGTGTAGTAATAAAGGCTCCAAATGCTAAGGAAGTAGAAGACAAAATTTATAAATTTGATTCAGCATGTTTTACTTTTAATACCAATGTTTCTGAATGTTCTGCTTAAATTATTCATCTTCGCCTAATGCATTAAATTTTCTCAACGCTTCTTTGGAAGCAATTTGTTCAGCTTCTTTTTTAGAGGAAGCTACACCTACCCCAACTATATCTGATTTAATTATATTTTTTTTACCTTGTATTTTATCATAGACAACTCTAGTAGCATACATAGTAAAAGTTCTTCTATGTGAAGGCCCAATCATATCACCAGCAGTATATACAGGTGTTTCCCAACCTTGTTTTTGGAAAAAGCGTAGTAATCTATCTTTAAAATTAATATCAATATATAGCAATTTGGCAAAATCTGTTGTATTTTCCAAAACAGCTATTACAAATTGTTTAGTAATCATAAAACCAAGATCTTTGTATAGGGCACATATAAAAGATTCATAAATATCTTCTAAGATTTTATCAGTATTTCTACCATGAATATTTTCCATATGATTAGAAATCAATATAAATTGGGAAATATCCATATATTTACTAAAATTTGCTAACGATTTTCTATCAACTAATCTAGTTTTTAATTTTGTTAAAAAACCTTCATCTTTATTAGGATATCTATCATATAAATATTCGCATACGATATGCCCAATGATAGAATCCCCTAGAAATTCTAATCGTTCATTAGAATTTTTTTGATATGGAACAGCATTTTTGTTATTACGATTGCGATGATAGTTATGATTATTTGATAAAAAATTGTTTGTATTAACATAAGATTTATGAGTTAATGCTCGTTGATATAATGAAATATTTTTTACTTCATCATAAATTTCATGTTTAATAAGAATATTTCTAATATCATTTTTTGTAACAAGTTTATTTCTAGTATTTACTTGAAAATTCATAGGATGTAAATGATATTTATTTGAATGATATTTTTTGTTATTCATGATTTGGTATATAATTGTTTTTATAGTATATAAATATTATTTATTTAATTGTTAAATGATTAAATCAATTTTATAATTTTATAATCTAATAGCTCTATTATGATCACTAATTTCATTAACATAACTTCTTTCTGTAATATTTCTGTAGTAGAAATTTTCTAGCATATGTTTTAATATTTTTTGTAATAAAAAACTCAAAATGAATGAAGCAACAAGTGAATCTAGAAAAAATAAAGCGAAATTACATAAAATATATACAATAAATTTAGGAAATCCAATTTCAGCGTAATTATTGAAATAAGTATGTAATTTATATTTATGATAAATATACATATCGTGAGCAATAATAACTATAGTAAGTGGACATAATAGTGTAATAACACTAAGAATATAATATTCTTTAGATTTTTCTACATGTATTCCAAATAATTTATATAAATAAGTTCCATTTGTGTCAATTGATTTATAAAATAAACTTAATAATATTAGAAAAATTTGTAAAAATATAAAAATAATAAATTTATTAGATTCAAAGAAGCTACAAAATGATATACAACATTTTTCACTATTTGATATTTTATCAATTAATTCATATTCAAATAAGCATTGATTACATCTTATAAAATTATTTGAATTTACATCTTGTGATCTCCATTCCTGAAGACAATATCTATGAACAAATTTCATAGAACCAGAACATCTACATGGAACAATAAGATCTTCTTCATTATCTGATTCAAGGCAGAAACGACATATTGATGGTTCCGATTGATTTTTTTCATCATCGATTTGAAGTGATACCTCTTCATTATCAGATATTTTATCACTTTCTAAATTTTTATATGAATTTTTTTTATCGTTATCTTTTAATGATATATTATACATTGTTATAACTAAAATTAAATTATGTTTTCAATTTTAAATAGTTTTAATTATTAAAATATCTATGTTTACACTTAATTAAAATTTACAGTTATTGTTGCTACATGTTTGCTAATAGTTTTTGTAGCAGATACACATAATTGTCTTCGTTTTCTAATAGGTTTTTTATTTTTTGTTGTTTTTTGTTCTTTATCTTTAAGGTATTTTATTCTATTTTTTTTTGTAACAGAATTCATATCTTTTTCAATAGATTTTAAATTTTTTTCAATATATATGAGAATATTATTTTTTATAACCCAGCGAAAGAAATTTAACTGACCAACTGTTGTCGTCAAAGTTAATTTTTTTTCGTTGTCATATTCAAATAATATACGTTCGTCTCTTCGAAATGGATCAAATTGTTTTTTTGAAAATGATTTTAATTGCGTTTTATAATTTAAATGAACATCGATTTGTTTTTTTGGTAGTCCTTTTTTATTAATGTAATATCTAACTGTATTTTTTTTACAATAATTTGTAACAAACCAGTCTATAAGTCTTAATGATATTTTTGATTTTCCTTCTATGATTGATAAAATTATATTAATATTTTTTTTATTTGAGAAGAAGGTAATTAATGATTGCATTAGTAAATCTTGTTTACAATTTCGTTTAGTAATTCTTTTTGGTTTTTTCTTTTGTATTGTTTTATTCATTTCTATTTGATTATTAACATGCGATTTTTTTTGTAGCATTTAATTTTTATGTATTATTCTATATTCAAAATTTTAACTACATTTAACCGCATTGTTTATAAACGCACACTATAAATAAAAATTTATAATTATAGATTTTTATATAGTATTATATTGTTTTATATATTTAAATTATCAATTAAATCGTAATCAACTATATGAATAAAGAATTTATTCTATATTAAATTATAAATTAACTATAATGAATTTATAAATCATTATTGTAATATTTATTAATATTAAATTAATATACTGATTAAGTATATCATTTTAATATAAAAATTTCATTAAATTAGTTATAACAATATATATAAAATATAGTTAAGTATCTGCGTTCAATGATATTTATAAAAACATATAAATATATTATAAAATGCCTTCTAAATCTAAAGTATCTAAAAAAAAATCTAAAACAACACGAGCTTCCACTCGTAAACCTAAAGCCAAAAAAGCAGCCAAAAAAGCAGTCGTTGTAGAAGAAGTAGCTCCAGTAGTAGAAGAAGTAGCAGCTCCAGTAGTAGAAGTAGCAGCTCCAGTAGTAGTAGAAGAAGTAGCAGATAAGGTTTCTGTTGAAGAGCAAGTTGTAAAAGCAATTGCTAAAACTCTTGCTGAAGATGAAGATGTAAAAATTGATCTTGAATTCAACAATACTATTAATTCTATGAAAACTTTAATTGTTGATGCTAGAGGTGTTCTCAGTTCTTATAAAGCTTTACACAAACGTGTAAGTAAAAGACTTAAGGTATTGAACAAAAAACCACGAGGAGGAAAAAGAAAAGGGGGTAATCAAAAAACAAATCCAAGTGGATTTAATAAACCAACTAAAATTACTGATGCTCTTGCTAAATTTTTAAGTGTAGAAAAAGGAACTTGTCTTCCAAGAACTGATGTCACTAGAAGAATTAATGCTTATATTAAAGAACATAATCTTCAAGGTATGACAAGAACTGATAAGAATGGAATTGATAAGAATGATAATCGTTATATTAACACTACTCTTCCAAAATCAGATAAAAGATATAAAGCAGCAACTACTCTCAAAAAACTCTTAGTCCCAACTACAGATTTATCTTATTTTAACTTACAAACTTTCCTTTCTCCACATTTTATCAAAGAACCAAAGAAAGTAACCGCATAAGTGTTTAATTTTAAAGATAATTTAATTATAAAAAAATTTTTATAAAAAAAATTTTTATAAAAATCTTTTTACAATTGTAAAATAACATAAGATTATCTATTTAGATATAAATTATTATAGATTATAATGAATAAACACGGATTTCTTACCGGTTTGTCTGGGCAGGACGGATCTTTTTTAGCCGAATTTTTACTTGAAAAGGGGTATAAGGTTTATGGAATTATAAGAAGATCATCAAATTTTAATACACAACGAATAGACCATATTTTTGATAAATTGGAATTATTTTATGGAGATATAACTGATCCTTGTAATATTCTATCAGTTTTAAACAAAATAAAAAATCAAATGGAAGATGATTCTATTTTAGAGATATATCATTTAGCGGCACAAAGTCATGTAAAAGTATCATTTGAACTTGCTGGATATTCTACTCAAGTAAATGCGTTGGGAACATTATATTTACTTGATGCGATAATGGCTAGTGGTATGAAAGATAGAGTAAAGGTATATAATGCTGCAACATCTGAATTATATGGTAAGGTTCAAGAAATTCCTCAAACAGAAACTACTCCATTTTATCCTCGTTCGCCATATGCTGTAGCAAAATTATATGCTTTTTGGATAATGAAAAATTATAGAGAATCGTATGGAATGTTTACTTGTTCGGGAATATTATTTAATCATGGATCTACAAGACGGGGAGGTACATTTGTAACTCGTAAAATAACACGAGCTATGAATAAAATTTTAAAAGGAGAATTGGAATATATAGAATTAGGTAATTTAAATGCTAAAAGAGATTGGTTTCATTCAAAGGATGCGGTAAGGGCGATGTATTTAATGCTTCAACGAGATACTCCAGAAGATTATGTTATAGGTTCGGGCGAATGTCATTCGGTAAGAGAATTTGTAGAGGAGGCATTTAAGATAGTTAATATTAATATAAAGTGGAGAGGGGAAGGTTTAGATGAAGTAGGATATAATGAAGAAACTGGTAAAGTTTTAATTAAAGTTAATCCAAAATATTATAGACCAGCGGAAGTAGATATATTGTTAAGTGATCCAAGAAAAGCGATTAGAGAATTGGGATGGGAGAGACAATATAATTTTGCGGATTTAGTTAAAGAAATGGTTAAATTTGATTGTAATCTTAATTAATTAATTAAAACTAAAAATCTTTGTTTAATTTAATAGTATAATGAATAGTTTTAGTATAATTCAGATATTAGTAATTGCTATTTTATTTTTAGTTTTATTTAATATAAGAAAAGGAAAGTTGACTTTCTATATGGAAAAGGGACCTTCGATGGAAACATTTACAGAAATGAATAAAACTGAAAGCAATGAAATTAAGAAACAAAAACTCAGATATTGTAAATCATCAAAGGAAGGTATAAACGAACGTTTAAAGGATTTATTTACAAAGATGGATATAACTTATACAGATGATCCCAAAAATTGTGACTTTTATATACCATATTGGTATTCAGATGATGAATTGTCTAAATTTGTAAATAAAAATTATAGACCAAACATGATATTGAATGTAATACCAGGTGTTGATTATTTAAATCGTAAAAATAAATTATGGGAAATATTAGTCAAAAAATTAGGAAGGGGTAAAGCTAGTGAAATTATGCCTCCTAGTTATTCTATTTTTAATAATGAATTTACAATTCTTGAAAAAGAATTTAATAAAAATGATTCATATGTTTTAAAAACAGAAGAGGAAAATGCTCAAGGTATTTATGTATATAATGATATGGAAAAGATTCAAAATTTAGTAATAGATGTAAAAAAAGAATTAAGATATCCGGTAACAATAATTCAAAAATTTATTAAACCTTTACTGATTAAAGATAGAGTATTTAAGATACGTCTATTTTTATTTATTAAATGTAAAGGAAGTCAAAAATCTATATATATTCATAAACAAGGGGGTGTATTTTTTGGAAAAGATAAATTTGATATTAATAATTTAACATATAGTTCAATTGTTGCAAATGCTTATTGGTTTAATAAAGTTTCTATAAAAGAAGTAAGAGATTTTTTATCAAAACATCCACGAAATTTAGTACAATTGAAAAAATATTTTAAAAAACAGAATATAAATTCAAGTTTTATATTTGATAAGATTAATGCTTTATTGAAAAGGACGTGTCTTACATTAAAAGATGAAATTTGTTCTAATTCAAAAGTAAAAAACAATATCAAATTGGGATTATTTGGTGTAGATATAATTATAGATGAAGAATTAAAACCCTGGTTAATTGAAATGAATGTATCACCATCATCAACAGCATTTGATAAGTTAGGTGAATCACAAAAAAAGCAAGTTTGGGTTGATAGTATGAAAATCGCATTATTGAAAAATCCATCAAATCATGAATTTGAAAAAATAAATTAAAAACAAGTCCAGAAATAAATTTTTTTAATTTTTCATTTCCACATCACCGATATCCTCGTTATCGGATATTTCATCATCATCGTTATCCTCGCTATCGGATATTTCATCACCAAAGAAACCATAATCGGATAAAATTTCAAAAAATGAATCAGTATCAATATATTTATCATAATATGTTTGTAGATCCGAATCTGATATATTTTCATCAATTTCGTCTTTAATAATACTTTTTAGCATTTGTTTACATATAGTTACATATTCAACTACACTATTGGATAATTTTTTTTGATCTTTATCATTAAATTTTTGAATATTATAATTATTTTTCTTGCTTTGAGTTTTAAATTGTTTAAAATCTTTGAATAATGGTTTATAAATGAAAAAATATTTCATTTTCATCAATTCTTCTTGATTAATAGAATCTGATATTTCTGATTTAGCAAAAGTTTCTAAAATTGTTGTTAAATATGAAACAAATGTTTTAATAAAAATCAACATTTTAATTTATATCGTTAATTAAATATAATTAAATTCTATTTTTTTTTTTGAATAAATCTATTGTAAATAACTGCGTATATAAGTATAATTATATAAATTATATATATTATTACAAAAATGATATCTAAAGTAATTGAAATCACAACAATAGAAGAATTAGAAAATATAAATCAAATATATCTTGATAAATTATTTATCATTGATTTTTCAGCATCCTGGTGTCCTCCGTGTCAAATGATTAAACCTATTTTTGCGGAATTGTCAAACCAATATACAAATTGTGTATTTTTGAAAGTTGATATAGATAAATCAAGTGAATTAAAAGATTTTTTTAGACCAAAATCACTCCCAACATTTTTTTTAATGAAAAATGGAAATATATTTTATAAATGGACTGGTGCAAATCAAGATACTTTAAGGCAGAATATTATAAAATATATGAATTATAATATAGATTTGATAGATCAATTTAGTATGCCATATGTTTAGATAATTATTAATTTTTAATAAATGTGTATATAAAAATTATATATAATATACTTATTATATACATATAATAATGTCAAGAGTTGTCGAAATTACAGATATCGAAGAATTAGAAAAAATTACCAAAAAATATCCTTCTAATTTAATAATTATTGATTTTTCAGCATCCTGGTGTATGCCTTGTCAAACTATTAAACCAATTTTCGCTGAATTATCCCAAAAATATGAAAATTGTATTTTTTTAAAAGTGGATGTTGACGAAGCAGATGAACTAATGGATTTTTTTGGTCCAGAATCACTTCCAACATTTATTTTAATGAAAAATGGAAAAGCATTTCATAAATGGTCCGGTGCTGATCAGGATACTTTGAAACGAAATGTTGAAAAATACATGAATTTTGATGTATCAGAATTGGAAGAAGAAGATAAAGAACAATCAAATGTAGATGTTTAATTATAGTAAATTTTTTTCAATTATTATTATGTTTATAAATTTATTAACATAATAATAAAATTTGATTTTAGTACATTTATTATTTCGAAAATAATAGATATTATCTAATCTAATTTAGAATCTTTGACGAAACATTCTCTCCATTTTAAACTGAGATAAGTATGTGTAAGTTCTTCATCTTTTTGAATATCACGAATAGCATAAATTTTATATGAAAAATTATCAAAATCTCTTTCCATATGAGTATTTGGATTATTAGAAGTATTATAGAATGTAGCACAACCTGCACCATATGCCCATACAGTTCTATCTTTGCTCCATGTAAAAAGATATGGATTTTTATGTCCATTACAATTAACTTGTTTTACAAGACCAATTTCAACTATTTCTCCTTTTTTAATAAAAGTATTCGCAAATGCTCCTAATCCAGCATTTTCTATTGACGACTTTTTAACAGAAACTTTTGAACATTCAATTAATGAATTATCCATATTTAATAATAAATATGTTATGATATTTATTATTAAATTGTAGTTGTTATATTATTTTTTATAAAAAATGTATATAATTTACATTAAATTTGTAATTATTTTTCTTAAATATGAGTATGTAATAGAATTAAGAGCATTAGAGTTTTTAGCATCATATTTATCTAATTTTGTTAAGAATTTGTTTGGTGATGTAGCAAATCGATTAAAATCGGCTTGTGTAGAAATCCCAACGGATGATTCTAAGTAATTTAAAATTTCAGTTGTTTTATTTGAATTTTTGACTATTTTGTTAATATTTTTTTTTAAAACTATATTAGAAGTTTTTAATTTATTTTGTCTTTTAGATGATTTGTTTTTTTGTTGTTTTTTATAACAACAATCAATACCACTGCTAGTTTTACCTTTATGTTTAAATTCTCCATTAGAATTACAATTATTATTAATTGGGACTCTAGCTTTAGGAATACAATCCCCTGCTCTTGTTTTTCTAATTCTAGGACCTGCTCTTTTTTGACTAGCATAAGCTTTATTTAAATCTGTGATATATTTTTTTGGATCATTTAAATATTTACATAATTCACTTTTACTTAAGTATGATTTTTTTCCAAAACGAGAACCTTTTTTACCGCTCCATGCTGGACGATTTTGTGGATCATAATGTAAATTTTTGTATAACGCAGTTTGTCTTAATTGTTTTAGTGTCATTTGTTGGCAAATTTTTTCATCAAGTTTTTTAATATCAGTATTATCTTTATACTTATTAAATACTTTACTTCCAACTTTTTTTCTTCCTCTTTTTGCTCCACCAACAATGTGTTTATCTAAAACTTTAATTAAATTTTTTTCTTCTTGACTTTGAGAACTATATCCACAAGACATATGTTTTATAATATATTTATACAATAGATATTTATTTTAAATATTGAAAATTTTAATTAATCTAATATTTTATTTTCTTCTTCAGCTTTTGTTTTATATACAAGTTTTTCTTCATCAGTAAGTTGTTTCCATTTTAATCCTACCATTTTACTTATTTCTCCGAAATTTTTTTCAGGGTGTAATTGTTTTATTTTTTTTCTATGAGAAGAACTAAATATGGTATAAGCATTTTTTTTTAATTTTTTGTTTTTAAATGGAATACATTTAACGAGTTCTTTTTGTGAAATATTATATTTATTTGATATATCACTTATAATTATATCAAATAAAATATTATGTATATTTTGTGTTAATTTAGTAAGATGTTTTTGGAAAAGTTTCTTTTGATTTTCTTTATATGAATTATCATTTTCTAAAGAATTTTCGTTATTAGTAAATACTATTAATTTCTTTTCTTCTTTGTTGTGTATTTGATTTTTAGAAATTTGATTTAATCTTAATGCTTCATTTCGATAAGTAAGTTTTTCTTCTTGTATTAAATCTTTCCATTTTTTTCCAATTATTTTACTAATTTCTCCAAATTTTTTGTCTGGATTTTCTTGTTTAACAATACTTCTATATTTTGAACTGAATACAGTATATGCGTTTTTCCTTTTTTTCTTTGTTTTTGTTTTTATTTTTGTATTATCTTTCCATTGTTTTGTTAATAAGAATGAAGTAATAATATTATCAAAATTAATACTATCTTTTAAAATTTTATTTAAAATTTTATTTGATATTTTATTTTTTTTATTCATTAATTTTTATGTATTTACAAAGATATAATTGTTTCAATTTTAATTTATTAAAAAAAAAAAAAGAATAAAACTTTTTAATTTATAAATTTTATATATTGATGATAAAATATTGATTTAGTTGATTTAATTCTAACAATAATATCTTCTAATAATTGATTACATAATTCATATGTTCCTAATGGGATGTTATTTATATTTATTGTAATATTTTTATTATTAAATGCAAATATTACTTCATAATATGTATCTTTTTCTAATATACACGATAAAGAAATATTAGTATCCGAGGCAATTATATTAACAAAATTTGATTTACTATCAAATTTTAAATGAATTATAACATTATTTTTTGCTTTAATTAAAATTTCAAAATCAGTTTCTTCTCGGTAAATTCCAGTACATATATAATTATGTTCAAATAGTGGTCCCTTTTCACGAAGTGTCATTTTCATTAATAATTTTTTTTCCATTTCCTTTTTATTTTTTTGTCCAATTTTTGATACTATTTTTGAAGATTTTTTTTTAGCGGTTAATGTTCGTAATGAGTTATCGACTTCTTGTGTTTGATTAACTACATTTTGTGGAATTTTTTCTTGATTTTTTGTTTTTAAATTTTCTTTTTCCATATATTTTACTTTTAATTTATCAACAAAATCTTTGTCTTTTTTATATTGAGTAATATATTTATTTAATTTAGTAATTTCAGTTTGAAATTGTTTGTTTTCTTTTAAAAGTTTTTCTGTCTTTTGTTGTAATTCATTTATTATAGAATTCTTTGTTCGTAGTTGTTCATTTAATTTTATTATTTGAATTTCAAGAATATTATTATCTTGAACTTTATTTAGTAATATACATTCTTCTTTTTTTTTAGAAATCCAAGATTCTTTTAATATATCAACTTCTTGTTCTGCTTGACTAGTTAATTTTTCAGTTAATTTCTTTACTTCATAAATAATATTATCATCTCTTTTTTGTAATAAATTCCTAATATCATATAATTTTTGGTTTTTATATTTTTCTTTTATACTAGATTTTTCTTTTATTCTTTCTTTTTTATATATTTCTAATTGTTTTTTTATATCACCCGGAATTATTTTATTTTTTCGTAAATTTTTTTTCATTTTTCGTAATTCATGATTTTTTTGTCTTTCTTCATCTCTTAATTTTTTTGCATATTCTTCTTCTGTTTGAAAATCATTTCTATCTAAGCTAACAATAGATATTTCTATAGTGTTTAGAATTGAATTTTTATAATTTTGTATAGTAGTGTTATTATATTTTTCTATTGAATTGTCTATTTCTAGTAATTTATTATGTAATTCTGTATCATATTTTTGATTTATATTTTCTTCTTTTATTTTCCATTCTTTTAAAATATTATTCTTAAGTGATTTTATTGATACATCTAGATTTCGTAATTTGTATTTAATCTTTTTCTCTTTTTCTATTTTCCAATCAGTTAATAATCTATTGTTTAATGTTTCAGTCATATTTATTATTGTCGATTGATTAAATTGTGAAAATTTATTAATAATTCTAGATTTATTTTTATTAATTAATTGTGTAATAATTGTTTGTATTTTTTCTTCTTTGTTTATTTTCCATTTATTATTGAAACTATTAATATTTGCTTTTAATATATCATCCCAAATTCTATTAATTTTTAATATTTTATTACTAATAGAATTATTTTTAATAAGTTTTTGTTCAGTAAATATTTCATTATATTTTTTATCTATTTCAATTTTAGCATTTTCCTTTTTTTCTTGTTTGAGTTCTATTATGTCATTTATCAAATTTCGCCTTAGTGTTCTTCTTTCATGTTTAATTTTTCGTAAATCTCTTTTATAATTACGAAGTGTATCCCTTATTTTTTGTTGATATTCTTCATTATTTTTATAATTTGTAATTATAATATTTTCCGTAAGTTTTTCATCATTCATAGAAATAGTTAATTTATCAGTTTCTTTATCAAAAATTTCAAGAATATTTTCAAATTCTTTTTCAATATTAGCATATTCAATTTCTAATTTTGATATATATTTATTTTTTAATGTTTTATCTTCGTTTTGGTATTTGTCATTAATTTCTTTTTTTGTACTATTTATAATTTTTTGTTTTTCTTGATTATTTTTTGTATTTATTTTAGAAATTTCTTGTTCATATTCAAATTTTAATTGTTCTTCAGCCTCTTTTCTGTAATATATATTCAATTGATTATTAGACATTTATATAACTTATATATATTTTTTATGTAATTTACACCTATTTGTTTTTTATTTTATTTTATTATATATTTTTGTCCATTTTGATATTAATTGTGGAACGTGATTATTATTAGTATTATTAAAGTGACTTTTATTATGTATTCTATGTAATGTTAATATTTTAGGTATATTATAAAATGTTTTTCCTTCATAATTTAATCTTAACCACATGTCATAATCTTCTAAAAATACATTATTCCAAATTGCATCTTTTTTATTAATCATACAAGATGAATTGATAATAGGATTCATTTTAAGAAATTTTCTTTTTCTAATTTTTTGTCGTGGTATTCTTGGTATATCTTGTTTTGTTCCGAAATATTGACATAATGTACCAACTACATCATAATCTTTTTTTACTTTAATTTGTTCTTCAAGTTTTTTAGGTAGCCATTTGTCATCAACATCTAATAAGCATATTATATCATAAGAACAATCATTAATCATTTTATTAAGTGTTTGGGGTTTTCCTCTAGTATCTAGATATTCAATAACTTTAATTTGTGTATGTTCATATTTTTTTGCTTGTTTATATATATCAGAATTTTTTGGATGTCCATTTATTCCAATAATAATTTCCCAATAAGGATATGTCTGTTGTTTTATACTTTCAATACATTCTTTTAAAAATTCAATTCCATTATATAGTGGAATTAAGATAGACACTGACATTAATTTTATAAATATATTATATTAAAAATATGTAGAAATAACTAAGTATGTAAGATATTATACATAAAGGTTAAATTTTGTAGCGAATTTGATTACATTATTTTTAATTTCTTGAATTTGAGTATCAAAATTTACCAAATGTTTATTAAAATCTTTCATTTTTTTACCAGATATTTTTTGTATTTCAATAGATAGTAAAACACAATCATTAATTAATTGTGCAATATATTTAAAATCTTTCTCTACCATTCCCCTAGAAGTTAATGGTGGTGAACCTATTCTGATTCCCCCGGGTGATAATGCCGATTTATCACCATAGACAGCATTTTTATTTAAAGATATATTTGCAAGTTCGCAAATTTTTTCAACTTTACTTCCGGTTACACCTTTTGGTTTTAAATTAACTAATACTAAATGATTATCAGTTCCATTAGTAGATACTGTATATCCATAATTGATAAGTTCTTCTGCTAATATTTTTGCATTTTTTTTTACTTGAATAATATAATTTTTAAATTCAGGAGTAACAACTTGTTTTAATTGAGTCGCTATTGCAGCAATTTGATGATTATGTGGTCCTCCTTGTAATCCTGGAAATACTGATTGATCAATTTGTTTTTTATAATCTAATTTATAAAAAATTAATCCAGCTCTTGGTCCTCTTAAAGTTTTATGAGTAGTCGTTGTAACAATATCACAATATTCAAATGGATTTCCTATTTCTTGTGTCGCTACTAATCCACTAAAATGAGCCATATCACACATCAAATATGCTCCAACAGAATCTGCTATTTTGCGAAATTTTAAATAATCTAAATCTCTTGGATATGCACTATATCCACAAATTATCATTTTTGGTTTAAAATATATTGCTAATTTTTCTAATTCGTCATAATTAATGAATCCATCTTCTTTAATATGATATCCCATTGATTCAAAAAATATTGAAGTTGCTGATACTTTTCTTCGTTGTGTATAAAACCCATGCGTTAAATGACCACCAGATGGTAAATCCAATCCCATAATTCTATCATGAGGGTTTAACATTCCATTATAAACAGCCATATTAGCTGGACTTCCAGAATATGGTTGAACATTGACTCCCCATTGATTTTCATCAAGACGAAAAGCCTGTAATGCTCTTTGTATACATAAATTTTCAATTTTATCAACAACTTCGTTTCCTCCATAATATCTAGCATTCGGCAATCCTTCAGAATATTTATTTGTTAAAACTGAACCAAGGCATTCCATAACTGCTTTTGAAGTAAAATTTTCAGAAGCTATAAGTTCTAAACCTTCTTTTTGTCTTTTTTCTTCATCTTTGATAAGATTAAAGATTATTGGATCATGTTCCAATAATGAAATATTAATATGTGAATTCATTTGTAATAAATTAACATATTGATTAAATCTTTAATATTAAAAATTTAGTTTTTACATAAATTATTCAATTTGAAATAAACCTTCAAGATGGGATTCTCCCATCCAAGTTAAATGTGTGTCATTTTCATCAAAATCTGATGGTCGTACAATAGTCCAATTTGTATTTGGGTCAATAATACCAGATTCCGCATATATACATGCTACCAAAGCTGAACAGAAAAATCTTGAATCTTTTCTTTTTTCAAAATTTTTTCTTAAATAAGCTGATAACCAATCAATTGGGTTAAAATCATAAGGTTTTTCATATACTATTTTATGAATTTTTTTCAAAACAGGTATTGTTAATTTATTTTCTACGTCAAATAATTGTCGTACCCATATTCTTCCATCATGTTGTGATAACACTTGTTTAATGGGAGTAATCATTATTCCTAATTTAGTTTTATCATCTTGTGGATCTGGAGTACCCTCATAAGAAGATTCCCATAAATAAATGCCTGTCATTTCAGGTTTAATCCATGTAGGATCTTTTAAAATCATACCGACGTGCGAGTATGGTTTTTTCGTAAAAAATTCAACAAATTTTCCTGGCCAAGTCATAAGATTTGTCCAAGAAAATGTAGAACTAAAAAGTAAAATATCGCCTGTTTTTAAGTTTTCGACTGGAGTTGTCATTGATGATTGATAGTATATATTAGATATAATATCTTTATTTTAAAAAAGTAAATAATATATTTAAATAATAATACTATATATATATAAACAATGATAATATATATTGATGGTATATTCGATTTATTTCACGTTGGTCATTTAAAATCGTTTAAATATATAAAAAATCATTATACAGATTGTTTCTTATTAGCCGGTGTAATAAGTGATAGTGCTGCAACTGATTATAAAAGGAAACCGATTATTAACGAACAACAACGTTATGAAATAGTTAAATCAATAAAGTATGTGGATGATGTTATATTTCCGGCACCTTTAATAATAAATAATGAATTTATATTAAATAATAAAATAGATAAAGTTGTTCATGGTTTTAGTTGTGAAGAAGATAAAAAGAAACAGGAAAGTTTTTTTAAAGATATAATTAATAATTTTGAAGAGATACCGTATAATTCTGAAATATCAACTACAGATATAATAGATGAAATAAAAAAAAGATTTTAGTCAAATTTATATAATTTTTTTGGTGTAATACAAAAATTTAATTTAATATCGTGATTATTAATATCTATAATTTGTATTGGTTCTTCTAATGATAATCCTATCTTGATAGATTTTGGATAGTATATCATAAATTTGTCATAGTATCCACCGCCATATCCTACTCGGTGTCCATTTTTATCAAATGCTAGTAATGGTACTAATATAATATTGATATTATGTTTTTTTTTATATTTTTCACAATTATATGGTTCATCAATTCCGTATTTATTTTGTAATAAGTGTTTATTGTCTTTATAGTAGTAATGATCAAGAGTTTTATTTTTAAAATTAATTTTAGGTATTAGAATTTTGCAGTGTTTATAATTATGTAATATTGTTGATATAATTATTTTTGTATTAATTTCATTTTTTTGTAAAATTGGTAAAAATGTATGAATTATATTAATTTTATTAAAATCAAAATTTTTGAATAATATTTTTTTTATTAATAAACTTTTTTTTTGTATATTATCAGATGTATATTCATATCGCTTGTTTAGCATATATGTTCTGATATTATTTTTAAACATATATATATACACAATATAAGTAATTAATTATATTAATACTTATATTTAATATTATGGACACATTAGAAAAACAAATTAAATCAGATTCTCCTTCATTGGATGAAGAAGTTAAAGAGGATATAGAAATTGAGAAAACTTATGAAAAATTATTAGTAGGTGAGGATATTATGTGGACTTCAAATCCACGAATTGAAATTAAAAGGGAGGTTACTGATAATATTGAACCTATAACTCTTTACGATGCTTTATCTAATACTGTAAGTAATTATGGTAATTTACCTGCATATACTTATAATGTAGGTAATCAACCAGTTACAAAAACTTGGTCTAAGTTTTATATACAAGTAAGAAAGTTTGCTCGTTCTTTAATTGCGTGTGGTTTAGATGAGTATTCTAGTGTTATGATTCAAGGTTTTAATTCATATGAATGGGTAATTTCTCATTTTGCTACAATATTTGCAGGTGGTATATCTTCAGGTGTTTATACTTCAAATTTACCAGAAATTTGTAAATATATGATAGATGATTGTAATGCTCAAATAATTATAGTAGAAAATGAGAAGCAATTAAATAAATATAAGACTTATGTAGATGATTTAGTTGGTAAAGTAAAGGCTTTTATAGTTTGGTCAGATTATGAAAAATTAAGTACAGATTGGACAGAATCAGTTATTCCGGTTTATTCTTGGTGGGCATTTATGAAAAGGGGGGACGAACCAAGATTTGAAGCTGAATTAGATGAGCGTATCTCAAGGCAAAGTCCCTGGAGATGTCACTCTTTAATTTATACAAGTGGTACTACTGGTAATCCTAAGGGGGTTATGATAAGTCATGATAATATTTCGTGGGTAGCTCAATCGGTTGTGCGTGATTTTGAATTAACAAATCGTGAAAGAATGGTGAGTTATTTACCTTTAAGTCATATAGCTGCTCAAGCATTAGATTTTTATCTTCCAATGTTTACAGGTTCTCATGCAACTTTTGCGCGACCAGATGCTTTAAAGGGTTCATTAAAGAATACTTTATGTGCGGTAAGACCAACTATATTTTTTGGTGTTCCTCGTGTTTGGGAAAAATTTGCTGAAAAGATGAAATTATTGGGTAAAAGTAATGGTTGTTTTAAAAGATTGGTGGGTAATAAAGCCAAGCAAGTGGGATTACAAGCGACAAGGTATAAAGAGAAGAAAAAGGATTTACCATATGTATATTATTTAGCTGATTCTATTGTTTTTAGTAAAATTAAAAAAGGTTTAGGTTTAGATAAATGTAAATTATTTATGACAGGTGCTGCCCCAATTTCAACTGAGGTGTTAAAATATTTTGGTAGTTTAGATATTCAAATAATGAATTTATATGGTGCTTCTGAATGTTGTGGTCCGGTTACTTTTAATTTACCAAAAAATTTCAAGCATTTTGTAAGAATTCCAGGTCAATCTCAGAAAAGAGTTTGTTGTGGTAGTAAATTTACAGGTGAAGAGTTAAAATTATATTCACCGGATGATACAAAAAATGGTGAAATAATTTGTAAAGGTAGGCATGTTTTTATGGGATATATAAACAAAAAAGAAAAAACTAGTCAAGTTATTGATTCTGAAGGTTATTATCATTCAGGAGATATCGGGTATTTAGATAAGGATGGTTTTTTGACAATAACTGGTCGTATAAAGGAAATTTTAATAACACGTGGTGGTGAAAATATTGCTCCGGTTTTAATTGAAAATAATATAAAAAAAGAATTATCTGATATTATTTCAAATGTAGTAGTAATTGGTGATGCCCAGAAATATTTAACTTGTTTGATTACATTAAAGTGTGTAATATCTGAAGACGAAATTCCAACACGTATTTTAGAAAAGAGTGTTTGTGAATTTATGAAAAAGTTAGGTAGTATTTTAGTAAATACTGAAGATGCTAGAACGTGTAATATTTTAAAAAGGTATATAGAACAAGGTATAATAAAGGCAAATAAGAATGCGGTATCAAATGCTCAAACTGTAAAAAAATTTAGAATTTTATTAGATGATTTTTCAGTATCTACAGATCAACTTACACCTACTTTAAAATTAAAAAGAGCTATTATATTGGAAAAAAATCAGAATGTGATTGATGAATTATATGCTTAATTTTATATATCAACTTTACTGATATTAATATTACCATATTTTCTCTTGGTACTAACTTTAGAAACATCAAAGTTTTTTTTATTTTCATCGCTATCATAGTTATCTTCATGGTATTGCCAAAATTGTTTACTTCCACATCTAAAATTATCTCGTAATGTAGCTTTAAACCAAAATACTTGATCTTCTAATCTATTTGATTCTGCGTTATTATGAATAACTAGACATTCAAATTGTTGTAATGAATTCATAACATCACAAAATATTTGAAAATTTGGGAAACAGCCAGCATATTGTTCATAAATTTTTTTACGATTTGAATAATAAGGTTCTCGCATAATAAATGTAAAATCAATATTAGTTCTCAATGCCGGGGGAATTCCTAATGGATATTGCATAGTTACAAAAAAAATTACTTTATAATGTCTTCCATTCATAAATACAGATCGGATACATTTATCCCGTGTCCAAGAATCGTCAAATAAGCAGTCATCTAATACTAAAAATAATCTAGGGTCAACTGTTTTATATCGTCTATCATTTGATTTCATTTTTTTCATAAGATTAATTTGTCTTTTGAGAACATTATTAATAATTTTTTTATCATATTCATGGAAAATATAAGTTTTTGGAATAAAATCAGAAAAGAATTCATTAGCTGCTTCAGTTCCTGATATTACAGTTCCAAACGGAATATGTCTTTTATTATATAAAATATCTTTTAATATTATAGATTTTCCAGTTCTTCTTCGCCCAATTGCGGCAATGACTGCGTCATCACTAATTTTACGAATATCAAATTTTTTTAATTCAAGATCTAAACCACTCATAATTTGTTATATAAAATAAGGATATTAATTTTAAATTTTTTTAACGATGGGAAAAAAATTAAAATAAAAATAAAAATTTAAAAATGAAATAACAATAATGAAATAATTTAAATTACTTATTATATTGAGTAATAGCAACATGAGAAATATAATTAACTCGTTACCGATAGAAAATTTACAATATTTATTTGAAGGAAGAGAAAGTTTCCTTCGTAAATTGAAAATGGATAGTGTAGCTGTATATAGTATGACACCATTGGAAGAATCAAAAAGAATTGCTCAAATTATTTTATCCTATGTAACAAAAAAAGGTATTATTACGGATATGACTGCGTGTATTGGCGGTGATACTATCAGATTTTCACCTGTATTTAAACATGTGAATGCGATAGAAATTTCAAGTGACAGATGTAATTTCTTACAACATAATGTAGAAACTTATGGTTGTAAAAATGTTTCTGTTTTTCAAGGTAATTGTTTAGAAATGATACATAGGTTAAAACAAGATGTAATATATATAGATCCGCCGTGGGGTGGTAAAAAATATAAATACAAAAAAAAGGTTAATTTATATTTATCAACTACGCCTATGTGGAGTATATGTAATAATTTACAGAATTTATCTAAAATTATAGTTTTAAAAGTTCCTTTAAATTTTAACGAAGAGTTTTTTGTTAAAAAGTTAATTTATGATAAAGAAAAAGTAAAAAGATATGTTTTAGAAAAAATGCAATTAATTATAATAGAAAACAGTTAAAATAAAAATATATTAAAATAATAGATGTTTAGTATTAATGTTTTACCATCAGTGAGTATAAAAAAATTATTATTTTTGATAATAGTATTAGTAATTTTGTTTTTTTTATTTAAAATAACAAAGAAGTTTAAATATGAACCACTTGGAAAAGCAAAATATTCTCATACAAATGATAATTGGAGAGAATTACCAACTCCAAAAATTACATTCCGTCCTTTTTTAAATCCAAGTAATAAACGAATATATCGTTTTCCCCAAATACGATGGTTATCACATAATCAAAGCTAATTTTGCAAAATAATATTATTATATTACTAATTTGAGTTATTAATATTATAATAATTATTCGGATGATTCATCAAATTCGTTTAATAAACTATTAAAAGCATTTGTTATAATTACAATATTGTTTTTTTTATCTGTAGTTTCTTGAATTTTTGTTTTAGATTTAATTTCAGTTTTTGTATTTTTTTTATATAATTTTCTAGAATTATTGTGATAATTTTTTTGTTCCTTTAAAAGTTTTTTTTTCATTCTTTTTTCTTTTTTTACTTTTTTTTTATCTACAACCGTTGTCCATTCATTATCAGTATTAATTTTAGCAGTTTCCATATTTATACTATAATATTTGTTTAATTCTTAATTAATAATTAATAATTTAAATATAAAAAAAATTGATATTTAAATAAGATACAATAATTTATAATATAAGTATTACTATCCATAATTTATTATATTTTAAATGAATCAAAATACTATTACTCTAAAATTAAAAGATAATACAAGTTTTTCTTGTAAATCTTTTGGATATGAAAAATCTGTATCTGGTGAATTAGTTTTTAATACAGGTATGGTTGGTTATCCGGAATCTTTAACTGATCCAAGTTATCATGGTCAAATTTTGGTAATAACATTTCCAATAATTGGAATATATGGAGTACCAAATAAAGATAAAGACGACTTTGGATTTTTAAAATATTTTGAATCAGAGAAAATACATGTCAAGGCAGTAATTGTTGCTGATTATTCGGATAATTATGAACACTATAATGCTATACAATCTTTATCTGAATGGTTAAAAGAGGAGAAGATTCCAGGATTATATGATATAGATACAAGAGAATTAACAAAAAAAATAAGAATTAGTGGTAGTCCGCTATGTAAGATTGAATTTCCTAATCAATCCATTGATTATTGGAATCCAAATAAAGAAAATATTGTTAAAAATGTATCAATTAGAGAAAAAAAAATTATAGGAGATGGTTCAAAGAAAATATTAGTAGTTGATTGTGGTTGTAAAAAAAGTATTTTAACAAATTTATTAAAATATGATGTCCAATTAATTATAGTTCCATGGAATTATGATTTTACTGAGGAAAAAATTGATGGTATTTTATTATCAAATGGTCCAGGTAATCCTTTAATGTTGGATATTTTAATAAATAATGTGAAAAAAATGTTGGAAAAAAATATTCCAATTTTTGGAATATGTTTAGGTCATCAAATTTTGGCATTAGCAACGGGTGCTTCTACTTATAAAATGAAATTTGGAAATAGAAGTATGAATCAACCAGCAATTGATTTGCGTAATATGAAATGTTATATTACATCACAAAATCATGGATTCGCAGTTGATGAATCATCATTAAATGATGAATGGAGACCTTTATTTATAAATGGTAATGATCATAGTAATGAAGGTATAATTCATAAATTTAAGCCTTTTTTTTCAGTTCAATTTCACCCGGAAGGTAATGGTGGTCCAGAGGACACAAATTTTTTATTTGATACGTTTTCTTCATTAATTAATACGAAAAAATTTCCAGTAAATACAATTAATTTTAGAACAAAAGAACCGATTTATAAAGTTTTGGTTTTAGGTTCTGGGGGAATTTCTATAGGTCAAGCAGGTGAATTTGATTATTCTGGTTCTCAATGTATTAAAGCATTAAAAGAAGAAAATATAGAAATTATATTAATAAATCCAAATATAGCAACAGTTCAAACATCTGATTATATGGCTGATAAAACATATTTTTTGCCTGTAACATTAGATATGGTAAGTAAAATAATTGAAAAAGAAAAACCGGATGGTATTTTATTACAGTTTGGTGGACAAACCGCTTTAAATTGTGGAATTTTATTAAATAAAAGTGGTATTTTAGAAAAGAACAATGTTCGTGTTTTGGGTACTTCAATAAAAACAATTGAGACTACAGAAGATAGGGTTTTATTTAATGAGACATTAGAGGAGATAAATGAGTCAATAATTCCAACAACAATTATTCATGATGAAGATTCTGCTATTAATTGGGCTAATAATATTGGTTATCCTATATTAGTTCGTACTAATTATAGTTTAGGTGGATTAGGAAGTGGATTTGTAAAAAATGATAAGGAATTAATAACTATGTTTAAATTATCTTCAAGTAAATCTCCAGAAGTAACTTTAAGTAAATCTTTACAGGGATGGAAAGAAGTAGAATATGAAGTTGTTCGAGATAACAATGATAATTGTATTGTTATATGTAATATGGAAAATATAGATCCTGTTGGAGTTCATACAGGTGATTCTATTGTAATTGCACCATCATTAACATTAAACAATCATGAATATTTTAAATTAAGAGAATCGTCAATCAAAATTGCTCGTCATTTAAATATTGTAGGAGAATGTAATGTTCAATTTGCGATAGATACAAAAAGTGATAAGTATTATGTAATAGAAGTTAATGCCCGTTTATCTCGTTCAAGTGCTTTAGCATCAAAAGTAACTGGATATCCATTAGCTTATATTGCTACTAAAATTTCTTTAGGAAAAGATTTAATAGATTTAAAAAATATGATTACAAAATCGACAATTGCTTGTTTTGAACCAAGTTTGGATTATTGTGTAGTAAAATTTCCTAGATGGGATAATAAAAAATTCACAAATTCATCTAATATTATAGGTTCTTGTATGAAATCAATTGGTGAAATTATGGCTATAGGACGAACATTTGAGGAATGTTTTATGAAAGGTTTGAGAATGATGAATGATGATTTTATATCATTATTAACTTCTACTCCAAGATTAAAACGTATGACAAATGAAGAATTAATTGAAGAATTAAAAAAACCAACTGATAGTAGAATATTTGTTATATTTGAAGCATTTTGTCGTAATATGGATGTTGATGATATTAGTGATTATACATTAATGAACAAATGGTTTTTAAATAAATTTAAATCTTTAGTTGATACAGAAAAATGGTTACAAAAGCAGAATGATGTATTGACTAATCGCGATATAATATTAAAAGTAAAAAAATGTGGATTTTCGGATAAGCAAATATCAAGTTTATTAAATTTTAATGAAAGTTTGATACGAAATATAAGAAAACAAAAAAATATAATTCCATGTGTTAAGCAAATTGACACATTGGCTGCAGAATTTCCAGCTAAAACTAATTACTTGTATTGTACATATAATGGTACAGAAAGTGATTTAGATTTTAATGATAATGGTGTAATTGTATTAGGTTGTGGTTCTTATCGGATAGGTTCTTCTTGTGAATTTGATTGGTGTGCTGTATCTTGTTTAAAAACTTTAAAAAAAATTCATAAAAAATCAATTATGATTAATTATAATCCAGAAACAGTTTCAACAGATTATGATGAAACTGATAGATTATATTTTGAAGAATTATCATTAGAAAGGGTATTAGATATATATGAAATTGAAAATAGTAGTGGAGTTATTGTTTCTGTTGGAGGTCAAATCCCAAATAAATTAGTAATGCCATTATCAATAAATGGTGTAAAAATTTTAGGAACACAGCCAGAATTTATAGACAATGCTGAGGATAGATATAAATTTTCAAGAACATTGGATACATTAAAAATTGATCAACCGGAATGGAAAGAATTAATTGACATTAAGGATATTGAAGTATTTGCTAATAAGATTGAATTTCCAGTTATTGTTCGTCCATCATATGTATTAAGTGGTTCTGCTATGGTAGTTGCTTATTCTATGACGGATTTAAATAATTATTTGAAAAATTTATCAAAAATTAATTCAAAATATCCAATTGTTGTATCAAAATTTATTGAAGGTGCTAAAGAAATTGAATTTGATGCTGTTGGATGTTCGGGAAAAGTAATAAATTATGCTATATCTGAACATGTTGAAAACGCAGGTGTTCATTCTGGAGATGCTACATTAATTTTACCTGCTCAAAAATTATATATAGAAACAATCAAAAAAATTAGGAAAGTTTCTAAACAAATATGTAAATTTTTAAATATTACAGGACCATTTAATATACAATTTTTATCCAAAGATAATGCTATTAAAGTAATCGAATGTAATTTAAGAGCATCTCGTTCTTTTCCATTTGTATCTAAAACATTAAATGTAGATTTTATTGAGTTGGCTACTAAATCAATGATGGGATATGATGTTAAAAGAGTTCCAATTGATATTTATGACATAGATTATATTGCGATTAAATGTCCAATGTTTTCCTTTACAAGATTAGATGGCGTTGATCCAGTATTAAAAGTTGAAATGTCATCAACTGGAGAAGTAGCTTGTTTTGGAAGTAATAAATATGAAACATATTTAAATTCTGTAGTTAGTTCTGGAATAAATATTTCAAAAATTAAAAGTGCTTTAATATCAATTGGTTCTATTCAATTTAAAGCTGAATTTTTGGAATCTGTAAAAAAATTAGTATTGCTTGGATATACATTATATTCAACAAAAGGAACTCATGACTTTTTAAAAGATGAAAATATCGAAAGTATATTATTGAATAAAATTCAAGATAATGACAAAGATAATGTAATTAATTATTTAAAATCCAAAAAAATAGGTTTAGTAGTAAATATACCTAAAAAAAGGTCATATATATCACAAACAAATGGATATATGATTCGACGATGTGCGATTGATAATAATATTCCACTCTTTACGAATATAAAGAATGCTACTTTATTCATATCATCATTATTCAATAATAATAATAAAAATAAAAATGATATAGAAATTAAATCATGGCAAGAGTATGTATCTAAATGTTCTTATTAGATGTAAGGACATTTTTTAATTGTTTTTATTTTTTCAGAATTACTTAAATTATTAAACCAATTTATATTGTAACCGGTTCTCAATATATCATTTAAATTATTAAATTCATATATCTCTGCTTCATCATCAATTATTTTTAATGATTGAAAATCTTCTTTTAAATTAGTTGGTACAATATAATCTACTTTCATATCTAAACCATAACGTTGATAAAAATCACCAAATGGCCCACTATATTGTGTAAGTACATCAGTTATATCATAATCATCATTTATTATAGCTGATAAATATGTTTTTTGAGATATATAAAGTTCATTTTGTATATCTATCTCAAGTTTTTGACAAATTTCTTTTAAATTATTATTAACTAAGTCTGTCTTTATTTTATATAATTTATCATTAGTCCAAAAAGTTATTTCTATTGTTTTTGATTCTATATCTACTTTAATTTCTTCATCGGAATAATAAGAATTATAAAGTGATGTGAAATAATTATATATAGACATACTCGGTGAATATATATATGAAGTAAAAAAACTTAAAATTGATTTTTTAGATGTATAAGAAAGCATATTGTTATAATTATTAATTAATAAGATTATAATTTTAATATCAAATAAACTAATAATGGAAAAGAAAGATATAGTAAAACAAACAAATTCTTTGAATAATACTTGGATTGTTTGGATTCACAAAGTATATGATAAAAATTGGCTTAAGGAAAGTTATAAACAAATCTATTCTTTTAATACAATTGAAGGATTTTGGAAATTTTACAAAGCAATTCCCGATTATTCAACAAATATGTACTTTCTTATGAGAGAGGGTGTATTCCCATTATGGGAAGATGCCAAAAATCGCAATGGCGGAACCTGGTCTTATATTATTGAAAAAGATGATATTAATTCTCATTGGATTGAAATGTCTGCAAAAATGATAGGTGAAATAATTACTAGTGATAATAAACATAGAAATGATATTAATGGAATATCTCTAAGTCCGCGTACAAATGTCGCTATCATAAAAATATGGAATAAAACTAAGTCTTTAGAAAAATCAATTTCATTAAATTTAGATGAAGATTATTTAAATAATTTAAGATATAAAGTACATAGAAAAAATAAAAAATAAAAAATACATAAAAGAATAAATAGATGTTTTTTTTTATATAAAATATCTAAACTATTATAATATATGTCGAATAACATAAATACTACTACAATGAATAAAAATTTTCAGGACTGGGAATTAATGGATCAAATTTTATCTAATAAAGTTGATAAAATAATTGAAGATCAAAGCAAATTGAATAAGCGTGTTTCTAAGTTAGAAGAACTAACTGAGGAATCACTAAATATTAATAAAAAAATATTATTAATGTTGGAGGAAAATAGAAATATTTATACTAATATGATGCAACAAACATTAAATAAAGAACAAAAAGCAATTGAAATATTAAATGATAATAGAGGAGTATATACAGGAATGATGCAAGAAGCAATTGAAATCAAAAATGGCCGAGAAGAAGCATTAAATGCTCTTAATAATGATAAAACTAATATTAGATTGGATAATGCTTTATGGAGAACATATACTCATGGCAAAGATCCATATAAAGATCCAACTTTTGGTGTTTTTATTAAAAATGTTTTGTTTGGAACTCCAACACCATTACGGAAAAAAAAACAAATACCAAAAAAATGAAACTAATAAAAAATATATCTATTATGTATAAGAATAGATAATATGGAATATAAACAATTTGAAACTTTTCAAAATATATCTTTAAAAGAGTTACAAAAAAAACATAATTTAAATAAAGATTTGTTAAATAGTTCTATCGATGAATTAAAATCAAGTAAGAAAGAACATACACAAAACTTAAAAAAAAATAAAGTACAGAACGTTATTTCCAATAATAAATTAAATTCTAAAGTAAATAAATTAATAAATCAAACAAATAAATTATTATTGAAAAAACAAATACCTGAAAAAAAACAAATACCTGAAAAAATACCTGAACAAATACCTGAAAAAAAACAAATACCTGAAAAAAAACAAGTTAATATAGTTTCTTCTCAGAAAGAAATTGTTTTATCTAAAAAGAAAGCAAATCAAGTAAAAGATAAATCTATTTTAATTAAAAATCAAAATATAGTAAAAACTGAACCAAATGAATTTGGTAAAATTATTTCAATCGTTTTTACTATAATTGCAATAGTATGTTCGGGTTTACTTATTTATACAAAACAAGTAAATATATATACATTATTATTATTATCATTAGTTATATCTCTTACGATAATATGCCATTGTGCTATAGGAAATTTTTGTATTTTAAATACAGAAAAGACTATGTGGTCGCGAACAAAATTAGGACAAAGATGTAATTATACAAAAAATATGTATTTTACTGCTTTATTATGTGGATTTTTTGTAAGTTATATTATTTTTTCATATGATATAGTAATTTCATTCATAAAAAATATAAAAAAATTATTTTAAAAAATTTAGTTTTAAATATTACTATTATGTATATAATATTATATAACATAATGGCAATAAAAGTATCGCAATATTTTCTGATTTTTTTTACATTTATATTAATAATTGCTTGTATTTTAACAGTTTTATTAAAAAATATATCATTATTTACACTTGGACTTATTGGACTTTCTATAACATTATTTTCATTAAATATATGTAGTATTTTAGGATTTTGTCCAAATGATGTAGAACTTGTTAAATATGCAAAAAATCAAACACAATGTACTTTTAAAAAGGATTTATTTTTAATATCAATTCTAGCAGGTATATTAGTTCCATTTTTATTATTTATATCTAGTCGTATTTATAAATTATTTTAATTCATTCTACAAGAATAATAATTAGATTGAACTACATTTTCCTTTGGTACATCCGGTGGATAACTAATATTTTTTTGTTTAATTTCATCAATATCAGTTTCACCAATAATTCCATGATTAAATATTCCATTTTTATATAAACATTCTTTTGGGATATAAGTATGTATTGTTTTAGTATCTAAATATCTGTCAGTTGTTTTTTCTTTAATCCAGTTAGTAAATTGAACAGGTGGATTAAAAGGAGTATAATTTTCTTCATAACCAGATATTTCAGAAGTAGATTCTACACAATTAACTTTCGTAGTACATTGATTATGACTATCAGATTTTCTAACGCATTCACAATCTATATTATTTTTTTTTTTTAAACTTTTACAATTATCTGCTGGGAAAGGTTCGCTGTCAAAATTTTCGTGTTTTTTTTGAAAAAAAAACAAAATAATTATAATTACAATAGCAAAAATTGGTATTATAGTAGAGCAAGGAAAACAACCCATTTTATATAATTTATACAATATATTTTAAGTATAAATAACTTATAGTTAAAAAAATTGAATTTATTTAAATTATAATTAATATAATTTAATATGCCTAAATCGGAAAAAGTGATTATAAAAAAATATACTAAAGAATTATTGAATAAAAAGAAATGTCCGGAACTAAAGCAAATATGTAAAAGTAAAAAAATTGATGGATATAATGGAGAAAAGAAGAAGAAGTTAATCGAATTAATATTAGAAGAAGAAGTCAAGATAGATGAAAAAGATAAGATTGAAGAATCAGAATCAGAATCAGAATTAGAATCTACTTCTGAAATATCTGAAGAAGAATCAGAAGAAGAAGTAGGGAATAAATATAATGGTACTACAATAATTTGTCTTAAAGATGGTAATATTTTTAAAAAAATAATGGATTTATTAAAAGAAGTTTTAGATGTAGGAATTTTAATAATAAATGAAGATGGCATTTCATTAGAATCATTAGATTCAAGTCATGTTAGTTTTATTCAAATGTTATTAAATAGAGAAGATTTTGATAAATTTATTTTTGATAAAAAAAGAGAAGATGATTTATATTTATCAGTTAGTATGAAAAGTTTAAGTAATATTTTGAAATGTTTAAATAATGGAGAACAAATTACTATATCATATAAAGAAAACGATAATAAAATATTATGGGAATTTGATAATTTAGATACAGATGCACATAAGGAGTTTAATTTGAGTTTAATAGATCAAGATGCTCATGATATTAATATTCCGAAAGCAAATTATCAATGTCGTATAAAAACATTATCATCAGAATTTCAAAATCTCTTAAAAAATTTAGCATATATAGGAGATTATGTAAAAATTGATGTAAGTAAGAGTAAAAATAAAATTGACTTTAAGTCAACAGGTATTGATAGTGACGCTTGTATAAGAATGATAAAAAATGATTATACAAAATTAAAATTCGCAAAAGATTTTACATTATCATTTTCAATTGATTACTTGACCAAATATGCTAAGTCAAGTACATTTAGTTCTAAAGTTTCTATATTTTTAAAAGAAGGTTCGCCAATTTTATTAGAATATAAGATTGATAATTTGTCTGGAGTTATAAAATTTTACATAGCACCAAAATCAGTAGAATAATTCTAATTTTAATATAATTTAATCATAATTAGAATTAAATAAGTTAAGTAATTTACAAAAAATTGGAAATAATATAATCAATTAAATAAATAATAATAGCAGATGCTATACCAATTCCAACACCAATTAAAGATAATTTTGAATTAAATTTACAGGTATTACAGTCTTTTTCTTTTGGGTAGATAATGAAGGATTTATCTATAGTAATTCCTTCAACTGAACATAAAGTTATAATAGATAATGCTACTATTGCAAAAAATAATATATAATGAACTAATTGTAAAGATGAAATATTACGAATGCCATATAATAAAAATATAATTGGTAAAACACAAGTTAAAACTATAATTAAAATACGACTAACATCACTATCAGTTTGAATTTGATCCTGTAATGTTATTTTACAATTAATGTTATTTTCATTTGTAGAACCAAAATATTTAGCTGGTAATGTACATGTATCAATAGATTCTTTAGACATCTTATATATTAATAATTATATATTTTATTTTTTATGATATGTTTTTATTTTTTTCCTCGTTGTTTTTTTTTCCTTCTTCTATCTCTTAATTTTTTTCTTAATTTTTTCTTATATTTTTTTTCAGCTTCTTTTCGATTTCTATCTAATCTTTCTTCTCTTCTTAAATTACTTTTTTCATCATTAGATAATTTTGTTCCCCCTAAAGAACTTAAAATATTAGCAAATGGATTTTCCCCATCTTCCTTTTGACTCATCGCATTCATTATTCCTCCCATTGCTCTTCCTAATGGGTCTTGTTTTTGATTATTTTCAGTAGATCCTCCCATTGCCCCTCCCATAATATTACTTAACATAGGTCCTAATGATTCAGATAAGTTTCCAATCATTTGCATCATCTGTTCTCCAGATTTTTCAAGAGCATTTTCATCAATTTCACCACTATCTATTTTAGATTTAATATCATTTGCCATAGTTTCAAATGGACTATTTCCATTACCTCCAAATAATCCTGCTAATGGATTTTCTCCATTTCCATTACCCCCAAATAATCCCGCTAATGGATTTTCTTCATTTCCATTACCTCCAAATAATCCCGCTAATGGATTATTGTTTTCAGTGTTTTCAGTGTTTTCAGTGTTTTCAGTGTTTTCAGTGTTTTCAGTGTTTTCAGTATTATTTGTAAATATATTCCCAATCATATTTTGAATTTGTTGTTGCATTTTATTTAAATTTTCATCACCTAGCGTATTTCTACACATTTTTTCAATTTCTTCTAAATCATTTGTAATACCATTTAAATCTTGCATAATTTTTTCTTGCTCTTCTTCTGTAATTACATGTGTTTCTTCTGTTTCTTCTGCTTCTTCCATAACATTACCATTTTCATCAACAATAGTTGCTTCTTCAATTTCTATATTTTCATTATCTTCCTCTTCTACTTCTACTTCTTCTACTTTAGAATTTTCCTTTATGCTATATAATCCTCTTATATCATTAAGTGTTGCTTTTCCCATTACAAATTTACCAATTGTAAAACAATAATCAATATGAGAGAAAACTTGTTTTTTGTCTTTTTTTTCAATATTTTCCCAAAAAGTTTTTATATTTATATCATTTAAAAATTTAATTTCAGAATCTTTGTCAAATACTGTCCAATCATTTTCTTTAATTCTATCAATATATGTTGGTAATTCGTCTATCATATCATTTAGTATATCGGAAATTAAATTATCAGATGAATTAATTTTATCAACATAAGTTTTTATAGTGTTGTTTTGATCATCATATAATACCAATTGATTAATAAAATCACAATAACAAGTCTTAAATGTATTTAATCCTTCTTCCATTATAAAATATATATTTTACTATACAAATAAAAAGAACAAGCCTTACGCAGAATTTTTCTTTTTTTGGGAATCTATATATTTTTCCACAATTTTGAAAATTACTTTAATATATAACCAAATCTGTTTTTTTGTATTATCGGTAGCATATTTCCAAATTTTTTTTAAATTTAAATCATCTAAAATAGTTCCAGATAAATCATATTCTATAAAAAAATTTTCATCATCTTCCTTGATATTTGGATAGAATTTCCAACATGTTTCAATAAAATTTTGTATTCCCCATTTTTCATTGGTTTTTGTTATTAATAGATATTGGTTTTTTATAGGCAAAATTTCCTTATTTTCTGGATATGTTTTTGCCATTTCTCCCAAAAAATTTAAACATTGTTTATTAAATGCCTTAACGTAACTCATCGTATACTAATATAAATTAAATAATCTTTAAATTAAAACTAATTAATGTTTAAATTGCTTAATTTCATTTTGTCTGCTTTGTTGTAATTCTTCTAATTTTTGAGCAAAATCATTTCCATTAAATTGATTATTTTCTTTTTTTTCATTAATTATATTAATATGAGACATATCATTAATACTACTAAAGTTTGCTGAATCTAGGCAAGCGTCATTACTAAATCCATCTCCGTCTAATGAAACAAATGTTTCTGAAAAACTAGCCGCTACTCCAGTATTTACAGCCATTACATTAACGGTACTTTCCTTAACAATATTAGTAATAAAAGTAAAAGCTTCTTCTCCAACGTATATTTTAGAATCATTTCTATCAAGTATTGTTGGAACACGTTGAACTTGTGGTGGTAAATTTTTTCTATTTTCATCTATATTAATTAATATAATTTTATCACTTTTGATATTAAAACGATTAATTTCTTCAAGTAATTCTTTACAATATTTACATTGATTGCTATAGTAACATTGAGCTTGTTGTGTTCTAATATTTTGAGTTTGAGTAGTAACTGGAAAGGATTTTTTATTTTCTCCTCCTGTATTTAAATTTGGATTTCTATTTGGGGGAGGTAAATCAAAATCTTTAGCAATTTGTTGTTTTTTTTTTCTTCTTCTTAAATGTTTCTTATTTTTTTGACGATACATTCTATATATGATTCTGATACTTAAATAATAAGAATGTAAACGAAATATAAATATTAAATAAAAATTGATTTAATATTTAAATAACAAATTACAAATTACAAATTATATATTTAATATAATGAATAATCATTTTAAAAATATAGAAATTAATGATGACATTGAACTTAAAATGAATATTTACAATTTGGATACGTGTATAGTGAATTCATTTCGTAGAATAGTTTTATCAGATGTTATTAGTAATGCTTTTGACAAGATAATTATAAAAACAAATACATCAATTATTAATAATGAGATTTTATCTCATAGATTGTCATTAATACCATTAGAAATTGATATTGATGATATTGATAATATTTGTGTAGAATTGGAAGTAAGTAATTCAGATTATGATAAAAAGTTTGTAACTAGTTCAGATTTAAAGGTAATATCTGGTAAAATAAATATTATACCTAATATTTTACTAGTAGAATTACGACATGGAGAAAAAATTAGTTTAAAAATGTATCCAATTAAAGGTAATGGTAAGAAACATGCTAAATTTCAACCAGTTTCAGTTTGTTCTTTTAAAATAAATGAAGATGTTCGTATTAAACAGGATATATGGGATAAATTAAGTGTAAAAAGTAAAAAAACCTTTCGTAAATATTGTAAAGAGACTTTATCATTAGATGGTGATCATTATTTGTATGATAATAGTATAGGTGCTTATGGTTTCAAGAATTTTAATGAAAATACTAAAAATAAGATAGTAACTGGTGTAAAAAAATATTTATCAGATAATGGTATTATGGATGAAGATGAGAATAAAGATGTAGTTATTTTTAATGATCAGTATTATAATAAAAAGTATGTATATTCGTTTAAATTAGAATCACATTTGGTAAATCCATATATTATTTTTTCAAAAATTTTGTATCAGTTTAATCAAAAAATTATTGATTTACAAAATAAAGATATAGAAATTGATAATCAGAGTTGTAATGTTGGCGTTTGTTTTATAATTGAGGGGGAAGGTCATACAATTGGTAATATTTTATCTAAAGAATTACAAAAAGATGATAGAGTTAAATATAGTTATTATAAAATGAAACATCCTTTTGATAGAAAGATTATGTTATATTTAATTTTGAATGATGAAAAGGGTGATGAAACAAAATATGCAAAAGTATTAGCTGATTCATTTAAACGTATTGTAAAGATGAATAACGATTTACAAACAGAATGGGAAATAATTTTAGAAAAACAGAAATTGGATGTTCAAGAAATAATTGAAATTTAAAATAATAATATATTATATATAATAATAAGTGATGACTGATAATCGAAAATATAGAAATATAAGAAATATAGATAAAAGGATAAATAATCTTCAAGAACAATATAAAAATCAGTTTTCTTTTATAAATGATTTAGGTAAAAAGATAGAAACATTAGATAGTTCATTAGATAATCTTAAAAGTAATATTAAAGAAAATTACGATTCTTTAAAAACACTACCAGAAATTACTATAAATATTCAGAAAACTATTTTAGAATTGATTACACTTTATACACAATTAAAAGAAAATTCTAGAATATTAAAGAAACAAATAAAAGATTTAGAATTAAAGAAATCTAATATAAATAAAAAAGCAAAGGAAATTCGAAAGGAATTAAAATCTCTTACAACAAAGATTATTGAGAGAGATGGACATATTAAACTTCAATTTAATAAAATTAATAATCGTAATAATTATTACAAACAGATAATAAAATTATTGCGATCATATGATAAACAAGTAAATAAATTAATTCCAGAAGATTATGAATATTTAAAAACAGAGATAATATCAAAATTAGAATACATGGTAGAAAATATTCAATATATTAAAAAAACTTTATATACAAAAAGCAAAAGACTTGAAAGAATAGATAATAATTTTAATAATATAAGAGATTTATTAAAGAAGTATTCTTCAGCAAATAAAGAGATTCCAAATATTATAGATGATATAAGAAAAAGTGAAGGAGTAAGAAAAGATGTTTTTTTAAAAGATATTACAAAAAATTAAGATTGTTTTTTGGCATCTTCTATAGATATAGGTCGATTAGTTCGTATATCTTCAAAACGAATACATTGTTTAGGATCTTCTTTACAAGTTTTATCTGTTTTATATAACCATTCAGCAAATTCTTTTTGTTTATTTGGTATTTGTGTATTAGGCATAGTATAGAATTGTCGTTGTGAATGAGTTTTATTCCATACATCACTAACATCTCTATATAGATTATGATTAAAATGATCTTCAGTTGATTCTTGAATTTCTTCTTTTTTAATATTACATGCTTCTGGTCTTTCAGGTTGTTCAGTATAATCAGACATTAATACATTCATAAATGGATTATTTTTTGTAGGGGCTATACATACATCTTCTATATTTCCTAATTCTTCCAATGATTTTCCAGTATTTTCATCTCTAAAGTATCTATATAAATACAAAGTTATTAAAGCAGAAACAATGGGGATAAATATAACATTAATGTTTCTGTTATATACAAATAAAATAATTGCTATATATATCGAGAATCTTAAAATAGCATTTAATTTTTCAGTATATTCCATGTCACTTGCTGGAAAAAATTCAGTCAATCTATTTTTATCAAATATAATAGAATAGTCACTAAACCAAAAAGGATCTATGTTTTTATTAGACATTATAATATATAATAAAAGCAAAGAAATAAACAATAGGAATTTAGATATATAAAATATAAAAAGTGTAATTTATTTTTGACAATTAGAATTTTGAGGTATAATTTTTTCCCCAAGTTGATGTGAATTTTGCAAAATATGTGAAATTTTAATATCAGTTGGGGTAATTTTAATAGACATAAGAATAATTTTATTAGAATTATTCCATGCCTTTGAATTTTTTTTCACTATAAATACTTTTATTTTGATATCAGTTATTTTTGTTAATACATTCGTATTTGAATTAACAATAGTGTAAGTATCAACAATATATTTTTTTCCAAAATGGTTTTCTACAAAATCGTCAAGTTTGTCTTTTAATTTGAAATCCATAATCGATTTAGGAGTTTTAGTGACATTTGTGAAAACTTTCTGTTGAGATATATTTTTAGGCATTTTAAGAAAAAATGTAGTAATAAGAACAGGAATTAAAATAATTGGTATAACTTGAAAAGACATTATATATATAATGATAAGTGAGAAAAATATATTTTATGTATGATGTTTTCTTAAGTATGTCAATATTTCATAAATAACATCACAATCTAATTCATTATATCCAACTATATCATCCATTACTTCTTGAGACTTATGTTCATAATAATTAATAGCAAAAGCCATGGAAACTTCACCAGAACTACATTTTGTATCATATTTCTTGTTAATCATTCCATGTTTATTCATGGCACCAGATACAGATTTTAATCCAAATCCAGATAAACAATCTTTAATAACAACTGGTTCCGATTTAATTAGTTCCATTACATCAGTGAAATCTACTTTCCATTTAGATGAATTTTCTTTTCCATGTCTTTTTCTAGCAGCATTAAGGAAACTATTTTCAGCATTAGACCAACAATAACAATTAACATCTTTTCTTTTTAAATTATATTTTTTAAGAACTGATTTCATTTGATTTAACCATTCTTCAATTATTCTATATTCTTCAGATTTGGTTAAGGATTCTGCTTTAAAGTCATAATATCTTTTTTTATTATTAGTATGAAATTTTTTCTTTATTTTATCAGGAATAACAACAGTTAAACCAATCAAATAAATTATAGATTTTCCCCCATAAAGTGAATTTAAAGTCTCAAAATCTACATAAAATTCTACTCTATTAGGGTTTTTCCAATTATCTAAATTATTTTCAATCTTCTTTGGTAATATTTTAGTTTTTTTCATTTTATTAACATCAATAATTTTTTGTAAAATTTTTGCTCTTTTTGTTTCTTTTTTGAAACCTAATATTTGTGGATTTAATTTAGGATTATTCCAGGTATAAATATTTTTTTCATGTGCTTTTATACGATTACTTGGTCCAACTTGCCATAATAATGAAATTTCTTTTAAATTTGTTGCAATTTTTTTTTTAGCGGCTCCCCAATATCCTGGACTATTACTTAAAATCAAAGGATATAATTCCTTTCTAGTAGGTTTTGGTTCTACTTTCCATTTTTTTCCATTTTTTTCAACATCTCTATACCATATCAAAGCATCGTCAATCATCCGAACATATTTTATATCTTGATTTGTTAAATTGATATAACCAGGTCGTTCCCAATCTCTTTTTTTATGATTTTTAAATTTTTGTCCATTTTTAGTCATTTTCCATCCACTTCCAATTATAAATGTAATATCAGATTGATGAACTTGATTTTTTGTTAAAATTTTATTTTTAAAAGCACATTGTGCTTTATATAATTTCATTACAGATTCATTTGTTAATGTCATACCATTACTAGAAAATGGTAAAATTTTGTATTTGATTGAAACTGGTATATAGAACCATTCTTCATCGTGTTTTTGACTATATGTTGAATCTGCTTTAAATTGTTTTTTAACAGACGCTTTAAATTTTCTTTTATCAAAAACTTTTTCTATAAAATCACTTCTAACTAATAAATCAAATACTGTATAAATTTTATCATCTTCATCTTGTAACATTCCATTAATAATAATTTTGGTTCCTTTATTCATATAATCATTTGTTAGGCGTATAAGATCATATGTATAATTTCCATAATTTTGTGGTAATCTTTGACAATCATTTTTATGATTTTTTTCAATTGTATTCATAACGATTGATTTAAATTGATTTGTTTTTTTAAACTTTAATAAAGTGAATGGATTATTTGGTTCTTTTTGATAGTTATTTTTAGCACCATACATATCTAACCAATCACACAGAGTATCACCAATACAATAATTTCTAATTTTCCCTTCATTAATCCAAGGAATATTTTTAATTTTTTTTCGTTTTTTTGTTTGTCCTCCATTCAATAAACTTGGTGGTAGTTTTCTTTTACGAGAGTTTTTATTAATTTGTTTTTGTTGTTTTTGTTGATATATCATTTCATCATAAAATTGTTTAAATTTTTCTTTATTATCTTCAAACCATTTTCTATCTCTTTTGATTGGTCTTAAATAATCATAAGCTAAATACCACCAATTTTCCTTTTTTTCATTATAACCACAATATTCTTTATTTTTACATTCCCCTTTTGTTCGAACTTCTTTAAAAGAACATTCATAAAAATAACATAATTCAAAGTCAGATACTTCTAATTGTAATTGTACTTGAGCATAATAATGTAAAGAAATTGAACCATCAATCATTCTACTACTTGGACATTTAATTTCAACTAGACAATGATTAGAAGTGACTCCATCTGGACTAGCACCTAAAAATTTATATTTTTTATTTTTATGAGTAAGTAATCCTACTGACCAAACTTTTTCTTTATATTTTTGTTCAAAAATATCAATCGCAATTGGTTCATAATGATTTCCATGTCGTAAATGAACGTTATCCAATCTAACATTATTTAATTTATTAGTCAAAAGATCATCTGAGGTTGTAAATTTACTATTATATCCTAATATGGTACCACAATCACTTGCGGTAATCATCGTAGTTCGTTTTTTATACCATTCTTCAGTTCTTTGTTCTATAGAATTATCCTGTAATGTTTTAACAAAATTAGGTTTTTTCATTATTAAAAATTGAATTCTTTTATATAATTATAAATAATCTTTCAATTTTTATATATCTTTTAATGAGTCAGCAAGTTAATAGAAAACGTCAATTTCACTGTGTAGATGATAGTAATAGAAATTTTTTTGAACCGAACTTTAAGCGTAGAAGAATTTTCAATAATCAATTTGAAAGTAATTTAAGTATTGAAAATCTTATTAAATCATTTACAATACAAATTAAAAATTTAAATGAACAATATCTTAATTTATCTAATAAAATTAATAATATTGATAGAAAAATAGATAATCTAAATAATCGTGTAAATAAAATAGACAAAATCCTAAAGCAAAATTATATTCAAGAATTACCAAAATTTGCAGAACCTTGTTCTTATATTTTTTAAATAAAAGAAATATTTACAAATCTTTATTTAATCTGATTTTTGATAATAAGTTTTCATGTGGAATTTTTCTTTCAAAAACGCCATCTACACTATCAATAAAATTATCTATATCTATAATATAATTGACATTATTATCTAATATACGCCCAGATACATTTACTGATAATTTTCCAGATGATAAATATTCTCTTTTACCATATTTAAGCATTTCACTTACCATCATACCAATAAATAATTTATATTTATTTCTGGGTACATACAATTTACATCCATTAGATATTTCACAATATTCCGTTGAATGACATTCTTCTTTAATATCTGTACAAGGCATTCGAATTTGAGATTCATTATAATCCTTAAATTTTGTAATATTATATTTGTTTTTTGTAGTAATATTGAAACACATATGATAAATGAGTTCATATAATTTTTCTTTTTTTTTTAAAATATTATTATGTTTATAAATATTATATTTATCTTGTTTGTCAAGTGTTTCCTTAATTAATGAAATAATTTTTTCTTTCATTTTTTGTTGCGGATCTTTATTTAAATATTGTGAAAATTCTAAAACTAGTCTTTCATATCGTTCATGAGAGATGATATTTTCTTCAATATCATCAAAATCATTCCATTCAATCCCATCAGTAATTAATTTATTCGTTTCATTATCATATACTTTAATATCAGTTATATTAATTTCACTATTATGATTAGTTAGTTTAATTTTATTATTTTTAGTCAACTTGTATGGTAATGTTTTAACTGGTATATTAAGTTGGGATTCAAATACTAAATAATTTATTTCTGAATTTGTAATAGAAACTCCATTAATTTCATATCCAGAACCATATATTAAAGATGTTTTATCTGTCTTTTTTTTTAATTTGTCAATTATATCATTAATATGTTCAATATAAGATATTGTTTGATAAATATTTTTTGTATATTTTTTTAAATTATCTGATAAATCTAATATTGGATATTTACCAAGATTATATATTGACGGTTTAACAGGTATTATGTATTTTCCTGTAGTTAAAATATATAAACATCTTGAAAAATAATCTTTAAAAACACCAATTGGTTTTAAGTTTTTATCATATTCGCCTAAGTTTTCAAATAATTTAAGAGTTTGTTGGCATGTAAACATTGTATAAAAAACTCGTTTAATCTTTCTAGAAATATATTGTTTGCTACATCCTTTTTGATACCATATACCAATCAAATTCATTAATTCTGAATATTTCGGATCATTATAATCAAAGAACATTTGTAATGGTTCCATCTTTTTTTTTTGTTTTTTAAGAACAATTGGTTCATAAGTATTATTTTCATATTGATATAAAAATATAAATTTTTTGTTAATGTTATAATAATCTTCTATAAAAATATCTGATAAACAAGAAGTATATACATTACCCAGATTGTAATTATCATTTGGTAATTTATGTGGGTCTTGTCTTAAGATAACTATATTTAATCCATCCTTGTGAATAATACCTGGTTTAGATAATAAATCTATTAAATATTTACGATCAAATGGTAAATCTAGTGTTGAAGGATTTGTTATATCAATAAATGATAAAAATTCTTGTATTACTTCTTCTATATTAATATTTCTAATATCTTGTTTATTTTTTCTTTGAACTCTAGTTTTGAATTTTGAATATATTTTACCTTGATTAAGTGATATAAATTCTTCTTTATTTTCTTGTAAATACTTTGTAATATTTTTAAAAAGTTCGAAAAAATCCGATTCTGTATAATTTAAAATTGCTGGCCAAAAATATTTATCATTAGTTAAACGAATTTCAGAACATTTCTTAATTTTTGACTCTTTGATACATTTATCGACACCCATTAAAACAAATCCTTCAGATTTCATTATATTTGCAGTAAAATTATTATCAAATTTTGTATAATGATTAAATACTTTATGTAAAATTTTTGGTAGTAATCCAAATGTATGTACCAAATTATTACTAGTATTACTAGATATATAATCATCGATTTTTATTTCATTTTTAATCATATCAGTATGAGTTTTTTTATCAATTATGCCAGTACAATATAATAAATTTCGTTTTGTTTTTTTATTCATATTAATAAAACAACATGGATGACAAACATTTTTTTTAGTATCAGATTCACTAATTTCTACATCATTTGGAATATTTTTTGATTTACTTACAGGAATATCTAAAAAACTAGGATATATATGTTTTGATTTTTTTTTATTTGGACATTTTATCACTTTTCCTTCCCACTCTAATATATTTCCATTTTCAAAAGGTTTTAAAATTTTCCCAATTTTAGTATTATATGATTCTATGTCTAAAGGATTTTTTATTTCCACTTGTTCTTCTTTTTCTTTTTTAGTAAAAAATTTTAATATAGAGTTTTCATAGTTTTCAAAATATTTAACAATTTTTGAATATAATGTGATTTTATCTAATGCCTTATGTTTTGTGTTTTTATTTAAAAAATTCCAAATTAAAAGACATTCCTTTTTTTGCCATCCTGGTGGATTTCTACCTTTACTATCTTTTATAAACTTATTTGATTTCCAAATATGATATTGTAATAATTTATCAATATTAATTTTAGCATTTTTAGGAGTATATCTTTTTTTAATTGATGATACAGCATCTTCGATACCATAAAATTCAATAAATCTTTGCCGATACGTAGAATTATATTTATTTGGTGTAAATATTTTTAATAAAATTTCCTTAAATTTATTATTTTTATTTCGCGTTGATGGTATTTTTGTTAATATATAATTAATTGGTATTTTCAATTCAATTAGTATGCGTGTAATTTGTTTGTCCTCCCATTCATTTTGATCATAATCATCTAACCATCTACTAGGATCTTGTTTTCTTGTATTTATAGAAATATAATGATTTAATTGCTTAATATTTTCACCAATTTCATCAATTTTTAATTGATATTTTTCTTTATCCTTTCTTTCTTTGCTTCTTTCTTTATATTTTTTTAATTTTTGTAATTTTCGGTCTCTTTTATAAATTAACCATTTTATATCAGTCGTAGCACCACCTATTTGGTTATTAACATTTTTATTAATATATTTAATATCATGTTCTTTTATAGTCAAAATTTTTGGAGCATTTTTCTTTATTATATTTCCAGTTCCAATTGGTTGTCTGCTAACACTACATCTTTTTGCATATAAATTATTCTGACTTTGGTCTAATTTGATTTTACAAAATTGACATTTATCCGCAGTATGTTTTATTTTCATACCACAATTTGGACATTTTAGAGAAATATCATATGCCTGTTTTAGTCTTTTAAGTAAAGAAAATCCTACTATTTTATTTTTAATAAATTCTTTATCATCATCATCATCATCATTTATAAATTTATTATCAAATTGATTATAAATATGGTTAAAATATTTAATTATATCATAATTTTTATCTTTCTTATCTATATCTTTAAAAATTTTTATACTATGTATTAAATATATCATTTTTTTAACAAAATCAACTAAATATTCCCATTGTCTAAAACTTTTAAATCCCATTATACACCATTGATATTTTTCCTGTAATAAATCTGATGGCGAACATTTATTCAAATCACATCTTTTTATTTGAGATGTTTTACTCAATTGGTATAAAATACCATAACCTTTTGCTTTTCCATATAATAAATCTTTATATTGATTCCAATGATTATATGCATAGATTGCTTGTGAAGGTGTCATAGTAAATTCTATTTGCATAATTTCAATTATCTCATCTTTTTCATCTGATGTCAATTCTGTTCGAATATCTTTATTATCATCATCATTATCAATAAATTTTCTATAATATTTGTCTAAAATTTGATGAATCATTACATCTTTTTTCTTTTTTATCTCATTTCCACGAAAATGTTCTAATCTCAAAAAACGAAAATCTAAAATAGATCCTTTTCCAGTATTATCTAATTTTATATATGGGTATAACATATTAATAATATTTTTATCTCTAATATCATCCTCATTAATTAATTTATTTGTTAATACAGAACCATTAATTGATTGAATAGAAACATTAGAATTTAAAGAATTCCAATTTAACACATCACTATCGGCTAGTTTAATCTTTGTATCATCTAGTATAATACCCAAATTACCAATATTATATTTATTTAATTTTTTTATAAATTTATTAATAGCTGTTATAATCAATTTCATTCCCATTTGATCAATATATATTTTTGATTTTGATGATAAATTAATAGTAAATCGTATGATTTTAGTATCATATAACTGAATTTGAATATATAAATCTTGATTTCGAGTTAATTTATGTGGAATTAACATTCTAAATTGAATAACATTTGGTTCTCCTAGATTCCATTTTAATTGACGATGAATTCCTTTTTTTTTTACCAATTTTGTCATTTTTTGTATTAATTTAGATTCTTTTGGGAGATACATTGTCATATATGGAACATTTTCAGTAATAGGATACAAATGAATAACTTTCTGTAAATTTATGTATGATGGTTTTATAATATCTTTTGAATTACCATTTAATTCTACATAAATTTTATGAGTATATTGTTCAAAATCTAATTTTTCATTAAAATTCTTGGGGAGAACAATATGTTTAAATTGTTCAATAATACTATCATAATTTTTAATATTAAATCTCCAATTATTTATTTGAGTATATAAATAAGACATATCATCTTTTTGAAAAAAATTATCAAATTTTGCAAAATTAAGAAATGGCCAATAAAGTTTGCTAAAATTAGATAAATGTTTTGTAATTGCCTTTTTTCCAATAACTTCTTCCATTTTTTTTATATTATCATTTGAAGTTAAGTAATTGTAATACATATAAAAATCTGGAAAATACGCCATATTTATTTCTATTTCAGTTGTATTACTATCAATAAAATTACTTAATGTTTCTTCAAAATCTAATCGATTTTTATCAATAATCATAGTATTTTTATAAATATTATCCAATAATTTATAACGTGTACTTCTAAAATCGATTAATTTTTTTTCTGGATTTTTCATATCTTCGATATTTTTAATTTTATCTTCTATTTTTAAAAGATTTCCAATATTTTTTTTTTCATTTATTGTTTCAATATTTAATACATTTTGTATATATTTTCCAATATTATTATTACGATAAGATGATAATTTTGCCCAATAATTTGTAAAAATTGAATAATCCATATGTTTTTTTTCTGATATGTCTTTTAAAATTTTTTTTTCATTTAGAAAATTGTATATATTAATATAATTGTATGCTTCTTTTTCGTTTTCTAAATTTTGTGATAAATTTTTACAATTATAAGATTCTTTAATATTAGATTTATTACTATCACATATTGAATGACCACATATAATGTCATCTTTCCATAAATATAAAAATTCTGGAACAGGTAAAGGTTGGGATAAGAATAATTTATTATCTTTTATTTTTGATAAATTTAATCCTGAACGATATTTATATTGTTTTTTACAAGTATTACATTGAATTACAAAAGATTCATTACTCATATTATAATATTCATCTTCGTCTTCAAATAAATCATCATCACTTTCAATATCTAAATTACTTGAATCATTTGAAGATATAATTTTATTATTTTTGTTATTAAAACAATAAATACATGTTTTTTTTTTTATATCAGTATTTTTAGAATCATTTTCATATTCAATTAATTTTAATAATTCATTACATATTTTTTGTTTAATAATATTAAGTGTATCATTTTGATATACAGATATTGAAATTGTTTTTACTTTTTTAACATGAATATTTTCTAACATATCAGAATATTGAAGTTCAGTATTTCCAACTATACCTATTAGATTTATCTTTAATGTATATGTTCTTTCATATAATACCATCTAAATTATATACATATAATTTAGATATTATTACTTTAATAAAAATTCTTTAATAAAAATTCTATTTCTTTTAATATTCAATCCGTTACATTAACCTTTCTTAATTGATATTAAGAGGTCTTAGGACACGTAACCTGCCCTGATTTACTTTCGTTTTCTTTCATTTTTAGTGATACGTAAAGTTGAATAAGAATACGAAAAACAGTTCAATCCCATTTTCCATTAAAACCAGATAATTCAAAATTAGTATCTTTATTACATCCAGTTTTAATCATACTTATATTATTTTTCATATCAGGAGAACGATTTTGTGTAGGATTCATTTTAAATTTAATTAAATCTGTTATTCTATTAAAATTTTTATCAGATTCTAAAATAGAATTCATAGTTTTATTATTTTTTCCTATTTTATTTGATTGATTATCAATTTCAATATTGGTAGGTAAATCCTTTTTTTTAATTTTTTTAATACCTTTGATTAAATCTTCAATACTATTTTTAGATATTTTATTTTTATACTTATTATTAAGATTCTGTTCATTATCTTGATAAACTTGTGGTTTATATTGTGGTTTATATTGAGGATATTGTTGAATATTTTTTCTTTTTAAGTCATTTAACATATTTTCATATGTTGTTAAAGTATCTTGAGATATTTTCATTTTTTTTGTAGAATTTAGATTAATATATACAGATGAAAATATTAATAATAATATTAATATAATTAATAATAATTTTTTGTTATCTTCAATCAATTCAAACATTTTTATATTATCGTTACATAAAAAAATTTTATTATTAATACTTACTTTATTATTAATACTTACTATTTTTTTTCCAATCTTTATGAAGAAAATTTTTTAATTTATCTATATTAATTTTTTTTGGAATTCCTGAAATTTTTTTTAATGGTTCATTTTTAACACTTTCTAGGAGAAATTTTTCCTTTCTCATCCACTCAAATGAATTTATTTCTACAATATTGTCTATTATTTTTTCAAATTGAATTAAATAATTTATAATTTTGCTTAAATTTTTTGTTGAATTAATTTTAGAAATAATTTGTTTGATTTTATCTTTATCAAAAGACAATTTAATATCAGATATTCTATCTAAAAATTCATTTATTTGAGTTAATATATTCGTAAGTGGAGGATTTTCTATTTTTTCTAATATAAAGCGAAGAACTTCTGATTCGCTAGTTATTTGTGATAATTTTGCCATATCACTACTGAAAAGAGGTGATAGTTTAGTTAATTTTTTGGCATATTTATCATCTTTTGTTTTGTTTAAAAATTTATATTTATTAAATAATCTTTTTGCAGCTTTTAACGAATTTCTATGTTCTTTTGAAGAATATTTATATATATCTTCTTCAATATTAGATATATAATTTCCTAAATCCATTCCTAATACTTTTTCACTCCCGTCTTTATTTTTTTGAACTATTAAAAACCAATTAGTTATTTCAATATATCTATTATTTACTTGTGCCCAAATATCTATTTTACAAGTGGAATCCTGAGAAATTGCTTCATCCAAATATAATGTTTTATTACCTCTTAATTTTTTTTCACCCTTAATAATTTCATCAATATTCCATCTTATAATATATTTGTTATCAATAATTTTTTTTAATTTTTCCCAATCAGTTATCTTAATATTAATTTTTAAAAGTTTTAATATTTTATTATATTCTTTTTGTGTTAAAATATTTTGTGATTTTAAATTGTCAATTGTTCTTTTAATCAATTTACGATCATAATCAACTATTTTATTTTGCTTCATCTTTCCAATATAAATTTTCCATCTATTGTCTATACCAGCCTTAAAATCTCCTAAAAATACATCTTTTTGTTTTAAAATTTTTTTAGCAATATTTTGTATTTTTTTTGTAATAGCAAAACGAGCTTCGCTATATAAACAACATGATTTTAAAGTTTCAAATATGTCAATATCACCAGGATATTTATGAACCTTATATTTATAACTACCAACTGGATAAACATTGGAATCAGTAGTTATAAGATTTAATATATTATTTACTTCTTGTGAATAATTTGCTGGTTTTCTTACCTCTAATGCATTAAATCGTTTTTCATCTTGCTTATCAAATTCATTTAATAAAAATGCAAATACTCCTGCTGCAACTAATTCAGCCATATCTATATTATATTAATCATATAATTAATAATGTATATTTATAACAAAAATTTAATATATTTAAATTTTGATTACCACCAAATGTAATTTTATAGTCAGTTTCTCCTAATATTTTTAATATATTTCTTTTTTTTTTATCATTAATCTCTTCATCATTTAATATATAAGAATATAATTCATATAATATATTTTTTGAAGAATATCCTTGATAAAATATATCTTTTATTTTTTCCCTAATACCTATTAAATTTCCTTCATTCATTACATTCAATAAATCTTGTATATATATTTTATCAATTTTATCTGTTAAAAAATAAAAATATTTTTTGATTTCATCTGTAGAAATATTTGACGATAGTGATAATGTTTCTAATAAATTTATAGATTTTCTTAAATCACCTTTACTAATCTGAGATATATTTGGAATTAAATTTTTTATAGATTCATTCAATTTTTCATCATTCGCAATAGATAATAATTTTGTTTGTATTAAATTATCAGGTATTGGTTTGAATAGAAATTTAACACATCGTGATATTATCGGTTTGGATATCTTGTTTATAGAATTACAGATAAGACAAAATCTTGTTGTTTTAGAATATTTTTCTATAATTCGTCGCAAAGCTGATTGTGCTTCAAAACTCATACAATCAATTTCACTTAAAATTATTATTTTAAAAGTAGAATTTTGTAAAAATACACTTTGATGAGCAAATGATTTTATTTCCTTACGTACAGTTCCTATTCCTCGTTTATCAGAGGCAGATAAATACAATACATTTTGTTTTATTGATTCATCAATATATATATTATTAACTATAATATTAATCAAAGAAGATTTACCAATTCCATTTGGACCATAAAATATCATATGTGGTAAATTATCTAGACTATTTTTAATAATATCTACAATTTCATTATGAGAAATAATATCATCAAAATCTTTGGGCTTATATTTAAATATCCATTTTTTTTTTTTTTGTTGTTGATTAATATCCATTATTAATATTTTTAATAATTTATTTCTTATATTAATTTTTTGTATCTTCAATGTTTATTACTATAAATCGATTAAACTTAAATCTAATTTTTTTTTTAGAATTACTTTCATATAAAATTTGTCAGTTCCATCAATATTTATTTTAATAAACTTTATTAATTCTGCTCCGATTTTTTTTGATACCCTTTTTAATAAAGAGAATGAAATATCTAAATCATTTTCAAAAATCCCCATAATATCTCCATTATCACATACACCTAGATAATATATAACGTATCCTTCTCCTTGATATAAACGATATAACATTTGTGTTCCTAATTGATTAATTTTCTCTTCTGTATCATTACAAAGTCGTATTTTATATTCTATATTTCCAGTTTCTTTTTCTGATTGTAGTTTTACTAGAGGCATATATATCTTATACTTTGTTTTATTTACATTATTCATATAATGAATTTATTTATTTATTTTACGAAGCATTTTAATATCATTTTTATTATAGTAAGATAAATGTGAATTTTGATATCGTTTTAAAAAAATTTTTAAATCATCATATCCACCTATAAAAACTCCATTATAAAAAATTACTGGAATATATTGATAATTATTTGTTGTATTTTTAATAACTTCTTTTATTAAAATAATTTGTTCATTTGGTAAAGTTTTCATATTTATATAACAATACTTTTTTTGAGCATTTATTAATAATTTAATTGCTTTTGAACAATATTTACATTTAGTATTACCATATACAATAAAATTAGTATTTTTAGGACAACTTTGTGTATTTAATGCATTAATTTTTTTTTTTAATGAAAAATATTTATCCGAAGTAATTTTTTTTTTATATAAAATTTGTTTAAATTGTAAATTTATTTCGAATTTATATAACAAATAATATTGGTATTTATATTTTATATTATCGAAATAGTATCTTTTTTTTTGTAAAAAATTGGTGTTCATTTTATTATACTATATTATAAGAAAGTAAGTAAAAATTATAAAATTATTAATATTATTTATTATATATAAATAATGACTACTAATAATATTTTTGATAAAATGGCTAATTGGATCAGGAAAAATAATGGATTTGTTTCACCATCAATAAAAGTTGTTTCTTCAAATATTGATGATATAACATCACGCTCAATATATACAATTAAGGACATTAAAAAAAATGAATCTTTAATGCGAATTCCTTTGAAATGTAAAATTCATCCAAATTTAGTTTATGACATACCAAATATTGACAAATGGATACAAAATGATTCAAAAAATATGATTAAAACACAATTATTTTATAGAATAGTAATTTCTCTTGTTTATCAAAAAAGTTTAGGTAAAAAATCTTTCTATTATCCTTTTATTCGAACTTTACCAAAATCAACTGATTTTAAAAATCATGTTATCTTTAATAATACACCAGAAAATATAAGTGATTGGAAAAAATGTTCATCTTCATTCGCGAATGAAGTCCAAACTACTTTGGATGCATTTGAAAATTTATTGGATTTTATCTCAACACAGAATAAAGAATTTCCAATAATTAATTTAGAAAAATTTGGAAATGTGGAAAATATTTTAAAAATTTTAGTTAAATGGGCTTATGTTATATTTATTACACGAGGTTGGTATATACATGGTTGTGTTCCTTATATGGATTTATTTAATCACAAAAGTGATTCACAAATGACAGCACAATATCACGAAACTAATATAATTGGATTTGAAGGTCAATCTCAATATATAACTTATAAATCATATGAAGTTGGTGAGGAAATATTTATACATTATGGTATTTATGATTCTAAAAAATTATTAAGAAGATATGGATTTAATCCAGATGAGGAAGTTAAATATATGGAAATGTCCGTAGAATATAATCCTAAAATTCCACTCCAACATTATATTGCGAATGAACTTAAACGATATCAATTTCCAAAAGAAAAATTATTATTAACTACTAGAACTCCATCATCATTATTAATAAAATATTTACGAATTATTTCTTTAGATTATTATGATATACCAAAAGTTTTTAATATAGAAAATTATTTTGAAAAACCATTATCTAATAATAATGAGTTATTGGTTTATAAAACTTTATTAAAATTAATTAATAATTTAAGAAATACAGAATATACAACAGAACGTTTTAATGATTGTAATATGTTATTAGAAACAACTGATAATTATATAACACAAAATTTATGTAAAATAGTTTTAAATGAATATAATTTAATTAAAACAAATATTTTATGGGTTCATGGTAATTGGATATCAAAATTAGAAACTCCTATGTTAGAACATATACTAACTTCACTTACAACAATTGATATTGTATAATAAATTAGTTAAATTAAATTAATTTAATATTATAAGTATATAATATATATTGTTTCAATGAATAGAAAAAATAAAAAAAAGGATATATATGATGAATTAATAATTTATAAAAAACACGATACTCTTTTTCCACGTGATTTATATACAAAAGTTAAGGAAGAAGAACGTAAAGGAGAAGAACATCATTTCCTATTTCAGAACGTAATAAGACCTTTGTGGTTTGCTGCTATTGACCATTATAAACATAAACAAGAAAATGGTAACAAACCTGCAAATAAACTCTATGATAAAAAAGAGTATAATAAACTTAAAGGATATATTAATAAACTTATTAATGATGAAGACAAAAATCATATTTTTACGCACAACGAACAAAAAATGTTTAAAAAACCATGGGAAAGACTTGTAGAATTTTTAGATTATAAACACAGTCAATATGTTTTTTATCCTATGATAACAGATTTGGATTTTAATAAAAAATTATATAAAAAAAAAGAATTTCAAATAAATAAACAATTACCTATAAATGCTGATAAATTTGAAGATATTCAAGAAGAATTATGTCCAAATAAAAATAAAAATTTTAATTTACAATCTCATCAAAAATTAATCAAAGGTTATCTCTCTCATAATACATATTATAATGGATTATTAATTTTTCATGGAACTGGAACAGGAAAAACTTGTTCTTCTATTACTATTGCAGAAAGTTATAAAACTCTAGTAGCAGAAAATAGTAAAAAAGTATTAGTAATACTTTCAAAATCAGTTAAAAGTAATTTCATTCACGAAATACATGATGTAGCTAGAGGATATAATCAATGTACTGGTTCTGATTATTTAAATTATGATTTCTTTTCAAGTATGGATAAAAAGAAAAAAAATGTTTTATCATTAATTGATAAATATTATGATTTAATGACATTTGGTAAATTCCGAAATGAAATTATTAAAGAATTAGAAACATACGGTATTAATAAGTATCAATTTAATCAATCTATTCCTGCGAAATTAATCAAATGGATTGACTTGATATTTTCTAATAGAGTAATTATAGTAGATGAAGTTCATAATTTAAAAAAGTATAAAACATATAGTGAGGAAGAAATTACTTTGGAAAAATATGATGATGATAATGAACTTACTTCTGAAAATAGTGTTAAAAAAATTAAGGATTTTAAACCATATGATGCTTTAGAACTAATTTTAAAATATTCACGAAATGTTAAACTAGTTATGTTAAGTGCTACACCCATGTATCATAAACCTCGTGAAATTATATCATTATTTAATTTACTTTTAATTAATGATGATTATGACAGAGTTGTCGTATCTGATATTTTTGAAAATGATAATATAAAAGATGAAGAAGCTAGAAATATTCTTCGTGTAATTTCACAAGGATATGTATCATATGTTAGAACTGAAAATCCATATACTTTTGCTAAAAGACATTATCCAGATTCAATCCCAATTCATAGTTTTGTTAATAATAAAATAGAGAAATTAAAAAAAGTTTATAAAATTAAAAAAACAATTCGTAATAATAATTATAGTGATATTATTAAAGTAATTCCGTGCGAGATGAGTGAAAAACATGATAAATTTTACAAAAAACGAATAATTGCTGGTGATATGTTAACTAAGTTAATTCAATATGGTAATTATGGTATATTAGATGTTGATAGAATATCGCAAAAGAAATTGGTTTTATCAGAATTAATAGACCAAAAAACCAGTATATCATGTAAATTAGGAAAATTAATATATAATATATTACACGATATCTCAAATGGAACATATTTCATTTTTAGTTATTATATTAAACATGGAACTCAGGTATTAGCTCAAGCACTTTTGGCAAATGGAATTAGTTTGGTTGTTGTTAACAATAATGGTAAAATTGTTTTTGCCGATGCCAAAACAATTAAGAGTTTATTAGGACATTCTTTTAGTCAGCCTACAAAGGATGAACAAATATGTTATAAAGATGGTAAAAAACGTAGTGAATATAAAAATAAGATGCATGAATTTAAACCAATGACATTTGTATGTATTATTGGTAAAATTGAAGAAAATGTAAGAGATAATATAATTACTGCTTTTAATAACGATACAAATAAATATGGTGAAGATATTAAAATAATGTTAGGTTCAAGTGTCTTCAAAGAAGGAATAAGTTTATTAAATGTTCGGCAAATTCATATTCTTGAACCATGGCATAATCGTTCACGTATAGAACAGGTAATTGGTAGAGGAATACGACATTGTTCTCATCGTCAATTATTACCATCAGAAAGAAATGTTAATATATATCAATATATATCAACTTACAATACAAACATTGATAATCAAGCATATGATGGTAATATAGATAGAAAAGAAATAAAAACTCTTATTAAACAATTTTCAGGAGATGTAATATCAAATGTAAATTTGGTATCCTCTCATATGGCCAAATTTAATATTCTTCATTATGATGTTATTATGTATATGAGATCTCAAATTTTAAATAATTTAATTATCGATATTCAGTCTGTTTTAAAAGAAACGGCAATGGATTGCCTTTTTAATCAAGAGATTAATGTTAATACTTTAAAACCAGAAGATAAGTATCAGTGTATGAAAAAGATTGATTTTGAAGAAGATGATATTGGTAAAATAGAATATTTTACCAAAAAAGATATAAAATTATACGATAAGGATATTGATTATAGTACTTTTGATGATATTTTTTATCAACCATATGTTATATATGTAATAAATTTAATAAAAACAAAATTTGAAAGTGATGAAGGTATTTATATATTAAATTTTGAAGATATATTAAATGATCCAAATTTAATAGGTAACCCTATATATTTTGAAAATAATAATTATATAATTCGTGCTGCATTATATAGTTTAATCCCAACACAAAAAAGAAAAAAAATAAATATTTTAAAGAAGAAAATTGGACGTGGATTTATTTATGGATATATATTTGGTAGAAATACTCTTTCTGGTGGAATGTTTATATTCCAACCATTTGAAAATCAAACAAATGTTCATGATGTTTTTAAAAAAACATTAAGATCTGATTTTGAACGTTCGCCAATGTATGAAAAAACAGGATTTGAACAAGCAGTGTCAGTTCCTACATCATTGAATGAAATATCTGAAACTAAATATCAAGAAATTATTTATGGTAAAAAATCTAGAAATGAATTAGATGTAATAGATGTATCAAAAATAACAAAACGAAAGGTCAAAAAAGTAACAGAATTAATTAAAGAGTTAGATATTTCAATATCTGATGAAAATGAAAAACAGAAAAATGCTCCATTAATTGGTTTAATTTTAAATATACAAATTATCGCAAATCATAAAAAATCATCACATTTATGGGGACAACCGAAATATCATATTTGGTTAAGGGAAAAGAAAATGATTTGTAAAGAAGGTAAAAGAGAAAGTTTTGGCCAATTTAGTTTATCTTATAATTTGTCTCAATTAAAATGTATTATACAAACGTATATTTTAACAGAAGAATTTAAATCATTAATTGATTCTTCTAGAATTATTACTCTAATACGTGAAACAACTGATAAAAAGGCTATAAAATTTGCAGATGATATTGCTAAATATAGTGATATATATGAATGGTGGAATTTACGAATGACAAAACCAAAAGGGTTTAAATTAGTTTTAAAAAAACAAGATGTAGCTAATTTGTTATATCTAATTTTAAAATATTTTGAAGAGATTAATATTTCAAATAAAATATGGATACGAGAACTAAATTAATAGATATTGAAAAAAAAAAGATTAAATTTTTTTATTGGTTTTTTTATATTAAAAAGACAATAAAAAAATTGATTTTTTTTATTAAAAATTATATTATATTATTAATTAATGAATAAAATGGATATTGATAAAATTATAAATAAATTAAGAAATAACTATGATACAAATAACAATCATTATGAATTTCTTTTTTCAGTTCTATATTTTACAGATGAAAATTTTAAAGAAGTTAATTTTTTACATAGTTATTCTTCAAATAGACAAAAAAAAAAATTCTTAAATAAACAACCTCTTATAGTAGAAGAACATAAGTCTAATAATAAGATTAATCACAACATTAATGTATCAGTTTTTAAAAGCATTTTTGAAAATGATTTTATAAAAAGTAAGCCAGCTAAATTTTTAGATGTATTTATTTCTTGTTGTGGTAATAAAGCCATAGTTAATGTTTCTTCAAATGTTAAATCTATTCTATTAAAAAAATTATTAACAGATTTTGATACATGCGAATTATATAAAAAATATAAATATCGTAAAAGAAGTGGATTTACAAAAAAGATTTTGAGAAGTTTTTTTGAAGATGGAAATGAAATTGAAGATAATCCTTTATTCATTTCTTTTTTGTGTGATTATTTTAAAATGAATATTTGTATTGTTATACCAGATAAAGAAAAAAATGATATTATATTTTATTCTTCTTATGATAATTTTTCTATTTATAAATCTACAATCATTGTAGAAAAATGTGATGGAGATATGTATCAATATTACATAATGTCTAATGGTGAAAGTATATTTACTTCTAATCCATCATTTATTTATAGACTTCTATTATATAAAATTCAAAAAGATTTTATAACTAAATTAAATAATATTGCTAATAATTCATCAACAAATAGAAAAATTTTTCATAAAGTTATAGAAAAAAATGAAGTGATTACAGAAAAAAATGAAGTAATTACAGAAAAAAATGAAGTAATTACAGAAAAAATTAAGGATAAAGATAGTGAATATAATTCTAAAGATTTATTGAAAAAAAAATTATTAATTTTACAAAATATTTCAGAAGAATTTGGTATTAATACTAAAAAAAGTAAAAAAAATGGTAAGGGATTTAAGAATAAAACAAAATCTGAATTAGTTTTAGATATTATGAATCATTTATCTAAAAAATAATTTAAAATTGATTTTTTATATATCAAATATATATATAATTATAATGGATATTAATAATACTTTAATAGAGCGACTTAAATTTATAACATCCAATTTAAATGATCAAAATAAGAATGAAGATTATGAATTAGAAGTTCGTTTTGGTTTTTTTAAGCATAATAGCTTTTATCCAAATATAAATAGAAATGCTTTTTTAAGTATATTAGAAAGTAGTTCTTCTGAGAAGAATTATAATTTTATTATTGATACAAGATATAAAAATTTTGAAGGATTATATGATGATAATAATAAAATTGTTAAAAGATCTACATATACTGGAGTATCTGTCCAAAAAATATTAAAAGATATTTATAATAATTTTCTTACATTAAATAAAGAAGATTTATATAATATTCAATCTAAATTGGATAAAAAAAAAATATCTCTTCGTAATATTTTTTTATCAAAAAATAAAAAAACAACCAATGATAATGTAAATCATCTTCGAGTTACATTTGCAATTGAGAAACAACATTCACTAAAAAATTTAATGGATAAATATGTTAAATCAGTTTCTAATAATAATAAAGGATTAGTTCAATTCGCTAAGAGTTTGGAAAATATTGAAGCAGAGCGCATCAAATTTCGTTATTCTTGGTTAGAACATGAAGTATGGAGAATTGATAGCACTATTGCTATATCAGTTAATTATGATGAAAATGATTCAAATTTATATAAATTATCTTTATCATTCGAAGTAGAAATCGAATTTGATGTTGAAACTTATACAAAGATGGCTGAAAAACCAAGTGTAGATGATATGATATCAAATGTAAATAAATTAATATCACAGTATAAAACTCATATTGATAATAATACAGATATTTCAATAGAAGATTTATTAGAAACAGATATTTCCAATCAAGTTGTAACCTTAGAACGAGATAAGATTCAATTTCTACAAAATTCTCCGTATTCCGTTACAGATAAAGCTGATGGGGAACGAAAATATTTATATATTAATAATAATGGAGTTTTTTATTTTGTAAATCCACGAACTTTCCAGAAAATAAAAATTTATGAAGATGGCAAAACAAAGGTCAAAAATTCAGTAATTGATGGTGAATTTTTAGAAACACAAAAATTATTTCTAGGTTTTGATTGTTTATTTATGAATGGAGAGGATTGTCGAAATAAAAATTTAATTAATAGATTAAAATGTTTAGAAAAAATTATATCAAACATTAAAAAAGGTATTTCAAAAATTGTTGAAGTAAGACCTAAAAAATTTTATTTTAAGAATATTTTCAAAAAAACAAAGAAATTATGGAATGATAGGGAAAAAATGTTTGAATATAAGTTAGATGGATTGATATATACACCAATTAATTCTGCATATATTAGTAGTATTCCAACGCTGAAATGGAAAGATAAACATTCTATTGACGTTAGAGTTATTTACAATAATAGAAATAATTTTACAGAATTTCATGCTAATGGATATCCTCAAAAGAGAAATATTAATGGTCAAATTAAAATTACGAATATTTGGAGAAGATATCACGGAGATGATATTTATAAACATTGGATTAAAGTAAATGACCAATCATATAAAAATTTACAATTAGTAAATCAATATGGTTTATTAGGAGTTTATGGTAGAATTAGGACTTTACAAAATATGGAAGATATTGCTGAATTCGAATATGATTATGATAAAAAAGAATGGGTGTATTTACGTCGTAGAGAAGATAAAAATAAACCTAACGCACGTTTAACAATTTTAAGTGTTTTAAAAGCAATTGAAGAAAATATAACATTAGATGAGTTAAGTGAATTAGTTTATGAAGAATCGGAATATGAAAAAATGTGTCAAGAAAGTTGTACGAATATTGATCCAATTGGATTACATTATGACATTGTAAGTAATAAAGGTTCATCTGATAAAAGAATGACCTGGAGATTTTTCCAAAACTTTGTAAAGAGACAATTATTTAAGGAATCCTCAGTAAAACTTAGGAAAACAAGAAAATATTTGTTTGATATCGGAAGCGGAAGAGGTGGAGATTTAAATAAATGGTTAGAGTCAGGATATACAGATATTTTAGCAATAGATCCTTCAAGACGTGAAATTTATGGTAGGCATTATTCTGAAGGATTTTCAGGATTAGTTGAAAGAGTTGAACAGAAGGGTTTTACTAAAATGGAAGATGGTTCATATAAAGGTAATTATAAAAATAATGAAATTAATATAACACCAATTTGGGGAGATGCAACAAAACACATTAAAACTGGTTCGGCTGGATATAATGACTATGAGAAAACAAAATTATTAAATTTTCTTTCAATTGCCAAAAAAGAAAAATGGCAAGGTTTTGATACAATAAGTATCATGTTTGTAATTCATTACATGTTTGCTACTATGAAAAAGGGTAAAAATGTTTTGGATAAAAAAAGATTTGAGGTATTTATGAAAAATGTAACTAACTACTTAAATAAAAAAAAAGGATTGTTTATTGGTTCATATTTAGATGGACATCATATTATGAATCACATGAGAAATGATTTCACTAATTTTATTCAACGAGATGATAATAATAAACCATTTTATGGAATAACTTTAAAAGATGGTAAAAATATGATTAATGGAGATGAAAATGATTATGATATTTTTTGGGATAAAAATCCTAAAATGATTGGAATTAAGCAATCAATTTGGGGATGGAATAATGAAATCGCTGAACCAATGCTTTTCGAGAAAAATTTAGATATAGTATTTCAAAATTTTAATTTATTTTCTGTAAAGAAGAATAATAATTTTGAAAAATATTATAAAAAATATTTAAAATCATCAAATAAATCATTAAGTATTTCAGAACAAAATATTTCTTTTTTAAATAATGTTTTTATGTATTCGGTATATCCAAGTTTTGAAACACAAAATTATAAAATATTAAAGAAAATGAAAAAAAAATAAATTTAAATTTATTCCAGTCCAATTATATTTATATATAAGAGTTTATAAATTTTTGATTATAATTATCTAAACATAATAATATTTAGATAATTATAAGATATCGCATTTTACTAATATCATAAAAATAAATTTGTATCAAATATGAATTAACATTAAAATATTATTATAAAGTAACATACCAGAAATATAAATGTCAGATGATTTAACAAAGAAATCTGTAGAAAATGAAAATGAAAATGATAGTGTCTGTTTTTATAAAAAAAGAAGATATTGTAACAATTGTGGTAAGTATGGACATTATTTTAGAGAATGTAAGTATCCAATAACCAGTTATGGTATTATATGTATTCAGATTACCCCGTTCCCATTAGGATATAATCAAAAATTACTTCCATCAAATATTAAATTTTTAGCAGTACGACGTCGTAATACTTTAAGCTATGTAGAATTTATCCGTGGTAAGTATAAATATACTGATATTGAATTTTTACGTATTTTATTCTCAAGGATGACCATATTTGAAAGAGATTTAATAAAAACAGAACCATTTAATATTTTATGGGAAAGTTTATGGATTAATTCTCAATTTAAAGAAATTAATAAAACAGAATATAATCGAGCATCTAAAAAATATGATGATTTAAAAAAAGGAGTAATTATCAATTCTAAATTTATTACAATTAATGCACTTTTAGAAACAACCTCATCAGAATATAAGGAAACTGAATGGAATTTTCCAAAAGGTCGTAGAAATTGTTATGAAAATGACATAGAATGTGCTGAAAGAGAATTCCAAGAAGAAACAAATTTAACTAAAAATGATTATGAAATTTGTAAGGCAATCCCACCTTTTGTTCAACAACATATTGGTTCAAATAATATTTCTTATAAAACTGTATATTATTTAGCTCTTTATTCAACAAATAAACAACTTCAAATCGATAAAACAAATCAACATCAATTAGGAGAAGTATCAAAAATAGGATGGTACTCCTTTGATAAATTGAAAGATAGTATGCTTAGAAAATATTCTGTTCATAAGATAACATGTCTAACAAATGTTTTTAATACATTATTAAAAAATTTCAATGATAGAATAGAATAAATTAACTTAAAAGTTATAAAATAATTTTTATATAACTATAAAATTGATTTATTTATTTTAAATTATATTATAATGGAAAATTGTAAAACATCTTATCGTATTTTTAAAAAGGATAGTTTAGTAGAATCTGTTAGAATTCCACCTTCAAAATTGGATAATTATTCTGCTTTTATTTTAAATAGTTTAAAAAAAAGAGAAAAAAAATGTAATAAAAATGGATATATTCATAAAATTTTAAAAATTGATAATATTGGTGAAGGAATTATATATGAAGGTGATTTTTCAGGTGATGTAATTTTCAAGGTTGAATATGAAGCTCTTGTATGCTCCCCAAAAGTTAATGATGTAATTGAATGTAATGTATTACAATTATCAACTTTTCAAAGTGATATAATTGCTCAACAAGGACCTTTATTTATAGTAGTAATTTTTGATAAAATCAAAGATAAAGGAACTTTAAAACAAGGCGACAAAATTTTAGTAAAAGTTGTGGCAACAAGATATGTATATGCTATGCCTATATTAAAGGTTGTATCAACATTTGTAAAAAAAATAGATCAAACTAAAGATGCTATGGAATCATTATTTGTTGATGACTTTGATTTTATTGAACAAGAATAAATAATTTACTGGACTGATATTTTTTATTATTCAGAATAAAAATCAGCAATTACAGAATTGTTTAGAGATTTATCGTTAAATTTTAGAAATTCATTAATTTTATTAATAACAAAAATAAAATCATTGTCAAAATTTTCATTTTTATGAAATGTTTTTAAAATTTCAAATTTAGATTTACTAATATACATCGCATCCGTACAATCTATCATATTATTATATTTATTATTAAACACTATTTGAGCAGTATTTTCCATTCGTGGAAAATTTTTATTACATAAAATAGTTATAATCTTATTTAGAAGTTGAGTATCATTAATACCAAGTTTTTCTAATTCTCTTTTTAATAAATCTGGATTAGAAATATTTTCCATTATATTTTTGTATTCAGGTAATACTTTTATTATACCCTCAATTGGTGTTGTATATAATATTTTATGAAATGGTGTAAAATATTGATTTGTATTTAATATACTGTTTTCTTGAAATGTTGTTTTAAAAGAATTCATATCAAATTGTGGATTTTCTACAAAAAATTGCGAAACATCTTGTAATAATGGAGAATTATGACGTCCATATGTCCAATTGTTCATAAGTGGATTATTTACATCATTATATGAAAAAAATACCCACATTAATCCATTCAAATATTGTGTGATACATCTATTTAATTCATTCTTTGAAGCTATATTTAGCTTTTTCTTATAATATATATTTTTTGTTCGTTCAAATTTCTTACCATAATAAATCTCATCAGAGAAATAATAGTATGGTAAATTTCGGTTTGAAATATTTTTTAAACTATCAATATATCCAAGCTTAGTAGTCAAATTCTCAAATTTATTTAAATTTTTTGTCCAATTAAAATACTTTGAGTCTTTCATTTCAATAAATGTTTTTTTTACAATATCATATGAATATTGATATTTATTACTTGTTTCATTATTTACTTGTCTGTTTTTTAAAACTAATGTTCTTATACGAGGCATTTTTATATAATAAATATAATATTGTTTGAAATATTTCAAAATATCTGTTATTTCACTTTTATCTCTTTTTACTTCATTGTCTAAATTAATATCACAATTATGATAATTAATATCAAATTTAGATGGTGTTGTTATGATTAATTCGTTATATAAAATTTCTATATATTTTGAATGTGTTACATTTAAAATTTTTAAATTATCATTAACATCCTTTTCATTAATATTACTTTCAAAAATATTTTTTATTAATTTATAACAAGCAATACATTTATTTAATATAATCATCCAATATTCATCATATTTAGATAATTTTTGCTGTAATCCATACCCATCCCACTTTTTAAAATTATCAAATGTATCATAGAGAAAACATTCAGCTAAAGCATTATCTTCATAAGTTGTTAACATTCTCATAAAATTATGAAAAATTTTATTATTAATTGTTAATATTTTCGTATTTGTCATAAAATTATCACATGAAATAACATTTGTATAACAATTTATAATATAATCAAAATGCATTGACGTATTATATGATTGAATACGAGGAATAAAATCATCTCCAAAAACACTAAAAATAAATACCAAATCATCAATATATCTTTGGAGATATTCTAAATCTAGTTCTATATTAGATATATTTTGTAAATGATTAAATAATAATGCTTTTAAATTTTTAATATTAATAACCCAATACCTAAAATTTTTTCGCTTATCAGCATATCTAAATAATTTAATGTTTTTTATATAATCTAATGGAATTAAAGAAGATAATAGTATTACGTCAGCATCTGGGCTAAATACAGATATAATATCATCTTTGTCTATTTTTTTATATTTAATACAATGACGAATATAGTTCAAAATTTTTATTTCCCCTTCACCAACCTCTCTAAAATCAGATAATAAAATTTTAGAATATAATTCTTTATTTTTAAAATCTTTTAAAACAATATTTTTTAAAAAATATTCATTTCGTAATGAGAAACTTAATTTTCCCATAAAGTCTGTTCCTGGTTGAATATGATATTTAACCCAATGAAATTTTGTCGTTTCATAAACATATTTATTATACTTATTTTTTTCATCAGTTGTATTTAAAGTATTTTTATATTTTTTTAACAAAATTTTATCCATATCTGATACAAATTGACTTGAATATGATCTAGATATTTGTTCTACCATTTTCCCTTTTGATGGAACCCCATCAATTGATATGTAGACTATTTTTATAATATCCTCACTAATAAATGTATCAAATAATATAGCATTTATACCTATACCTACTTCGTAAATTATTAAATCAGATAACATCATTTCCTCATTATATGAAGATTCTATCTCATATTTGTCAGTATAGTTTCTTAATTTATTTCTTAAAATATTTCTTTTAATTTGAGAACAATTTGGTTTCTTAATAGTTTTTAATATTTGTAAATACTCATAGTTCAATCGTTCAAGTAATTTAAAACTAATATCATGAATAATAGCATTAAAATCCAAGAATAAACCTGCTATTTTTTTATTTTTATGTATAGAAGATTTTCTTTCACTTATACATTTGCATAAATATTTATTATTTCTTATAGTAGAAAAAAATGTTTGAATACCCATTATATTAATAATAGTATAATTTTTTATTTTAATTGATACGTTCTCTAATATTCAATTTTAATTATGATTTTTAATTAAAATTAATTATTAATTGATGAAATATTATCTATATAATATTTATATAATAGTATGAATATTAAATCGGTATTAGTTTTTTTGATTTGTACAATTGCTATTCACATCGCTTTAATTAAAGTTAATGAAATTGTTTTAGAAAATAAAGAAATGAAACAAAATAATGATTTAAAAAAAGAAGAAAAAGAAGAAACAACAGAAGAAGAAGAAGAAAAAGAAGAAATACCAGCAGTCTCTAATAATAAAATCGCAACAGATGATGCTGATGTAATTAATGATGAAGATTTAAGAAGCGATTTATTAAATTTTATTAAAAAATCTAAAAATAATACACCAACTATTTTTTCTAAAGATTCAGAAATTGAATTAGAAAAAGATAATAAAAATGTCCAAGAAGCACCCGGATATTTAAATTTTGGTGAAGATATTGAACGTGAATTAAAAACAACCGAATATAATTTAAAAACAGCATCAAGTGATAGTGATAATATTACTCTTATAAATTCAACTGGTAATGATATTAATGAAAGTGCAGCAAATAAACAATTTAAAATGATTCAAAATGCTGGGTGGAAGTATAAAAATGAAGGAGTAATGAATGGAGGTATTGATGATGGTATTGGTGGTTTTGATCCAAAAGCAATTTGTAATTTTTCAGCCTTATAAATCAATATATAAAATTGATATTTTTAATATATATCAATCAAATTATTAAAATAATTTAATAAATTGAATGATAAAACAAAACTTAAAATGAATTTTTTTAAAAATTTAAAAAATAAATTTAGAAAATGCTTATTTTGCTTCCATTTTGATACAATTTGTGAAATAAATCCAATTAAATATAATCCTATTTTTACAATAGATATCGATGATTCTGGGGAGAGTGATTTCGATTTAAATTATTAATTAAAAATATAATAATAATTCTATAAAAACTAGTCCTGTTTATTTTGTTCCCGAGATTTTTTTACTAAAACATTCCAACCAATAGAAGAATTGGTATTTGGAACTAATCTTGTAGTATTTCTTAATGGAACAATATTGAAATTTTTTGCCTTATCTGTATTTCTATCTGTATTTCTATCCGTATTTCTATCCGTATTTCTATCTGTATTTGTATATCTATTTCTATCCGTATTTCTATCTGTATTTGTATATCTATTTCTATCCGTATTTGTATCTGTATTTCTCATAGCATCATTTATTCTTTTTTGATTTAAGTCATTTAATTCCCTTAAATCATTATAACTATGATATGTATTTCTTTCATTTCTATATTCATCTAAACTATCAGATAGTAATGGACCATTAAAAACCCCGGTAACATTAATAGCTTGTTTTTTATCATTATTTTTTAATACTGTTAAAGAAAATTCAACATATTCTCCAAGAGTTAATGTTCTATAAGTAGTTTTTTTCGGTTTTATAGACGTATGATGAACAAATACATCATGAGATGTATTAGATTTATCTATATATGTAATAAAACCATATCCAAGTTTATTACTAAACCATTTTGTAATTCCAATATGTTTTTCCAAATTATCTTCAGTATTATCTTCAGTATTAATGTTGTCTGTTGTAAGATTACTCATGTTTGTATATAAATCTATTATTTAAATATTCTTATTTATTTTTAATAAATAATCAATTTTATTTTTTATATTCAACTTTCCAAGACAAAAATAATGAAAACTAAACTTATTTATATAAGAATTTAATCATATTAATAAAATATACAAAAATATGTCAGTAAAAGATACGAATGATGTTTTTAAAAATTTATTTATTCCAGAAAAGAAAAAAATAATTGTAAAAACTAATGTAATATCTCCTTCACCCAAAAAGGAAGAAAATATAGATGAAGAAAATATAGATGAAGAAAATATAGATGAAGAAAATATTATTTATACTTTTCAAATGAAAAAAAAATTAGCTGCTAATATTATAAAATTAGAAAAATTTGAACAAATACAGATTTATCATATTATTAAAAATCAAAATGAAAAATTTACAAAAAATCAAAATGGAATTTTATTCGATTTACATAAATTTGAAGACTCGACTATAAAAAACTTAGATGCCTATGTTAAAATGACAACAACATATCGGAAACAAAAAAAAATAGTTTCAGTCCCTAATATAAATTATTAATTTTTTGAAAAAATAATTTATTAATTACAAAAATTTATTAATATAATTTTTTAGTAATTAATCACTATCACTATCACTATCACTATCATCACTATCACTCATTTCCGCCATCTTTCTTACAGGACGACCACGACGCTTAGGTGGAGTTTTTTTTGACTCGGTATCAGAAGTTGATTTCTTAGCACTAGATTTCTTTTTAGAACTAGGTTTCCGTGCCTTTCTTTTCTTAACCGGTTTTGGAGTAGGAACTTTTTCAGTCTCATCTTCAGAATTAACATCTAATTCCATTTCAGTTTCCTTTTCAACTTCAACTTCATCTTCAGTAGTAGATTTCTTTAAATTTAATTTATCAATCCATTCCTTAATTTCCTCTTTTGAAAGTTCTGGAATCTGAAGTTTAGTATTATCAGTAAATTCCATATCTAATCCATTTCTAGCCCATGATTTACAGACAGCTGTTCTAAAATCTTTGATAATAGAATCCTTGTTACGAACTCGTTTGTATAAATCTACATTATCATCATAAAATTTTACACAATTCTCTTTTAAGAATAAATTCATAGCATGATAAATCTCTTTATCTTTATCAGTTAAACAATGAAGCCAATCAACAGAAGAGATTTTTGAAAAAATTCCAATTACACCTCTATTTTGAATAGATTTACCACCTTCTCGGTCATCCTTAATTTTTTGAATTTTTGAACGAATTACATCCGGTTCATCACATCGTTCAAGTGCTTCTTCGTAAGCAACCTGAACAGAACTTAAATCATCTTTTCCAGTAACAAATGCCCGTTGAAGCTGTTTAAACTTAAAACTTTTATGAAGAGATTGAGAATATTCTTTCTGAGCAATTTTCTCAATAACTTCTTTACGAATAGAACTTACATCAGCATCTTTGCTTTTTAGACTAAGATCCGATTGTACATTATCATTTTTTGAGGTATTTGCATTCATTTCTAATTGAGCAAGAATTCTTGTCAATAGAGAAACAACCTCACCTTTTTGTTCTTTATGTTCAGTAAAAAACTGAACTAACATTTCTTCATTCGTTTGTTTAGACATAATTAATTTGTAGTTAAACTTTGTTATTAATTTGTAGTTAAATTTAGTAATACTTAAAGTAGTTATTAATTTTAAATTTAATTAAATACAACTAAATTCAATTTTATATTTCGTTTTTAATTTCGTTTTTATTTTGTTTTAATTTACTATTTTAATGACGTTGTTTACAAAATAATACAACACGATGTTTCGTTTGTTTCGTTTTTTTTCTTTAATTCGTTTAGCTCATTAATCATCTCTAATTCTTTTTTCTCATCTTTCTCATCTTTCTGTAATTCTAATTCTTTTAGCTCATTAATCATCTTTAATTCTTTCTTTTTTTCCTTCTCTTCTTGAATTCTTTTTGCTAATCTTTTCATATTTTCATTTCGTGCCTTTCTTTCATCTATATTTTCTTCATCTATATTCTTTTGTGGGATAATTTTAGTCTTTTTAGTCTTTTTTTTTTTCATTGGACTACCTTTTTGTAAATATTCCTCCCATTTAGTTAGAGTAGATTTATCAGTTTCATCAGTTTTACCTGATGAAGAACAAAACATTCTATCAGTTTTTATTTTTTCAGATATTTGAACTTGGGCGCAATAGTTCATGATATAAAATATTAATATATTTTATTTTTTTATATATAAAAAATTATACTATTTCTTCTCTTCCCTCTCTTTCCTCTCTTTCCTCTCTTTCTTCTTCTGTTTCCCTTCGCCATTCATGCTTTCTTTTATCTTTATTTGAACAACAACGCGGACGACAACATATGAAACAATATCCAATACTTTTATAAAATTTTTTACACCAAGAATTACAAAAACAGCAATAAAGATCTATACAACTATTAAAACATTTATCTTGGGATTTAATTCCAAGAATTTTATCATGCTTATCCTGTAGATTATTGGACATTATAACTCCTTCACCCCAATAGTCTAATCTTATGTCATTTGCCATTTTCATTGTTTCAATTGGACCAAATTTGTTAAAAAGTTCAGATGTTGGTCTTACCATATCCCCTAAAATAACTTCTCTTGCTTCTTTTAAATTTTTATTTGCCAATGTTTCTAAGTCTATTTTATCTTGCATTTTTTTAATTTTTTGACGACTTTCTTTATATTTTTTCTCGTATATATAATATTCTCCACTACTAATAATAGTATCAGCAAGTGTTACTGGATGTACTGATTTGATTATTAGCTTCTTCCATTTTTTTTCCACATCTTTATCATTTCTGAAATCTTCATCTATTTCAATCGTCGCATCTTTATTTTTATCTTCATCTTCATCTTTATTTTTATTTTTATCTTCTTCTTCTTTTTTTATGTTTTCTAATTTCCAATGTGTCTCTACCTCGTTATAAAATTGACTTATTTCTTTATATGGAGCTTGTAATCCAAGTATTCCAGATTGGATTATTTCCATTTTATCCTGTATTTTTAGAAATTTAAAAACAGATAAACTAAATGCTATAATAAAACCTAATGAAAGTGTTATGATTGTAAACCAAAAATCTAAATCATCATCTTGAGTAATATTTGCTCTTAACGATTCAAGAAAAGTAATTACCGATGAACAAAGAATTATAACAACATTTATAAGTAGATTCCAAAATTCATAATATTCATATTTATATCTAAGCATCATCATCATTCTATGTATAAATTCATTTCGCTCTGATACGTGTTTTTTTAATTTTTCTCTTGCGTGTTCTGTTTTTTTAATTTTATCTTCTGCTTCTTTTGCCTTTTTATCTGCTGCTTCGTCTTCTTCTGCTTTTAATTTTTCCAACTCTTTTTTTACTCTTGTTAACTCGTCTTCGTCTTCTTCTGCTTTTAATTTTTCCAACTCTTTTTCTACTCTTGTTAACTCGTCTTCTTCTTCTTCTTTCTTTTTAGATGCCTTTGAGTTTTCTTCTATTTCAGACAGTTTATCTGTTTCAGACATTATTAATGTTTCAATTCCATCATCTTTATTTATTTTTACTTCTTCTTTTTCTTCAGTTGACATTTAATATAATTATTTATTATTAATGAATGATAGTATTAAATCCCTAATACATTAAATACTATTTAATTTACATCTGAAATATATGGTAATTCTTCTTTATCTTTTTTATTTGATAAAAGTTGTGTAATTTTATCAAAGTATTTATTAAAATTCTTTTTATTATTTTTTAACCCCTTTCTATTTAAATCCTGTAATAAATTTATCAGATTATATCTTTTATCTAAACAATTATGATGTCGACCATTTAAATATTTATAATAATAATATCCCGATAAACACCCCTTTCCTTGTGTAATTGATTTAGAAAAACTATGAATTAATTTCATTACATATTTTTTGTTATTTTTATCAGGATTAAATTTTTTTAAATAATTTCTTATTATAAATATTTCAGTAGCACAATCATAACAATTGTCAATACCAGTAGTAACAATATCATGTTCATAATATTGACAACGTGTAAATGTGTTAAAATAAAACATTTGTTCCTCATACATTCTACAATTCCATTTTTTCTTTTTAAATGGTGACTTAACAATCAATCTAGTTTCTGTACTACTTTGAGGTCCCCATGGTTGAATTACTATTTTACCATCAAAATATAAAAATTCTTTATCTTCCCAAGGTAAACGAAATTTTAGAATACTATATCGAGGTTTCATAATTTCAACCCATTTTTGTTGAACTAACATATCATTTTTTACCTCATTTTCACTAGGTTTATAATTTTTTTTTTGATCATTTGAAATTCGTATATCACATATAAATAAAAAATCTTTTCCAATAAATTCCTTCGCCATATCATTTGTAAAATATTCTCTCCGAATTTCTATATTCTCCGTTTCTCTAATATTAAATTTCATAGGATCTATTAAAATAAATTTAATAGTTGGAAATAATTTAGATAATATTGGTGTATGAATAGCTGGTGCTGCCCCAACATATAATACTAAATCTCCAAGTTTTGAATATTGTGTTAAAAATTCTATTTCTGTCATTAATAATTTTCTTTGCCCCCAATGCATTGTAGTTCGTAATTCATTATTTTGACGTGGTTTATATAATCTTCTAGGACAATCCTCTTTCAAATATCGTGAAAATTTTTCTGATTGATATTTATGTATGTCATTTTTGCAAAAAAATTGCAAGTTATGTACACCGACATTGATCATCTTGATTATATAACTATATGTTGCTTATCTTATTACATTAATTATCTATTTTAAATTTTATTTTATGAAACTTAAAATAAAATTGAAAAAAAATACAAAATATTAAGAAAAAAAATTTAATGTATGATATTAAATTAAGATTTAAATGTTGTTTAATCGGCGATGGAGGCGTTGGTAAGACAAGTGTTTGTAAAAAGATATTATCATCTGGATACGATATTGGAACAAAATATATTTCAACACTTGGAGCCGAAATTCATCCAATTCTTATTGAAACAAATTATGGTAATATTATGCTAGATGTATGGGATACAGTTGGTCAAGAAAAATTTGGAACATTAAGATCTAGTTGGTATTCTAAATGTAAAGCCGTTATAATTATGTTTGATGTAACATCATTAGATAGTTATAATAATGTAATGATAAAATGGTATAATGATATAATAAAATTTTCTCCAAATTCATTGATAATTTTGTGTGGAAATAAAATTGATTTAATAAATTCGAGAATTGTACATGAAAATATGGCAAAAGAATTAAATTTGACCTATTTTGATATTTCAGCCAAAAATAATGTAAATTTAAATGAAGTACTATTTTATATTGTCCAAAATTTGACTAATATTCAAAATATAAAATTCTTGGATAGACATGTTTTATATAAAGAATATAATAATACTCATTCAATTGATGACCACGTTGAAGATGATGAATTAACCAATGAAGATATTTATATTATTGATGATGATGATGATGATGATAAAGAATTAACTAATGAAGATATAACTAATGATATTACAAATAATCTTTTGATACATACATCTGATCCATTGCCAATAATGGATGAAAATGGTAATATTTGTTGGCAAAATGAATTAAATTTAAAAAAAAGAAAAAGACAAGAAAAACTTGAAATAATTGAAATTTAAAATAAAATTAAATTATATATACTTTAACTTTATTCAATGGTTCTATCAATATCATTTTCAGGAGGTTCATGGTTAGGAATGTGCTATTATCTTGGTTGTATGTCGTATATTAATACATATATTAAAGATGATAATATAATTACATTAGGAGCATCTGCTGGCTCATGGGCTTCGTTAGGCATTCAATTAAGAAATCATATGTCATTAAATACAATTAAACGAAAAGTTTATGAATTGTTTGATGAAGTTGGAAAATATCCGTTTAAATGTGAAAAAATAATTAACGATTTCTTTGATGATACGTTTCGTGATATAGATGACGATGTGATTCAAGAAATTGGACAGAATTTGTACATATCTTCAACTCATATAGAAATAACAAGATTTATTTTTGAAAATAATCTTGTTGGTAATATTTCTTCTAAAGAAGAATTGAAAACAAATTTGATTAGAAGTTCGCGTGTTCCAGGCATGGTTGGATTTAGTAAGCATAATATAGATGGAGCATTTACAAATAATCAACCTATTCATGATGAAAATACTATAAAAATAAATTGTATAACCGGTTTTTTTAATGCTCATATATATCCGTCTGAATTTATAAACCCGATATATTTTTATAGACCGCCACCAATTGAAAAGAGAGAGTACATATTTTTAATGGGATTTAACGATACAAAAAAATATTTTGAAAAAAATCCATTATTCTTACAGCAAAGCACTACGCAATGAAAGAAAATTAAATTTATTTTATTTTAAGTTTATTTAGTATAATTGTATTTTTTACAAGATTTTTATATTTGATACAATTATAAAATGTCTTTAGAATTTCCACCAGTCGGAATTGATACATCATATAATTGGTTAAAAGATGATGAGGATACAGTTACAGGAAATGATGGTAATACTTCAACAACACAAGAATTATCTACATATAAAACAGTTGTTGAAAATGCCCCTTATGGAAATGGAGCATATAAAGCATGGACTACTGATACATGGTCTGGGTATGAATCTGGAACAACAATTGCTACAGGTGAATGGCCAGCGTGTGGAGCATTTGATAAAGATGAAGGTGACTCAAATACAAGATTATCATATCATACAGGAAGAACTTATTCTAATAGTTCAGATAACTCTAATCCTGGATATTTAGCATTAGAGATGCCTCTAAAAATAAAATTAACAAGTTATTCAGTTAAAAATAGACCAGGATTTCAGGCAAGTCAAGCACCTAAAAAATGGACTCTTGCTGGTAGAAGTGGAGATGGTGCTGATTGGGAAGATATACAAACAGAAACAGTATCAAGTTGGACATCCGGTGAAACAAAAACATGGACAGTATCAACAACTAAATATTATTCTGATTTTCGATTTGCATGGTTCCAGGCAATGGGCAATGGACAATATATTTCATTATATACAATAAAACTCTATGGAGTTCCATATCATATTAGTAGTAGTGGTGAAATTCGTTTTAGTGAATTTGGAAATTTACCTTTACCACGTTTTCAATCTATTTTTAGTAATTCAAAAAAAGATATAAAATTTAGTCAATTACAAGAAGCCTTAAATGATATAACAGATGTTGCATCTGGCACTAAAAGTTTAGCTTTATTGCGAAGTCCAACTATGTATTGTGGAAAATTTTATATAGCAGCAAATAGTTCTACTACAATATATTTTCCATCTTCATTCGCAAGTACACCAGGAGTATTTGTTACACATCAATGGAGAGATTTTAATTTTGTTACAAACAGTTCTGAAACAATAACACCAGTACGAATAACAGGAGTAACAACAACTTATTTTACAGTAACTAATACAGATACTACTATGGATCCATTCGTCCATTGGATGGCAGTTAAAGTTGGTTCTGGTACAATTTATGGTGCTAGTTATGTTTGTACACTTTGGGATACAGGAAGTAATTGGACATCAAGTCATAATCATACTTATAGTGGTATTAGTGGAACTCCGGTTCCTTTATGTAATCAACAAACAGCAAATAATGGCTTGACACTTTGGGGAAGACATCATTCTAGATCTAGTTCGGCTACACAATGGTATATTGGAAAAGTAGGTTATAAACCTGTTACCACTACATATACATTAAGTTCTAGTGAAACATTTGCTTTTTTTGTTATGACAAGTACTAATGTTTTCAAAAAAATGTATATGTTTACTGGTTCGGCAAGTTGTACTGAAGATATAGAAGCAGTTTATACTAATACTAAACCATTACATAATCCAATTATTATGAATTCAGCAACAACTAATGGTACCGACAGTAGCCGAGTTCACTGTAGGCGATTAACAAGTAAAAGAGCTAAATATATTTGTAGAGAAACTCCAGGTCTGGATGGTCCCCACGCGTCCCTTCCAGTTTATGCTATACATTTACGAGGATTTGCTGATTTTGGTTCTAAACCATTCTGGCATTTAGACGCAAATTTTATTAATGCAAATCAAAGAGTTTCTAATTCTGGTGAAATAAGAAGATGGAGAAATTCTAGTGGTAGGGCTTTTAAGTATGCGGTTGGTAAAGGTACTAGCAGACCAACTTTAGGTAATGACTCAGATGGTTATTATGTTTATTTTAATAAATCACAGTCACAATACTTTAAAATAAGAAATACAATTAAATGGAAATTTGTAGATGGTGATGGAAGTGGAACAGGTGGAGTAACAGCATTTTGTGTTTTTAAATTTATTAATATAGGTAGTCAAAACTCGTCTAGATTTTTTGATTTTGGTAATGGTAGTTTAGTGGATAGTGTATTATGGGCTAAAAATGGAACCTCGTCTGAAACACACTTTTGGACATTTAATCCCACAATCACTTACAGTTCAACTAATAGTTTAGCAAGTACTAGTTGGCAAATATATACTATGAAATATGATAATTCAGATTTAGAATGTTTTTTTTGGTCAGATGGTATGAAATGGACCCCAACTGAAACTACAACATCCACAGTAACAGATAGAAATACGACTCTTAATTATATTGGTGAATCTACTTGGAGTGGTGATGATTTTCTAGATGGCTATATGAGAGAACAAATTGTTTTTAACGATTCATTAAGTAATTCACAAATACGTTCTATAAATATGCGTTTGGGAAAAAAATGGAATATACCAACATGGACATTATTATTTAGACAAACTATCGGATATTGGTGGACTAGTTCTCAATCATTATCTTTAAATAGTTCTGATCCAGATAATGACAATTATTCTATTTTAGATCAAATAGATACTTATAAAAATACAGATGGAAAATATCGATTACGATATCTTGATACAGGTGATAGTGCTACTGCTGGTAGATTTAATGATTGGAGACAAACATCAAATTTTACTACAACATCTGAAAGTGTTAGTGGATATGAAGCAGTTAGTATTTATGATTCTGGTAACTATTGGGGTGGTTTAGCTAAATCAAGTAGTAGTTCTACTAGATTTGATGGTTCTATTGGTCATGGTAATTGGTTTTTCGCTGTTGCAACAATTAATTCTGGATATGGTGGTGGAAACATGCCTGGAATAAGTACAACATCTCAAATGGAAGTATACATAATGAAAGAAAATTAAGAATAGATTAATAAAATTGTGGAACACACATTAAACATATTTCGTTTGAAATATGATGGTTACAACAAATATATTTATAACATATTATACATTTATTACAAAATGTACAATATGATTGATAATATTTAAAATTTCAATTGGAAGCATTTTATATTTTTATTATTTTTATTTATTTACTTCTGTTTTTTTTCCCATTACTGGATATGGGTATGGGTATGGATATGGGTATGGATGTGGTGGATATGGATATGGTGGTAAAGGTGGTGGATGTAATCCTTCTCCACCAGTTTGTTTTTTATTAGATTTCTTTATTACAGATAATCCTTTTTTAGTTTTTTTACCAGTATAATAAAAACCTTTTTTTAATTTACCAATTTTTCCACCAGTTTGATGAATGCCTATATGTTTTCTTACTTTTTTAGATTTTCCCCCACCTTTTTGAGATATAGATTGTATATCAGTAATAGTTTCTGATATATCATTTAATTTTTTTTGCATATTAGAACAATTTTCTACAATTTTATTTGATAAGTCAGATAATTCTTCTGGAAGATTTCCATCCTTTAATTTTTTTTTTAATTTTTTACAATCTGCAGAAATATTTAAATTTATTTTTTTGTTTACCATCTTTATAATATATAACAAAGATTTTTGATATTTGTTATTAAAATTAACTCTAATTTATTTTTGAATAAAAAATTTGCTTGATAATAAATTAGATATTTTATAAATATTATCATCATTTTTATATTGATATTCAATATATGTTAATGAATTTTGTAAACTTATAGATATTACTACACGTTTTGGATAGATACCAATCAATTGTCGATGATATTTCAATTCATTTTTTTGATTTACTAATGTATAAATATCATCAGCAATTGGTGTGGATAAATAGTATATTATAATTTTTGATACATCTGGTATCAAATATTCATTTAATTCATCAAAAATTTTTTTCATACATAAATTTATATATGTTATAAAATATATAAAATCAATTTATTCATTATTTATATAGTTTAATAATCTTTTATGAAATATATTCCAACATCTTATACACATGAATCCCATTGTATGATATTTATTATTACTGTGTAATTTTTTAGTATCTTTCTCACATTCGGGACATTTAAATATTTTTGGACTTTTCGCAGTTACCTCAATCGGCGAACTGTATAGTTGAAAGCCATTTTTTAAATAATTATATGGATCGTCATATTTCGTCATTTTTTTTTAGTATTTTTATATGATAAAAATTATAAAAATTCAATTTTTATTAAAATTGAATAAATTTAATAAAAATAAAATTAATAACTTTAAGATGAGTGAAGACGAACAAGTTTATAATGCTGAAATTAGTGACAATGATAATGTTGTAGTAGATGAAAATGTAGTAGAACTAAGAAATAATAGAAATAATAGAAATAATAGAAATAATAGAAATCATCAAAATCATAATCGTAATGAATTAACGACTACGTTTAAAAAATTTTTACCACAAATGCAGTCAATTCCAAAAGCAATTTTTAGATTGGCTCAGATGTGGTTTATTTTCTTCGTAGTTGTTACTCTTATTTCTTGTCCTTCTCGTGAGTGGTTAAGATATAATTACGAAACATATTGTCGTGGAGGTTCATATGATGGAACTCAATGGACAGATGGATTTTTAAATTTTGTATCAAATAAAGCATGGTATGGAGATGACCATTCTTGTGACCAATATCGTCGTTGGACTAAAACAGCAGAACGTTTCTGTCCTATCAAAGATGCTGGACTATCGCGTGAAATTCCAACTATGCTTGCTACTGCTACAATTTTACCTGCTTTTGCTTACATGCTTAAACAAATTTTTGGTAATTTAAGTAATGGTAATAATGGTAATAATAATAGGAAAAATAATAATAGAAATAACAATAGAATTAAACTTTCGAAGCTCTTCTTTAAGAAGATGAGAAGCAGAAGGGGATTGATCATTACCTAGTGAATTACTGCAAACCAATTCAGCACAATTGTTGGTTTTATGCACTGGGGTGGGACTAGCAGGCCTCATTTCATATAAAACCACGGTTATACCGCGTTCAGCAGCCTGCCAAGCCGCCTCAGATCCGGCAAGTCCTGCTCCTAGTATGGTCAGGTAGTCTTTCACGGCTTTTAGAAAAAATTACGCGGCTGTAGATTTTTTATATTTACATTGAGGGCAATTAATTGAAGTACCCTCGTCTTTCTTCCATTTTTCTACCATATAGGCATTATTGCAATCTGGACATGGCTGAGCTACAGGTTTATCCCATGATACAAAATTACAATCTGGGTAAGTTGTACATCCATAAAACGTTCTTCCTTTTTTAGACCTGCGTGCAGCAATTTTTCCTTTACAAGCATCTTCTGGACATTTGATTCCTAGATCAATAGGTTTAGTGAATTTGCAATCAGGATAATTAGAGCAAGCGATGAATTTGCCAAAACGACCAACCTTCAATAAAAGAGGAGACTGGCATTTATCACAAGAACCCTCAACAGCGGTAGGCTCTGATACCGCCTTACCATCTGATCCTTCTTTGGCGACTTCTTTAGTATTTTTACAATCAGGATAACCGGAACATGCCATAAACTTTCCAAATCTACCCCACTTAATAATCATCGACTGACTACACTTTTCACAAACTTCATCAGTTTCCTCAACCTCTGAGTCCCCGATTTTTTTTTCAGCTTCATCTAAATCAATCTTGAAAGGAGTATAAAAAGATTGGAGTGTTTTTACCCACTCTGTTTCACCCTCTTCAATTTGATCCAACTGGCTTTCCATATTTGCTGTGAACTTAGTAGTCATAAAAGCAGGAAAATGTTCAAGCAAAAGATCTGAAACAAGATAGCCCAACTTGGTTGGAGCCAATCGGCGTTCTTGGTTCTCAACATAAGCGCGGTCCTTAATTACGCTTATTATAGCTGCATATGTACTTGGTCGACCAACACCCTCTTCCTCAAGTTTTTTGACTAGCATAGCCTCACTAAATCGAGGCGGCGGTTGGGTAAAATGCTGCTCCGGATCAATGTCGAGTACCTTTAACTTCTCCCCCTTATCTAGTGCTGGCAAAATTCTATCGCCCTGTTTGCTTTCCTGTTCAACTGGTTCATCGTCATCGGATTCAACATAAACTTGCATGAACCCAGAAAATTTGACGATCGATCC